>JACXTT010014049.1_pt1 | contig 10503 bp, 5 predicted proteins | sample 9270951 | NCBI WGS metagenome assembly JACXTT01 (sample SAMN15532306, study PRJNA645909) | rock metagenome | isolation source: weathered quartz diorite | place: Puerto Rico | collected 2017-06-21
TCCTTTTTGTTTTAAATGCTGCCCGGAGGATGCGTGTTCTCCTATACGTCATGTTTGCCGGGAAATACCTTGTGGAGAAATATAGACAACAGTATGTAATGAAAGTTTTGGAATCCAGGTCGATGATGGGCGGTTTTACATTTAGTTAAACCGATAGGCTTACGAAACCAAGATTAATGTATTTATAAAAAGCCTTTAGCGAAAGTTAAAGGCTTTTTATTTTGAAGGGTACGATGGATGTTCTAAATCGCTTGACAACCTAAACCGCTCTTGGTACCCAGCCAGTTCCGGTCTTATAAAGCCAGTATTCAACATTATTAACCGACGGAGATATAGATATAGCTTTATCACCATCGGCAAAGATAGCTCCTGTAGGCGCGACATTGGTATAAACAATCCGATTAGGCCAATTTGCTGTTAATCTTTTAGAAACCCGATTCGTGGCATTCGGGACAAAATCTCTTAATACCATATCTGTAGTTTGCTGATCAGGGTTATTGCTGAGGTATAATTTGATATTTTGGATATTGTAAATTATAGTATTCGCTGTTGCATAGGTATGACATTCTACCCTTAATCTCAAATTATTACTATGCTCACCAATGAAAACGGGTAAAAATAATTTTAAGGAAGAGCCAGATCCGTCAAATTTCAAATTGATCATTCCGTTTATACTACCCCAAATAGCAGTAAAGTTTTCATAAGTAATGCTGTCCTGTATATTGATTTGCAGATAAGAATCCGGAGAATTCGCGGGAGCATTTATATCCAGTTCCAACACACCAATATTATACTTCAGATTGGTGTCGAGCGATGCAAGCGGCAGGTCGCAGACTCCGTTGTTGGAAGTAAAAGTCATGTTGATGCCCGTAGCCGCACTTGTTACAGTTCCGGGGATAGACTGTGCCCAATTGCTTGGTGTGGCAAAATTGACGCCTAGATTTGTCAAAGTTCCCAATTTAGGTAATTTTACCCCATTGATACGCACATTATCCTGTCCATAAAACGGATAACTGGCATCATGATATCCACCATCAATGTTTACAGCGCAATTTCCTTCCACAATAACCGGTACTCGAACACCATTATTTGCACTGGCGGCAAAGGTGCATCCAGAGAATTGTACCTGTCCGGTATTAGAACTGATTACAGCACCAATGGAGGAACCTCCGGTAAATTTTGTTCCTACAAAGCTGACATTATTACCAATATCTGCAGAGGTGCTGACCAATGGTATAAAAGGGCTGGCATTGGTAAGCTCACCACCGATAAATGTAACTAAATTGGCTTTATCTATATAAACCGGAAAAGAACAAACATCTATCAAACATGAAGAGAAGTCTATCCAGGCCGGCCCACTGTTATTCTGTGATAAATAAATCCCGTTACGGTATCCATAAGCGAACCAACCAGCTGCGAAACAGCCGTCTATGCGATAAATCTGAAAGGCTGTTCCATTTTGGGCGGTCCAGGTCGAAAAAGCTGTATTAAAAGGCCAAAAGTGAATATTGATCGCTTTGCCAACATCATAAACCCTGTCTATATATAATCCGATAGCTATTGGTGAACCATAAATATTAAATAAATTGAATCTTCCCGCTTGGTCAAGGTTTATTCCAAGGTAAGAATTGTAAAGCAAAATATTTTCAAGTTGAATATTATCGGTATTCCCCACTCCATTATCATAATCGGTGGTTATAGTATAGGGGTAAGGTACTGGTGTACCAGCGGTATTTTGTGCAGGATAATAGAATGCCAGCCCTTTGAGGCAGGAACTGCTCTTCATCAATACGGCTGCATTCGATTTGCCAGCGAGATTGGCACCAAATGAAACATCTATGCATACCTGACTATCCTGATTAACTGTTATATTATCTGAACCCTTTAATGTAATTCCAGATTTCATTATAATTTGGGACGTTAGTGGGTAATGGCCCGGTGGAAAACTGATTGTGCTCCCTACTGCCGCCGCGGCAATCGCAGCGTTGATTTTTACAGCGAATCCGGTCCCGGAAGGAAAAACCCCGAACCACTGTATATTCCACGCGCCGGAATATAAGCGTCTCCATCTCCCTGTTGCCACCGAAGTGACCTTAATCACCGTCCCATCATTGTCTAATTCGATAGCGGATGGATCCCAGAAGAAAGCTCCCTGCGCTCCGTCGCCAGCGGCATTATATCCTTCCACAAAAACGGATTCATTTCCTGGTGTATATGCATATGCTCTTAAAGCGGTATAGTTTAAAATATTTGTCATAAGGTTTTTTTATTTGGTATATAATTTATGAAACGGATAATATATTCGGATGAGTATATCTTATTTCTTAATCGAACGGAAAGAAATTACCCCTACCTGTAACGTTCGGTTTTGTTCGAATGTCTCCGACTTCAGGCAGGAATATAACCTGGGCGATAACATGCTTACTCCATTGTTTTACCTTCGGGCAGAGCCTTGGCAACGATATGCTCTATCTGGTTAAGTTGTTCGGTGCTCAGGCGTTTTATATTTTCCTGGCTTAATATGGTATTGTTAATTTGGATATGGTTGTTTTGGCTTTTAACAACGGTATTGTTTTGCTGTTTACCGGTTGCACCAACGGTTTCCAGGTAAAGCCTGGCGGCCCTGATATCGCCCTTGGCGGCATATTGAAATACTTTGGCCATTAACTTCGGGGCCATCATTTTATACTGCTCTATCTGCTCGGCATGTGCGGGATGGGTTTGATATTCTTTTAAGTGCTTACTGATGGTTTGGCGGCTTAAACCGGTTTCTGCGGCCAGCTGATTTTTAGTGGGCATGCTGCCGTGCTCTTCGGTGAGCTTTGAAATAGCATCGGTGATGGCCTGGTGATTATATTCCCAAACCTGCTGTTTATTGCTATCCAGCATAATTGGTTCTATCTTGTTCAGAAAATCATCCCGTTCCGTATCCTTTAAGTTTTGCAGCATTTGGGTACAAACCGCCCCTAAATATTGCCGTTCGCCCAGGTCAAGGTTATCCAGATCATTTACCGTGATTTTTTCCAGGGCCATCAGGGCGGTAATTTTTTTCTCACTGTCTGTTAAAGTTAATCGCTGTGTTTTCATTTTGCATTGCTCTCTTTATTTTTTATAAATATAAGCAATTTAAATTAAAAATGCTAAAAATATTAGTAATTTAATTGTGCTATGAAGGCGTAAAAGTGGGTTTACATAAATTGGGGTATATTGCCTTAAAATTTAGTTTAATTATCTGATTTGCAATATATTATAAAAATGTTAACCCCAAAAAGTGTAAACCCATGTAAACCCACTTTTGCCCCTTAAGGGAGTAATTGCCCGTCATATGGCATTGGCCCCAAAAGGGTGTCATGTTGAGCTCCGTCGAAGCATGGTGGGCAAGTCTCTGCGCTCTACCCTTCGACGGAGCTCAAGGGTGACAGCCACTTAATTATAAACATTTAACAATTACTTTATGCCCGGCTCATGAGTAAAAACAACTGAATGGCCTCATTTTAAGCATGAAAGCCAACCAGTGATAGGTCGAAATTTACAGAGCGGGTTATAAACAGTTCTGTTTCGGCCTTTGACATATCAAAAACCTTAATACATCCTTAACTTTTAGACAACGTGTGGGCTATTATTTTAGCGACGGAAAAAATATACCGGGCTTTACACTATAAATTAACAAAAGGCGCTCATACCGCAACTGTTTCTCTTCTGCCAAGCTATCAATAGCCCATATAAAAAGAATTTTTCCAATTAGTTCAAAAATTTATTTATGAAAAACTTACTCAGGGAGGATAAAATTTGAAGATATAAGCCGCATCCGGATGCAAAAAGAGCGGGCTGTTCCACCAACCCACTCCATTTAAGCCATCAATAATTCACGATTATGCAAAACGACAAACTATTAAAAAGCTATGCACAATTCTACAAAAAGAAATGTATTAAAACGCCTATCTACCTTCTCTAGCCTTATTTTTACAATCATTATCCTGCTGGGTTCCAGTATCCAAACTCTTTGGGCAAAAGCCTCTCATTATTCAACCCATATCACAGGTACCGACCGTTTAACGGAAGATAACGGTCACCTGGAAGGAAAGGTGCTTGATGAAAAAGATCTGCCACTTATCGGCGTTACCATACAGGTAAGGGAAAGCGGCTCCAATGAGCTCAAAAAAACAGGTACCACCAATATCGATGGTTCTTTTAGTATCAAAAACCTGGTAGCTGGTAAATCGTATGATCTTACCTTTAGCTATATGGGCTTTGATAAGCAAACCGTTACCGGTGTACAAGCCAGCAGCGGTAATATGCTGCATATAAAAATGCTGCCATCACCCACCAGTTTAAATGAGGTAGTAGTAACCGCTCTTGGTGTAAAAAAGGGAGCCAACAAAATTGGTTATGCCGTGCAGGAAGTAAAAGGTGATGAACTGGTAAAAGCCCGTGACTCAAACCCTATTACAGGTCTTACCGGCAAAGTGGCCGGCTTATCGGTATCTATGAATGCCGAGCTATTAGGAACACCATCCTTATTGCTGCGTGGCAACCAGATTACATTGTTTGTGATAGATGGTATTCCGATTAATTCAGATACTTACAACCTTAACCCGGATGATATAGAATCATTCACGGTGCTTAAAGGTCCTGCCGGTGCTGCTTTATATGGTAGTCGTGCACAGTATGGCGCTATCCTGATCACCACCAAAAAAGCCGGAAAAGATAAAGGTTTTACGGTAGAACTTAATTCCACCACCTCTATTGATAAAGGTTTTATTGCCGAGCCTAAAACCCAGCACGATTATGGCGGTGGTATGTACGGCCAGTATGCTTATGCCGATGGTTTTGGCGGTGGCTTGCAGGATGCCCAGTACCAGTTATGGGGTCCAAAATTCCGTGGACAGTTGATTCCTCAGTATGATGGAGAATACACGCCTAATCAAACCTATACCACTAAGTTTGGCGATTTAACTTATACCGGCCACATCAAGCCCGAACCTTATTTAAATCGTGGTTATGTAGATGGTAAAAATAACCTCGATCGTTTTATCAGGGCGGGTTTCCAAACAACCAACAACGTGGCCTTATCTGCCAGCGGCGAGAAATATGCCATGCGTTTTTCGGCATCAGAATCAAACCAGCAAGGTATAGTACCTAATACCGGACTTAACATTTTTAACTTTAATACTACGGCAAGTTACCAGATATCTAAAAGGTTAACCTTTAACGCCGACCTGAATTTCAACAAAACCTACTCAAATAACGTACCCGATGTTACTTATGGTCCTAACAGTTTAATTTATAACCTTTCTGTATGGACAGGCGGTGAGTGGAACGTTGATTCACCTGATATCAGGAATGTATGGGCGCCGGGTAAAGTAAACCAGGTAGCCATATTTCCGGAGCACGTACACTACAACAACCCCTGGTTAATGGTGGAGGACTGGACACGCAGTCATGATAAAACAGATATTAACGGCTACATGTCGTTAAACTTTAAGCTGGATGAGCACCTGAACATTACCGGTCGTTCGCAAATTACCACCTACTCATTGGTACGCGACGAAAAAATGCCATGGGGCGCTTTTACCTATGCCCGTACACTGGGTCAGGGTGATTTCCGCGAAGACAGAAGAAACCTGTTCGAAAACAATTCAGATGTATTGCTGAACTATAACTATAACGTAGGTAACTTCTTCAACCTGTCGGGTTTGGTAGGTGGTAGTTTGCGTAATTTTAATTACAACTCCAACTTTACTTCTACCGATTATCTGGTTACGCCAAACGTTTACAACTTCAATAACTCGCTGAATGCCCTGATGACAAATAATTTCACCTCAAAAATGCGGGTGATTAGCGCATATGCTTCATTAGATGCCTCCATGGGTAAATATGCTACCATATCTGCCACGGGAAGGATCGATAAGTCATCAGCATTGCCTGAAGGGCATAATTCTTACTTTTATCCAAGCGTATCAGGAACCACCGTGGTATCTGATTATATAAGGCTGCCACAGGTAATATCTTTGTTTAAACTGAGGGGTTCATTTGCCACTGTACACGGCGACGCTACTTCAACAACTATTGGTGCCACACCGTTCAACGTATACAGCACATTGAACGGCTCAACAGCTTATAGCCTTTTCTCTAACTTTTCACAGTACGGCAACAACTATTTAAGCCCGTATGGTGGCCCTGATTACTCTTTGCAGGTTCCATACAATCTTAATAAGCCTTATAATAATATTCCGGCCGCCAATTCATCAGGCAGTATTGTCGACCCGAACATCAAAACCTTTACCCGTACAAGTTATGAAGAAGGGTTTGATATCAAAGTATTGAAAAACAGACTGGGCTTAAGCACTACATTTTTTCAATACATTGACGGACCGCAGATTTTGGCTAACGCAATTTCGCCAACATCGGGTTATAACACTTATTACATCAACGCCTTAAAAACCCGTAAAACCGGTTTGGAGCTTACACTTACCGCCACACCGGTAAAGCTGCATAACTTTTCATGGGATGTAATGACCAATTGGTCTACCTTTAAGGATGTTTACCTCGAACTACCTCCGGGCCAAACCTATTACAATACCTTCTTTAAAAAAGGCGACAGAACAGATGTGCTGTATGGATCGGCCTTTGTAAGGGCACCGGACGGGCAAATTGTGTATGATGCCGGTGGTAAACCATTGAAAAATCCTATTAACCAAAATCTGGGTTTCATGAATCCTGATTTTATATGGTCTGTAAGTAACAGGTTCAGGTATAAAAACTTCTCCTTCAGCTTTCAGTTCGATGGCAGCGTAGGTGGTAAAATATCAGACCGTTTGTACTCTTTAACCATGCAGGGTGGTGCTAACATAGCCACCGTTGAGGGCGCCCTTGGCAAATCAAGACTTGATGATGATACCAATGCCGGTGTAGCTTCTTATAAAGGTACTTACGTAGGTGATGGTGTACAGGTAACTAACGGAACGGCTATCAAGTATGATAATTTTGGTCACATCACCAATTATAACCAACTGCAGTTTACCAAAAATACTTCAACCAGTACGGTGCAAAGCTGGGCCACCCAATATTACGGCCAGGTAGCAGAAGGATCATTAGTAAGCAAAACGTATGCTAAGCTAAGGGAAGTACAAATTGGGTACGATTTTCCGAAAGAGTGGTTGAGGGGTATGTTGATTAAAAAAGCATCTGTATCACTGGTTGGTCGTAACCTGCTTTATTTCTATAAAGATAATAAGTACAAGGGCATTGACATCGAACAGTTCAATACGGCAACACCTACATCAACACTGCAAACGCCAACAACCCGCCGTTATGGTGTAAACCTAAATGTTGTTTTTTAATATTCATGACTATGAAGATATATATTCAAAAAGTACTGCTGTTGTTGGTAATGGCAGCTATACTATCCAGCTGTAAAAAGAGTTTTCAGGATTTGTATGAAAATCCCAATAAGCCTACCAGCGTACAGGCATCTTTACTATTAAACGGCATACTGAACAACATGCTGGAGGCGCCAGGCGGTCAGCTTGATCGTACTAATCAGTACCAGTTGCAAAACAACTCCTACTTTGGTAACAACCAGTACAATTTTGGTCCGGGCAGTAACCTGTATCCGGTCCTTACCGATGTTACCAACATGGAAAAGCAGAGTATAACCACCACTGCAGGTGCTTTGAATCCTTACACTGCTTTGGGCAAATTTTTCAGGGCGTACTTTTTTACCAAAATGAGTTTGCAAATGGGCGATATCCCTATGTCGCAGGCCTTACAGGGCGCGGCACAGATAAGCCCGGTTTATGATGCGCAAAAAACGGTATTTATGAACAGCCTGGATCTGCTTGAACAAGCCAATGCCGATATGACCACCCTGCTTAAAGGTACAACTACCTTTACCGGCGATATTTATTTTAATAATAGTTTACAAGCCTGGCAAAAGGTGGTGAACACTTATCGTTTACGTTTGCTGATACACCTGAGCAAGAAAGCCGCCGATCCTGATTTGAAGGTAGCTCAGCAGTTTGCACAGATTATCTCCAATCCGTCAAAATATCCCCTGATGAATAGTACTGGTGATGATTTAAAGTATACCTGGTTAAACCCAACTAACCGTTATCCTTTAAATAAAGAAACCTTTGCCAACGGCGCTTTGAATAACAGTGCGGATACTTATGTAGGCCTGCTTACTGCCGATAAAGATCCGCGTGTATTTATCACTACCGATCCTGCACCGGGTTTGGTAAGCTCGGGCTTAAGCCCAACAGATTTTGCCGCTTTTCAGGGTGGTAATATTGGTTTAGATATGGGTGTGCTGGCCAGCCAGAATGGTGGTGGGAAAATAAGCTATATCAACAGGTATCGCTATTACTCTGGTTATACTGGTGAAACTACCGCCCTTGTTGGTTACACCGAAATGTGCTTTAATATTGCCGAAGCTATTAATCGTGGATGGATAAACGGCGGCCCGTTAGGCGATGCCGAGGCTTACTATAATGCAGGTATTAAAGCATCAATGGCATTTTACGGCGTTCCGGATAAAGGAAGTATGACTGTTTACTCGTTACCGCTTGGTGTACCTGTTACCGGTCCTTATGTAAGCAATACCGTTAATGTAGATTACAACGCTTATTACGCGCAGCCGGCAGTTAAATACGCTGGCAATAATGAAACAGGCATCAGGCAGATCAATGAGCAAAAGTACATTGCATTTTTCCTGAACAGCGGATTGGAGCCTTACTTTAACTGGAGACGTACAGGCTACCCGGTATTTAAAACAGGTGTAGGTACCGGCAATAATGGTAAAATAGCTTTGAGGTATAAATATTTCGCTGCAGAGCAATCAGCTAACACGGCTAACTATAACGCTGCTATTGCCCAATATAATAATGTTGATGATGTTAATGGTGTGATGTGGATCCTGAAATAATTCAACAGGCTCGATGCCCCAATTATTGGTAACTATTAAAAAAGAATTAAATTAACAACTATGAAAAAAATATTGATCACGCTTGCTGCAGGTATTATGCTTACAGACTGCGCCTTTGCTCAGCAAAAATTAGATGTGGAGGGCCACAGAGGCGGTATGGCCCTGATGCCCGAAAACACTATTTCATCTATGCTGAATGGCGTTAAGCTAGGCGTAAGAACCTTAGAGCTTGACATGGTTATATCTGCCGATGGTAAGGTAGTAGTATCTCATGATCCGTACATGTCTGCCCGAATTATGCGCAAGCCTGATGGCTCTGATGTTGATGTATCAGAAGAAAAAAGCCTGGCCATGTACAAAATGCCATATGACAGCATTCGCAAGTACGATGCAGGCAGCAAACCTAATCCACAGTTTCCCAACCAGCCTAAGTTTAAAACTTATAAGCCATTGCTGGCTGATCTGATTGACAGTGTAGAAACTTATGTAAAAAAGAACAAGCTAAAACCGGTTTATTACAACATTGAAACCAAAAGCACCCCTGCCGGTGATGGTATTTATAACCCAAAGCCAGATGTGTTTGTAGAAACTGTAATGGCGGTGATCAACCAGAAAAAGATTGCCAAAAGGATAATCGTACAGTCGTTTGATGTTCGGACTTTACAAGTGCTGCACAAAAGCTATCCGAAGATTAAACTTTCATTACTGGTTGGTAAAATCAATATAGATGAAGACCTGAAAACTTTAGGCTTTACACCTGATATTTACAGCCCTTACTACACCTTTGTTACCAAAGAAATTGTACAGAAAGCACATGACAACAAAATGCTGATACTGCCATGGACGGTGGATCAGGAAAAAGACATGACCGCCCTGGGCGATATGGGGGTTGATGGTATCATCAGCAATTATCCTAATAAATTGGTACAGCTATTTGGCAGCTATCAATCAAAATAGTCTAAGTATAGCATTTTAATAAAAAAGGGATAAAGCATTGCTTTATCCCTTTTTTATTAGGGCAAATGTTACGGAATTTTGTCCAGTGCCGGAACATTACTTGCTGAACCGGCATACCCCTTGTTTTGATTGATATGCCCGTTAATGTTTAACTGGATGTCGCTGTTGGGAATTGGCCACAACACATGATAGGGTGATATAGTGAACGTGTTACCGGAGTTGGTTACCACGCCCTTGTTATAAAAATCATTCTTTTCGATGATGCGGTCAAAAAAGAAATTTGATTCAGAGAAATTAGTCACATTATAGCTTTTGCCGGTATAGGATGGCTTGCCGGTTAGAGCAAAAATGTAAGCAATGCGGGTAAGCTCGGTTTTACGGGGTTCTTCCCAATAAAGCTCTCTGGCGCGTTCGTCAAGCACGGTACCTATATTAATTTTGCTGGCATCGGTTAAAGGTGCGGCTTGTGCTCTTGCCCTTACAATATTCAAATCGGCCATTGCGCTGTTCAGATCACCTTTCCATACATAGGCTTCGGCTCTTAATAAATAGGTTTCGGCCAAACGGAATACGTACCAGTCGGTATCTGTACCACGCGGTGGGCTCCAGAATTTATCAGT
>JACXTT010014050.1_pt1 | contig 10502 bp, 4 predicted proteins | sample 9270951 | NCBI WGS metagenome assembly JACXTT01 (sample SAMN15532306, study PRJNA645909) | rock metagenome | isolation source: weathered quartz diorite | place: Puerto Rico | collected 2017-06-21
ACGAACCTCGCAGGATTTACGAAGCGCATGTGGGCGATCCGGTATCGCGAATCCTAGGGTTTGAGGGCTTATCGCTTGTGGCTGTTTCCCGTTTGGGCGAGTTGGCGGTTATGCGCTCGGACGGCACGATGAACATTGCAGGCGGCACGCTCTCACGAGTTACGGTAAATGGCGGACCGATGCAGCAGATCGCGGAAAATATCTTCAGCGTAGACTGGTCGTCGGATGGCAGCCATCTGGCGCTGGTCCGCGTCGTGGCCGGGGCCCAACAACTCGAGTTTCCGGAGGGACGAGTCCTGTACCACACATCGGGATGGCTCAGCAATCTCCGGGTAGCGCCGGGAGACGACGCCGTAGCATTTATCGAACATCCGGTGCGGCACGACGATGCCGGCGCCGTCCGGATCGTGGATGCGCGGGGAAATGGCGTCACCCTTTCAGACGGTTGGGCGAGCGCCTCGGGACTGGCGTGGAAAACCGGCGACGAAATCTGGTTTACGGCGGCACGCGACAATGCACCGCGATCGGTGTGGGCAGTCCGCCGGGATGGCAGGCTGCGGACGGTTGGCCAGGCTCCAGGGATTTTGACGCTGCGTGATATTGGGCCCGACGGCCGGGTATTACTCAGTGTGGAATCGCGACGTCTCGAAATGGCGGGCGCGATGACGGGCGAGGCACGCGAACGCGATTTCTCGCTGACCGACTGGTCTCGTGTGCAGCAACTTTCGCCGGACGGTTCGCTACTACTGTTTGACGAGAGCGGAGAAGGCGCCGGCGGGCGATCGGTGACCTATGTCCGGAAAACGCGGAGCGATGAGATCGTCCGTCTACGAGCGGGGCTGGCGCAGGGGTTCGGCGTCCCGGCATCGTCGGTCTTCGTGCTATCGGACGATCGGACGAAGCTATGGAGGGTTCCCATTGGAGGCGGGACCGGTGAGGAGTTGCCTTCTTCGGGTCTGATCTACCAGTGGGCGCGACCGTTTCCCGATGGAACACGGCTGCTGGCGTTGGCGAACCTGCCGCATCAGCCGCTTGGCTTATATATCCAAAATCTCCAGACAGGCAGCGCAAAGCCGCTGACTGGTCCGCTGATGGTTCGGAATGCTTCGGTATCTAACGACGGCAGCACAGTAGCCATTCTGAACCCCGAAGGGAAATTGCTCCTTTATGCGACGACCGGAGGTCCACCTCGCACGATTGCTTCGGACGAGCCGCTGGCTCCGGTTCGCTGGAGCAAAGATGACCAGTGGCTGTATGTCCTACACCTGCGCTCCAGTGTGCAGTCCTCTGCCCAGGTGTCTCGCCTGCATATCGCCACTGGGGAGTTACATCCCTGGAAAGTGCTGAGGCCGGCGGACACAAATGGAGTCAACTCGATTACGGGCGTGGCGATCGCTGACGATGAGGAGTCATACGTGTACTCGTATCGCCGCGTCCTTTCCGACCTTTACCTTGCGGAAGGATGGAAGTAAGACTCCCCCCGATCACGTTTAGAGAAGCAAATTAATCGTCTATCTTCAAGAGCTTCCACCGTTAGAAATAATTTACCCGGCGTCTATTGCAAAAAACGCTCACGGCTGGCACAACCCAGCGAGAACTCAACCAATCCTGAAGGAGGAATACGCCTGTGAAACGCCTCGTGGTGGGATGCATCGCGGCGAGCGTAATGTTGTGCCTCGCCGCGTCAATATTTTTCGTCGGGCATGCGCAGTCTCTACCCGCGCCAACTGTAGACCGTGTCGGGTTTCCGACCGGTTACAAGGATACTTTCCATCTGTTGTACACGTTTGACAATTACCAGAATCGCCAAATCCGAAAAGTATATGGTAACGATGCGGCTGCTTCCGTAAGTCCAGGACAGGTCTTCAATTTTCCCTACGGCTCGATCATCCTGTTCGAGAGCTACACCGTGCAGGAAGACTCGGCTGGCGAGCCCGTTCTGGACGGCAACGGCCGTTTCATTCCGGCTAACCTGACGACCATATTTGTAATGAGGAAGGAGCAAGGTTTCGGGACAGACTATAAGGAGATTCGAAATGGCGAATGGGAGTACGCTTCGTACCGGCCCGATGGCACCACTGCAACAGCGCCTTCGGGTACCGGCAGTTGCGCCCTTTGCCATCTCACCGGCGGCAGTCTGTCACTTTCGGCGGCTTCCAGAAATGTTGGAGCGCAGTGGGACTTCGTCTTCCGTCCGGACCTGTATTTCAGCAGCGGCAGTGGTGCGGTTCCGAAAGCAGTCATGCAGCACTACGTCTTCGTTCCCTCCACGATTCATGCTCAATCCGGCGACACCGTCACCGTTTACAACTATGACCAGTTAATACACCGAATCGTCGCAGATGACGGCAGCTTCGACACGGGTGTGATGAATCCGGGCGCGAGCTTTACGGTAAAGGCGGGGGCGGCAGGCAGCGTCATTTCCTACCATTGCGCGCTTCACTCGCGCATGAAAGGATCGATCATCGTAGATGATCCTCCGTTGGCGCTTGGATTAACGGGCGTGGCGTTGAGTCCATTGACCGTCCGCGTCGGATCGAGTTTTTCGGCAGCGTTCACCGGTTCCAATCTGACGGATTTGACTTATTTCGATCTTCGCTACCGGGATCCAGGAAGCACGACCGACCAGGAAGCACAGAACTGGCAAAGAGGTGTAACCGCAAACCATGCTGTAGCCGCCGGGAGCGCCGTAGGAACATGGACGATAACCGGCGTGCGTCCGCATCAGAACAGCGCAGACCACAGCGCGAATTTTGCGATGGTGTCCGCAACCTTGACCGTGTCGCCATGAGTTCAGGGTTGGGTCCGCTCCTTTCTGGCGCGGCTGAAGAGAAGCGCGACACCGCGGGTGCAGTCCTGTGCCCCAAAAGAGCATGGCGGAAGTTACGACCATAGCCCCGGACGCAAGCAGGAAGGTTTTCTTCGCGGTCGGATTTGTCGCCGGATTGTGGTCCGACACTGCTGGCTGCAAGGCCATTAACAATCTCCTCATGATCGAGCAACTGTAGCGGAGTTCACAGAAGATGAGAACGAATTGGAATCAAGCATTATTCCCCTCCTTTTCAAGGAGGGGAATGTGCCCGCACTGAAACAGTCTGTTAATTCCTATCCTCCAGCGATTAGTACAACAGGTATTTGCCGCGCACGGCACGAAAGCGCTCGAGATCGCTTTCCCAAATTTGGCGCAGAGCCCGGGCGTCCGCGCCCTGGCGGAAGGCGTCGTAGACCTTCTGATTGGCGAGCAGGCGATTGAATTGGTCGGCGGCAAAATTTTTCGGATAGAGCTTGAGCAGTTGAGCCGCGATTTCGAGGCCGGTCGTGATCGGCTCGAACCCGGCGCGATTGGTGATAACGACGTTGATGCCGCCGCATTCCACATCCTTGTGCGTGCTCGCGTGAGGAGTGAAGCGCACGGGCACGAAGCGCACGCCCGGCAAGCGCGCGGCGTTCAACGTGGCGGCGAGCTGGCGCCCATCGATCCAGGGCGCGCCGACCAATTCAAATGGCGTGTCCGTGCCGCGTCCCACCGAGACATTGGTGGTTTCAAGGAGGCCGATGCCGGGATAGAGCGTGGCTTCGGTCAGGCTTCTTATGTTTGGTGATGGATTGATCCACGCCAACCCGGTTTCATCGAACCACGCGTTACGCCGCCAGTTTTCAACCTTCACGACTTGCACGTCTGTGTTGATTCCGAGCTCACCCTTGAACAACTGCGCCAATTCGCCAACAGTCATGCCATGCCGGACAGGGAGCGGATGGTAAGCTGTAAACGACAGCTTGTCGGTATCCGCGAGCGGCCCCTCAACCTCTTCGCCATTGATCGGGTTTGCCCGGTCGAGGACGACAAATCTGATTTTGTTCTTCGCGGCTTCCTCCATCGCCAGGCCCAGCGTGGAGATGTAGGTGTAGAACCGTGCGCCGACGTCCTGAATGTCAAAAACGAGCATGTCGATTCGCTTGAGCATTCAGGCAGTTGGTTTTCGTGTGTCGCCGTAGAGGCTGTAGATCGGCAGGCCGGTCTTCTCATCAACCGAGTCGGAGACTTTTTCGTCCAGCACGCCACGAATCCCGTGTTCGGGCGAAAAGAGCGCAACGAGTGTCACGCCGGGCGAGCGCTTCAATAAATCGATCGTGCTGTGGCCTTCACGATCACGGCCAGTCTGATTCGTGATCAGACCAACGCGCCTCCCTTTGAGCAGAGAGAAGCCGTCGCGTTCGAGCACATCGATGCCGTTGAGTGAGGACGACGTGTTCGGACGTTGCGTCCCGTCAGGACCGATGATCGACGCCGCAACAATTGAAGCGACGCGTCCACGCAGGGAATTGACGTCGGCAGGCTGTTTCGGATCGACGGCGGGATGCACGCGATTGCTCAGGAACACAACAAAGGTTTCGCTTGCGGGATCGATCCAGATCGAGGTGCCGGTGAAGCCTGTGTGGCCGAAGCTGCCGATTGGAAAGAGGTCCCCGCGATTGGATGAATAGCCCGTCGCGATATCCCAACCGATACCGCGCACATTGCCGTCACTCGCGTTTCCACCCGAAGCGCGAGGTTCCGTCATGCGGCTCACACCCATCGGGCTGAGCACGCGCGCGCCGCCATACTGGCCGCGGTTCAAAATCATCTGGCAGTAAATGGCCAGGTCGTCGGCAGTGGAGAACACTCCGGCATGCCCGGCGACGCCACCCAGCAGGAAAGCACGAGGATCGTGCACCTCGCCGCGCATCCAGTGGTCTTCACGTTTCTCGGTTGGCGCGATACGGGCTCGCAGACCGGCGGGAGGTTTGAAGCCTGTGTCCTTCATGCCGAGCGGTCGAAAAATATTTTCTGCAGCAAACTCGTCAAGCGGTTTGCCGCTGACACGCCGTACCAGTTCTGCCAGCACGATGTAATTCACGTCGGAGTAAATGAAGTGCGAACCCGGGTCGGCCGCCGTCTTGAGATGCCAGATGTTTTCGAAGGCTTTCTCCGGCCCCTGTTCGTAATCTTTGATGTCGTTGTCCGGCGGAAAACCCGATCGGTGTATGAGGAGTTGTTCAACGGTGATGCCGCGCTTGCCCATCTCGGCAAACTCGGGAATGTAGCGCGCAACCGGATCGCCCAGACGCAATTGTCCGCGCTCGACCAGAATCATGACAGATGTCGCCGTGGCCACCACCTTGGTCAGGGAAGCCAGATCGAAGATAGAGTCCGCTGTCATCGGCTCCACTTGCGGCTCCACCGCACGATTGCCATAAGCGCGCCGCCAGACGACTTTGCCCTGCCGTCCGGCCAACACGACCGCTCCAGGCAATTGCTTCTTTGCGATTTCCGCTGTGACCGCCTCATCGATGTGCTCCAATTGCCCGGCGGACATCCCTACGGTTGAAGGCGCGGCAGCCGGCAATTGCGCCAGCGCCGCGGGCGCATTGATCAACAAGACCAACAGTAGCGCGATCGTAACCATATTCCGTGAGATCAGCACGGCAGCGACAACTGCGAGGACGGCGAATAGCAACCCGATGCCCCACTCTTTGAAAATGAGTTTCCCGATGCCGAATAACGAAGCGTAAATCAAAACGCAGCCTAATGCCCAATTCGCGAACTGCGCTGCCAGCCCCCCGCTCAAATTCTTCTCGGTCACGCCCGCTTCGACAGCGATCCGTGTCCAGCCCGGCCCTTCAGGCCGCACGCGCCGATAGAACCGGATCAACTGATCCATCGGCTCCGGCGCCGTGAGGAGCGTGGCTGCCAACCAGACGACAGTCGTGATCCCGACCGTGACCAGCATGATATACGCAAAATCCCGCGGCTGATCGCTGTCCCACTTCAAATGAAGCTGCAAGTATAGCGATACGACCACGGCCGCGGACATCGCCGAAACTTCGGACCATGCGTTGATGCGCCACCAGAACCATCGCAACAGCAGCACGGTGCCTGTGCCTGCTCCCGTCACGAGCAGCAGCTTCCACGCACCGCCAATGGAATCCAGGTTGAAAGTGACGATTAGTGAAACCGCCATCAATATCAGCGTGACCGCCTGGGAAGCGATAACGTAATGGCGCTCGCTGCCGTCGCGCACAATGAAGCGGCGATAGAAATCATTGATGACGTATGAAGCGCCCCAATTCAATTGCGTGCCGATCGTGGACATGTAAGCCGCCGCAAATGCCGCGAGCATGAAACCGCGCAAGTAAGGTGGGAAAACATTGGGATCCATCAGCGTCCGAATGTAGCCCGCCTCCTTATCGGCCAGTTCCGGATAAAGCACGAGCGACGCAAGCGCCGTCAAAATCCAGGGCCACGGCCGCAGCGCATAATGCGCAATGTTGAACCACAGTGTGGCGAGGAGTCCATGTTTCTCGTCCTTTGCCGAAAAGATGCGTTGGGCCACGTATCCGCCGCCGCCTGGTTCGGCGCCGGGATACCATGTCGCCCACCAGTTGACGGCGAGATAAACGAAGAGCGTGATCGCCGGCATCCACGCCGAGTCCAGATCCGGGAAAAATGCGAGACGAGATCCGGCTTGGCCAGTGGCGGCATCGAGCGCCGCGATCTTCATCTTGAGGGCGTCAATCCCTCCGACCGCGTTGACTGCGAGCGCCGCCAGCAGGATGACCATGCCCATCTTCAGCGCGAACTGGAAAAGATCGGTGACCAGCACACCCCACAAGCCGGAGATCGCAGTGTAGAACGCCGTGAACACAAGCATTCCAATCAGAACGTAGGCCGCGTTGCGGTCGTCGAGGCCGAGGGTGATGCGCAGAATCTTGATCATTGCCAGATTCACCCAGCCGAGAATGATGCAGTTGATCGGCAAACCGAGATAGAGCGCGCGAAAGCCGCGGAGGAAAGCGGCGGGCCTGCCGGAATAACGCAATTCGGCAAACTCGACATCCGTCATGACGCCGGCCCGCCGCCACAGGCGCGCGTAAAGAAAGACCGTCAGCATCCCGCTCATCACGAAATTCCACCACAGCCAGTTGCCCGCGATGCCGTTCTTCGCCACGAAGCCGGTCACGGCCAGCGGCGTGTCTGCCGCGAATGTCGTCGCCACCATCGACGTTCCTGCCAGCCACCACGGCACATGACGTCCAGATAGAAAGAACTCATTCGTGCTGCCGCGGGCGCGGCGGGCGTAATAAAGGGCGATGCCGAGATTGAAGAGGAAGTATGCGGCGATGACGGTCCAGTCAAATGATGTGAGTTGCATGAGTACACGCTGTCAGCTCCCCCCTCAGCTGAGGAGGGGAGTTTTGGCCCGTGTCACCTTCGCTTGACTTCCAGCCCGTGGCCCCGCGGATAAAGGCCGGGCAGCGTGACAGGAAGCTTTCCGCCGATATCAATGCCGCCGAGCAAGGCGCGGGCGGCCGCGCGCTGACTGGCGGGGTATGGACTGTAGGCCACAAGGTAAGCCAGCGCGTTCGGCATCGCCGAGAGCAGGTACGGGCTGCCAAACGAAATGACGATGGCCGGCGTTTGGACTTTGCCAATCTCCTCGGCTAGCCGCACAGCGTTGGGCGGCGGCGCTGCGCGAACGGCAACACCATAAACCACAGCGCCCACCGGCTCTCTGAGTTGCTTGAGCACGCGTCCCACTTCTTCTTCGCTCGAACGGGCATCGAGCATCGCACTCTCCACGTCGGCTCCGCCTCGGCGCAGCTCTGCGACAAATGGCTCCATGCTGCCGCGATTTTCATCATCAGTGAAGGTGATATTCAGGAGTCGCGTCGTGCGGAGCGGAATGGACTTGCGTTCATCGCGTACCAGCGTTATCGATCGGTCGGCGATCTCCTGGGCGACGGCATTGAATTGCGGATCGGAAACGACGCGATCCACGTCATTGAGATCAACCGTACGATGTTCATTGAGACCGAGCGCAGCCTTCGCGCGCAAAATGCGTTCGACGGAAGCATCGATCCGGGACTTGCTGATTTCGCCGCGCTCGACCGCTTGTTTGATAGCGCGGGCCGCCGCATCAATATCCGGTGTTTTGAGAATCATGTCGGCGCCTGCTTTGACGGCGAGCACCGCGGACGTCCCGGGATCGTAACGCGCTGTGATTCCGGCCATCTCCAGTGCGTCAGTCACGACCAGACCCTTGAAGCTCAACTCATCGCGCAACAAACCCGTCAGGACTTTGTACGAAAGGGTAGCAGGCGCCGCTTCCGGATCGATCTGGGGCAGCGCGATGTGGGCTGTCATGATCGAGCCGACTCCGGTTGCGATCGCTGAACGGAACGGCACCAGTTCGAGCTCCTCCAACCGCTGCTTACTCACATTTACAACCGGTAAACCAACGTGCGAGTCGACTGCCGTGTCGCCATGCCCCGGAAAATGTTTAGCCGTTGCAAGCGCGCCCGCGCTCTGGGCGCCTTCGATAAATGCGCTCGCAAACAGTGCGACCGCCTGTGGGTCTTCCCCATAAGAGCGGACGTTGATGACGGGATTGTCCGGATTGTTGTTCACGTCGGCGACGGGTGCGTAGAGCCAGTTGATGCCTGCAGCACGCGCCTCGCGCGCGGTGTAACTGCCCTGGAGCCGTGCGTATTTCACGTCGCCTGTCGCCGCGACAGCCATATTCGGCGGCCACCAGGTCGTGTCATCGAGCCGCATTCCCGGCCCCATTTCCAGATCCGCAGATACGAGTAACGGTACTTTCGCCGCCTCCTGCAACCGATTGGTAAGCAGGGCCGCGGCCCAAACCTGACTGCGCGAGAGGATCAACCCGCCGACTTTGTTATCCACGATCTGGTGCCGCAGTCGCTTGTACTCATCGCTTTCGCGATTCATGAAGACCGCGTTGGTGTTGGCCGTGATCATTTGCCCGACCTTCTCGTCGAGTGTGAGTCCTGCCAGCGTCTGCCGCACCCATTTCTCTTCCCTCTTCGTCATCTCACGAGCGAATCGCGCATGATTCTGCTTTTGCGCGAAGACGAGCGGATTGAACACCAACGCACACGTGAGGAGAAGCACGGCGGCCCAGCCGGTTCTGGCCGGTACCAGGACGCTGACGGCGTAACCAATCGCCAGACACACTGCTGTTCCCATCAACACGTACCACGTCCATGCAATCGAGGTTGTGAAGTTGATCATCAGCATAAAGACGAGCGAGACGGCCATACCGGTCATGACACCGCGCTGATTGGCGCGTTTGGTCAGCACGCCAAGCAAAAAGGATCCGAGCATCGGGCCATAGACGAGCGAGGCAATCGTCAAACCGACGGTGAAGACCGATCCCCAGCCCCTGGCCATTACTGCGATGATGATCAGCACAATGCCCCACACGGCGGTCAGCGAGCGCGATAGTTTCAATAAATGTTCGTTCGCGGCGCCGGGGTTGATCAGCGGCTTATAGAGGTCGAGTACGGTGGTCGATGCGAGTGAATTGAGGGAGCCGCTTAAATTCGACATGGCTGCCGCGAAAATCGCTGCGATGACCAGTGCTGAAATGCCGTGCGGCAAACGCGTGACAATAAACGTCGGAAAGATTTCATCGTTGCTTGCAAGCCCGGCTGTCAACGGATACACCTTGTAGTAGGCGAAAAGCATGATCCCGATCAACAGAAACAGCCCGAATTGAAACAAAACAACGAATCCGCTCAGCATGAGCGCCTTCTGGCTGTCGCGTTGATCGCGACAGGCGAGCAGGCGTTGCACAATCAATTGATCGGTGCCGTGCGTCGCCATTGTCAGGCAGGTACCACCGAGCACCCCTGCCCAAAACGTGAACGGCACGCTGAAATCCCATGCAAAGGAGAAGACTTGAAATTTGTTTACTGCTGCCGCTTGCGCGCTAATTTCACTCCAGCCGCCCGGTAGCAGGTGCAGTAACTGGTATGCGGCCAGCAACGAACCGCCGATGTAAATAATCAGTTGAATGAGATCCGTCCAGATGACGGCCGTGATTCCACCCTCGAATGTATAGATCAGCGTCAGCAAGCCGACGACGATAATGGACCAAAGCCAGAGCTGCGGGAGGCTCGGCAAGCTGACGCTCAAGACCGCGCTCAACACGATCGACGCGGCAAAGACGCGCACGCCTTCCGCAAGCGCGCGCATGACGAGAAAAAGCGAAGCCGCGAAATTCTTCGCGTGCGCGCCGAAGCGCCGCCTGAGCAATTCGTAAGCGGTCAGGAATTCGCCCTGAAAATAAGCTGGAATGAAAACGAGACTGATGACGATGCGCGCGATGATGTAACCGAAAACGATTTGCAGGTAGGTGAAGTTGCCCCCCTGTTCCGGCCGCGCGAAGGTTGAATAAGCCAGCGCCGGAACGCCCACGAGCGTCAGCGTGCTGGTTTCGGTCGCTACAATCGAAAGCCCGATCACGATCCAGGGTATGTTCTTTGCGCCGAGAAAATAGTCTTTGAGCGTTCGCTGTGAGCGCCGGAAGAATGTGCCGAAGATCGTGATACCCGCCAGATAGAGCAACAAAACGGCGTAATCAACGAAGGAAAATCCCGGACTCACACTGCAGGGGCGGTCTGCGACCGCCCAGGGCGGTCACAGACCGCCCCTA
>JACXTT010014051.1_pt1 | contig 10501 bp, 3 predicted proteins | sample 9270951 | NCBI WGS metagenome assembly JACXTT01 (sample SAMN15532306, study PRJNA645909) | rock metagenome | isolation source: weathered quartz diorite | place: Puerto Rico | collected 2017-06-21
CCTACCGTTATTATTGATGGAGCTACCATAGCTTCGGTAAATTCTGGTGACTTCAATGCTTTAGCCAACATCACCGTTAATGCGGGCGATCTCGAAATAACGAATGGCGGAGTGATCGACGCAAGCACGACAGGCCAAGGCCCCGGCGGCGCGATCAATGTGACTGCTAACTCCCTCTCGATCCAAGGCCCAGGCAGTAAAATTATCTCTCAGTCAACTGGCCACCACGTGCGCTTCCTTGGTGGTACCGATGCTGCTACGGGAGATGGCGGAAACATCAACATCTCTGTTGCGGGCGCGCTGAAAATGTCATCAGGCGGTGTTGTGAGTGCTTCCAGTCAAAGTACGGGTACGGGCGCCACGGGGCTCAATGCAGGTAACGCTGGCGAAATCACAATTACGGCCGGCTCAGCGGAGCTCAGCAGCGGAAGTAGCATTTCCACGTCCGCGAAATATCTTAATGCAGGCAAAATTTCACTTACTTGCGAAGGAGTTATCGCAGTTACTGGTCAGAGTCGTATCGATTCTTCAGCGGCCGGGACCGGAAATGGAGGGGACATAAGTGTGACCGGGAAATCTATCAGTCTTGATACCAGCATGATTTCGTCGAATGCGGACGCCTTCGCTACGGGGAACGCTGGCAGCGTCATGCTGCGTACCAGCGATTTGACAATTGCCGCCGGCAGCGAGATTTCATCGAACACTTTTGGGCGCGGTGATGGGGGAAGCGTTGCCGTAACGGCCGGCTCACTTCTGATTGACGGACTGGGTTCAGGCATTTTCGCCATTGCAAAGGCTGGCAGCGGGGGAAAAGGGGGCGACGTCACTGTTGACGGTGGGGCCTTAAAACTAGTGAATGGCGGCAGTATCTCGGCTGCGTCCTTCACATCGGCTCCGGCTGGTTCTGTAATTTTGGGCGACAAAGCACCTATTAGTACGTTGACAATTGACTCGGGCAGTTCCGTATCGAGCGCCAACAACGGAAGCGGCGCGGCTGGAAGCGTTTCGATTGACACGACAGGCTTCATGACCCTGAGTCAGGGAAGCAGCATTTCCACGTCCGCGCATGGCGGCAATGCTGGTGACGTAACGGTGCACACTGCGGGTGACCTTGGGATTACCCAAGATGCAGAAATCAGCTCCAGCACGTTCGGCGCTGGCACTGGCGGAGATGTCAAAGTCGCGGCCAATTCGATCTTGGTCGAGGGAGTTGGGTCAGCCATTTCTGCAGAAGCCGGCGGTGGAACAGGGAGTGGTGGCCAGGTGGGCATCAGTGCCGGTAGCCTGTTAATGGAAAATGCCGGCAGCATTTCTACTAAATCACTGACGGCTGCGATGGCCGGATCCATCCGTTTGACGCTCGGAACACTAGCAATGGAATCTGATAGTTCTATCTCTAGCGCAAATGCCGGAACCGGTTCTGCCGGCGGTGTTTTTGTGAGCACGAGTGGCCAAGTAAAGCTCGAGAGCGGCAGCGACATTTCGACATCATCCAAGTTTGCTGATGCGGGTTCTATTGAGCTCTTATCTGGAAGATCGATCAGGCTGAGCAGCGATAGCAGCATCACTGCATCGGCAGGCGCTAATGGTGGCAACATCCACATCAAAGCACCTAACTTCGTTAATCTGACTGATAGTCTGATCAAGGCGACGGCCGGCAAGCAGTTGACCAAAACAGGTAAAGGCGGCACGGGCGGTAATATCACGATTGATCCACAATTTATCGTGCTCAATAACACTCCAATCAGCGCCAATGCTGCGGCCGGCCAGGGTGGGAACATTAGTTTGACTTCAGATTTCTTCTTTAATTCGGGCAGCCCAATCACCGCGACGGGAACAACGAACAACGGAACCGTGAACATTGCTGCACCTCAATTGGATTTGGGGGCGGAGCTAGTCACACTTCCGACATCGCTTGTAAGCGCTGCGAACCAGTTGCAGGAGCGTTGCACGGCTTTACTTCAAGGAGATTTCAGCAGCTTTATCTCGATTGGCCGGGGCGGAACTGAACCGGAGCCGGATGAACTCCAGGAAGAGTTTTAGGAACGTTGAATCGTTAAAAGCGTTGAATCGTTGAATCGGAATTCGGAGCTATTTTTTCTTGTCGAGGGCGGCGGCTTCGGACAAGCCGACCTGCTTCAGCAGTGACGCGCGCTGCTCGCGGAGTGAAGCATCATTTGGATGCGCTTCGATCGCGTTTGAGATGGTGGCTAGTGCGTCGTACCAAATCCCTGCTTGAGCATAAATCGAGGCGCGCTCCAGATCGTTCGGCGTTTCAAGCTGTCTGGCCAGGGCGTCAGAAGGTTTGACGCGTTTGATTACCCCTTTCGCCACCAGGTCCTTCGAGCGATTTTCTGCATCCGGGACGATGGCCACGCTCCATTCATATACCACGTCGGGTTGCAGTTCGACCCCGTGCCTGGTTAGTTTGACCTGATCAATCCCGGGTTTGTCAGCGCGCGAAGAGGTGAGTGAAAGAAGAGATTTGGGGTTTTTCGGTTCGACGACAGTCAAATCGAACCTCGCCTTCGCCGGTTTTGATTGAAACCAAAAAAATGATGGCTGTGCTTGAGTGGTTAGGGCGAGATGATCAGGCACGAGCGGCAGGAGCGTGGTGTCGGCGCCGGCTTCTCCGCGAGCGGCGGTACTGACTCGCGTGGGGATATTTCCTGCCTCAGTCGGTGGTTTATAGAGCAACTTTGTCGATGTCAGCCGAGGCGGAGCTGCCGAAGACTCGGTTGCCGGTGAAACAGACGGTGCCGGTGATGGTGAGACGGTCGACGAAGCTGATACAACCGGACTCGCCGCCGGTGAAGCCGTCTGCTGGGCTAGTCCGATTGAATACCGAATCAATATGGAAGCGAACACGCCAGCGGGAAATAACGACATTCTCATATCGTGCTGTGGTAACGCGGCGGATGTTAGTGGGTTGGTTTTCGTTTTTCAATCTGATAGCTTGCGCGAACTGCCCAGTGCCGGAATCGGTCTAGTTGTAAACATTACGTGACCCGCCCACGCCGAGTTCTACTGGGGCTACGGCTTCAACCGCGGAGTTATAATTCAACATCACAATCTACAGGATTACGGCATTCACTTTGCCCTGAGCATCAGTGCGTTTTGAGATACGTGATTCGTTAAATCGGGAATCGCTACAACGGAAAATCCGGATTTATCCGCCTAATTACGCCTTTCGCGTGACGTTCTTTGGTTCGCCGACGCCGGTTTTCTTATCGAGAAAGATAATACTTTGCGGGGCAACAGGCATCCGCGGACGGCAGTTTTCTCGATTGAAAAGAAACAGACTTTTGTGAGGATCGTCTCGGATTCACCAGAAAGGCAGGTCTCGCCCCTATCGCGTAGCTTATCTCCAAAATCCGCGCTTTGGACCGCCATAATGATCGCTGGTTTGTCCGTCGTATTCCCTGCAATTAGTTATGCCGCAAAAGCAGGCGGGGGAACGACAACAACGGCCGTACTCACCTACGTGAACGGAGTGCAGAAATGGGTCATGCGTATCGATCCGCTCAACGTGCAAGGGTTTCAGCTCGACATTACCTTCGACCCGGCCCGGTGCCAGCTCGACCAGAGCGTCGGATTAAACGGGATCTTGTACAAGGTTCCGTTTAACCAGACGACATCGCCGGATTTCACAGCGCTGAGCTCGGGGCGGTTGCAGGATGTGGCGGGCAGTACCCAGACGACGTCGCCTGGCGACGTGGATATTTTTGAACTTGTATTCATCGACCTGCAACCGGGAACGCCGATCACTTCGGTGCCGTTCACGGTGTTCGCGAGCAGCAATGACTCGATTACTGGCTTTGATCCGGTCACGTCGCAGACAGTCATCTTTGACTCCACCCAAATCGCGCCGACGACGCGGACGGTCACGCCCGGGGTCTTGCCGCACATTTGGGACCCTGACACACTGTACAACAACGGCACCACCGGTGGATCTGGCACATGGAATACATCTTCCAATTCGTGGGATGATCTGCCGCTGCCATCCACCTCTCCGCCCCCCACGGATACACCTTGGAATAATGCCACCCATGCCAATGACATCGCCGTGTTTGGTGGGAACCCGGGTAACGGGATTGTCACGGTAACCGAGCCGATTTCGGTGGGTGGGTTCCAGTTCGACATTTCCGGTTACAACATCCAGGGCAATGTCATCACGCTCTCGGCTCCCGCGGGCGCGACGCCCGTGATCGACACCGGTGCGAATAGCGCGACCATCAGTTCAACCATTGCCGGCAGCAATGGGCTTACAAAGACCGGATCCGGGGCGCTGATTCTCACCGGGGCGAATAACTATACTGGCACTACGACTATCAACGCTGGCACGCTCTTGGTCGATAACTCAAGCGGGTCTGGGACGGGCAACAGCGGGGTACTGGTAACCTCAAACGGGGTACTCGGCGGCACCGGCCTGGTTGGTGGCTCAGTCAACATCACGGGCACGGGCCCATTGCTGGGGAGCGCTCTGCTGGGCGGCGATGGAACCGCGGCCAGTGGCACTCTGACTCTGGCAAATAATGTCACGCTTTCTGGCCCCTCCGGAGATGGGATTGTTAAAATCGCGCTCGGTCCATCCGGCGCACATTCGACTTTGACCCGTGTCGGGGCGGGAACCTGGACTTTTGCCGGTAGCCAAGCCTTCACCTTCGTCGATCTGGGCGCGCAGCCCGGGATATATCACAATATCATCACCGGGCTGGCGGCCGATCCAGGAGGCGAGGCATCTTGGACGATCACCAACACGGGGTTTGCTGGTAGCTTTAGTTTTAATGCGGCGGGCGGGATCGATTTGAACCTTACTGCGGTGCAGCACCCAGTCGTGCAACTCATGGCCGCGGCTTCACGCAAGCTCCATGGCAGCGCTGGTCCTTTTGATATCAATTTACCGCTCAGCGGGACGCGCGGCGTTGAATGTCGCAATACCGGCAGCGATTACCAGCTGGTGTTCACCTTTAATTCTAATGTGGTGAGTGGCAATGCCAGCGTGATGAGTGGGACCGGAAGCGTTTCTGAGATCACGTTTTCCGGCAACACCATGACAGTGAACCTAACCGGGGTAATCAATGCTCAGTATGTGACAGTCAATTTAACTAATGTGACTGACGCGACCGGCAATGTTCTTGCCGCAGCTTCAGTGACAATGGGGGTGCTCACTGGCGACGTCAATGGGAGCGGCCGCGTGGACGCAGCCGACGTTTCATTGGTGAGACAACAGACTCTTCAGCCTCTTACTTCCTCGAATTTCCGAGAGGACATAAATGCCAGCGGTCGCATCGATGCAGCAGACATTTCCATCGTTCGCCAACAGACGTTGATGTCACTTCCCTCGCCTCCTTAGTTCAAGACACAAGGTCCGTGGGCAAACTCGACGCTTCTGGCTGAGGCAGGCAATCCAACTGGAAGTGGGGTTTTCGATGCTTGTCAAGAAACGGCGTGGCTATTGTCGCCTCAAGGAAATGCCTGCTTCAGACCTTACGCGCGCTGCTCGCGTAGAGAAGCGTCGTTTTGGGGTGCGCTTCGATCGGATTCGAAATTGCGTCTAACAGTTCTCCGCGTTGCCTTTGCATAGGAGGAGATAATTGCTTTTTGCGGGGGCAGGAGGCATCCGCGGAACCCAGTTTTCTCGATTGAAAAGAAACACACTTTGTGAGAACCGACTCGAATTCACCAGCAACCACGATCGGCTGTTTCTGGCAAAGCTTATCCCCAAAATCCGCCTTTTGGATCGCCATGATTGTCGCTGGTTTGTCCGCCGCATTCCCCGCGATTGGTTATGCCGCGAAAGCAGGCGGGGGCACGACGACAACAGCCACGCTCACCTATGTGAATGGGGTGCAGAAATGGGTCATGCGCATCGATCCGTTCAACGTGCAAGGGTTTCAGCTCGATGTAGCGTTCGACCCGGCTCGGTGCCAACTGGACCAAAGCGTCGGAGTAAACGGGATCGTGTATAAAAATCCGTTTACCCAAACGACGTCGTCGGATTTCTCAAGACTGAGCCAGGGTCTGCTTCAGGACGTGGCGGGCAGTACTCCGAGTACCTCGCCCGGCGACGTGGATATTTTCGAGCTTGTATTTATCGACCTCCAACCGGGAGCGCCGATCACGAACGTGCCGTTCACGGTATTTGCGAGCAGCAACGACTCGATTACTGGCTTTGATCCGGTCACGTCGCAGACAGTCATCTTCGACTCCACCCAAATCGCGCCGACGACGCGGACTGTCACGCCTGGTGTCTCGCCGCACATTTGGGATCCGGACACGCAATACAACAACGGCACCACCGGGGGATCTGGCACATGGAACACGTCCCTTAGCTCGTGGGATGATCTACCGTTAGCAGCTCCTTTCAATGATACAGCGTGGAACAACGCTACCCACGCCCACGATATCGCCGTATTCGGCGGAAACCCGGGCACCGGAATTGTCACGGTAACCGAGCCGATTTCGGTGGGCGGATTCCAGTTCGACATTTCCGGCTACAACATCCAAGGCAACGTCATCACACTCTCGGCTCCAGCGGGTGCGACGCCTACCATCGATACAGGCGCGAACAACGCGACCATCGGTTCATCTCTTGCCGGCAGCAGCGGTGTTACAAAACTCGGTAGTGGCACGCTCACGCTCACCGGCAGTAACACCTATACCGGCGCCACTACTGTCATCGGCGGCACGCTAACACTCGACTTCTCAGCCTCAGGCGCACCTTCCACGAACATCCTTAACAGCAGTTCGACGCTGACTCTGAATGGCGGCGTTTTCAATGTTACCGGCGCGTCCGGAGGCACGAACAGCCAGTCGCTTGGAGGAGTGACAGTAAACGCTGGTTCCTCGGCGATTACAACTGCTCAAAACGGAGCGACAAACCTTAGCCTGGCTCTGGGTGAGATCGTCCGCAACGTGGGCGGCACGGTGGACTTCGCATTGCCAACAAGCGGGTCGATTTCAACGACTGGGACGAACACGAACGGAATCCTTGGCGGTTATGCTACCGTTAACGGCAACACCTGGGCCACTGTCGACGCAGGCGGAAACATTGCGAGTCTTGGGGCGGCCTCCTACAGCAGCAGCTTAAGCACCGCCAACGTCAACCTCGATGTAACCAACGGCGGAGGCACGCTCACCGCCGACCCCAATTCGATTCGTTTCAACGATGCTCACGCCAACACGGTAATTGTGAGCGGGACACATGCCGTTGTCTCCGGCGGCATTCTCGTAACCGGCAACGTCGGCAACAATCTCTCGGCGATCAACGGCGGCACGCTGCAAGGCGCTTCCGGCCAGGACCTGGTGGTCATCCAAAACAACACCAGTAACGGTCTGACGCTTGGCTCGAGCATCGCCAATAACGGTACCGCTACCGGCTTGACCAAGTCGGGGCCAGGTATCCTCGCGCTCACCGGCAACAACACTTACACCGGTGCGACCAACGTTGTAGCAGGCACATTGTTGGTCGGCAGCTCGATCGCAAACTCGACATCTACGTTCGTCGGGACGGGCGCGACCCTTGGCGGCTCGGGCGCGGTTAGCCCGATCAGCGGGGGCGGTGTTATCTCGCCAGGCACAAACGGCGCCGGAATTTTGACTGGGCCGACCTTGAATGGCTCGGCGGGCACCCAGTTCAAGTTCGATTTTGGCCAACTCCAACCAACCTATGCAAATGCACCGGCCAGCGGCAACGATGTGCTGCGGCTGACCTCGGCGACGCCTTTCACCATGAGACTCGGAGGCGCAAACGTCATCACGATTAATTTCCTTGGCGCCGCACCATCGCTTGGTCAAAGCTACCGTGGCGGGTTCTTTACCGACTCATCGACGGATTTTTCGAGCTTACTGACCGGCGCAGACTTTAATGGCACCCTCAACGGCAGCGCGCTGCCGAATGGCTTGAGCCTTCGATTCGACGGACTCATGACCGAGACCGCCGACTTCAGTTCCGGCGCGGTCACGGGGCGTGTGATGCAAATCACCGTCGTCCCTGAGCCGAGTGTTTTGGCGATGTTAATGCTCGGCGCCGGATTGCTGAATTACGTTTGGCGTTTCCGCGGAAGAAACGCGTAATGCAATCACCCCCTCTGCTGGTGATCAGATTGTTTCGGCTGACCGCAGTCTCCCTCTTAATGCTTTGCGCCCCGCTCCTTTTCGGCGGCGTCGTGTTTGACGGGAGTTTCGGTCGTAGCGGCTCGTTGCCGGGTCCGAATTTTATGATTCCGGCGAACGCAGGGAAACAGGTCGGCGGCAACCTTTTTCAGAGCTTCAGCCAGTTTAATCTGGTTAGCTCCGAATCGGCGATCTTCACCGGACCAAGCAACATTCACAACATTCTGTCGCGAGTGACCAGTGGGAACCCCTCTTCGATTGATGGCAAGGTAAGCTCGCAAATTCAGGGAGCGAATCTCTTCTTTCTAAATCCGGCCGGGGTTGTGTTCGGGCCGCACGCCCAACTGGATGTGAGTGGTTCCTTCGCCGTGACCACCGCGAATTACGTGAAGCTGGTCGGTGGCGGACGGTTCAATGCTAATCTGGGGGGCGGCGATATCCTTACGTCCGCTCCGGTGAGTTCCTTCGGGTTCCTCAACCCCGCGCCGGCCGGAGTTACTCTGACCAGAAGCAGCTTGAGCATCGCGCCGCAAGGATCCTTTTCTGTGGTCGCCGGTGATATCGGAATAGATGGTGGAACCATCGCGGGTGGCTCCCGTGTCAGTTTGGTCAGCGTGCGGTCGGTTGGCGAAGCGCAGCTGGATGCAACTGATTCTCATGCCGTCGTTGATGTGACGCGGTTCACTGGACTGGGTGAGATTAATCTTACGAATTCTGCACAAATCGACCTGAGCGGCCCGGCCGGGGGTGTAGTCATTCTTCGCGGCAGCAAGCTCGCAATGGACAATTCGAAGATCACGGTGGCCGCGGTCAGTGCTGGCGATGGCGCGGACGTTCAAATGACGACTTCAATTGGGCTGGCGAACCAAAGCTCGATCGAGGCGACTGCGCTTTCGGATTTTGCTGGTGTGCCCGTAGTGACTCTGGCGGCGCCTTCGGTTTCAATCGCGAGCAGCTCTTTTATTACGAGTATGGGAAGCGGCGGGGTAAACGCCGGTAATATAAGTGTCAGCGCGCAGCATTTTGAACTAACCGACGGAGGTCGGCTCGACGCGAACACGTTCGATGCCGGGAACGGGGGGGGCATTAGCGTGGTGGCGAGTGACATTCTGATTCGCGATTTGCAATCGGGGATCGGCGCTTCTGCCGTCGACATTGGGCGGGGCGGCAACATTCAGCTCACTGCTCAGAATATTACGATTGGGGCGGGCGGTATCGTGCAGGCGTCAACCTCTGGTCCCGGTGCCGGCGGAAGTGTTCGTGTGAGCGCCGCGACCGTTTCGATCACCGGCGGCTCATTTCTTCAAACCGGCATCAGTGCTGATACGCTGGGTGGTGACGGTCCGGCCGGTAGTGTGCACATGAATGTCAGCGGGATGCTTACGATTGCAGGCGGCGCGCAGGTCAGCTCTGATTCGTTCGGCGCGGGGGCTGGAGGCGATGTTGTGATCGCCGCACAAAAGGTCATTGTCGATGGCCAGGGTCTGGCGGCGTTTACCGCGATTAGCACCGAAACGCAAAGCCCAGTGGCGGGCGGGCGAGGCGGAAACATTACCCTGACTATCGGCGACGCACTGCAACTGGTCGGGGGTGGGCAGGTCACTGCATCTACCTTTGGTTCAGGTGCAGGTGGCAGCGTCATGGTGAATGCGGGGCGCGTTTTTATCTCGGGAAAGGACGCGGCCTTTTTCCCCGGCATCAACGCCAGCAGTGAAAATCAGACAGTCGGCGGAAATGGCGGCGATATTCAACTGCAGCTTGGCGGAAGCCTCGAAATCGTTGATGGGGGACAAATCGCCGTCGCCACTTCCGGACCCGGCGCTGGCGGAAGCATCAATGTCATTGCTCCGGCAATTTCTATTTCGGGGGACGGCTCGGGCATCAGCGCAAAGACCCTTAGCGGATTAAACGGCGGACGGGGCGGCGACATCGTGATTAAGGCGAACCTGCTCCAAGGCGGACCCGGCGGCGAGATTTCCGCATCGACCGCCGGCTCGGGCGCGGGCGGCTCGATCGACATCACCGCCCACCGGCTCGCGCTCAACAACTTCATCATCAGCGCCGATACAACCTCACCCGACACAATCGCCGTGCCGCTCACCGTTTCCCAGCTCAACGTTGCGCTCAACATCGACCACACGTTGGACAAAAACCTCGACGTCGCGCTGTTCGGTCCGGACGGCACACTGGTCGATCTTTTTAACGGCGTCGGCGGGACCGGCCAAAATTTCCGAAACACAGTGCTCGCCGATGACGCGCCAATCTCAATCGCGGCTGGCACAGCGCCTTTCACGGGCCGCTTCCGGCCCCTCAATCCGCTCGCGGCATTCGACGGCAAAACGTTCAATGGGCTGTGGGTGCTGATTCTTTCCGACTTAGATCT
>JACXTT010014052.1_pt1 | contig 10501 bp, 10 predicted proteins | sample 9270951 | NCBI WGS metagenome assembly JACXTT01 (sample SAMN15532306, study PRJNA645909) | rock metagenome | isolation source: weathered quartz diorite | place: Puerto Rico | collected 2017-06-21
ATGGTGGGCACGTTGATGATGTTGAAGAGGTCGGCGGTCACGTGCTCGGTATCGATCAGGGCCGGGTGCTCCGGTGCCGCGCGCTCGATGTACGGACGCGCGTCCTCGGGGCTCTTGTCGAGCGCCACCGTGACCGGCGTGAAGCCCCGGTCACCCAGCTCGGCGTAGAGTGCCTGCCAGACCGGCAGGTCTTCGCGACACCCTCACCAGGAGGCCCAGGCGATGAGGAGGGTCTTCTTGCCTCGCTGGTCGCGCAGCGAGTGGAGCCGGCCCTGGAGATCGGGCAGCGTGAAGTCCGGCGCCTCCATCGCGGCCAGGCGCTGCGCCCGGTCGGCCGCGGCCGCCCCGAGCACGGCGACGCCCTCGCTCGCGTCGACGGCGACGGGACGATCGAGCAGGCCCGCCAGCGCGACCAGGTCGATCCCGTCGTCGTGGACGAGCGCGGCGCGGTCGCGCACCGGGATGCAGGTGTCGTCCCGGCAGAGCCCCTGCGGCTTCAGCTCCCAGCCGAGCACCTTTCCGAGCGCCGCCGGGGCGAGGCGCATGGCCTCCCCGTGGACGGTGCCCTCCGCCGTCGCGGTGCGGCCGTCGTCGATGAGGGTCAGGGTGCGAGTCGCCATGCGCCTCTAGAACCCGAGTCACGCCCTCGATGCAAGATGCCGCGCGTCGAGGGGTGGCGTCCTCGTTCGAAGTGGGGCAAAGCTGGATGGCGATGGCCGACAAGCCCTGCGTGCTCTTTCTCTGCACCCACAACTCGGCCCGGAGCCAGATCGCCGAGGCGCTGCTCCGGCATCTGGCGGGCGACCGCTATCGCGCATGTAGCGCCGGGGTGGACCCCGGACGCGTGCATCCCCTCACCGTACGCGTACTGGAGGAAGTCGGCGTCGATACGAACGGGCTCCGGTCGAAGGGGCTCGACGAGATGCTCGGGCACGCCAACGTGCACACGGCCATCGTGGTCTGCGCGCAGGCGGCCGAGGCATGTCCGCGCCTCTATCCATTCGCGCGGAACGTGCTCCAGTGGCCTTTCGATGACCCCGCCCGCATCGAGGGCTCGGAGGAACTACGGCTCGCGGCCTTCCGGCGCACCCGCAACGAGATCGACGCGAAGCTCCGGGAGTGGCTACGAGCGGGGTAGGCGGATGAGCGAGGTCGTCATCGCCCCGGCGACCCACGCCGACGTGCCGGCGATATTGGCTCTCCTGACCGCCTCGGATCTGCCGGTCGACGGCCTCGCGGATCATCTCGGGACGGCGCTGATCGCACGTGACGGAGCGGCCGTCGTGGCGAGCGCCGCGCTCGAGCTGCACGGTGACGCGGCCCTGCTGCGGTCCGTCGCCGTTGCACGGTCGCACCGTGGGCAGGGGATCGGGGAGCGCATCAGCCGTAGGGCCCTCGAGCTGGCGCACGCGCGCGGCGCTCGCACCGTCTACCTCCTGACCACGACGGCGGCGGACTTCTTCGCCCGCCGCCTCGCGTTCCACGCCACCGCGCGCCCGCTCGTTCCCGAGACCGTCCGCGCATCGCCCGAGTTCACCCGGCTCTGTCCCGCCACCGCGCACGTCATGAGGCGCGCTTCGACGTAGGACGCTGCCCGTCGAGGCCACGGGATTGCCGCGGCCCGCGCGGGGAGATAGCACCAGCGCCATGCCCGCCGCCGACGCCTGGCCGAGCCTGCCGCTCGCCGAGTGGCAGGACACCTACGCGACGCTCCACCTGTGGACGCAGATCGTGGGCAAGCTCCGGCTGGCGCAGACCCCGTGGATCAACCACTCGTGGCACGTGCCGCTCTACGTGACCGCGCGCGGGCTCACCACGTCGCCGATCCCGTGCGGGACGCGGATCTTCCAGGTGGACTTCGACTTCATCGCGCACCGGCTCGTGATCCAGACGAGCGCCGGCACGGAGCGCACGATCCCGCTCGAGCCGCGGTCCGTGGCCGACTTCTACGCCGCGGTCACGGCGGCGCTCCGCGCCCTCGACCTGCCGGTGCACATCCACCCCCGGCCGAACGAGATCCCGAACGCGATCCCCTTTCCCGAGGATCGCGAGCACGCCGCCTACGACGCCGAGCACGCCAATCGCTTCTGGCGCGTGCTGGTGCAGTCGGACCGCGTGATGAAGGCGTTCCGCTCCCGCTTCATCGGGAAGTGCAGCCCGGTCCACTTCTTCTGGGGCAGCTTCGACCTGGCGGTGACGCGCTTCTCCGGGCGTCCGGCGCCGCCGCACCCGGGCGGCGTGCCGAACTTCCCCGACTGGGTCGCGCGCGAGGCGTACTCGCACGAGGTGAGCAGCTGCGGCTTCTGGCCCGGCGGCGGAGGCGTCGACTTCCCGGCGTACTACTCCTACGCGTACCCCGAGCCCGCGGGCTTCGGCGCCGCGAAGGTCGCGCCGGCGGGCGCGTCCTACAACACCCAGCTGCACGAGTTCGTGCTCCCCTACGACGCCGTGCGCACCGCGGCGTCGCCCGACGAGGCGCTGCTCGCGTTCCTGCAGAGCACGTACGAGGCGGCCGCCGACCTCGGCAAGTGGGATCGCGCGGCGCTCGAGCGCGCGGTACCACGCGCTCGCTGACGCGTCCGCCTCACCACGCCCAGAACGGGCCGTCGGCGTAGTCCCAGAGGAGGAACGAGCCGACGACCCAGTTGGAGGTCCGGGCGCCTCCCACCGGAAGCTGCGCCCCGACCGCGCACGCCACGTGACCCCGACGGCTGAGCGGGAGATAGAGCGTGGGTCCGAGCGTGGTGCCGCCGTGCACGACGCTGTCGATCGCCTGCGTCTGCTGGAGCTCGATGCCCGCCGCGAGGTTCTTCTTGTACGGCCCGAAGCGGTACTGGAGCGCGGCGCCGTAGACGAGCTGGCGGTCGGCGCGGTCCGCGTCCGCCGGCAGGTCGGCGGTGATCGCGACCTGGGTGACGAAGGGACCAAGCGCGTGCCCCGAGAGCAGCTGCGGGCTGACGACCGTGGTGCCCGCGCCCACGCCGTGGCGGCGATTTCCCGTCGGCAGCGCGAGGGCCAGCCGTCCCGACACGATGGTGCCCCAGCCGGGCGCGACGAGCAGCGCGTGCTTGTAGCTCACCCCGAGATCGCCCGCGCCGGCGGTACGTCCGCCGCCATCGGGATCCACGACCGCCCCCGGGACGGCGACCTCGACCTGCCCGCGGGCGCCGATGCGCTTCTCGCCCCCCAGCTCCCAGCCGCAGGTCCGTTCGTGTCGTGCCGACCCGTACTCGACGGAGAGGACGCCCTCGTCCTCGGGGAACGCCTTCTCGACGAAGACGGGCCGCGGGAAATTCAGATCGCCGAGCGGATACCGCGGATCGGGGCAGAAACCGCGGACGAAGTCGACGACCGCGCGGATCTCGACGTCGGTCAGCGCGTCGCCGAAGGCGGGCATCTGGTCGGAGAGGCCGAGGAACTTGCCCCCGTGGCGAATGAGCCCGGCCCAGTTGGCGGTCGTCTCCCCGGTGGCCGCGACACAGTCGGTGAAGTCGGGGAGCGGGACGGTGATGCCGCTGCCCTCCGGCGCACCCCGGCCGTCACGACCGTGACAGCCGGCGCACCCCTCGGCGTAGATCTCGGGGCCGGAGAGCGCCGCGCCGGCGGGCCCGGCGGAGAGCGCCAGGAGCGCGAGACCCGACGGGAGGAAACGACGCATGGCCGACGCCCTGTAACGCGCGGCCACGGCGAGCGTCAAAGCAGGAAGGGCCCCTCCCCACGGGAGAAGGAAGGAGGGCTGCCTTGCCACGAACGGGCGCCATACCCGAGGCCATCTGGTCGCCGCGATCGGCGCGCGCTACTACTCGGCCGAGGAGGCGTCGAGAAACGTCCTCACCTTCGCACAGCCGCGGCGAGTGGCTCGAGGCCGACGGCCTCGGCGGCTTCGCCTCGGGCGCCGCGAACGGCATCCGGACGCGGCGCTACCACGCGCTGCTGCTGGTCGCGACCACGCCGCCGGCAGGCCGCGTCGTCCTGGTGAACGGGCTCGAAGCGTGGGTCGAGCGCGCCGCCGGCGCGGTGGCGCTCTCCTCGCAGCGCTACACGCCCGACGTCGTTCATCCCGACGGCGTGGACCGGATCGAGCGCTTCACCGCGGACCCTTGGCCGCGGTGGATGCTTCGCCTGCCCGCCGGCACCCTGATCGAGCACGGGATCCTGGTCGAGCGCGGTCGCGCCGCGACGTTCCTCTACTGGCGCCTCCGCGAGGGGCCGGGCGGCACGCTCGCCGTGCGCCCGCTCCTCTCCGGGCGCGACTACCACGCGCTCCATCACGAGAACCCGGCCTTTTGCTTCGCCGCCGAGGACGCAGACGGGCGGGTCGTCTGGCGGCCGTATCCCGGGATCCCGGCGATCGTCGCGCGCAGCAACGGCGCCTACGCCCACCAGCCGGACTGGTACCGGAGCTTCCTCTACACCCAGGAACGCGAGCGCGGCCTGGACCACGTCGAGGACCTGGCCGCGCCCGGCGTCTTTCGCTGGGACCTCTCGCGGGGCGAGGCGGTCCTGGTGCTTGCGGCCGAGGGGCACGAGCCGACGGAGGAGCTCGCCGCGGTGCGCGAGGCCGAGGAGCGGCGCCGCCGGCGCTTCCCTTCACGCCTCCATCGCGCGGCCGACCAGTACCTGGTGCGGCGCGGAAGCGGCCGGACGGTCATCGCCGGCTACCCCTGGTTCACGGACTGGGGGCGCGACACGTTCATCGCGCTCCGCGGTCTCTGTCTCGCCACCGGCCGGCTCGACGAGGCACGCGCCATCCTCCTCGAGTGGGCGGGTGCGGTCTCCGAGGGGATGCTGCCCAACCGCTTCCCCGACCGGGGCGAGATGCCCGAGTTCAACGCGGTCGACGCCGCGCTCTGGTACGCGGTCGCGGTGCACGACTTCCTGGCGGCGGCGCCGACGACGGCGGCGCGCGACCGTCAGCGGCTCACCGATGCGCTGGAGGCGATCCTGGTCGGCTACGCGGCGGGAACGCGCTTCGGTATCCGCGTCGACGACGACGGCCTCCTCGCCGCGGGCGCGCCCGGCGTGCAGCTCACCTGGATGGACGCCAAGGTGGGCGACTGGGTGGTCACGCCACGCATCGGCAAGTCGGTCGAGGTGCAGGCCCTGTGGCTGAACGCGCTGCGCATCGGGAGCGCGACCTCGGAGCGCTGGGCCGTCCCCTACGCGCGAGGTCTGCACGCGTTCACGCGGCGCTTCTGGGACGAGGGACGCGGCTGCCTCCACGACGTGGTCGACGTCGACCATCGTCCGGGCGCCGTCGATTCCGCCTTCCGGCCGAACCAGATCTTCGCGGTCGGCGGGCTGCCCTTCGCGGTGCTCGACGGCGAGCCCGCCCGGTGCGTCGTCGATGCGGTCGAGGCGCGGCTCGTGACCCCGCTCGGGCTCCGCTCGCTCGCCCCCGGCGACCCCGGATACACGCCGCGCTACCAGGGCGGCGTTCGCGACCGCGACGGCGCCTATCACCAGGGGACGGTCTGGCCCTGGCTCATGGGCGCGTTCGTCGAGGCCTGGGTGCGGGTGCGGGGTGGCACGCGCGCCGCGCGGGAGGAAGCGCGCCGGCGGTTCCTCGACCCGCTCCTCGTCCACCTCGACGATGCGGGCCTCGGCCACCTGCCCGAGATCGCCGACGCCGAGCCGCCACACACGCCGCGCGGCTGTCCGTTCCAGGCCTGGTCGGTGGGCGAGGCGCTGCGGCTGACGCGCGTCCTCGGCTGAAGCAGTCCAGGGGCCGGCGGCGCACCGGCCCCTGGATGCTCGGAGGACCTACGGGCAGCTCGAGTCGGCCGGAAGCATGTGCAGATTCCCCACCCCCGGCCCCCCGGGGACGCACGGGAAGCCGAAGATCGGTCCCGCCACGCACGGGCCGAACGCGGCGGTGTCGAACATGAGGGTCGCGGGCAGACTTCCCGGCACGGGACCGGGCGGCACGCCCAGCGTGCATGCGCTCCCGAACGCGAGGACCTGCGCCGGCGTACCGCTGTACTGGAAGCACTGGGTCTCGGGCGGCGACGAGGTGTCCTCCACGTAGCAGCAGGCGGTCTCGCACGTGCACGTGCAGTCGGGCTGGCAGCCGACCGTGCACGCCCCGAGCGCGGGGCTGTCGCACGCCTCGCCCGGATCGATGACGCCGTTGCCGCAGAACCCGGCGCCCTGCACGGCCGGCGTACACATGAACACCGCCTTGAACTTCGAACCGGGGTAGGTCCGGTTGCCGAACTGGTCGGTGACCGACTGGTCGGCGATCACGCTCTTTGGACACTTGATCTTGTAGCAGATGCGGTCGCTCGGAGCGGGCGGCGCGTAGAGCGGAAGCGGTACGATCGGGAGCCCGGTCGTCACGTCCGTCGCCGAATTGACGGTCTTCGACGCGGGCACGCAGAAGTACTTGGCGCTCGAGACGACGCACCCCGCCTCGAGCCCGAACGTCGAGCTGAGGTCGACGTTGCCCGCGAACTTCAACGGGTCCTTGATCTTGTAACACTTCTCGTGGTTCTGCGCGCGGGCGGCGCCGACCACGAGGAGCGCGCCGCACACGGCCGACACGACGAACAGCCTGCGAGCCATGGGCACCTCCTCCGGGCCGCTGGTTGGACGCTGGGCCCGTCGCGTGGACGATCCGGCCGGCCTTCGGCCATTGTCAAGAAAAATATTCATGGGCTGATCCTGCGACGTCTGAGGGGTGGCCCCATGCGATCCAGGGTTGGATGCGACATGTATGGGACGGCAGTGGATCACGCTCACGGTGCTGGCGCTCTCGCGGGGACGGGGCTGGCCCCGGCGGGAGCTCCGGGCGTGGGGGCCGTGCAGGGCTGGTGCGCCTTCGCGCTGACGCTGCTCGGCGCCGCCGGCCTGGACGAGTTGCGACGCGCATCCTCGCTGGCGGCCGGGAAGGCCCGAGGATATAGGCGGGACTTCGATGCTCGCCACCGGCGACTTCAAGCGCGGGCTCCGCATCCTGCTCGACGGCGATCCGTACGTGATCCTCGACGTCTTCGTGCAGACGCCATCGGCGCGCGGGGCGAGCTCGCTCACCAAGGTGAAGGTACGGAACCTGCGCACGGGCCAGGTCTTCGACCGCACGTTCCGCGGCGGCGACAAGGTCGAGGAGGCGGACCTCGAGCTCCGGCCGGCCCAGTTCCTGTATCGGGACGACGAGGCCTTCCACTTCATGGAGTCCCAGAGCTACGAGCAGTTCAGCCTCACGCTCGAGGAGATCGGCGCCGCGGCCGGTTACCTGCGCGAGGGCCTGGAAGGGATCCGCTCCGTCGTCTTCAACGAGCGCGTCATCTCGATCGACCTGCCAAATACGGTCGCGCTCCGCGTCGTCGACACCGCGCCCGCCCTGAAGGGCGCCACCGCCACGGCGCAGACCAAGCCCGCGACGCTCGAGACCGGCCTGGTCATCCAGGTCCCGGGCTACCTCGAGGCCGACGAGAGGGTGCAGGTCGACACGCGCGACGGGCGCTTCGTGGGGCGCGCGAAGGCCTGAGCCGACACCGCTCCCGGCTCCCGGGTCTCCCGTCCGCCGCCGCACCCGCTTCCCCCGTGTCCGTGCGCGAAATCCCCGGCTTTGCACGTTGATCTTCGGCCCGTCGCACCCGAATCTACGCCGCCGCTCGGGAGCGGCGTACGGAGGGAGACTGCATGCGCAAGGTCGGCGCCCTGACGGGCATTCTGGTGACGTTCCTTCTCGGCGCGTCGGCCCGGGCGAACATCGCGAGCGTCTTCGGCGGCGCCGTCTCGTGCGCCGTGCAGGGGAATGGCGTGCGCTTCTGCGGCGCCACGGACTCGTCGGTGCCGACCTGGGACGGGACGACGCCGATCGACGTCAACGTCGCCTTCCCGCCCGTTCCCGCCTCTGGCCCGGATGGAAACTACCCGCTGATCGGCATCTACCACGGCTGGGGCGGCGCGAAGGTCGGGCTCGGCACCATGCAGAACTATGCGCTCCGCGGCTACGCGGTGTTCAGCATGAGCGACCGCGGCTGGGGGAACTCCTGCGGCGGGACGGACTCCAAGCGCCCGACGCCCGCGTGCGCCGCGGGCAACAACCACCTGCTCGACACGCGCTTCGAGGTCCGCGACGCACAGTTCCTGATCGGCGAGCTCGTCGACGAGGGGCTCGTCGATCCCCTGCGCATCGGCGCCACGGGCGGCTCCTACGGCGGCGGCATGTCGATGGCGCTCGCGGCGCTCAAGAACCGCACGATGATGCCGGACGGCTCGCTCCTGCCCTGGACCAGCCCGCTGCACGGCACGCCGATGCAGATCGCCGCCGCGGTCCCCGAGATCCCGTGGACGGACCTCGCCAACTCGCTCCTCCCGAACGGGCACACGCTCGACTACGTCGTCGATGCGCCCTACCTGAAGCGCGGCCGGATCGGCGTCATGAAGCAATCGTTCGTCGCCGGGCTCTACGCGACCGGCCAGGCAACGAGCAACTACGCCGCTCCCGGGACGGATCCCGACGCCGACCTCAACAACTGGTACGCGCTCATCAACGCCGGCGAGCCCTACGACCAGAACCCGCAGGCCGCCGACATCGTCGACGAGGTCACCACCCACCACTCCTCGTACTACATCGACCACTCGATCGCGCCGGCGCCGCTCCTCATCTCGAACGGGAGCACCGACGACCTCTTCCCCGTGGACGAGGCCGTCCGCTTCTACAACCGGACGCGCAACCAGTATCCGGGCGCCGACATCTCGCTCTTCTTCCTCGACTACGGTCACCAGCGGGGGGAAGGCAAGGCCGCCGACGTGGCCGTCCTCCACCAGGCGCAGGACGCGTGGTTCGACTACTACCTGCTCGGCGTGGGATCCGTGCCGTTCCACGGCGTCACTGCCCTCACCCAGAACTGTGCCGGCGCCTCGGAAGGGCCGTACTCGGCGCCCAGCTGGGCCGATCTCGCGCCGGGCGAGATCCACCTGTCGAGCGCCGCGGCGCAGACCATCGTTCCCGGCTCGGGCGACACCAGCCGCGGGCAGACCTACGATCCGATCAGCGGCGGCGGCGCGTGCGCGACCGCGGACGGCTCCGACCAGATGGGCGTCGCCAGCTACCGGCTCGACCCCGCGCCGGCGGGAGGCTTCATCATGATCGGCTCGGCGACGGTCGTCGCCGACATCAACTCGGTCGGGCCGACGTCGCAGATCGCGGCGCGGCTCCTCGACGTCGACACGACCGGCAGCGCGACCCTCGTCGCGCGGGCGCTCTACCGCCCGGAGATCAACTCCGACGCCACGCCGACGCACCAGGTCTTCCAGCTCCACCCGAACGCCTACCGGTTCGCCGCAGGGCACGTCGCCAAGCTGGAGCTGCTTCCGGCCGATGCGCCGTACGGCCGCGTCTCGAACGGGCAGGCGACCGTCACCGTCTCCAACCTGGAGCTCCGCCTGCCGGTGCTGGAGCAGCCGAACGGCCCGCTCGTCCAGCCGCCGGCGCCGAAGGTCGTCCCCGCCGGCTACCAGCTCGCCTTCTGCAGCAACGACGCGGACTGCGACGACGCCAACGTCTGCAACGGCACGGAGACCTGCGTCGCCCACGCCTGCGTCCCGGGCACGGCGCTCGATTGCCACGACCACGACGCCTGCACCACGGATAGCTGCGACGCGAGCGGCGGCTGCACGCACACGCCCAGCTGCGGGGCGCTCACCGTGAGCCGCGCCCGGGTCCACGCCGGCGTCGGCCGGGGCCTCATCCTGGTGAAGGGCACCTTCGCGACCCCGCCGGCGATCAGCGGACACGCTCCGGTCACGGTGGAGGTCGACGACGGCTCGGGCCACGACACGACGCGGACCTTCCCGACGTGCACGGTCCGGGGTCCCGGATGCGGTGCTTCGACGGCGTGTCGGTCCTCCTGATGAAGGGTCTCGGCGCCGCACCGGCCACGGTGAAGTTCGGGTTGAAGCTGAAGCAGCTCACCCTCGATCCGCCGCTCGCCGGGCCGGTGCGCACCCGGCTCGTCCACGACGGCGTCGGCCGCCGGGGCTCCATCTCCGCCTGCACGCTGCTCGGCACGACCTTGAGGTGCGCCGCGCCCTGAGGACGCCGGCCAGCTGACGCTCCTCGCGCTCGCGGCGCCGCTTCGCCCCGGCGTGGGCGCTGGTGTAGGAACGTTCCCCGATGGCCCTCGCACGGCTCCTGGTCGCGAACCGGGGAGAGATCGCGATCCGCATCGCGCGCGCCGCCGCCGAGCTGGGCATCCGGACCGTCGGGGTGTACTCGGAGGATGACGCTGCGTCGCTGCACCTGCGTCACGTCGACGAGGCGAGGCCGCTCCGCGGTCGGGGACCGCGGGCGTACCTGGACGGCGAGCAGCTCCTCGCGCTGGCCCGCGACACGGGATGCGATGCCGTGCATCCCGGCTACGGCTTCCTGAGCGAGCAGGCGGCCTTCGCCGGGCGCTGCGCGGAGGCGGGTCTCGCCTTCGTCGGACCGCGGCCGGAGACCCTGGCACTCCTCGGCGACAAGGCCGCCGCGCGCGCGCTGGCCGCACGC
>JACXTT010014053.1_pt1 | contig 10501 bp, 9 predicted proteins | sample 9270951 | NCBI WGS metagenome assembly JACXTT01 (sample SAMN15532306, study PRJNA645909) | rock metagenome | isolation source: weathered quartz diorite | place: Puerto Rico | collected 2017-06-21
GGACGCCGCGGCGCACGGTGGGCGAAGCGGTCCAGAGCCTCGGAGCGCTCCATATCGACCACGAGCGCCCGGCGGAGGAAACGATCGTGCCGCGGGAGCTCACCCCGGACGCTCAAGCGGCCCGCGCCGCGCTCGACGCCCTCCGCACCCAGGCCGAGGCGCTGCTGACCCTGCTGCCGGTGGTGGAGACCCCGCCGCCGGACACGGGGGCGCTCGCTGACCAGCCGCCCGACCACCTCTCCGCGCGCCTGAGGCCCGTCGAGGAACGGACCCAGGCCTTGACCCGGCGTCTGCTGGATGCCGAAGAGGAACAGGAACTCCTGCGCGCCTACGGGCGGGCGCTGGAAGTGCTGACCCCACTCCTCGCGCTCCTCGAAAGCAGCAAAGCCGTTGAGGGGGTCGGGTTCACGATCGAGGCCAAATCGCCCGACGCCCAGGCGAAGCTGCGGGCCGATCTCAACCAGGCGACCGGAGGACGCGTGGAGCTGGTCACCCGGCCGGTGGACGACCATCGGCTCGGGGCGGTCGTGGCCTTCGCCCGGCAGGACGCGGAAGCCGTGCGCAATGTCCTCACCCGCGCCGGCGTCACCGAACTGCGATTGCCCGCGAGCGTGCGTGGGAAACGGCTTGGGGAAGCCGTGCCGCTCCTGCAGGCGCGCGCGCAGGCGCTGCCCGCGGAGATCGAGGGTCTGCGCCGAGAATTGATGCAGCTGAGCCGTGAGCATCGGGCCGAGGCCGGGGCGATCGCGACCGTCGCGCGGGACGGTGCGCACCGCTACGAACTCATGGCCCAGATTCCCCAATCCCGGTACGCGTTCGTCCTATACGCGTGGACCCCCACGCGGCTGGTCGCCGCGGTGCGCGACACCTTGCGCCGGAAGTTCGGGCGGGAGGTCATGGTGTTCGATGAGCCGGCCCCGGTGCACCACGCGGAAACCGTGCCGGTGCTTCTCGACAACCCGGGCTGGCTCAAGCCGTTTGAGCTGTTCCTGGCCATCTTCAACCCGCCGAAGTACGGCACGTTTGACCCCACGCTGCTCTTCGCGATCGGGCTCCCTTTGTGGGTCGGCCTCATCATCGGCGATGTCGGGTACGGCCTATTCCTGTTGGGGATCATCTTCTGGCTGCGCGGCAAAGCCCAGGCCGGCCGGCCGTGGCGCGCGGTGATCGGGGGCTTGGACCTGGGGTTCACGCTGCGCCCCGCCGTCCTCAGGTCGGTGGTGACGGTGCTAAGCTGGATGGCCGGATACACGTTTCTCTTCGGCATCATCTTCGGGGAGTTCTTTGGCGGCCTCCCGGAGCGCTTCTTCCCGGGGTTTCATCCGCTGTTCGATCGTCTCGCCCTGCAGACGGCGTACTTGTATCTCTCCGTGGGATTCGGCCTGGCGCAGGTGTACCTCGGACTGATCCTTGAGATGGTGAAGGCGGTGCGGCACCAGGAACGGAAGGAGTTTTTCGAGGCGCTGGCGCTGGGGAGCGGCGGGGGGACCGTGTTCCTGTGGCTCGCCACCCAGGTGCACGTGTTGCCGTCGAGCTTCTTCAGCCCCGTGATGCTCGCGGCCGCGGTAGTGTTCCTCCTCTCACTGGTCTTCTCATTTACGCTGTCGAGCTGGATGTGGATCATGGAGTCCATTTCCACGTTCGGCGCTATTCTGTCGTACGCTCGAATCTTCGCCGTCGGCATGGCCTCGCTGGCCCTGGCGATCGTGGCGAACACCCTCGGCGGCGGGTACAGCGGCGCATTCTCCAAGGTCATTTTGGGAATCTTCGTCGGAGCCGTGGCCCACGTGATCTTCTTCGGGCTCACCATCATCGGCCACATCCTGCAGCCCGCGCGACTCTATTGGGTCGAGTTTTTCTCAAAGTTCAAGTACTATCAAGATACGGGGCACCCGTACCGGCCATTCCAACGCACCGGAGGTGGATAGATGAAACGTGGAAGTGCTGTGGTGGTGTTGACGCTGGTCGCGCTCTACGTGATGTCCTTCGCCGCGATCGCGGCCGCGCAGGAGGCCGGGAAGCCGGGCGCGGCGGGCATCGGCGCGGGCCTGTTGGGGGTCGGCGCCGGCATCGCCATCGGGTTCGGGGCCGTCGGCACGGGGATCGCCCAGTCGAGAATCGGCGGCGCGGCGGCGGGCGTCATCGCGGAGCGCCCGGAGATGTTCGGCATCATGCTCGTCCTCCTCGTCATTCCGGAAACGCTGGTCATCTTCGGCTTCGTCATCGCCTTCTTCTTGTACGGAAAGATCTGACGACAACGACAGCGAGTGGCCGATGAGCTCCGAACTCATCCAGCTCCTGGAGCAAGAAGCCCGCGTCGAGAAGGACAAGGTACTGTGCGATGCGCGGGCGGGCGCCGAGGAGACCCAGGCTGCGGCACGGCGGGAGGCGGAAGAGATCGTGGCGTCGGCCCGCCAGAAGTCCGAAGCCGAGCGCGCGCAGTCCCGCACGCGCGCCGCCAGCGCGGCCAGTCTGCGTGCCGCCGCGCTGCTGCTGGAGGCCAAGGACCGAGCCATCCGGGAGGTCTTCGAGCGCGCCGAGTCGGCGCTGGCGCGTGTGAGCGCGGATCCGGCCCGCCGGCAGGCCATGCTGCGCAACCTCCTCACCGAGGCCCTGCAGGGCCTGGAGACCGCGGGCGCCACCGTGGAGGTGCCATCGGGCGACGGTGCGGCGGCGCGGGAGGCATGTCGGGCGCTTGCCCCGACCGCGGAAGTGCGGGAAACATCGGACGTGAGTGGAGGTGTTCGGGTCACCACCCGCGACCGGCGCGTGGTGGTCGAGAATACGATCGGCAGCCGGCTGCGGCGTACCCGTGCTGCGCTAGTCTCGCGTATCGCGGCGACTCTGTGGGGTGGATGAGCTCGACGGATGAGCGCGACGTACCGTGAGACGGAACGTTAGGGACAATGGGAGACTTTCCGTACATCAACGCCCGCGTGAAGGTGATGAAGTCTCAGCTGCTGCCGCAGAGCCGTGTGGAGGAGTTCCTGCAGGTGGCTGACCTGGATGCCTTCATCCAGGCTCTTTCGGACACGCCCTACAACATGGAGCTGCAGGAAGCCCTGACGCGGTTCGCGGGAATTCGAGCGGTGGACGAGGCGCTGTCCCGCAACTTCTACCATGCGACGCGGCGAATCTTGAGCTTTGCCGATGGGCCCCCGCGGCGCCAGATCGAGGTTGTCCTCCTCCGCTATGACCTGCAGAACCTCCGCGCGATCATCCGCGGCCGCCATACCGGCAGGACAGAAGCCGAGATCCTGGCCACGCTGTACCCTGGCGGAGTGCTCAGCGAGGTCCGGCTGCGGGAGCTGCTTCAGCAGCCCGACCTCAAGGCGGTTGCCGACACGCTGGTCACATGGATGCATCCGCTCGGCCGCGCGCTGCGGGAGGGGGTCGACGCCGCCGCGCGCAGCGGCAACCTGCTCGACGCCGAGATGGCGCTGGACCGAGCGTATGCGCAGTTCGGGTTTCGGGTCGCCGACGGCGAGGGAGATGGCGAGGCGACGTTCCGCCGGTTCCTGAGCGCCGAGGTCACCGCCACCAACGTCAGGACCGCTCTGAAATTGCGGCGCGTCAAGGAGTTGTCCCGCGAAGAGCGCGGCCGCTTCTTCATCCTCGGCGGGGCCGTGACGCTCGAACGGTTTGTCAATCTCGCCGATCCACAGTCGAGCCTGTCCGAGATCTCCGGCCTCCGGGTCTTCGGCGTCGACCTCGCAGCAACGGAGAATCTCAGGGAGATGGAGCGCGCGCTGGACCAGGCCCAGCAACGGGCCGCCGCCCGTCTGTATCTGGGCGATCCGTTGGCGCTCGACGTCGTGATCGGGTATCTGACCCGCAAGGCTGCGGAGGTCAGCAACCTGCGCGTGGTCGCGCATGCCAAACTGCTTGGCCTGTCCGCGGATCTCGCCCGGGGGGAGCTGGCGTTTGTTTAAGGTCGCGGTGATCACGGACGCGGAGACCGCCACGGGGTTCCGCCTGGCCGGCGTCGAGGTTCGAGAGGCGGCGACGTCCGAGGAGGCGCTGGGGATGATCCGCGAACTCGCCGGTGCAGGATACGGTATGCTGGCGGTGAGCGAGGATCTGCTCAAGGGCACGGACGAGGCCCGCGCGCGGCTGCTGCGCGGCCGCGACCTGCCGGTGGTGGTGCCCCTGCCGCCGGCCCGTGCGCACCTCGAATCCGGCGAGGCGTACATCGCCCGCCTGGTAAAAGAGCACATCGGATTTGCCGTGAAGCTGAAGTAGGCTCGCGGCGGTCGGTCGCAACACCGGGGAGCCGGACGGCTCCGGAGAGGACGGAAGCATGGCAGGCGTGAGCGGCGTCATCACCCGAATCTCAGGTCCCGCAGTGATCGCGCAAGGCCTGGCCGGCGCGCGCATGTACGACATCGTCCGAGTCGGCAAGGAGAAGCTGATCGGGGAAATCATCCGCCTCGACGGTGAGACCGCGTTCGTGCAGGTGTACGAGGACACCTCAGGGCTGTACGTGGGTGAACCGGTGGAATCGACCGACGCCCCGCTTACCCTCGAGCTGGGTCCCGGAATGCTGAGCAGCATCTACGACGGCATCCAGCGGCCGTTGGATAAGATCCGCGAGGCGCAGGGCGACTTCATCTCGCGCGGCGTGGTGGTCGATTCGCTCGACCGAACTCGAAAGTGGGCGTTCGTCGCGAAGGTCAAGGCCGGGGATCGCGTCGGGCCCGGCGATATCATCGGCGAGGTGCAGGAGTACTCGTACGCGCACCGGGTCATGATCCCGCCGAACGTGCCCGAGGACGAGGTGGCAGAGATCCGGAGCGGCGAGTTTACGGTGGTGGAGCCCGTGGGGCGCCTCCGCAACGGCACGGAGATCCGGATGATGCAGACGTGGCCCGTGCGGGTGCCCCGCCCGGCCAAGCGCAAACTCGACCCCACCGAGCTCTTCGTGACGGGGCAGCGGATCCTGGACGTCCTGTTCCCCGTGGCGATGGGCGGCACGGCCTCGGTCCCGGGGCCGTTCGGCAGCGGGAAGACGGTGGTGCAGCAAACCCTCTCCAAGTGGTCGAACGCGGATATCATCGTCTACGTGGGCTGCGGCGAGCGGGGCAACGAGATGACGGACGTGCTCACCGAGTTTCCGGAACTGGAAGACCCCCGCAACGGGCGGCCGCTGATGGAGCGCACCATCCTGGTGGCGAATACGTCGAACATGCCGGTGGCCGCGCGCGAGGCCAGCATCTACACCGGCGTAACGATGGCGGAGTACTTCCGCGACATGGGCTACCGCGTGGCGCTGATGGCCGACTCCACCAGCCGGTGGGCCGAGGCGCTGCGCGAGATTTCGTCCCGTCTGGAAGAGATGCCCGCGGAGGAAGGCTACCCGCCGTACCTCGCCAGTCGCCTCTCGGCGTTCTACGAGCGGGCCGGACGGGCGGTCGTGCTGGGCCGGGACGAGCGAATCGGCGCGGTCACCGTTGTCGGCGCGGTCAGCCCGCCCGGCGGCGACCTCTCCGAGCCCGTGACCCAGAGCACGCTCCGCATCGTGGGGACCTTCTGGTCGCTCGATGCTCAACTGGCGTACCGGCGGCACTTCCCGGCGATCAACTGGAACCGCTCGTACAGCCTGTACGAGGGACTGCTCAATGCGTGGTATACGAAGACCGTCGCCGAGGACTTCATCGACCAACGCAGTTGGGTGAGCGCGATCCTCTCACGCGAGGCGGGCCTGCAGGAGGTGGTGCAGCTCGTCGGACCCGACGCGCTGCAGGATCAGGAGCGCCTCGTGATCGAGGCCGGCAAGATGATCCGCGAGTTTTTCCTGCAGCAGAGCGCCTTCAGCGACGTCGATGCGTCCTGCTCGTTGGAAAAGGCATACTGGATGGTCCGGGGCATCCGGGCGTTCTACGAGGCCTCGACTGCCGCGCTGGAACGCGGCGCGGTGATCGACGACATCATCAACTTGCCGCAGAACGAGCAGATCGCCCGATTCAAGGAAGTGCCGAACGACAAGTTCCGCGCGCACATCGACGAGTTCTTGGAGGCTCTGCCGGCGGCCTTCGGCGAGAAGGCCGCGCCGGCTGCCCCCGCGGCGACGTCGGGCGATGGCCGCAGGGGCGGACAGTCGAAGGCGTAGGGAGGCGACGTCGACATGCAGCTCTCGACCAAGCGCTACACCAGCATCAACTACATCTCCGGCCCGCTCTTGTTTGTCGAGGGCGCCCGCGACCTCGCGTACGGCGCGATCGTCGACATCCACGTCCAGGACGGCAGCACGCGGGGCGGCCAGGTCATCGAGGTCTCGGACCGGAACGCCGTGATTCAGGTCTTCGAAGAGACCCGCGGCATGGACCTCGCCAAGACGTCGCTCAGCCTGCGCGAGGACGTGGCCCGCATCGGCGTGAGCCGGGAGATGATCGGGCGGCGATTCAACGGCCTGGGCGATCCCATCGACGGGCTGCCCGCGATCATCCCCGAGAAGCGGCTCCCGATCCTCGGCGCCCCGATCAATCCCGTCGCCCGTGAGAAGCCGGCCGAGTTCATTCAGACCGGCATCGCGACGATCGACGTCATGAACACGCTGGTGCGGGGTCAGAAGCTGCCGATTTTCTCCGGTGCGGGCCTGCCTGCCAACGAGATCGCTGCGCAGATCGCCCGCCAGGCCAAAGTGCTCGGGGAGGCGGAACAATTTTCCGTCGTGTTCGGCGCGATGGGCATCACCCAGCGCGAAGCGGCCTTCTTCATCAGCGAGTTCGAGAGCACGGGCGCCCTCGCCCGAAGCGTCGTCTTCATGAACCTTGCCGACGACCCGACGATCGAGCGGCTGATGACGCCGCGCGCGGTGCTAACCGTCGCCGAGTACCTGGCGTACGAGTTGGACATGCAGGTGCTCGTGATCCTCACGGATATGACATCGTACTGCGAAGCGCTCCGCGAGATCGGCGCCGCGCGCGAGGAGATCCCCGGGCGGCGGGGCTACCCCGGGTACATGTACACGGACTTGGCCAGCATCTACGAGCGGGCCGGCCGCGTCAAGGGCAAGAAGGGTACGATCACCCAGTTCCCGATCCTGACGATGCCCGACGATGACATCACGCATCCCATCGCCGACCTCACGGGCTACATCACCGAGGGGCAGCTGGTGCTCAGCCGGACGCTCCACCGGCAGGGCGTGTACCCGCCGATCAACCCGCTCCCCAGCCTGTCGCGGCTCATGAACAACGGGATCGGCAGGGGGCGCACCCGTGAGGACCACCGGCAGGTCGCCGACCAGCTTTACTCGGCGTACGCGCAGGGCCTCGATCTGCGCCGGCTCGTCGCGATCATCGGCGAAGAGGCGCTCACGGAGAACGACCGGCTATATCTCCGGTTTGCCGATGCGTTCGAGAAGGAGTTTATCGCGCAGGGACAAGCCGACCGCTCGATTCAGGACTCGCTGACCTTAGGGTGGAAACTGCTCTCCACCTTCCCCAAGGGCGCGCTGACACGCATCAGCCGCGACCACGTGGACAAGTACTACTTCGGCGAGGCGATGGAGAAGATGTACCGGCCGGGCGAGATCCCCGGCTGAGTCGGGCAGCGGGGATGGCGGCGACGATGCGATCGGAGGACGGCGGTCATGGCTGAAACGATCAGCCCTACCCGGATGAACCTGCTGCAGCGCCAGACCCAGGTGAAGCTGGCGCAGCAGGGGGTCGATTTGCTGAAGCGCAAACGCGATGCCCTGGTCGCCGACTTTTTCAACATCGTCCGGCGCGCGTTGGCCGCTCGCCAACGCCTGACCAAGTCCGCGGAAGAAGCGTATACACTGCTGAGCCTGGCCAAAGCCGTGGAGGGCCGCGAGGTCCTCGAGGCCGCCGCGCTCGCCGACCCTCGCCGCCTCGAGGTCGAGATCGAGACGAAGAACATCTGGGGGACCCGGATCCCCACGATCACCACGAACGATGTCCGCCGAACGATCCTTGCCCGCGGCCAGGACCCGGTGGCCGTGACCGCCCGGACCGTGGAGAGCGCCGATCACTTCGAAGAGGTCCTCGGCGCGGTGCTGGAGGTGGCGAGCACCGAAGTGACGCTCCGCAAAATCGGCGAGGAGATCAAGAAGACGACCCGGCGGGTCAATGCGCTCGAACAGGTCGTGATCCCGCGCATTCGCGGCGAGATTCGGTATATCCGCGACGTTCTCGAACAGCGCGCGCGCGAAGACGTCTTCCGCCTGAAGCGGATCAAGAAGAAGCTGGAGGCCAAGGCCCGCGGAGCCGGCTAGCGGCGCGTGTTCCACGGCAGCATCCGGACGCGAGACGGGCGCGGCCGCGTGGCGCGGCGTGCTCGAGGCGATTCTTGACGCTCCGGGCATTGTCGTGATGCTTGGTCCCGTGGACGTCGGCAAGACAACGGTCGCGACGGCGATCGCAAGCGGGGCGGTCAACGTGGGCCGGCGGACCGCGGTGGTGGATGCCGACACCGGCCAGTCAGACATCGGGCCGCCGACCACGGTCGCGCTGGCGTTGCCAGAGCATCCCGCGAGGCGAATGGAGCAATGGAAGCCGGTCGCGGCGTTCTTCGTTGGCGACACCACCCCGGAGGCCGTGTACCGGTACCTGGTGGACGGCACCGTCCGGTCCATCGCGCTAGCGCGGGCCCAGAGAGCTGAGATCATTGTGGTCGACACGACGGGTTGGGTTGAGGGCCACGCGGCGGTCGCGGCGAAGGTGCGCAAGCTCGCAGAGATACGTCCCAGGCACGTCGTTGCGCTGCAGCGACACGATGAGGTGGAACCGATCCTCGAGCGGCTGAACGGGCCGGTCGCCGTGCACCGTCTGCGCCCGTCGCCGGATGTTCGCTTCCGGTCCCCTGAGGTTCGGCGGGCCGCGCGTGCCCGGCGGTTTCGTCAGTATTTCACCAACGGCCGCCTGCACACGCTCCAGTTGGATGCGCTACGTCCAGGGCGGCTGCCGACGTTCGGCGGCCACAAGGTTGGGCAGGACAGGCTGCTCACGGACATCCCGTTCGCCGACCTTCGGCATCTGCTTGTGGGACTGGCCAGGGATGATGAGCGGCTCGAGGCGGTGGGGTCCGTCGTGTCGGCGGTGCCCGAGCGGAATAGCGTCACCGTGCTGGCACCGGCACCGTCCCTCGCCGGCGTGGCCGTGCTGCAGTGGGGCGTCCTACGGGTGGCCCCGTCGGGCCGCGAGGAGGGCCGCCTGCGGTGATGCAGCCGGGGGTCCCGTGGGCTACCATGGAAGGGTAACGCCCCGGCGCGCCCGGGGAACAGCCCCCGCTCGGGGGACAGGGAGGCTCAGACATGGCACGGATCGGCATCAACGGGTTCGGCCGCATCGGTCGCCAGGTGCTTCGCGCGATTCTAGAGCGGCATCCGTCCAATGAGGTGGTTGCGGTCAACGATCTGACCGACGTCAAGACGAACGCCCACCTCTTCAAGCACGACAGCACCTACGGGCATTTCCCCGGCACCGTTCAGGCTCAAGACGGCCGGATCGTCATCAACGGGCGCGCCATCACGGTGCTGTCGGAGCGAGACCCGGGGAAGCTCCCGTGGCGCGACCACGGGGTCGAGCTCGTCGTCGAATCAACCGGCCGGTTCACCGACGCCAAGAAGGCGGCCGCGCACCTCGAGGGCGGTGCCAAACGCATCCTCATCAGCGCGCCGGCAACGAACGAAGATGTGACGGTCAACATGGGGGTCAACCACACGGCCTATGATCCCGCGAAGCACCGGATCGTCAGCAATGGATCATGCACCACCAACTGCCTGTCCGTGACGGCGATGGTGCTCAGCCGCCAGTTCGGGATCCGGTCGGGGTTTATGAACACGGTGCACTCCTACACCAACGACCAGGTGATCCTCGATGTGGTCCATAGCGATCTGCGGCGCGCCCGCGCCGCAGCGCTCAACATCATTCCAACGACGACGGGGGCGGCGAAGGCGATCTTCCTCGTCTTGCCCGAGCTGAAGGGCAAGCTGAACGGGCTCGCCCTCCGGGTGCCGACGCCGACGGTGTCGGTGGTCGACCTCACCGTCACGCTCGAGAAGGCTGCCACCGCCGAGGAGATCAACCGAGCGTACAAGCGCGCGTCGGAAGAAGATCTCAAGGGGTACCTCGGGTACGCGGAAGAGCCGCTCGTGTCCATGGACTTCAAGGGGGATCCGCACAGCGGTGTGATCGATGCCCTATCGACGATGGTGGTCGGCGATGCGGTGAAGGTGCTGTCCTGGTACGACAACGAGTGGGGCTACTCATGCCGGGTGGCGGACCTCGTCGCGTACATGAACAGTCGCGGGCTGTGAGCGAGGGCTGTGCGGAAGAAGACCATCCGTGACGTCGACGTTGCCGGGCGACGTGTGTTCGTCCGGGTAGATTACAACGTGCCGCTTGACGCTGGACGGATCTCGGACGATCGCCGCATCGTGGCGACCGTGCCCACGATCGCCTACCTGCGCGACCACGGCGCGGCGGTGGTGCTGGCCTCGCACCTGGGCCGCCCCAAGGGCGTCGACGACGCCTTGCGG
>JACXTT010014054.1_pt1 | contig 10501 bp, 7 predicted proteins | sample 9270951 | NCBI WGS metagenome assembly JACXTT01 (sample SAMN15532306, study PRJNA645909) | rock metagenome | isolation source: weathered quartz diorite | place: Puerto Rico | collected 2017-06-21
GACGATCGCATCCGGCTCCACCTGTCCGGGCACTTTTGCCACGCGCCGAAGGCCGGCCTCTTCGACCTCTTCGAGGAGTGCGGAGCGATGATCGTCGACGACGATCTCTACCACGGAGTCCGCTACGTCTCGACCGACGTCGGCGAAGACAAGCCGCCGCGGGAAGCCATCGTCGATTGGTACTTCGATCGCAACGAGAGGATTCCCTGCCCGACGCGGGTCCAGAAAACCGTCCACTGGGACCGCTATCTCCGCGACTCGATCGCCGCGAGCGGCGCCGAAGGCGTCATCGTCCTGATGGCCAAATTCTGCGAGGCGCACATGTTCTACTACCCCGAGCTCCGCAAGGCGCTCGATGCCTGGGGCATTCCGCACCTGCTGCTCGAGACCGAGCACGAGGGGATTCCGATCGAGACCTTCCGCACGCGCGTGGAGGCCTTGCTCGAGGGCATCCGGCGAAACAAGCGGGGGCGGGCGGCGGGTGAAATCCGAGCCTCTGAATCCACGAGACCGCACCGGGAGCACTGAAATGAGCATCGCGACGAGCGCGAACGGCAACGTCCATCGGCTGAAAGCGAACGATGCCGGGCGCCACATGATCGCAAGCTACTGGGAGCGAATTTTCACGGCCCGGGAACGAGGCTCCCAGCTGGCCTGGTACAACGGCGCTGCGCTCAACCCGATCTTCCAGGCCGCCGGCGTGGAATGGGCACACGGCGAAGCGTTCGCTGCGCGGTTGTCCGCTCAGAAGCTCGAGAAGGCGGCTCAACTCGCCGCCAAGGAATACGGCTACGTCGGCGAGCTCTGCTCGTACGCTCGCACGCATCTCGGAACGGTGCTTCTCGCGATGCGAGCCCAGCAGGGCGAGAGAGGCGAGGATCACGCCGGCGAATCCGTCGTCGACTCCGCCACGGGGGCCGAGCTGGCGAGCCGCATGCCGATGCCGTCCTTCATCGTCAATTGCTACGCGGGTTGCAGCACCGGTCAACAGTGGGACGAGATCACGTACCGGGTGCTCGGCAAGAAGGTCCCGATCTTCAACGTCTCGCTTCCCTTCCTCTGGGGCAACGGTGCGGATGCGGGCTACCTCGTCGGACGGGAGTGGGAAGAGGCGTCCGATTACGTCGAGGGCCAGCTTCGCAAGCTCATCGTCTTCATCGAAGCGATGACGGGTCGCCCGTTCGATTGGGACGCGCTCCGCCAGAACATGGTCTACATCAAGCGCGCCGCGGAGATCCGCCGCGAAGGAATGGCGATGTGCCGCGCCAAACCGACCCCGGCCACCTTCTGGGACTGGATCGCGAGCGTCGCTCACATCAATTTCCTGCCCGCGAGCCAGGAGCTGGTCGATTACTTCACGGCCATCCGCGACGAGATCGCCGCCCGTGTCGATGCGGGTGTCGGCGCGATCCGGGACGAGCGCTACCGGCTCTATTTCGACGGCATCATGAACTGGAACAAGCTCGGTGAGCTCGCGCGCGTGTTCGCCGAGCACCACGTCGCGATCATCGCGGGCCGCTACACGCACAACGCGTTCTGGCAGGAGCCGCATCTGATCGACACCGACGCTCCGCTCCGTGGCCTGGCCCAGCACTACTTGTTGTGCCCCTCGAACCACGGATTCCGCACGATCAAGCACTTCACTCGGAAGGATTGCGAGTTCTACGGCCTGGACGGCATCGTCTTCCATTCCACGCGCACCTGCCGCGCGTTCACCGGCCCGCAGCCGACCCTGGCGAAGTTCGCTCGATCGGAGCTGGGCATCCCGTCGATCTCGTTCGAGGGCGACGTCGCGGATGAATCCTTCTACAAAGGCGAGCTCTTAGAGAGCCGGCTCGAAGCCATGCTCGAGAGCATCGACCTCCGACGCGCGCGCGGCCAGGGCCAGCACGCATAGACGCGGACCGGGCGACGCCGATCCATCGAGATCATCCGTGACGACGTACTTCATGGGCGTAGACCTCGGCTCGACGACGGCCAAGACGGTCATCCTCGACGAGCTCGGACGCGTGGCCGGAGCATCGGTCGTGCAGATGGGAGCCGTCAGCCGGCAGGGGCTTCGACGGTCGCTCGAGGGCGCGCTCTCGTCCGCCGGGATCGGCGCCGCCGATGTCGCCTATGCGATCGGGACAGGCTACGGCCGGCGCTTGGTCCCCGGCGTCGGACGCACGTTCACCGAGATCACGTGTCATGCCCGCGGAGTCGCCGCGCTGGTCCCGGAAGCGCGGCTGGTGATCGACATCGGAGGCCAGGACAGCAAGGTCATCGCGATCGACCGGTGGGGCTTGGTCGAACGATTCGCCATGAACGATCGCTGCGCCAGCGGCACCGGGCGCTTCTACGAAGTGCTGGCGCGCGCACTCGAGTGCGAGATCGACGAGATCGGCGCGCTCGCGCTCGGCGGAACCCGCGACCTGGATGTGAGCACCATGTGCGCCACCTTCGCGGAAACGGAGGTCATCGCGTTGCTCGCCGAAGGTGCCGACCGTGCCGACGTTGCGGCATCGGTTCACCGCGCGATCGCCCACCGCGTCCTCGGGCTCGTCAGCGAAGTGGGCAAGCGGCAGCCGGTGGTGATGACCGGAGGCGTGGCGAAGAACGAGGCGGCGGTGCACTTCCTTTCCGAAGCCCTGCAGCTTCCGCTGCAGTTGCCTAGCGATCCGCAGATCACGGGCGCCTACGGCGCAGCGCTGCTGGCGCTGGAGACTTCGACGGGCAGCACGATCGCGGGCCGCGATCCGGATCGAGTGGAGAACGTGGAGCGTGGCGTCGAGGCCGCGTTCGTGCCGGCGAACCGGCCGGTTCCCTCCTGCTCGGATTGCTCCGGAGCCATCGCGGGAACGAAGTCCGCTGCGGATTCGACGGCGGCAGGCCGGGCTCGCGACGTCGGGTCGACTGAATGAAGAAGCGCGCACGCCCAAACGTCGGCCAGGAGAGGGGAGAGCGCAAAGTCGCGCGCCTCGCGCCCGATGCGCGCATCGCGGAGATCCAAGCCGCCGCGCGCCGGGAGCTGTCGCAGAAGGGCTACCAGAACTTCCAGCCGTCCGAGGTGGCGCGGCGCTGCGGCGTCTCCGAGGCGACGGTCTACCGCTACTTCCCGACGAAGCGCGACCTGCTGATCAAGGTGGCCGAGGATTGGTTCGAGGAGGTGCTGGCCATCGAGCCTGAGATCGCCCAGAAATCCGACATCTTCAGCCGCCTGCGGCACGTGATCCGCCACAGCCTCCGAGTGATCCAGATCGAGCCGGCCCTGAGCCGCTTCGTTCTCCAGGAGCTCCGTCCGGATCCCGCCTACCGGACCATGCGCATCTTCGAGCTGAACCGTCGTTTCACGAACAACGTGATCCACCTCGTGAACGACGCCGTCGCGGCCGGACAGTTCAGGCCGGGCGTCTCTCCCGTGCTCGTGCGCAACCTGATCTACGGTGCGGTCGAGCATCAGACGTGGTCTTTCCTGCGTGGCGAAGGAGACCTGGACCTGGACGCCGCCGCCGACGGAATCGCCGACATGATCTTTCACGGCGTATCGGCGACGCCGATCGCGGATGCACGGATGCTCCAGCCGCTGGTCTCGAAGCTGGCATCCGACGTGGACTCCCTGCGCAGCGAGGTCCGTCGCTTGGCGGTACTGACGCGGCAGGAAGAGACGAAGGCATGACAATCCGCCGATCCTTGCAGACTTCGTACTGGCCCATCGACGAGTCGGAGGTGCTGGTTCGGTCGACGCTGGGTGATTTGCTCCGGTCGGCGGCGGCCGAGGCCCCGGATCACGTGGCGTTGGTCGACGTGGGTGACGGCGTCGAGCCGCGCCGCGCCTGGACGTATCGCGAGCTGCTCGCCGCGTGCGAGCGTACCGCGCATGCCCTGCTGGCGCGCTTTGCCCCGGGCGAGCGCGTCGCGCTCTGCGCGCCGAACTGCGCGGAATGGGTGCTGCTGCAGCACGGGCTCCACCTCGCAGGCCTGGTGCTCGTGCCGATCAATCCGGCCTACCGCAAATCCGAGATCGAGGTGATCCTGCGATCGTCCGGAGCGGTCGGCCTGATCCACGTCGACCGGTACCGTAGCAACGACCTCGCGGGCATCGCGGCGAACCTGCGCGCCGATCTTCCGGACCTGCGGGAAACGATCCGGATCGCGGATTGGGAGCACGACCTGGTCGAGGCGGATCCGCAGGGCATCCTTCCCGCGATCCGCCCCGAAGACGTGCTGCAGCTGCAGTACACGTCCGGCACCACGGGCGTACCCAAGGGGGCGCGTCTTCATCATCTCGGCGCGGTCAACACCTCGCGCTTCGTGGCCCATCGCGCCGGCTTTCCGGAAGGCGGTGTCTGGCTGAACGCGATGCCGCTGTTCCACATCGCCGGTGCGGTCGTCACGCAGATCGGCACGATCGCTCGCAAGGGAACCTACGTGCTGATGCCCGGATTCGAAGCCGGGCGCTTCCTCGAGCTGATCGAGAGCGAGCGTCCCGACGTCTCGCTCATCGTGCCGACGATGATCCTCGCCGCGCTGGAACACCCGGATCTCGCGACGCGGCGCTGCGACAGCCTGCGGACGATCCTGAGCGGCGCCGCCACGGTCCCCGCGGCTCTGGTTCACCGGGTAAGGCAGGCGTTCGGCTGCGAGTTCAGCATCCTCTTCGGGCAGACCGAGACCAACGGCGTGTTCTCGCAGACGCGGCTCGACGATTTGGCGGAGGATCAATCCGAGACGCTCGGGCGACCCTTGCCGCAGATCGAGGTGGCGATCATGAACCCCGAGACGGGCGACGTGGAGCCCATCGGCGTCGCGGGCGAAATCTGCATCCGCGGCTACCAGTCGATGTACGGCTACTACGGGCTCGAAGAAGCGACGCGCCAGACCATCCGCGAAGACGGGTGGCTCCGCACCGGCGACGTGGGAACGATGGACGGCCGCGGTTATCTGCGGATCGCCGGCCGCCTGAAGGACATGATCATCCGCGGCGGCATGAACCTGTATCCGCGCGAGATCGAGGACGCCCTGTTCGATCATCCGGACGTCGGGCAGGCCGCCGTGGTCGGCGTACCCGACGAGAAATGGGGCGAGATCGTTGCCGCCGTCGTCATTCCGGCGCCGCACGTGCGCGACCTGCCCGTGGCCGAGTTGCACCGTTGGTGCCGCGAGAAGCTGGCCGTGCACAAGACGCCGGCGCTCTGGATCGCCGTCGAGGCGTTGCCTCTGACGGCGTCGGGGAAGGTGCAGAAGTTCGTGCTGCAGGAGCAGATCACGCGGGGCGAGCTCCGACCCGTGCACTGGGCGAAGCAGGATCACGCATGACCATCACGGCTGAGCACGAGGAGTTCCGCCGGCAGCTTCGCCGGATGGCAGAAAGTCGGATCAAGCCTCACGCGGCGGCGGTCGACGAGGACGCCAGGTTACCATCGGAGGCGATCGAGGCTTTCGGGACTCTATCGCTGTGTGGCTTGCCCTTCCCGGAATCCCTGGGCGGTGGCGGAGGCGACCTGTTGTCGCAGATCCTCGCGGTCGAGGAGGTCGCCCGCGTGTGTGGGTCCTCGTCGCTCGTCCTGCTGATATCGTGGGCCGCGCTGACTCCGCTGGCCTGGTTCGGGAGTCCGGCCCTGCAGCGCCTGATCGTGCCCGACGTGTGTGCGGGACGGCACGGCGCGAGCTTCTGCCTCACCGAACCCGGTGGGGGCTCCGATCTGCGCGGAATCAAGACGCGCGCGGAACGAACGGCCGACGGGTGGCGGCTCGAGGGCCGCAAGCGGTTCATCTCCAACGTCGGCTGGTCGCACTGGTACGCGGTGCTCGCGCGTACGGGCCCGAAGAGCTTCGGCGTATTCATGGTGCATCGCGACGATCCAGGCTTCTCGATCGGGCACCATGAACGCAAGATGGGAATGCGCGGCAGCCCGACGGGCGACCTGATCTTCGAGAACTGTGTGTTGCCGGAGGGGCGTGTGGTCGGCGACGCCGAGCAGGGACATTCCTACATGATCCAGGCTCTCACCTACACGCGGCCGCTGGTGTCCGCCCAGGCCCTTGGGCTTGCGCAAGGCGCGCTCGACGAGGCCGTGCTCTACACCTCCACGCGCGAGCAGTTCGGCACCCCGGTTTCGGAGTTCCAGATGGTGCGGGGCATGGCGGCCGACATGGCGATCGCCGTGGAGGCGTCGCGTGCACTGCTCTACCGCACGGTCGAAGTCGTCGCAGAGGCCAACGACGATCGCGCTCGCAGCTTCGCGTCGATGGCCAAGACCCTCTGCTCCGATACGGCCATGAAGGTGACCGTCGATGCGGTGCAGCTGCACGGCGGGTACGGATACATCAAGGACTATCCCGTCGAGCGGATGATGCGCGACGCGAAGGTCTCCCAGATCTGGGAGGGCACGAATCAGATCCAGCGACTGCTCGTCGCCAAGCACCTGTACCAGCGCCCGCCGCGCGCCTGACCCGCGAACGGTCGCGGCGCCAGGGCCGAAGTCGACCCCGTCACCGGCAAGGAGAAGACCATGCTCACAGCCCATCCCGAGTTCGATCTCGTCATCCGCGGCGGCAAGATCGTCGACGGAACCCGCATGCCCGCATTCTTCGGCGACCTCGCGATCCGCGGCGGCAAGATTGCCGAGATCGGCAGCGTCCGCGGCTCCGGCAAGCGAGAGATCGACGCGCGCGGCTTGATCGTCGCGCCGGGTTTCGTCGACGTCCACACGCACTACGATGCGCAGCTCAACTGGGATCCCTACGCATCGCAGTCGTGCTGGCACGGCATCACCACCGTGATCGTCGGTCTCTGCGGATTTGGCTTCGCGCCGTGTCGGCCCGAGGATCAGGAGCGCGCGATGCGGAGAATGACCCGTGTCGAGGCGATCCCGTACGAGTCGATGAAGCTCGGCATGCGCTGGGACTGGCACACGCAGGACGAGTTTCTCGGCTCGCTGGAGAAGGCCGGGCTCGGCGTCAACGTCGCAAGCTACATCCCCCATTCGGCGATCCGCGCGTACGTGATGGGCGAGGACGACACGCGCCGCGAGGTGCCCACCGCCGAGGAGCTCGAACGCATGAAGGAGCTCGTCCGCGACGGTTACCGAGCAGGCGGGCTCGGGCTCTCGACCGACCACAATCTCATCGACCGCGACTACGACGGCTCGAAGCTGCCGAGCGCCATCGCGACCGAGGCCGAAATGGAAGCGCTCCTCTCCGTCGCACGCGAGTTCGACGTCGGCTCGATCGAAGTCACGCCGCCGAATCTCCACATCGGCGAGGACGAGATCGCGCTGCTCGAGCGCTACGCGAAATGGAGCGGGCGGCCGGTCATCCACAGCGTGATCATCCAGTCGAATCACGTGCCGGATCAGTGGCAGCATTCGCTCGCGCTGCTCGAGCGCTCGAACGAGGGCGAGCGACGGATCTTCGCGCTCGCCTTCATCCACCGGCTGGGGTCGCTCTTCAGCTTGCTCGAATACAACCTCTTCGACGACATGCCGGCATGGAACGCGGCGCTCGCGTGCCCGCTCGAGCAGCGGATCGCGAACCTGAAGGATCCGGCGGTGCGCGCGAGGCTCCAGCACGACGTCGACCACCACAAAGCGCGCGTGTGGTCCGGCCGCTGGGACCGGATGAAGATCCGCCAGTCTGCCGTGAAATCCTACGAGGGCCGCTACGTCGCCGAGATCGCGGCCGCCGAGAGGAAGACGCCGCTCGATGCGTTCTGCGACATCGCCGTCGCCGAGAAGCTGGCGACGCTCTTTTACATCGAGGATCAGCTCGGCGACGACGAGAAGGCGAACGCCGAGCTCGCCCGGCATCGCTACGTGCTGCCGGGATCGTCCGACGGCGGTGCGCACGGGCAGTTCATCTCGATGGGCAAGTACCCGACGGTGCTGCTCTCGAAGATCGTCCGCGACGACGGCGCGATGTCGCTCGAGGAGGCACACTGGCGGCTCTCGCACATGTCGGCTGCCGCGGCCGGCATCGAGGGCATCGGCACCCTCGAGCGCGGCATGCCCGCCGATGTCGTCGTCTACGATCTCGAGAAGCTCGCCGTCACCCCGGACGAACCGGTGTACGAACAGATCCTCGGCGGTGGAAAGCGTCTCGTCGAGAAGGCCGTCGGCTACCGGCACATCCTCGTGAACGGGGTCGTCACGTTCGAGGACGGCGAGTGTACCGGCAACCGGCCCGGGCGCGTGCTCCGCTCGTCCGCATACCAGCCTTCCGCGGTCGCTCGCTGAGCCCGAGGCCGACGATGCCGACCGAAGCGAAGAAGCCGATCTCCGAGTACAGCCTCCTCGACAATGCGCTGCAGAGCGACCCCTACGCGTTCTACGATCGTCTCCGAGAGGAGGAGCCCGTCTACCGGATGCCCGAGACGGGAATCTTCGTGGTCACGCGCTGGGAGGACTGCAAAGCGGTCCTCCTCGACACCGACACCTACTCGTCGGTCGTGCTCGGCATGTCGGCCCTCCAGGGACCGAAGGCGGATTACTACCAGAACATCCTGAAGGAGCGCGGATGGGGGCACGTCCACGTGCTCCACCGCAGCGACCCTCCCGAGCACTCGCGCTACCGGAAGCTCGTCGACCGGGTGTTCACGATCCGCCAGGTTCGCGAGCTCCTGCCGCACGTCGAGGAGGTCGCAAACGGGCTCATCGACACCTTCCTCGATCGCGGCGAATGCGAGTTCGTGACGGAGTTCGCCGAACCCATGCCCGGCATCATCATGGCCGAGCAGCTCGGCCTCGAGGCGAGCGAGGTCGGTCGCTTCAAGGACTGGGCCGAGGCGATGCTCGCGACCTCGAACCGAGTCATGTCCGACGAGGAGCTGCTCGCCACGGCCGAAGTCGAGCTCGACGCCCAGCACCATCTTGCACGTCTCTTCGGCGAGCGGCGGAAGCATCCGACCGCCGATCTCATCTCCGGCCTCGTCCACGCGCACGAGACGGGCGAGGAGCCACTCTCGATGCACGAGCTGCAGAACATCATGCACCAGCTCATCACCGGTGGCTTCGAGACGACTCCATCGGCGATCGCGCACGGGCTTTGGTTGCTGATCCGCCACCCCGAGCAGCAGGACGCGCTCCGTCGCGACCGGAGCCTGATGAAGGGTTTCGTCGACGAAGTGCTGCGCATCGAGGCGCCCGTCCAGGGGCTGATGCGCACGGTACGCAAGGACGCCGAGCTCGGCGGGACGAAGATGCCGGCCGGATCGTTCCTCATCATCCGCTATGGCTCGGCGAACCGTGACGAGGCGAAATTCGCGTGCCCTACGAGATTCGACGTCACGCGCGAAAATGCGGCAGCGCACCTGTCGCTCGGGATGGGGGCTCACTTCTGCGTCGGCGCGTCGCTCGCGAAGCAGGAGATCGCGACCTCCTTCGAAGCCATCCTCGATCGTATGACCGACTTGCGGATCGCGCGTCCGCTACCCCAACCGCCTCACCGGCCGAGCCTCAACTTCCATTCGCTCCGAGAGCTGCCGATCCGTTTCCGGCAGCGATGAGCTCGACGAGCGTGCAGCCGCGAATCGTTCAGACCACTTTCTTCTCGCGAAGCGCGGCGATCGTCTCCCAGTCGTAGCCGATCTCGAGCAGGATCTCCTCGGTGTGTTGCCCCCATTCCGGCGCGGGGTGCGTCGAATCCACCGGCGTCGCCTCGAGCGTGATCGGATTGCCGGCGAGGCTCACCTCGCCGAGCTCGTGGTGCGGGATCGTGGTGATGTAGCCGTTCACCCGCGCCTGCTCGCTCGCCATGATGTCGGTGTAGTTCTGTACCTTGGTGGCGAGGATGTCGGCCCCGTTCAGGAGCTCGAGCCATTCCTCCGTGGTTTTCTTCGGAAACGTCTCGTCGAGGATCCGCTCGATCTTGTCGCCGTGGAAGTTCCGCGAGTTGTTGTCGCACTCGGGGTCGTTCACGAGATGCTCGATGCCGAGGATCTTGCAGAAGCGCGGCCAGCGGCCGTCGTCGCAGCCGGCGATGCAGATGTGGCCGTTCTTCGTCGGGAAGGCGCCCCACACGCCGTAGAGGAGCTGGTGCGCGCGGTGGGCGCGCGGCGTCTCGCGGCCCGTGGCGCCGGTGTAGGAGAGCTCGAGCGGTTGCATGGCGAGCACCGCGCCGTAGATCGAGGCACCGCACTTCTGTCCCTCGCCCGTACGCTCGCGCACGAACAGCGCGGCGAGCACGCTGGCGGCGAGCGCGAGCGCGCCGTTCGCGTCGGCGATCGCGGCGCCGGTCGCCACGGGCGGACCGGAGATCCCGTTCTTCGCGATCAGGCCGCCCGCCGCCTGTGCGAGCGTGTCGCGCGACGGCCGCGTCGTCCACGGGCCCTTCGGACCCCACGACGTACCCTGCGCATAGATGAGATTCGGGTTCGTCTTCCGGCACTCCTCGTACGAGAACCCCAGCCGATCGACCACGCCCGGACGATAGTTCGTGAGCAGCACGTCCGCCTCGTCGATGAGCGTCCGCGAGATCTCCTTATCCCCGGGCTTCCTCCGTTCGACCGGCAGGCTCTCCCTGG
>JACXTT010014055.1_pt1 | contig 10501 bp, 5 predicted proteins | sample 9270951 | NCBI WGS metagenome assembly JACXTT01 (sample SAMN15532306, study PRJNA645909) | rock metagenome | isolation source: weathered quartz diorite | place: Puerto Rico | collected 2017-06-21
GTTGCGTGTTGTTTGGTAACGTACACTGTAACGCTGCGATAAGGATGGTGAATTATTCAATTTGCGTTTGGCACATTCCTGGTCTTGTGGAGTATATTCATCTATAAACAGATCAGGTATTTACAAAATCGGCCCGTGGGATATGATCAGCGGGGTTTGGCTGAATTGCCGGACGAGGGCAATATGGATAAGCAGTTCGAGAACTTTAGAAGGGACGCTATAAATGCCGGAGCGATCACTGATGGTGCATTGACTGGCAATTCGATATCGAACAACAATAGCAGTTCATGGGGCATCACCTGGCCGGGGCAATTGCCGGGAGAGGATAAACTGCCCATCGATCAAATAGCGGTTACCTATCACTTTATTAATACCTATGGGTTGAAATTGGTAGAGGGTCGTGATTTTTCGGAAGCTTACCCTGCAGACTCATTAGGCATTATCCTTAATCAAGCGGCTGTAAAACTGATGGGGTTTAAAGAGCCCTTGGGACAGATTGTGAAATATCAGGGCAACAAATGTAAGGTGGTTGGAGTAGTGGAGAACTTTGTATGGGGATCGCCCCATGAACCCGTTAAACCTGCGATCATCGGTTTTATAAAGGGGTGGACAGGCAGCATAGGTCTGCGGTTGAACCCTGCAAAATCAATAAGCAACAGCATGGCTATCATCCAGGATATCTATAAAAAATATAACCCAGATTATCCATTCGAATACAAATTCGTGGATGAAAAATTTGCCAATAAATTCAGGACGGAGAAAATGCTGGGCAATATGGCAATAGGCTTTACCTGTTTGGCTATCATTATTTCATGCTTAGGCCTATTTGGTCTGGCTTCGTTCTCGGCGGAGCAACGCCGCAAAGAGATCGGCATCCGCAAAGTATTAGGTGCATCGATCAGCAATTTGTGGTATAACCTGTCGCGGGAATTTGTCTTGCTGGTTATGATTGCATTTCCGTTCGGTGCATTGTTTAGTTGGTTTATGGTAGATAAATGGATGCATGATTTTACCTATCGTACCCCATTAAGCTGGTGGGTATTTATCGCAACAATGTTGATTAGTCTTTTAATATGCATGGCCACTGTAAGCTGGCAGGCTGTTAAAGCAGCTTTAACGAACCCGGTAAAGAACTTAAGAAGCGAATAGTTTTAAGTCAAAAGCCTTTAGTATAAAGTCCTGAGTCGGTATGTAATATATTTTGTCTCAGGACTTTCTTGTTTGATGACTGTTTCATTACCGAACAAAAAGTGTTTCGTATACGAACAGTTTCGTATATTGTATATTATTTATCTTATTGATAATGAATTGATTATAAATTTGGCACATAATTGAAGGTCAGACTAATAAAAATTGCGTCATGATCAGGAACTATATCAAAACGGCGTGGAGAAACCTGGTAAAGAACAAGGTTTTCTCCTTTATCAATGTATTTGGATTGGCAGTAGGGTTGGCATGCTGCATGTTTATTGCGGCTTACTTGTATTCGGAACTTACATATGACACTTATTCCGTAAATTCAAACCAGCTTTACAGGGTGGGGCTTACTACTTTAGGTAATGGCAGTGTAACTGATTTTCCGATGGTGGATGTTGCGGTGGGGCCGGGTATGAAACGAATTTATCCGCAAATATTGGATGCTACAAGGCTTTCGCGACGTGGCCCTATGTTTGTGGTTTATAAGAACAGGCAATTTAAGGAAGAAAAGACAGTATCGGTCGATTCTAACTTTTTACGATTATTCTCCATTCCGTTGATACAGGGCGATGATAAAACAGCGTTAACCGAACCCAAGAGCATCGTCATCACCAATGCTTTGGCTGTAAAATATTTTGGCAATGAAGCGCCGGTAGGTAAAATGCTAAAGGCTGGTAATGATCTGATGAAAGTTACCGGCGTGATCGATAAAGTTCCAGATAATTCGCACTTCCATTATGATGCTTTTATTAGTAGTAGTACCTATCCTGATCTTCAGCAAACCTGGAGCAATGTCAATTATTACACCTATTTATTGTTGGATAAAAATGCTGATCCTAAAAAATTAGAGGCACAGTTCCCCCAGTTGGTAGCAAAATATGTAGTGCCTGAAGTGCAGCACGATATGGGGGTTAGCCTGGCCGAGGCCCAGAAGGCTGTGAATACCTTCAAATTTTACTTGATGCCTATCACCGATATTCATCTGCACTCATCTACCAAGTTTGATATGGAACCCAATGGCGATATGAGCTATGTGTACATTTTTGGTGCGTTAGCTGTGTTTATCCTGCTCTTGGCTTGTATTAATTTTACAAACCTGTCTACCGCCAGCTCATCCAAACGCTCAAAAGAGGTGGGCATCCGCAAAGTGATGGGTTCACTTAAAGAATGGCTGGTAACCCAGTTTTTGGTTGAATCTGTCATGTTAACGCTCTTGTCCATGGTACTGGCCTTGGGAATTGTTTGGGTTTTGCTGCTATATTTTAATGAGCTGGCCGGAAAGCATATCTCGATTTGGTTCTTCCTTGGGTTTAAAGCAATTGCTGTTGGAATTGGTTTGACATTGCTTGTGGGCATATTGGCAGGATTATATCCGGCGTTTTTCTTGTCATCATTCCGGATCATTAATGTTCTGAAAGGAACAACCGGTACCGAGCCTGCCAAAAAGAATTTCCTTCAAAGCAGCTTGGTGGTATTCCAGTTTACTATTTCAACAGCCTTGATCATTGCCACATTTATTGTGTACCAGCAATTGCATTATATGCAGAATAAGAAGCTGGGTTATGATAAAGAACAGCTATTGGTTTTAAATGACACCTATTTGTTGGGCAATAATGAATATGCCTTCAAATATCAGTTGATGCGTGACAGCAGGGTGGTAAATGCCACAGTTTCAACCGATATCCCCGGAAACGGAAATATGAGCGGAACCGAAATATACCCACAGGAAAAAGCGTCAAATGAGACTAAAAATGAGATTCATTCTAATATTTATCGTATTGATGGCAATTACCTGTCGACCTTCGGTATTAAACTAGCCAGCGGAAGAGGTGTATCACCCGATTTTCCTGCAGATTCTTCCGCTGTGGTGATCAACGAAGCCGCCGTAAATGAGTTAGGTTGGGGTAGAACCGATCCGATAGGTAAAACCATTGTTCGTTCTGGCAGGAGGGCTTTTACAGTTGTTGGAGTGGTTAAGGACTTTAATTATACTTCGGCTAAGCAAAAAGTGGCTCCTTTGATGATGCTGCCGATGCATAGGCATGGTTCCATCATCCTAAAAATAAAAGCAACAGAAGTAAGCACCCTGATTGCAGATATTAAAAAACAATGGGACGAATACAAAGCAAGTGGGCCTTTTAGTTACTATTTTGTTGATGAGCAGTTTGCCTCTTTATATTCCGCCGAGCAGCGTACTGGCCACATATTCACTTCATTTGCGGTTATTGCTGTGATTATTGCAAGTCTTGGATTGTTCGGTTTGGCTGCCTTTATGATCAAATTAAGGGTGAAGGAAATAGGAATACGCAAGGTTTTGGGTGCTTCATCTGGCAATATTACAGCGATGCTTTCGGCCGAGTTTTTGAAGCTGGTGCTGATCGCTGTCATTATTTCATTCCCAATAACCTGGTTTGCGATGCACAAATGGCTGCAGGATTTTGCTTATCGCATCAATATCCAATGGTGGATATTTTTACTGGCAGGTTTTATTGCATTACTGATCGCTGTAGTCACTATCAGTTTTCAATCGATTAAAGCGGCTATTGCTAATCCGGTGAAGAGTTTGCGATCAGAGTAATTAGTTAATTAGGAAGTTTATACCAATGACTAATGAACAAGTAAACGAATGAACTAAAATAGATTTTAGAAATTTAAAAATCCCGTAACGTTTTTCTTTTAACTGAAGTCTTATAATTAATCAACCCCGGTTCATTAAATCTAAAGATTATGATAAAGAACTACCTGAGAAGTGCGTGGCGCAACATCGCGAGACACAAGTTTATTTCCTTCATTAATATTTTTGGCTTAACCATTGGTATTACATGTTGTTTATTGATTCTGGCCTATATCATAAATGAGTTAAGTTACGATCGGTATAATGAAAATGCTGAACGTACCTATCGTGTTACCCGCATCTTTTATTCACGAGATGGTTCTGAAAATCTTCACTTGAGTTCTATAGCGCCGCCTTTCGGCCCGATGCTAAAGGTTGCTTTCCCCGATATTGAAAGGGTAACAAGGGTTTTGCCTGGCGGCACTACTGTGTTCAAGTATAAGGACAAATTGTTTAATGAGAAAGATGGCTTCTTTGCCGACGAAAACTTCTTCAATGTTTTCAATGTCAATGTAACAGAAGGGGACAAGAAGACAGCATTGAATGATCCTTACAACATCATGATCACGCCTGAAATTGCTAAAAAATATTTTGGTAGTGAAGACCCGATCAATAAGACGGTTATCCTTGATAATACTAAACACGAATTTAAGGTAACCGGTATTTTTGAACCATTCCCATCAAATGCACATATGCACCCCAATATGCTGGTTTCTTTCAATACATTGAAAGATTCGGTTATTTATGGCGAAAAACAATTGGAAACCAATTTCGGAAACAATTCATTTTACACCTATTTGCTTTTACCAAAAAACTACAATTCTGAAACCATCAGCAGACAATTAAATTCTTTTTTGGATAAGTATGTTCACCTGCCGGGAATGCCACCGAATATCAAAACGTCGCAAGCGACTAAACTTACGATGCAAAAGCTGACAGATATCCACCTGCAATCACACTTGGATGACGAAATAGAGCCAGCGGGTAGTATGACACGGGTCTATATATTCTCTATCATAGCACTGTTTATCCTGCTGATCGCTTGCATCAACTACATGAACCTTTCGACAGCACGTTCAACCTTACGCGCTAAAGAAATAGGAGTGCGCAAGGTGATCGGTGCTCAACGAAAAGAGATTATCAGGCAATTTCTCGGTGAGTCGGTGTTGGTAACCTGGGTGGCACTCATCTTGGCTACAGTGTTCACATGGCTATTGCTGCCTTACATTAATCAGTTGGCGCACTTGAATCTGGCATTCAGCAGCTTATTCAAGTGGGATATTTTGGTTGGAATCTTATGCCTTCCATTTTTTATAGGTCTGCTCAGCGGTTTGTATCCTGCCATTTTCATGTCCTCATTTAAGCCGGTACAGGTATTGAAAGGGGTGTTGAAAGTGGGTTCAGGGAATATTTCTTTCCGCAAGGTACTGGTTGTAGTACAATTCTCTATTTCTATCATTCTGATTGTGGCAACCACAGTCGTTTTCCAGCAATTGAGTTACATCGAGAATAAATCATTGGGTTTTAATAAAGATCATATTCTGGTTACCGGCTTTCCGGGTACTTTAACCAAACAGTTTGAGTCATTCAGACAGGAGTTACTTAAAAATACCTCTATAAAAGATGTCGGTCGTTCATCGCGTATCCCGTCAGGTCGATTGTTGGATGACCAAGGCGCACAGGTGATAGACGGAGGTAAGAGCGTGCCTACCAATATCGAGCTGAAATATATTACTACCGATTTTGGTTTCATGGACACCTATGGTATGAAGATGGCGGCCGGCAGAAATTTCTCACGAGATTATCCGACTGATACCGCCAGCTATGTCATTAATGAAACTGCTGTGCAACAATTGAATTGGAAAACTGATCAAAATGCTATCGGCAAAGATCTAACCTATGGGAATGTTAAAGGAAAGGTTATAGGTGTGGTTCATGACTTTCATTTCGAATCGTTGCACCAGGCTATTATTCCGATGATATTTTTGCTTCCTCCGCCCTCCAACAGTAATTACAATAGCATATCGATAAAAGTAAATGGGAATAATGTCCAGTCGGCGGTAAATACCATCAAAGATACATGGCATCAATATGTGCCAAATGTACCATTCGATTATACATTCTTAGATGATCGTTTCCAAAAATTATACGATGCAGAACAACAGGAAAGCAAATTAGTTACCATATTCTCCTGCCTGGCTATATTTATCGCCTGTTTAGGCTTATTTGGTCTATCAGCATTCACCATTTCGCAGCGCGTTAAAGAAATAGGAGTAAGGAAAGTATTAGGAGCGACTATATCGCAATTAGTTGTTGAGTTGTCTAAGAATTTCTTAGTCCTTGTAATTCTAGCCTCCGTTATTGCATTACCCGTTTCTGGATGGCTAATGTCCTGGTGGCTGGAAAGTAATTTCGCTTTTAAAATAAGCTTAATCTCAAATTGGTGGGTATTCCTCGGAGCAGGTATTATCGCTTTCATTATTGCTTTTGCCACTATTGGCTTGCAAACTGTAAAGGCTGCTAATATAAATCCGGTGAAGAGCCTTCGCTCAGAATAACCTGAGATTAGTTAATTAGAGATTAGATTACTTTTTGCAATTTAATCCTAATCTCTAATCTTTAATTAACTAATCAACTAACCACACTGTATCATAACCGTACACCTGTTGTCCGCTTGCGTACAATAGGTGCGCGGTATTTTATTTTAATAAGTTAATAATCAATTATTTGCCTTATTGGTATAAGTTTTTGTACTGATTGTGCCTAACCGGTACAGTCATGATTAAAAACTACTTTAAAATCGCCTTCCGTAGTTTTAAACGGCATAAGCTGTTTACGTTCATCAACATCATTGGATTATCTATCGGCATATGTGCCGCTTTGGTTATCTATCTGATCGTCAGTTATGATTTTAGTTTCGACAAATTCCATAAGGACGGCGACCGGATATATCGCGTTGTAACTGACTTTTCATTTGCCGGCGAAGTAGGCCATAACGGTGGCGTTACCTGGCCACTAGGTGATGCTGCAAAGAATGAAGTAACCGGCCTGGAAGGTGCTGCGCCCTTTTATACACTTTATTTTAGTGCTACGGTACCAAATGGTACAAAAGCTCCCGCAAAATTCAAGAACGAATCGAATATAGTATTGGCTGATAGCCGGTATTTTGGTGTATTTCCTTATAAATGGCTTGCAGGTTCTGCTAAAACGGCATTGAGTGGCCCCGCTCAACTTGTATTGACGTCGGATCAGGCAAAAAACTATTTCCCATCACTCAGCTATGAGCAAATGCTGGGCAGGCAAGTAATTTATGAAGATACCATGAAGTTGACTGTAACCGGTGTTGTGCAGAAATTTGAAGAGAATACCGATTTTAAATTCCGGGATTTTATTTCGATCACCACGATCAATACTTACAAATCACTTAAAGACCAGATATCACCAGAATGGGGGAGCACCAATTCAGCGTCGCAATTTTTTATAAAGCTCGCCCCCCAAACATCTCCGGCAAATGTTCAGAAACAATTGAACGGCTTATTAAAGAAATACAATCCGCCAAAACCGGAAGATAAAGGAAGCACAACCTCATTTGCGCTACAAAAGCTAAGCGATGTACACTTTGATGAGAAGTATGGCAATTTTGATATGAATAACATTGCTAATAAAAATACTTTGATCGGGCTATTGGTGATTGCGGCATTTATCCTTTTGTTAGGTTGTATAAACTTTATCAATCTTTCTACAGCACAAGCTTCTCAACGTGCTAAGGAAATCGGCATACGCAAAACAATGGGTAGTTCCCGTTTTCAATTGATTGGGCAGTTTATGAGCGAAACCTTTCTGATAACCCTTATTGCTGTCATTATATCAGTTTTGCTTGTGCCGGTAGTTTTAAAAGTATTTTCTGATTTTATTTCAAAGGATATTAAACTGGACCTATTTAGTCATCCGGGAATAACCGTTTTTGTTGTTCTGGTGACGATAGTAGTAAGCCTCGTGGCAGGCTTTTATCCCGCTTTAGTATTATCGAATTATAAACCCGTATTAGTGCTCAAAAATCAAGCTTACAGTGGTACTCATAAAACACGGAATGCATTACTCAGAAAATCACTTACCGTTACTCAGTTCATTATAGCGCAGTTTTTTATTATGGCGACCTTACTGGTGAGTAAACAGATATATTATGTTCTGCATAAGGATTTGGGCTTCAAAAAGAACGCGATCCTGATAGTGACTACGCCCTTTAAAAATAATTCGGAAAGCAAAAAGCGAGTGTTTGCGGAGCAGATCCGTACCATTCCTCAGATTCAAATGTTGAGTGTGGGCTGGAGTGAACCATCTTCCGGAAGTACCATGTCTCAGACCACGATTTATAGGGACGGTAAAAAGGAAGTGAAGACCGATCTGCAGTTGAAGGAGGGGGACGAGAACTATATTAGCGTTTACCATATCAAGCTACTTGCCGGTCGCAATCTGCGTGCAGGAGATACCACCCGGCAAACCCTGATCAACGAGAAATATGCCCGGACCCTGGGCTTCGTGGATCCGAAGCAGGCTGTCGGTAAATATTTAGGCGATAAACCAGATAACAAGCGTGAAATAATTGGTGTGGTGGCCGATTTCTACCAGCATTCATTGCATGCGCCTATTAAACCGCTTGGTATAGAATACCATGGTTCAAAGTACAATAATGGCACGTTCCACATCGCACTGAAACCACAGACTGCAAATGGAAACGAATGGAAAACCGCTATAGAAAGTATTAAGGCTTCATGGAAGAAACTTTATCCGGACGACGACTTCAACTACGGCTTTTTTGATGAAAATATAGTTAAGTTCTATACAAGCGAGCAACACATGTCCAAGTTGTTAACATGGGCAACCGGCCTTTCCATCCTTATCAGTTGCTTGGGCTTACTTGGTCTTGCAATGTTCACGACCAACCTGCGCGTAAAAGAAATTGGCGTGCGCAAAGTTTTGGGTGCAACAGTAACTCAAATTGTGACACTTTTATCTACAGAATTAGTATTATTAGTTATCCTGGCTTTTGTAATTGTGACACCCCTTGGGTGGTATGCCATGAATAAATGGATGCAAAATTTTGCTGATAAGACATCCATCAGTTGGTGGGTATTCGCCTTGAGCGGATTAGGCATGTTGCTTACTGCATTCCTGACCCTGAGTTTTCAGACCATCAAAGCAGCTGTGGCTAACCCGGTGAAGAGCCTTCGCTCAGAATGAGCTATGGCTCTCGAAGTGAGTGATGTTAGTCATTGGTCACTTGTCATCAGTAATTAGAGTTTAGGATTTAGAGTTTAGAATTTAAAAAACATGATCAGAAATTATTTCAAAACCGCTTTCAGAAACATGTGGAAGAACAAAGCTTCTTCCTTTATCAATATTTTCGGTCTTACAATCGGTTTATGCAGCTGCCTACTCATCGGCCTGTACATTCAGCATGAATTGAGCTACGATAACTTTCAGACTAAAGGCGATCGGATAGTTCGCACCATTATGGCTTACAAGTTTGACGGCGGCACCGAAATGAAAAAAGGCAATTTCACGAGTGCACGCGTAGCGCCAAGGTTCAAACAGGTGTTTCCTGAAATAGAATCAGCTGTTCGGATGGTTCGGCATAGCAGGGTAGTACAATATAAGGATAAGCTGATCAATGAAAATAGTTTCATGTATGCTGATCCTGCATTTTTTAACCTGTTCTCATTTAAACTTCTTCGTGGCGAGCCTTCAAATGTATTGAAGGCACCCAACCAGGTGGTTTTGACCGCATCGACTGCTAAGAGATATTTCGCCGATGAAGACCCGGTTGGAAAAATATTAAAAGTAGGCACAGATACCACACTTTACCAGGTGACGGGCGTGATACAGGATTGTCCGTCGAACTCTCAGATCAAATTTGATTTTCTGTCTTCCTGGTCATCACTGGGGTTGGCAGACGAAGAAAAAAGCTATTGGAATGCGAATTATACGACTTATTTTTTGCTGAGGGACAAGGGATCGATTGCGTCGTTACAGGCTAAGATAACTCCGTTTATGCAAAGGGAAATGGCCGGACAAGGAGCAACGGTGGATTATGAACTGGAGCCCTTTAATAAAATACATCTTTACTCGCCGTATGATGGATTTGAACCCAACAATAGTATAACTTATATCTACATCCTGGAAGCGGTTGCTTTACTCATGCTAGCCATTGCGTGCTTTACTTATGTGAATTTAAATACAGCCCGATCAATGGAACGTGCAAGAGAGGTGGGAGTACGCAAAGTAATAGGTGCAGGTAACAAACAGCTCTTCTGGCAGTTTATAGGCGAATCTGTTTTGCTCTGCACTATCTCGACTGTTCTGAGTATCCTGGCCGCAGCTTTATTGTTGCCGGTATTTAACCAGCTTTCGGATAAGCAATTAACCATTAATGCCATCTTCTCCGTTCCATTTATAGCAGGAGCTTTATTATTAATAGTACTGGTTAGTTTTCTTGCTGGTACTTATCCGGCTTTGATCTTATCCAATTTTCAACCTGTAAAGGTGCTTAAGGGCTCATTTAAAAATACCAGCTCTGGTCAATGGCTGCGTAAATCGCTGATTGTATTTCAATTGTCAATTTCGGTTGTATTGATCATTTCAACCTTTATTATGCAAATTCAGCCAAACTAATTCAACACCAGAAATTTT
>JACXTT010014056.1_pt1 | contig 10500 bp, 8 predicted proteins | sample 9270951 | NCBI WGS metagenome assembly JACXTT01 (sample SAMN15532306, study PRJNA645909) | rock metagenome | isolation source: weathered quartz diorite | place: Puerto Rico | collected 2017-06-21
CGCTCGGAAATTGAGGGGATCTCCATGCGCCTAAGACGGTTGATTCCATGGTTCGCCGGCGCGGCTCTCTGTCTGAATCTGGCAGTCATAGCAAGCGCGCAGAGTCAGAAGGAAGTATCAACCAAAGAAGGGCGATTGAGCGGTACTGTCCACATGATTGACCAAGAATCCTCGTCCATCATCATCCGCAAAGGCGCCGTGCCGTACAAGATTGTCTACAACGCTGAAACGAAATTCACGATCCAGAGCAAGCCAGGTTCCATCGACGACGTCATTGTCGGCAGACGGGCAACCTGCCTGGGCACGTTCAACGACAAGACGCAGTTAGTGGCGACACGCGTGGACGTCCGGACGAAATAGCCCTCAGAACGTCTCAACCGCAACTCATCACCGCCCGACGCACCAAAAACTTCTGTCTACTGTGAGATCTTCATCACGAACGCATCCGCAGGATTGAATTGCGTGCCTGTGTAGATCTGTGAACTGTTGGTGGGATCGATTGCGATTGAGCTCACAATCGGAGTCCGTAGCCCGGGCATGACCGTGAAGCTCGCGCCCGCGTCAGTACTGCGATACAGTCCGCCTCCGGAGGGCGCAGCGTAGACGGTCGCAGGAGTGTTGGGATCGATGGTCAGCGCGACGATTGCCCCATCCGGTAATCCAGACCCGATCTTGATCCAGTTGGTTCCGCTATTTTCGGTGCGGTAGAGGCCTGTCGTGGAAAAAGAGCCGAGCGCGTATACTCGTCCCGCCACGGAGCGATCCGTGACAAGAACATTCGCGAACCATCCCGTGGGGAGTCCGTTCGTGATCGTCGCCCAGGTGGCGCCGGCATCTGGGCTCCTGAAGATCGTTCCCGTGCTGGTCCCAAACGAGGCGTACACGACTGATGGATTCTGGGGATCCACAGCTACGGTCGCGGCACTCGTCAAAGGGAAGATGGCGGTCCATGTCGCTCCGGCATCCGTACTCTTGAAAATCCCTGCACTACTTGAGGCGGCGTAGAGCCTGGAGGGCGTCTTCGGATCTATTGCCAAACCGTTGACGTAAACCGGCTGCGAACCGGGACCCCCAATCGTGATCGGGTTGAAGGTCCACGTCGCGCCACCGTCGGTGCTTTTTGAGACGCCGCAGATCGGAGGACCGTTGTTTGTGAACGTACAATTCCCGGCAGCATACAGCGTGGTGGGAGTGACCGGATCGAGGACCAGAACGGCTGCTCCCCCAAATGGCGGCGGGAAAATGGGGCCAGGAACGGCGGGTGAACCGCGCGGCGTCCAGCTTTGGCCGCGATCGTTACTTACGTACAAACGATCGGCTAGCGCGTAGACGCGGGAGGGTGTTTTTGGATCGACCGCCACGATAGGAGTGGAAAACGGCGGGAAGGACGGCGTCTGAGTTGAGATTGGCAGTGGGCTGGCGGTCCAAACTGTGCCGCGATCAGACGTCCGGAAGAAGTTGCTGGACACGAATGGCTGGATGGATTTGGTCGTGGGGAACACGGTTGACGAACTCGCGCCCGTCACGTACACCTCGCCCGCCGATCCGAGCGCTAAAGCGCGCGGCGTCCCTCCGCCGAGTGGGCTGGACCACACCAGCGCGTTTGTAGGATCGAATTGAGCCACGAAACCGTCTATGCCGGCGGCGGCGGTGCGAAATGGTGCCTGCATAGGGAAATCGGCCGAATCAGTGGTGCCGGCAACCCACATATTTCCGGCCTCATCCGCCGCGATGGCTGCGGCAGTCTCGTTGCCTCTGCCGCCAAGGTAGGTCGAATACAGGAGCGAAGAGCCATCCGGACTCAGCTTGGAGAGAAATCCGTCGGGTTGGCCAAACGTGCCAAGGTAGAGAGTTTCCGGCGCACTCGGGTCAATTGCAAGCCCAAGGGGCGAAGCGCCGGGCGAGCTGGGAAGGCCGCTGCCGACACGCTGCCAATTGTCACCGCCGTTGGTGCTCTTGTAAATGTTGTTTCCTGGACTGGACTGGCTGTAAACGATCGCGTACCAGGTGGAACTGTTGGTGGGATCGATCGCCAGGGTGATTATGGGCCCCGGCGCAGTTTTTACAACAGTCGCGCCGCCCAGTGGTAACACGTAAATCGTGCTGCCTGAAACGGAGTATAGCGTGGACGCTGAGTCCACCAGGATTTGGTTCACCTGCGAGCCGAAGCTAGACCAAGTTGCGCCTCCGTCTTCGCTGTGCATGAGGCCGCCTTGATGAGTCGAAACATAGAGCGTTGACGGATGCGCCGGATCAATTGCGAGGCCGCAACAGCCGGTCGCTGCTCCGGAAAGTCCCGTAGCCTTCCAGGTGTCGCCGCCATCGATACTCTTGTACACGCCGTCTTCTGTGCTCCCTCCACCCCAGCGCCCGTAAATTATCGAAGGGTTTTGGGGGTCGAAAACCATTTGGTTCACGGTACCCCTGAGTCCCGGGTTGATCGTGGTGAAATGAGCGCCATCATCGCGGCTCCGCAGAATGCTCGGCCTGGAGCCGCTGCCCGAATTCGTTGTTCCGGCGAACAGCGTGGAATCAGCGGGGTTAATCCACAGAGAGCCTACCTGGGTGAGGCTGGTGGGTTGCCAGGTGCCGCCGCTGTCGCTGCTCTTATAGACGCGGTTGGAGCTGACGACGTAAATGTTCGACGGGTTGCGAGGATCGATCCTGAGAACGCTTACCGAATCGGGCAGACCGGAGTCGCTGCGGCTCCAATTCGCGGCTCCATCGGCGGACTTGTAGGCGAAGACGCCATTGAATGTATTCTGAAGGGCGTTCGCGGTAGTGGGGAAGTCGCCTGAAGTTGTGTTCCCGGTGAGGTAAGTATTTCCCACCGAATCTGTCGCGATCGCGGAGACTGATTCGATGTTCGATCCGCCGAAGTAAGTGGAATAGACGAGATCCGAGCCGTCCGCCTTGATCTTGGCGACGAAGGAAGAGTTGTTGCCCCGCCGTGCAGTTTGTAGCGCGTTCTTGAGCGGGAAATCTGGAGAAAAGCTCTGGCCTGCCAGATATATGTTGCCCGCCGAATCAGCGGCGAGAGCACCTATGGTGTCGCCGTTGCGGCCACCGAAACACGTCGAGTAGAGCAACGCGCCATCCGGACCCAGCTTGAGTACGAATGCCTTCGGGGGTCCGGGGTTGGTAGGTGGAGTAAGGGGAAGCGGGTTCACGAGTGGGAAATTCGTGGATTGGGTCCAGCCTGCCACGTACGCGTTGCCGCTGCCGTCGAAAGCGATCACATTTGGGCCTTGAAACGTGGTACCGGCCATACATCCCGAGTAACGCAGCGATGCTCCGTCGGAACTCAGCTTCGCCACGTAAAGCATGGCTTGGCCGCCGGCGGGGCACGTTCCCAAGGGCGCGGGCCCCACTACGGGAGGGCCCGAAACATTCGGCGCGCTAAAAAAAGGGCCCGCGAAGTAAACGCTGCCCGAAGAGTCGATCGCGAAGTTTCGGGGGCCCCCTGCGGCCGGGAAAGAAAGGTAGGTCGAATAGACGAAAGCGTCGCCGGCCGGGTTGATCTTCGCTAGAAAAGAGCCGCCCGTGGCGGGCTTGCCGTTGACCACCGGAAAATTGCCGGACCCGGCATTTCCAGCAACGTACGTCGCGCCGGTTGAGTCCGTCGCGATGGCCCGCCCTTCATCGGAGCCGCCTCCGCCGAAGACCGTGGCGAAACTCAAGACCGGGTCGATGACCAGCGTTTGAGTACGGTCGTAAGCTGCCAGCTCAAATGTGATGCTGCTCCCGCGACGCACAGCTCGCGCATCGACCGGGAGATCATTTTGATACGTCCGCGGCAGCCGGATCTGGAGATCGGGATCGCTCACAGAAAGCCGAATCCGGCGCGGGTCGGCGCCAGGCGCGACGACGAAGTCGAACTCCAGGTCGCGCGGGTTGCCGTAATAGACCACGTCGATGCCCGGGTAGACGTTGCGGTAGCGCACGCGTCGGTAGTTGGGGACATGCGTGCGCCACTTCTGCGGGTCAGAATCGAGGAGGTAGTTTGTGTAGCCGGGCAGGAGTTCTTCAGGCAGTGCGGCTGCACTGCCGGACGCGCCCACCAGGCGCATTCTGCTTGTTCCGATTGAGGCGCCGGTGGAAGTGAGCGTCACACTCAAGCCTTTGGCGTGAGCGACGAATTCGGACTCTCGGACGCTCGGCTCGAAACTTAGTGGCAACCGGGCTGGGCTCGGCGCGCCCCAAAGTAGGCTGGCCCAAAACGCAGCCACCAATGCAAAGGCCCGTTCCGTTGATTTTGAAAAATGCGGACTGCTCATATCATCCGTCTCCGGTTCTCTTGAAGAAGAAAGCGCGTGCCTTGTATTGCTTTTGCAGCATGAGCGATTCAAGCCTGTTCCGCAATGCAACGCAGGTGAAATTTGGGTGACAAGACATGATATTGAGATCAAAAGACTTCTGACGGTGGGACCGTGATAGAATTGCCAGAGAACCCACAATTCTTGTGCCGAAATCGGACAGCTCCGGCCGAATTGTCCGCTTTGCAGCGTTCGAACTCGATCTTGGGACGAGGGAATTGCGCAAAAACGGGCTGCGCATAAAACTGCATGGCCAACCGATCGATCTTCTGGCCATGCTCCTCGAACATCCCGGTGAGTTAGTCAGTCGAGAAGCTTTGCAGAAGCGGCTCTGGCCCGCCGACACGCATGTGGACTTCGAGCACAGCCTGAATGCGGCGATTAAGAGACTTCGTGCAGCCTTGAGAGACTCGGCTGACGCTCCGCGCTTTGTCGAGACGCTCGCCCGGCAAGGTTACCGCTTCATTGCCAACGTCCAGAATCGGCGGTCCGAGGAACTGAAAACGAGACCTTGGCCGGCCGGCTCAATCGCCGTACTTCCTTTTGTGAACCTGGGTGGCGATCCGGCGAGTGAATATTTCGGCTCTGGATTGGCGGAAGACGTCATCAACGAGCTCACAAAGATTCCGGGGCTCAAGGTGATCGCGCGGACTTCCGCCTTCGCGTTCAAGGGCCAGAACCGGGATATCCGGGTTATCGCAGAGGTGCTTGGCGTTGCCAATATTGTGGAAGGAAGTTTCCGGATTGCAGGTGATCGCGTGCGCGTAACTGCGCAATTGATTACCGCTGCAGATGGCAGCCATCTCTGGTCCGGACGCTATGACAAAGACTTGAGCGACATTTTATGGATTCAGGATGAAATCGCACAATCCATTGCGGACGCTTTACGGGTCCAACTTCGTAGACCCGGCGAACGCCGAGCTGCCACCTCAGACGCCTATCAGGCTTACATGGAGGGGCGCTATTACGTTCAGCATGTGACTCCAAAAGCCATTGAACGAGCCCTCGAATGCTATCAGTGCGCGATCCGATTGGACCCGTCCTACGCACTTCCGCATTCCGGCTTGGCGTTGCAAGCTTACTATCAAGTGCTCTATCTCGGGCAGCGGCCTCGCGATTTGGCCCCTGCTGCATTGGCAGCACTTGGGCGGGCTTTGCAATTGGATCCTGGGTCGGCTCAATCTCACGTGGTGCGCGGCGTGTTTTCCGCGTTTTACGAGTTCAACTGGAATGCCGCGGAGGAGCACTTTACCCAAGCTCTTGAAATGGATCCCGCGTCTCCGATGGTGAGGCTGGGCTACGCGTTGTGGTTCCTATTGCCGACTGCTCACCTTGGAAATGCTATGGACGAGATAAAGCGGGCCGTCGCTCTGGATCCGGTGAGTCCTGCCGTCCGAACCGCGGAGCTTTGGATACTCAATGCGGTGAAGCAACACGACGCTGTGGACCGGGCGCGGGCGCTAATTCGGCTATTCCCGTCGCTACCGATTTGCAGATTTGCGGCGGGCCACGCTCTGCTGCAGTGCGGCTTGATCGAGGAGGCTGTCGACACGGTTGAAGAGGGCCTCAGGATCGTTCCTGGCGATGTGTTCCTGCTGGCTGTTCTGGCGCTGGCTCGCGCCCGCCAGGGGCGAACTCCAGACGCCGAGCAGATTCGTGCCGACCTGGAGGAACGCGCTCGGGCACGCTTCATTCCATTTCTTGCACGTGCCTATTGCGCGGAAGCATCGGACGACAGAAACGCTGCCTTCGCGCTACTGGACCGCGCCATTGACGAGCGAGAACCGCTCGCGATTATAGCTCTGACGAGCCGCCGAACGGAGTTGACGTCGCAGGCTGGGGATCGACCGCTCCTACTTAAGATGAATTTGGGATGATCGGTCTGAAAACCCAAATGACGTCGCACAGGCCTATGTCCGGGATCTGCGATCAAGCTAGCCGGCCCGCTTGCTGCTCGCGCGGGGCGGCTTCGGCTTGCTCTTGCCCTTGTGATTGAGCGCCACTGCGGCGCGGATGAGATCCTTCAAGGCCGCCTCATTCACCTTGTCGCCTTCGTGGATGTCGATGGCGCGCCTGACATTCCCGTCGAGGCTGGAGTTGAATAGACGTGCAGGGTCCTTCAACGCAGCTCCTTTGGCGAATGTCATCTTGACCACCTGCTTGTACGTCTCACCCGTGCAGACGATGCCGCCGTGAGACCAGACAGGAGTCCCCGGCGATGACGCCTTGGCCCACTTCCAGTCTTCGGCGATCTCAGGGTCGGCCTCGTGTAGGATTGCGCGCACTTTCGCAAGCGTCTTCCCGCGCCAGTCTCCAAGTTCCTTGATCTTCTTGTCGATCATTGCAGAGGCAGATTCCATCAGGACGGGCTTTTTCATGTTAGAGCTCCAATTCTCGCAGATATTTTAGCTGCGCTCAGCGTAACCTGCACACGGTGGATTACGGGCTTGTCTTCGTCCGCATGCGCTTGCACGAATCCCAGGATGCGGCGCCGGTTCAGCCGGTCCGCCGCCCGCTGCCCCACTTGCCGGCATACGGCAACATGAACAAGTACAGACCGGTGAACAGGAGCAAGGCGAGCGGGAGCAGCGCCAAGAGGCCCACCCAGCCGGTATACTTTCCCCGTACCACGGCGATGGTGTTGATGATGACGCCCACCGTAAAGGCAATGGACAGCCAGCGGTGGGTTTGCCGAACCCATTTGTTCCAGTTCAATGTGGCCTCCTCATTCAGGACTTTTAGCCGCCTGAGGCGGCCGGTTGGGCATTTCGACGCCGAACTGCTTGGCATACTCGGCGTGCAATCGCTGCCAGCCGCCGAACCTCATCGCGTCGGGGCCAACGATGCGGCCGATGGGAGCTTCGCAGAGAAGGTGATCCAGAACATCGAAACAAATGTGCCAACCGGCAGCACCCATCGCGATGTAGCGGCGATCGATGCTGGTCCAAAGGGTCAGGCGCGTGCCGCTACCCAAGGCTTCGAGTTCCCACCGCATATCGTTGCCGCCCCAGTTGTACTCGAGCACCTTGGGCGCGTCGGCTCGCGTCACTGTTGTTTCGGTAACGTGCAGCACGGGCGTTCCCACCGTGGTGAGCTTCACCGTGCGCCCAACCGTATCCAGGCGTCCATCGGCATCGAAGGGCGCCCACTCGCGCAGATGCGCCGGGTCGGTGAGCGCCTGCCAGACTTTTTCCGGCGAGTGGCGCAGCTCTCGGACGAGAACGAGCGTCCACTTCTCGCCGTCCTTTCGTATCTGCGCCCCGCGGGCGGGACCCGGTGCGTACTGCTCGCGATCGGTCATCTTCTTCTCCTTGTCTTCTTTTTCGTTGGTGTGGATTTGACTTCTTTGGTGTGTCCCATGCGGTCGAGGTGGCGTTCGAGAGCATCTACGTGAGCGGACCAGAACCGGCGGAACGGAGCCAGCCAGGCATCCACCTCCTGAAGTGGTTTAGGTTTCAGCCGGTAGAGACGGCGCTGCGCGTCCACCGTGGATTCCACGAAGCCGGCCTCTCGCAGCACTCGCAGGTGCTTTGATACGGTCGGCTGCGTCATACGAAGTTGACGCTCGATCTCTCCCACCGACCGGCGTGACGAGACCAGGAGGCTCAATATCGCGCGGCGGTTCGGCTCCGCAATGATTTCGAACACAGATCCCATGGTCATAATATACTCGGCATAGCATATACCTGTCAAGGTATATAACAGCCTTGCGAATAGATCGCCGGTTCGATTTCTGTTTCGCTTCACGGTAAATGCTCATTCACGGGCAACGGCCGGACCTGCTACATCGCATAACCAGGGAATTATAATAGTGGACACGCTGCTGATAGGTATGGAACCAACCTTACCGAGGATCAGAAGGCGTCACTGCTTGAGTATCTGAAAACCATCTGAGTGCGCGTCTACTAAAGATCTGGATATGCCTGAACCAGCGATCCTCACCACCACGGTCGGTTCGTATCCTATCCCGGATTGGCTCGCGGCCTTGCCCAGCGAGCAGGCCCGACTGGATGCCACGCGAGTCATATTCGCCATCCAACGGAATGCCGGAATCGATCTGCCCACGGATGGCGAGCTGTATCGCTTCGACGTCAATCATCCCGAAACAAACGGCATGATCGATTATTTCTTGCGCTCGATTTCGGGCATCCGGAGTTCGATTGGGCGGAGCGACCACGAAGCCTTCGGAAAACGGAACTGGATGCAGTTCCGCCGGAAACCAGCCGGTGTCGTCGAAGGGCCGATCGGAGAAGGTGCGCTCAATCTGTTGGCCGATTGTGAACTGGCGGCCAGCGCGGCTGCTGGGCTGTTCAAGTTTACGATCACCAGTCCCTATATGCTCGCTCGCACGTTGCTGGATCGCCACTATCGCGACTTCGAGGAATTGCTGATGGCGTTGGCGGACCTGCTGGCGGCCCAGGTGGCCGGACTGCCGTGCGATTGTGTGCAGGTCGACGAGGCGAATATTCCCGGGAATCCGTCTGACGGGCCGATGGCCGCCACAGCGATCAATCGAGTGCTCGATAGGTTCACGGGCCGACGCGCGGTTCACTTATGCTTCGGGAATTATGGCGGGCAGACCGTGCAAAAAGGCGAATGGCGCGCGCTCACCAATTTCCTTAATGCGCTCCATGTAGATCATCTCGTACTCGAAATGGCGCACCGGCCGTCGCACGAACTCGAAGGGTTGAAGGATGTCGACTCGCGCATTCGCCTGGGCATCGGCGTGGTGGACGTAAAAGTGAATCACGTCGAAACGGCAGAAGAGATCGCGCGCAGGATCGATTGCGCCGAACGAATGCTCGGTCCCGGGCGTGTGACCTGGATCCATCCCGATTGCGGTTTGTGGATGCTCAAGCGCTCCGTGGCCGACCGAAAGATCGCGGCTCTGGTCAAAGGCCGCGATCTTTATCTGGGGCAGGTGTGACGGGTTATCGCGATCGCGTTACCGGCGCTCAGATTTGGCAGGTTACCGACGGACCCGCGGTGAGCCATCCAACCTATTTCCTGCAAAGCTCCTTCTTTCCCGGTGGCCGCGAGATGTTGTTTACGTCATACCGAACCGGCTCGCCGCAGTTGTTTGAAGTTTCGCTTGAGTCGGGTGAAGACCGGCAACTCACTTCCGGCCCGCCGATCCATCCGTACAGTGCGGCGCTGCATCCTGGCGGAGGCGAGATGGTTGTCACTCGCGGCGGAAGCCTGTGGGCCATCGATCGCCGCACTCTCACTGAACGATGCATCACCAGTCGTGACGGATCGGAATTCGGGGAATGCTCGATCAGCTCCAACGGCCGCTGGCTCACGGCGGCATACAAACGGGGATCAAGCTGCGGCTTAGTAGTCGGCCGCTACGACGGCTCAGGCTGGCGTGACATTCCGTTTCCGCGCACGGTGATCCATCCCCAGTTTCATCCGCTTGAACCCGAATGGATCGAATTTTCGGGCGATCCCGCACCGCGCATGCACCGTGTGCGCATCGATGGCACTGGGCTGGAATGCTTGTATCCACACGGGAACGACGAGTTCATCGTGCATGAAACGTTCCTGGGACTGACCGGCGACTTGGTGTTCACAGTCTGGCCCCGCGCGCTATGCCGAATGGATTGGACGACACGTGCAATTTCCACGATCGCCGGGTACAACGCGTGGCACATCGCGCCCGACCGCGCCGGTAAGCGCGTTCTCTGCGACACGAATCATCCGGATGAGGGTCTGCAAATTATCGATGCCTCCACCGGCACGCGCAGCCATGTATGCCTCAGCGAATCCAGCAATCAAGGCACGCAATGGCGGAAATCGCGCTATGCGCTCGCGGACGATTTTGCCCAGGCGCGAAACACACTGAGTTGGATGGAGAACGCCGCCGACACCGTGTATGGGCCGCAATGGACGCACCCGCATCCATCCTGGTGCTTCGAGGAGGACAAAGTTGCCTTCGCCAGCGATCGCACCGGCGTGACACAAGTATACGTAGTTGAGCTCTAGTTTCGATTTCCCCCCTGGATTCCAGCAAGTAACAGTGATATCAGGCGCCGGCTGAGAATTGTAGATTCATCAAATCCTTGCGTCACGCTTTTTACATACTCTTCATAATATGCCGAACGATGGCCCGCGTTTAATTCGTTTAAGGCCCGAAAGGCGGAATTGCTATGCAAAACCAGTTTCGACAACCACCCGGACAAAA
>JACXTT010014057.1_pt1 | contig 10498 bp, 11 predicted proteins | sample 9270951 | NCBI WGS metagenome assembly JACXTT01 (sample SAMN15532306, study PRJNA645909) | rock metagenome | isolation source: weathered quartz diorite | place: Puerto Rico | collected 2017-06-21
ACCGGGGCTCGGCCCTCGGGCTAGGTTGGATCGGTCGGGAGGGCTGGCCGAATGGTAAGGCACCGGTCTTGAAAACCGGCGGGTGAAAGCCCTTGCAGGTTCGAGTCCTGCGCCCTCCGCTAGAAATCACAACGACTTGCAGAATCCCATGAACGGGCGTCAATGGCCGCCGGACCCCGAGTGTGCCCCAAGTGTGCCCCTCGCTTGGTGGAACGTCGCCAACTTCGCCACGCCCTCCGAGAGGTCCCGCTCGTCCACGATGTCGTAGCGAGCGAACACCGACGCCGTCTTGTGTCCCGTCAGCTGCATGGCCACGCGCTCGGGGACGCCAGCGCGAACGAGGTTCCGCACGGCCGTCCGGCGCAGGTCGTGGGGGATGCGCGTCAGCAGCTCGGGACGCACGACGCGGCGCACCGCCCCGGTCCCGGCTGTCGCGGCGCGCTTGCACGCCGACCGCCAACTCTTGTGAAACTCGCGCACCGGCCGCCCTTCGCGGTGGAACACCCACCGGATGACTTGGCCGAGCCGGCGCTCCGCCGCGGTCGTGATGGTCCGCTGACGCTCCAGCAGAGCGGCCAGCTCCGGCAGGGCGCGGAACGGGAACACCCGACCTTCACCGTTCTTGGTCGTCCCCACATCGAGGCGGATGATGCCAGCAGCGAAATCCACGTTGCGCCATTCGAGCGGCAGGACTTCGGACGGGATGCGCCAGCCTGTCCATGCCGCAAACTCGATCACCGGCTGCAACGCCCCGGGCAACTCGGCGATGACGGCCAACAAGTCGTCGGGCTCGAAGAAGCCGCGGCGCACGTTGGTGACCCGCAGCACGGGGAACTCGGGTACCTGGCCCACGCGACCAGCTCGCTTCGCCAACCGGAACGCGCGGCGCAGCGCGTTCAACTCGTTTCGCACCGTACTCAGGGCGGCCCCCTGTTCCAACCGGTCGCGAACGTAGGCGTTCAGCCGCTCCAGCGTGATTGTGTTGGCCCGGACGTTGGCGAACATCGTTTGGAGGCGGTTGAGGCAGTCCTCCAAGCGATCGCCCGAGCGCCGCCCGTTGACTGCGTAGTCGTCTTTGATGATCCTGGCCAGATCCTCGAATGTGGTGCGCCGCGTGTCGGGCGCGACGAAAGCGCCGAGGCCCAGCTCGGCCTGGCGGCGCGCCAGCAGCCGCTCGGCGACGCGCACCGACGTGCTCCGCGTGGACTCGCGGTGCTCCTTCCCGTTCACGCGGTAGCGCACCCATAGGTAGCAGCTGCGCCTGGGTTGGTAGATGCGCCCGAAGTCGCGGCGCGTCGTGGTGCTCATCGCTTCCTCCCGAGTTGGCGGGCCGCCTGTTGAATCCCGCGCACCGCGGATTGGCACGCAGCGCCCCACTCGGCCAGCACGCGGGCCACCTTGGCAGCCGTGGCTGGAGTGGCGCGCCGTTCGCCTCGCGAGATACGGAGCAGCTGCACGTGCGACTGACCGACACGGCGGGCGAGTTCTCGCAAAGCGCCGGGGCTGGTAAGGATCGCCCGCGCAACGGCGCGGGTCAAGCGGTCCATGTGGTACCGAACGGTACCATTACTTTGGGTGAGGAGGCAAGGCTCACGCTACCCCCCGGCGCTGGAGCCAACGCTCCATGCCAACCGAACTGAACCGCAGCACCTTCGGCGACAGCTTACGGGTAAAGGGCAGTTTCTTGGCGTGCCTGTACAGCCAGCGCGGCGTCGTGCCCAACCGGGCCGCCGCTTGGCGCACGTCCAGCAGCCTGTCTTCGGTGGCGGTGTTCCTGTTGGGCGCTGCGTCCACTCCCTTAAGCTCCTCCAGAACCAGCCGGTACACGTTGGCCACGGGAGCGGTGGCGCCGACCGCCTCGGCCTCGGCGGCGCGCCGCTCAAATTGCTGGACGAGCGAGGTGAGGCTGACCAGGGCGACCGTTGCCACACCTTCGGCGCGACCGTCTCCATCGGGCTGGCTGGGCGATATCGCCGCTGCTCGCGACACGCCGGCGGTTGCCGCTGGTCGGAGACTCACCGTTCCTTCTCGTCCTCAGGCACATCCGGCTTGAGTCTGGCCAGCAGCTCGGCTCCCGCTGCGTTCCCGGCCTCAAACCCTTTGGGGTCCAGGTCGTCGAGGGCCGTCTGGAGGGAGTCTAGATTCCGTTCCCTGGGATCGCTCGGCGAGCCCCCGTCCTGGAGCAGCGTATCGGGATCGGGCTGGGCGAGTTCAGGCGGGATAGCCGCCCGTGCGGTGGCCACCTGGGGGGTGAACCGCGGCCCCGCGGCGCGGGCGGGCGCGTCTTCCGGCTCGGATTCGTTCTCCGGGCCGAGCAGGCCCGCCGAGCCCGGCTCGTCGCCCTCAGCCTCGGAGGGCGACTCTGGAAGCGGTACGTCGGCCAACTGACGGGCGAGCGCCGCAGGGAGCTCGGGGACGTGGTCGCCCTCGCCCTCGCTTACGCGGCCACGAAAAACCTCCTCAGAATCCTCAGATTTTCCCATGGGCCCCGAATTCTGAGGATTTTGAGGATGGTTTTCTCAGAATCGCTGGGTTGACCGCATAGCGAGGACTCGGCGGCCGACCGGCTCCCTCGTGCCTCTGGCTTGGAAGTGGCTGGAGGTAGTTGTGATTCACCAGCACGCGCAGGGCGGGCTCCAATTCATCAACTTGGTCGAAGTGCCCCTTCGTCCACTGGAACAGGTCGCGTTTCGAGACCTCCGGCTGGGCGCGCTGTCGCAGGTGCCGAAGGAGGAACTCCGCCTCGACAACCGCGGCCTCGGCGTGCATCGCGCGGAACGCGGCCACAGCGTGTGAGAGCAGGTAGTCGGCGATGGTGAGCGCCGCCGCCATCGTGCTGTCCGGAATCCGCGTCGCCCACGGCTGGCCCCGCTCCCGGGCGCAGTGCAACAGTCCGGCGATCCGGATCGCCGTCCCGCTGAGTTTGGCCGCCCAATCCGCGACGGGATGCAGATCCCCCGTCTCCCCCAATCGAGGCTCCAGGGCGCGGTCGAACGCCACGCGCCGCGCGTAGGCCTCAGGGCTCAAGGACAGGAGATGCGGCACCACGGCACCCGCCCCATCGGTCGCCAGTTCGATCGCGAGCAACTCGCGGAGGTTGACCCCGTACATCCGCTCTACGTCCGCCGTCACTTGGTGGGGATCGACCTCGCGCCTTCCGAGCGGACTGTGCGGGACGACGAACAGGAAGCGGGCCAGCAGTCCCTGGCCGCGGAATCCGGCCCGATCCCGATCCCGCAACAGTCCGGCGAGCACCGCCGGTTGCAGCGACAACACGAGCGTGAGCGTAGTCTTGACGATGTCGAACCCGTCGCCATGGCGCCGATCCACGCGGTGCGGCTCGCCGCTCCACCCCTTGAGATAGATCTCGAAGTTGCTTCCCTGCGAGTAGCGGCCCGACATGATCGCGAAAACGCTGCCTCCCTCCGGGGCGAACACCGCCATGCGCCCGCCATGCTCGGCGAGCAACTTGGCCAACCCTTCGGCGGTCGTGTCGTCGCACCAGAGGCGCGGGAAGACGGGCATGGGCGTCGTCGCCAGTTGCGCGACCAGGCCACGGGCTTCGTTCTCGCCGGCGTGCCGTTTCGCCGAGATGGTCGCCCGGGCCACGTCTTGCTCAGCACGCTCCAATCGCTTCTCGATGAGTCGCCGCGCCTGTTGGCCCTGCAACACGCTGGTCTTTTGACGCTGGGCCTCGTCACGCTCCCATTCCACGAGCGGCTGTAAGGCAGCGCGGAACACCGGCGTCTTACGGGTGCCGGGGGGCAGCACCGGGGCGATGTACAAGTTCAGGGGCTCCCGGTAGCCGCTCTTGACCTCGACCTCGATCTTCCCGTGGACGCTGACCGCCACCGCGCCGAGCCCGAGCAGTGCAGCGAGATCGGGCGGGGTCTGGAGGGCATGGGATTCCGCTTCGGCAAATGCGCGCAGCCAGTCGGGAAGCGCCGTCACTGGAAAGGGCGGGAGGTCTCCAAAGTCGAAGGGGATCGGCGGCTCCCACGACACCGCGAAAACCTCCCCAGACTCCTCAGAATCTCCCGGACCGTTTCGCCGTTCGTCACCACCAGCACCGCGGACGTTCGTGACTGGAGGAGCCGGAGGCTCGTCGGCCACCGGTACCAGGTCGCGGAGCGTCTTCCCGGCCGCCAGGTGGTCGCTCACATCCTTGCCGACCGCAGGCTCGACGACCACTACCTTCGCGGCGCTGCCCCGCAACCGTGCAGCCACAGCCCGGGCGTGGGCGTAGCCCGGCTCGTCTTTGTCGGCCACGATCACGACGTCCGCGCCCTTCAACACGACGCCGTACTCGGGCCGCCACTTCCCGGCGCCCCCAGGATTGCACGTCGCCGCGAACCCAGCCCGTCGCACCGCTTCGGCGTCCTTCTCCCCTTCGACGACGAACACCCGCTCCCCGGCGGCGATCGCCGACATTAGCTCGGGGAGGCGATAGAGCACGCGGCGGGTACCGTTGAGATTCCAGATCCACCCGCCGTTGACATCGGGCCGCCGTGCGCGGAAATCCTTCGGCGCGAACCGCACGACCTGGTAGAGTACGACACCCTGCTCGTCGGTGTACGGGTAAGTCGCCGCGATGTCCCGTGAGCCGTGGCCGTTGTCGGCGAACAAGTCGCGCATCTCCAAGCCCAGCGCGGCCAGTATCTGCTCCGGCGGGCACCCCGCATGACAATGCAGGAGTGTTCGACCGTGGCGCCCTACGGTGATGCTGAGCGAAGGTGTGCCGTCCTCATGCGCGGGGCAGTGCGCTTGCCACCAATCCCCGTTTCGCTTCGCTCCGACGCGGGTGGCGAACTCGGCGGGCGTCACTTGTCGACGTCCTCGAGACAAAGGACGCGCTTGCGCAGCACCCAGGGATGTGCAGTCGCGATCCGGACGAGGAAGGTCGAGCCGTCGGGCCGGCGCACGACTTGCAGGATCACTGGCCGTGCCGGCAGTCGTTGCTGCCGTGCACCGTCCATGGCACTTTGCCGCGCGACTTCACCGGAGGGAGGAGTCACCCGTCGCTGCCCGTACCTCAAGGCCCAGGTGGCGCGATCGCCGCCGGACTGCGTAGCTTGTTGGCTGCGACTCATCTGTCCTGTCCTCAAGTAGATTGGTTTGAGTCGCCAGCCCCGGCGCGTTTGACCACGCGGCCGGGGCGCTTCACTGCCCTACTGCCCTGTGCCTGCCAGATCGTCCGTCACCGCCATGCGCTCACTCTGCTTGAGGCGCTCCACCGAATCGCAGGTGACGAACCAGCGTCCCCCTCGCAGTTCGCCCTCAAGCATGGCCCGCTGAAGGAGCCTCACGACCTGTTCCCTTGATCGCGACAGGACGAGGGCAGCAGCGGCAGCCGGCATCACATTCGAACGGCGCAACCCGTACCTCCCCCCGACCGGGTGAAATGAAAAAGGCGACCCGCCCTCATCTTGAGAGCAGGCCGCCTGCGTCAGGTCGGGTATGACTTTGGTTGTCCGCCCCTGCCCAAGGGGCGGGACATCAAATGCAACTTAGTCGCGTGTGCGTGTGCGTGTCAAGTTAGTCCTGTGGCGCGCCCGCGCGTCTCTTAGTACCCTACGAACTGCGACGAAGCTGAAGGCGACGTGTGTGAACCGCGCGTGCCGCCAGCGCCAGAGTACGCCAGTGACCACTTGTGTCTGAACCGTCCATCCCTGGGACGCCAGAACCTCAACCAAGGTGGGCAGCGCTGGCCTGAGGGGCGCGACCAGCTCGTCGTGCAGGTGGATGAGGGCGGCCGCCACGAGGGTGGTGGTCTGGGGCCAGACCCGCTGCGCAAGGATGAGGCGCTTTAGCTGGATATGCTCGGGGTCCGGCTCCCTTTGCGGGATGAGGTCCGGGCACCACGGTCTAAGGGCCTCCACCATCGCCGCGTCCTGGATCGCGTCAGTCGCCCACGCGAGTCCCGCTTGCTGCTCAAACCCGTCAGCTTTCTCCCACGTTTCTGGGCGCGTGCGTTCCGGTAATGGCCGACGGCGCGCGGCTTCGATGTCTCGTGTTAGCCGCTCCGGGAGCAGTCCGGGCCCTGCCCATTCCGTGACGCCCCCGGCAGTGGCCTGGACGAGATGGTTGGCGATGATGAGGGCGTTTTCGCCGATGCCGAACCTGCGCCTGCAATCCGTGCAGTACCCGGGAAGGAAGTCGTGACGTCGCCGCCAGAACTCCTCGACTTCAAGCAAGCGTTCCGCATTGGACGGATGGTATTTGAACCGATGCACAAGCGTCACGGCTGTAGGATCCTCTCGGCAGCAAGTTCCTTGGTAGACGAGACCCGGAGGCGCTCGATGAAGTGGCCGATCAGGACGGTTTTCGGCATGGTTATGGATTGTCCGACCTTCGGCCTCGGCTCAACTCGGGGCAGTCGTCGTCGCACACCACCCTGATCGTCTTGATCCGTTTGGATGGAAAGCGGCGGGGCGCCGACGAGGAGGCCCTGAATCTTGGCACAGAACTCAAGCGCCTTCACGAAACGAGGGTCTCGTCGGTCCGTCACGACCTGGCGCAACTCCTCGATGATCTCGGGCTTTTGAAGAAGTGCTTCGACCCCGGCCTTGAACGCATCCAGGGGCCGGCCGGCACCGCCCTTGTGGCCCTTCACCCCGGCGGCGTAGAGCGCTCCGCCGTCGGGCTGCGGGATAAGTGCTGGCCGCACTGGCTCAGCGGGCACCGTTAATGCCTCCAGGTCCGCCGCAGTTTGCGCGGCGAGCCGTGGTGCGGCTGCCGCGGTTGCGAGCAGCAGACGAGCACAAAAAGTGACCAGTGGTCGGGTGCTCATCGGTTGCGGCCTAACGGCTCGCGCTTAAGCTGCGGCGCCTGCGCCCGCTGGCGCCAGGGGAATCACAGACGATCATGATGTACGTTGGCGCACAAAAGGAATTCTGCCAAGACCGGGCGCCGACAGCTTCAAGCGCTCGTTAGACAGCGGCATTAATCACGTCAGCTCGGCACTCTCAAAGTCGATGGCTTCGTTGGCAGCAATGCGAATGAGCGCCATCGCTACCGCGCGATGAATGCCCTCACGCACAAACCAGGCGCCGTTGAGACAGCTTACCGCGAGCGGCTCGGGAACAGAACGGATGAGGGTGGGCCCGCCGTCACGAAAAGCGAGCACTTTCCTTAGAGAGGGGTTGGCAAGGTCCGCGGTGCCCGCCACGAGGGCATCCTCGACGGCTCGGGCCAGATCAGGAATCGGCACGCCCGCGTAGCCGGAAGGTGGCCTCCCGACGGCCCCGATAAGACCTGCGGCGTTGTTTGGCTGGACACCGGGGTCTGAGTACAAGCAATGGAGTTCGTTGAGGGGCACTCGAAGCTTTCGAAACTTCCAGTCCCGACCCGGATGTCGGGTAACGAACTGTTTGTGGTGGCCGAAATGGGAACGAGCCGCGCCAGCGGCTTGATGGTGACCGTCTCGCGCCGGCCCCCCGACGCCCGCTCGATCACGAGCGGCAGCGCTTCCACGTCGGCGGCGAGACCGAGCCCGTCGAGCACCTCGGGAAGCGTCAGCCACAGCGGCGCCCACGTTCCGGCCCACCAGTCGTTCTCGTGCGAGATGAGGCGCCCGGCGGCCAGGAGCGCGCTGTCGATGCTCACCCGCCCGATGCGCAGCACCCGCGCGCCGGCGAGCGCGGCGTCGGCCGGCGCGGCCTTACGAATGAAGACGCCGTCGTCGAAGCGGCACAGCTCGACGCCGTAGTAGCGCACCGCCGCCGCCGGCGCGAACAGCGGGTTGAGCGATGTATGAGCGTCATGCACCAACGCCACCAGCTCCATCAGCGCGACCAGCGCCTGGTCGCGCGAGAGCGACGGCATCCGCCGCTCGGTCGCCGTGACCGCCGAGTCCCACTGCGCTCGCGTCATCCGATAGAAGAGATTAGGATGCCGCGCCGGCAGCTCGCGCCCGCTAACGCGCACATCCTCCTGCCAGGCGGTGGCGTCAAAGCGAGCGCTCTGGGCGACCAAAGGCGAAACCGCGCAGAGGCTGAGGAGACACGCGAGGCGCATTCGGACCTCGACATAATGGGATTGTCTGACGGTCGCGGACGTACTACGGTGTTGGACGGGGATGGTCGCTCGAAGGTTGCAGCGACGGCGGCGCTTAACGCGATTTTAACAAGGTGTGGCGATGCCACAACATAGCGCTGAACGAAACGACACTCACGACCTTGGCGGCCGAGTTAGTGGTGTAACTTGCTGCATGCTACTCGTCGCGTGGTTCGTGGCCACCCCGCTCACCCAGCCGCTGCATGGCCAAGACAGCTTGACGACAGCTGACTCGGGCGCCGTCATGTTTCAACGGGCAGGGCGCTTGTTACGGGCAGGGCAAAAGGACAACGCGCTCGATTGGCTGCGGCGCGTCGTCGCGTTGCATCAGGGATACGACCCTTCGGGGGATGCGGATTGGGCGCCGCTGTTCGACGACACCAGATTTCAGCAGTTGGTCACCGAGATCCACGCCGCCATACCCGTTGTCCACCGCAGCGCACCGGCGTTTACGATCGTCGAGTCGGACCTGATCCCGGACGGCCTGGGGTACGACTCAATCGACGACGTCTTCTATCTCGGCAGCATGGCGAAGCGGAAGATCGTGAAGATCCGGCGCGATGGCAGCGTCAGCGATTTTATCGGCCCGCGCCAAGGTGGAATCTTTCGGGTCGGGAGCGGGCTCCGCGTCGATCCCCGCACCAGAACCCTCTGGGCCACAGCCGACGAGCCCGATTCGACCGGCGTATTCCACTATGATCTCCGCACGGGAACGCTGATCCAGAAGTATGTTGTCTCGGCCCGCGGCCAGTCGCATTTGTTCAATGACCTGATCGTGAACCGCCGTGGCGACGTGTTCGTGACTGATACGTGGGAGAACCGCCTGTACCGGATTGCGCACGACACCAACCGCTTGGAGCCGCTGGCGGCGGACGTGGCGCTCCCGTTCGCCAACGGCATTGCGCTATCGCCGGACGAAACGGCGCTCTATGTCACGCGGTTCGACGGCGTGGCGGTGATCGACCTCGCAACCGGGCACGGGCGCGTGCTGTCCCATCCGCGCGACGTCACACTCGCCGGGATCGACGGTCTGTATTGCGTGGGAAGCTCGCTGATCGCCGTCCAGCAGGGGATTGGGTGGCCGCGTGTCGTGCGGTTCCAACTCAATGCGGCGGGGGGCGCTCAGGTGGTGGACATGGAGGTTCTGGAATCCCGCAATCCGTTGTTCTTCGGTTGGGGAGCGACGACGGGCGCCATCGTCGGCGACACGCTCTATTACGTCGCCAACACGCAGATCTGGCGATTCGTGAACGATCGGATCGACGCGCCGGAGAAACTCACGCCGATCCAGATCTTGAAAGTGCGCTTTCGATAGTGAGGAGTGACCGGCTACCCAGCGGACGCTAAACCTTCCACGGGAAGAGCGGGACGCCCTTCAGCGCGACACTCGTGGCGGTCTCCGATACGTTTGATACCTACCAGAGCGCGTTGGGCGGCCCGCTCGAGCGTGGGGCCGGGACCTACGTGGTGCGCGTCATTCGGCCCACACGCGGCCAGCGCTGGGAGCTGATCGATACCTGGCACGTCAGGATCGCTAGGCACGCAGTAATCTAGCGGTCGGACATGATCGTGTACCGAATCGCGCCGCTGGCAGCAGAGCCGTGTGAATCAGTTCTTGACTCAGTCTAGCACTGGTATTTCCCGGCTTATCCGACGTGACGAGGCGGGAAGCTCCCGCGCGAACCTGGCGTCCGCGCAGGAGTTGTATCAGCTTCGTGCTCCGGTAACCCCGGTGCTTAAGCCGACTTTGGATCCGGGAATGGTGGTTCGAATCCACCGGGGCCAACTCGCTGGTGGTGAAGGAGTTCGCTCGCGCCGCGCATCCCTGAGAATCGCGCGTGGGCCAGTTTATGGGCCAGTCCGTGCCCTCTTCCGTGCACCGTCACCGCGCGGCCCTCCAGCCCTAGCACTTCCACGTACTCCCTGTCCACTGTGCAAGGCAGACGCGGACGGGCACCTCGTCCTCAATGTGCACAGCCCCGAACACCTTTAAATCGCTGTCCCAGTCGCGTGGAGGGGGCGACGGAGCTGCTCATCGCCAAGAATCGCGACCGCCCGACGGGGTTTGTGGACCTGTACTTTTCTACGGGCGCTCGATGAGGTCGCCGCGGACCTCCTGGTTCATCGACTGGACGCTGGACCTTCAGCGCGGAGTTCAAGCGCCAACGGGTTGGTCGCCTGCTGAGAGCCGAGGCGCTTTACACCACACCACTTGTTATCTCACCAGCAGAAATCGACCTGAGCTACTGTCCCAAGCAATCCGTGGCCAGAGCTCACCGCCAACGTGATATACGAAGGCGAGGGCCTTCGCACGTGCCATGGCGGCGATCAGGGCTCGAACTGCCGCCGAATCCGCCGGCGCGCGAACCAGAGAATCGCGAACAGATGCAGACAGCGCCTCCGGCGGACCCATACCGTCATCGAGCCCAGGCAAGCTCATCCC
>JACXTT010014058.1_pt1 | contig 10498 bp, 9 predicted proteins | sample 9270951 | NCBI WGS metagenome assembly JACXTT01 (sample SAMN15532306, study PRJNA645909) | rock metagenome | isolation source: weathered quartz diorite | place: Puerto Rico | collected 2017-06-21
GGTGTACTGCGCGACCATCAGGCCAGAGTTCACCCCAGGCTCGTCCGCCAGGAAGGGCGGCAGGCCCTGCGAGCGGTGGGGATCCAGCAGCCGGTCGACGCGTCGCTCGGCGATCGACCCCACCTCGGCCGCCGCGATGGCGAGGAAGTCGGCGCCGAACGCGAGCGGCTCGCCGTGGAAGTTGCCGTTCGATTCGACATCGCCGTTCTCCATCACGATCGGGTTGTCGATGGCGGAAGACAGCTCGACCTCCGCGACCCGGCGCACGAAGTCCAGCGTGTCGCGCGCTGCGCCGGCAACCTGTGGACTGCAGCGCACCGAGTACGAGTCCTGGATGGCGTGCTGCGAGTGGCGGTGAGAGGCCACGATCTGCGAGCCGCTCATCAAGCGCGTGAGGTTGGCCGAGCATCCCGTCGGTCCCGTTGATCAGGGCGAGCCCCTCTTTGGTCTCGAGCTTGACGGCCTTGAGCCGGGCCGACTTGAGCGCCTGCGCCGCGCTCCTGCGCGTTCCCTGTACGTCGACCACCTCGCCTTCACCCACGAGCGCGAGCCCGATGTGCGCGAGTGGTGCGAGGTCGCCGCTGCAGCCGACCGAGCCATAGCGCGGGACCAGCGGAGTGATCTCCTCGTTGAGCATCGCGATGAGCCCCTCGGCGAGCAGAGGCCTCACGCCGGACATGCCCATCGCCAGGGTGCGTGCCCGCAAGAGCATCGTCGCGCGAACCACCTCTACGTCGACGGGAGGTCCGACACCCGCAGCGTGGGAGCGGATCAAGGCCAGCTGGAGCTCGGGCTGGCGGAGCGGAGCCACGCGCGTGCCGGCGAGCGCGCCGAAGCCTGTCGACACGCCATAGACCGGTTCGCGCGATGCGGCCGCGCGCTCGACGCGGGTGCGGCTGCGTTCCATCTTCGCCCGCGCCGCGGCGGCGAGGACGACCTTCTCGCCGTGACGGGCCACGGCCACGACCTGGTCTTCTGTCAGCCCTGCGCCGCGCAGCGTGACCGTCACGTCGGGCTTACGTTAGCCGATGTTCCTCAATGCCTCACGGCGGCTCAAACCGCTCAACCGAGCCTCATTGGCGCGCACGTAGCGCGCCACCTCTTTGGGATCGGTCCATGCGTACTGGCGCAGCGCCCACCCGATGGCCTTGCGAATGAAGAATTCGCGGTCGGCGAGATTCGGTTCGATGTTGGCGTACAGCAGCTCGAGGTCGGTATCTCGCTTGAACCTCAGCTGGCAGATGATCGAGACGCGTCGCTTCCACATGTTCGCGTCGGTGCTCCAGCGTCGCATGACCGGCCGGATCCGTTTCGGATGCTCGCGCAGCAGATCCCCGACCACCATGGCGAGCTCATCGACGTGATCCCACCACGCGCCGCTGGTGACGAGCTCCTCCAGCATCGGCATGTCCTCCGGCGTGAGGCAATCTGAATGTCTTTTCATGGTCAGGAGGAACTGGGCGGCGTAGCGCTCCTCGCGGTACCGCGCGCCGCGCCACAGCTCGAGGATCGTCGCGCGCAACTGGTCGCAGCTCATCGCCTGATCGCCGAAGACCCGACGGCTGATCGTCCTGACCTCGGGCAGATTGATCCCGTAGTACCGCATGGTCGATTTCATGTACGCCTGCATACCCACCGCCTTCTGCGGGTTGGCCGCGGCAGCCATCTCGCGCCGGAGCGCGTCGATCACGGAGCGGCGAGGTATCGCGCGCGCTCCGCCACGCCGTGGTCGTCGACCTCGAGCACCCACGTCGAGCCCTTCTCATACCCGCCGTTTCCTGCTTCGATGACGTCGCGCCCGACCAGGTCCTCTACGAGCTCCCAGACGATATCGCCGTGCGTGCTGAGGACGACGGCGTCGAGCGACCGGTCGCCCAGGAACTCCGTCAATCCCTCCAACCCGTGGCCTTCCTCGAGCGACGGCGAGTTCTTGATCGATTTCCGCCGCGCTCTGGCGAGGGGCTCGACGGTCTGCAGGCATCGCACGTAGGGGCTCGAGAAGATGTCGGAGATGGCAAGGTTCTTGAAGACATCAACCAGCTCTGCCGCCTGCTTCAGTCCTTTCCTGGTGAGCGGCCTCAGCCGGTCGTCGCCAGACCACGCTTCGCGATCCCCGGCTTTTGCGTGCCGGACGACGTAGAAGGTGCGCAGGTCAGGACATCCAGTCGCGGAGCCGCTTGCGGTCGAGCGAGTCCCATACCTTGCGCCACCTGGCGCGCGCCGCACCGGCGGCAATCCGTTCCAGTGCGATGAGCTCGCCCGCCACGAATGCGCGCCTTCCGCTCACCTTCGCCGCCCGCAGCCAGGCCTGCGCGGTGACGCTGTCCTGGTGCTCGCCGAGGATGGTCTGCAGCTTGGCCGCGGCCCGGGCAAATGCCTCCGCGCCAGGTCCGACCACCGGCGCCACGGCCTCGGCCGCGTAGCGAGCCCGCTTGGCGAGAATGCGGGTGCGGTGAAGCTCGGGGTCGGTCGGCGTCTCGGGCAGCTGCCGCACCGCTGAGCGCAGCCGGCGCCAGGGAGTCGTGGCGAGGGGGGGCAGAACGGCAGACGCGGGTTGATCCGCGTCGGGCAGTGTGGCCGGCGAGTGGGCGGCGGCGACGAGGTTCTCGAGCAGGTCGATGTAGCGCTGCGAATCGAGATCGACCGCCAGCTGCCTGCGGAGCCCGTCGATTTCGTTCGCCAGCAGCTGCAGGAGCGAGCTTGAGGACCGCTGGTCGCTCGCCGGGAGTGATCGCGCGCGGTCGCGCAGCCTCTCGAGGAGGACTTCGCGGTCGCGCACTGCGCCCAGGCTCATCGCGAGCCACCCAAGCTCGAAGCGCAGCGGCTCCGTCCACTCCACGTCGAGGAGCGGCCCCAAGGTGCGGAGGTTCGAGCGCAGCCTGCGCGTCGCGACGCGCGCCTGGTGCACGGCTTCCGGGTCGCGGCCGGTCCTGACGAGCGGGTCGTTGTGGAGGAGGACGGCAACCGACTCGGCCAGCGTGTTTCTTATGACGTCTTTTGCGGGAGCGTTGGGAAGCAGCGGTTCCGGGGCGACCTCGGGGGGCTCGACCGCCCGCGGACCGAGCGCCCGGATGTGCTTTGGCGTCGGATCGGGTGCGCCCGCGCCGGCACCGCGCAACCTGGTGACGAGCGGGGTAATGATCCCGTCGGAGCCGTCGGCGCCGTTCTGGCCGGCGACCTCGACTTCGATCTCGCGAAAGCGCGCCGCGACTCGCCTGCCGTCGCGCACCGAGACCTCGTCGTCCACGACCTCGGCCAAACGTGTCCCGGTTGCATCGACGAGGCGGACCCGGCGACGCACGGTCGACAGCCGCGCCACGGGCACGAGCTCGGCTTTGCGCACGTAAGCGCGCACGACCTCGAGCGCCGCCGGCGGCGGTCTCCGTGCGCTGCCTGGAAAGGTCATCTCGGCGCGTTCGAGCACGGCGGCCGCCTTGCCTCGCGCGGAAGGAGGAGCCGAGAGTTTGAGCGTCCAGCCTTCGCCCGCGCGGTGCCGCAGCGACACGCCCCAACGCGCGAGGCGAAGGTCGGGCGTGTCGTAGTAGACGGTCTCCATGCGCACGGTCTCCGACGGCCCGACAGCGACGCCGTCGAGGACGCCGGCGAGGTCAGGGAGGTGAAACGCGGGGCCCGCCCCGAGCTTCACCTCACGTTCGATCAATTCTCGTCAGGCAAGCGGTACGCCGTTCAGCCCGTTGCCGTGAGCGCTCTCGAGTGCGAGCTCCTTGAAGCGATTGTGCGAGTTGATGCCGCGAATGGTGGGCACCTTGTGCCAGCGGCCATCTGGTCCCAGCTCCCAAGCCAGCATGTCGTCCGCAAGCGAAACGTCGAGGATTTCCTGCAGGCGCTGCCGCAGCCTGGAGTCGGTCACCGGCACCACGGCCTCCACGCGACGGTCGAGGTTGCGCGGCATCAGGTCCGACGAACCGAGGTAATACTCGGGCCGCCCGCCGTTGCCGAAGGAAAAGATGCGCGAGTGCTCGAGGAACTGGCCGACGATGCAGCGAACCCGGATCCGTTCCGACAGACCTGGCACCCCGGGGCGCAGCGAGCACATGCTCCGGACCAGGAGGTCTATCTGCGCACCCGCCTGCGAGGCCGAGTACAGCGCATCGATGATCTCCTGGTCGATCAGGTTGTTGACCTTGATGATGATTCGCCCGCCGACCACACCTTCACGCTCGATGAGCTGCGTGATCCCGCTCCGCAGGTTGGTGGGCGCGACCAGCAGCTTGCGGTAGCGGCTCTGCCGGCTGTAGCCGGTCAGCAGGTTGAACAGCTCGGTCACGTCCGCTCCGAGGTCGGAGTCGGCGGACAGCAGACTCACGTCTTCGTAGATCCGTGCGGTGTTCGGGTTGTAGTTGCCCGTCGCGACATGGAGGTAGTGCTGGATGTGCGCCCCCTCGCGCCTCACGACGAGCGTCACCTTCGCGTGCGTCTTGAGCCCGAGCAGTCCGTACACCACGTGGACGTTCGCCTCTTCGAGCGCGCGTGCCCAGCCGATGTTCGCCTGCTCGTCGCCGCGCGCTTTGATCTCGACCAGCGCGACGACCTGCTTGCCACGCTCGGCGGCGCGGATCAGCGCTCGCACGATCGGGCTCGCCGGCCCGGACGTGCGGTAGAGCGTCTGCTTGATGGCAAGCACCTCGGGATCGCCGGCGGCGTGGTCGATGAAGGCCTCGACCGAGGTGGCGAACGAGTCGTAGGGGTGATGCGCCAGGATGTCACCGGCGCGCAGGACGGCGAACAGGTCTGGGACCTCGGCCGCGATGCCGCGCAGGCGAGGCTGCGTGGTCGGCGTCCAGGTTTCTTCTTTGAGGTCGGGGCGGTCGAGCTGCGTCAGCAGTGAAAGGCTGCCCATGTCGAGCAGCCCGTCGATCTGATAAACGTCAGCGGGCTGCAGCTCGAGCTCACGCATGAGCAGCTCGAGCACCTCGGACGACATCCGGGGATCGATCTCGAGCCTGACCACACGCGCGTGCCGGCGCCGGCGGCGCAGCTCGGTCTGGATCGCGGCGAGGAGGTCCTCGGCATCGCTGTCGACATCGTCGAGGTCGCCGTCTCGAGTGACGCGGAACGGGTAATGGGCGATGATCTCCATCCCCGGGAAGAGCGCCGGCAGGTGGAGCGCGATCACATCCTCCAGGGGCATGTAGCGCTCGCCCCCCTCAATCGAACTATCGAGCGGGATGAATCGCGGCAGAACCGGCGGCACCTTCACGCGAGCGAAGCGGGGTTGCTTGCGCTCCGGATCGCGAACCCTCACGGCAAGGTTGAGCGACAGGTGCGAGATGTAGGGAAATGGGTGACCCGGATCCACCGCGAGCGGGGTGAGCACCGGGAAGATCTGCTCGCGGAACACGGTGTGCAGCTGGCTGAGCTCTCTCTTGCTCATGTCCTCGGCCCTGACGAGCCTGATGCCCGCCTCGGCGAGCGCCGGGACGATTCCGCGGTTGTAGATCGCGACCTGCCTGTCGACAAGACCCTCGACGCGCATCCGGATCGCCTTGAGCTGCTCCAGCGGCGACAGACCATCCGGTGATGCCACCGCGACCGCAGCGAGCACCTGCTCCTTCAGCCCGGCGACGCGGACCTGGAAGAAGTCGTCGAGGTTCTGGCTGAAGATGGCGAGAAAACGCACCCGCTCGAGCAGCGGCAGTCGCGCGTCCTCGGCCATCGCCAGGACCCGCTCATCGAAGTCGAGCCGGGAAAGCTCGCGGTTGATGTAGCGGGAGCCGGCTGGGGTGAGGACGGGCAGAGGTTCCGGTTCGGGGTGGGCTCCGACCGCCACGAAAGGGAACTTTAGCGGGTAAGAACGAGCCCCAGGTTAGGGGCCGGTAAAGGTCGTCCAGGTCATCCGCGGCGATAGCCAGGCTACGGTTGGTGGCCAGGCGAGCTCACGCCAAAAGCCAGGCCGCCGAGTTCGCCGGCAGCCTCAAAGCCCCTCGTTTGACCCCGACCAGCGGGTTGCTTCCTAGAAGTAGCCTGCCATCCGCCGGCAGCAGCACGGCCCGGTCGAGGAAGTTGCAGGCCACCGTCATCCGGTCGCGCGAGTAGGCGAGAACCCCGGCCGGAGCCGGCCGCCACCTCATGCCTTGCGGCAGCCCGCCGGCCAATCGTTTCCGCTCCGCCAGCGCCTTCCTCAGGTGGCCCAGCATGGATTCGCCCGACCCTGCCTGGACATCCACGGCAAGCCGGTCCCAGGCCATGGGGACAGGCAGCCAGGGGGCGACGGTGGAGAAGCCGGCATTGGGGCGGCCGCGGTGCCACGGCAGCGGCACCCGACAACCGTCCCGACCCTTCTGGCTGCCACCGGTGTGCAAGAAAACAGGGTCCTGCCGAAGGTCGTCAGGCAGGTCGACCTCCTCCAGCCCAAGCTCGTCGCCCTGGTAGAGGAAAAACTGACCGGGGAGGCCGAGGAGCATCAGGAGCGCGGCGAGGGCACGAGCCCGCCCGGTCGAGCCGCCGCCCAGGCGTGTCACGGGTCGCACCACGTCGTGGTTGGCCAGCGTCCACGTCGGTTCGGCTCCGGGGCCGCGCATCGCCCTTCGGCTGGTGTCGATCGACCGCTTCCAGAGCGTCGCGTCCCAGGGCAGGTGAATTAGCGCGAACGCCATGTGGAGCTGGTCGGGCAGGATGTAGCGCGAGTGCCGGCGAGGGTCGAAGATCTCGCCCACCAGGACTCGGTCCGGCTGGTACAGGTTGGCGATCTGGCGCCAGCGCCGATACACAGCGTGCACCTGAGGCTGGTCGATGATCCCGAAGGCGGAGTCGAAGCGAGCCGCGCCCGTGACGCGATCGGTGATCAGCGGACGGTCGGCCAGGTCTCTGCGCTTGAACAGCGCCGCCGCGACGTCGATCCGGAAGCCGTCCGCGCCGCGGTCGAGCCAGAACTTCACGATGCGCTCGAACTCTTCCGGCACCGCCGGGTGCCACCAGTTGAGGTCAGGCTGCTCCGGCGCGAAAAGATGCAGGTACCACTGCGGGCCCTTGGGCTCGGGGGACCAGGCGGCACCGCCGAAGGACGACGTCCAGTTGTTGGGCGGCATGCCGGCGGGCCTGGGGTCGGCAAAGTGGTAGCGCTCGCGAAACGGGTTGTCCGGCGAGGTGACGGCCGCCTTGAACCATTCGTGCTGATCGGACGTGTGATTGGGCACGATGTCGACCAGCACCTTCAACCTCAGCTCGTGAGCGCGCGCAAGGAGGCGGTCGAAGTCCTCCAGGGTCCCGTACTCGGGGTTGACGTCGAAGTAGTCGGCGACATCGTAGCCGTGGTCCTTCTGCGGCGAGGGATAAAAGGGGGTCAGCCAGACTGCGTCGACGCCGAGGTCGCGGATGTACTCGAGCCTGGAGGTGATGCCGGGCAGGTCGCCGATGCCGTCGTCGTTGGCGTCGGCAAAGCTGCGCACGTAGATCTCGTAAAAGACCGCGCTGCGCCACCACGGCTGGGGCATGCACTAACTATCCGGGAATAGGGCGCCCGCCTGGGGCCGGCGATCGGCCCCAGCGTACGGCGCGGAGCTCAGGCTCCCAGCGCGGCCACCACGTTGGAGAACACGTTGTTGATCTGGTTGCCCATGGTCAAAAGAATCACTATGACGACGATCGAAACGAGCACCAAAATCAAGGCATACTCGACCATGCCCTGGCCGCTTTCCCTGCGGCGCATCAGCGAACTCATTCTTGGCTTCCCTCCTTTCCCGGCTCGCGGGCGCGTGTTGAACGGTAACTGGTACAACGCTCGACTTCAGCTTTCATTAAGGCGCTCGTTTCAATTGTTTGTAATGAGTTGCATAAGCCCGACTAATATGTCGCCGTGCGCAAGCCCGCGTTCACGCTGGAGCAGCTCCGCTCCTTCGTCGCCGTCGCCGAGACCGAGCACATCTCACAGGCGGCGGCCTCGCTCTTCCTCACCCAGGCGGCGGTCACCCAGCAGGTCCGCCATTTCGAGCAGGCGATAGGCCTGCAGCTGCTCGAGCGCGACGGACGCAGAGTCAGGCTGACGGACGCCGGCCGGTCTCTTGCCGAGACCTGCCGAGCGGCACTGCGCTCGGTCGAAGTCGTCGACGACTCGGCGCAGGCGATGAAGCACCTCCAGGCTGGGTCACTGCATCTCGGCGCCAGCCCGACATGCGCTGCGTATTACCTGCCACCCCACCTCACCGAGTTCACCCGGCGCCGTCCCGGCATCAAGCTGAGCGTCACGGTGGAGCCGTCTTCGGACCTGAACCGCCGCGTCGCGGTGGGTACCCTCGACTGCGCGCTGATCGAAGGCGCCCCGGACCCCGACCTTGTCACGACAGAGCTCGCGCGCGACGAGCTGGTCCTGGTGGCCCATCGCGACCATCCGCTGTCGCATCTCCGGCGGATCGCTCCCGCGGACTTCGTCCGCTACCTGTATCTGGGCCGAGGTCCCCAATGGTCCGCCGAGCGGTACGTGCGGGAGATGCTGGGCGATGCGTACGACCAGGTCGACAGCCTGAACCTGGGACATCCGGAGTACGTCAAGGCCGCTGCGGCGGCGGGGCTTGGGTTCGCCGCGCTGTCCAGGCGGGCTGTCGCGTCGGACCTCGCCAGCGGGCTGCTGAAGCGACTCCCGGTCGCGTCCATACTGCGACCCATCAGCGCGGTGCGCCGCAAGGCGCGCGGCGGGCCGGCCCAGGAGGCGTTCTGGGAGCTGGTCACCGGCGGCGAGCTCGCCGCTTCCGGGAAAATCTCGGCGGATGGGCACGCCAGGGCCTGAATCGGTAATCGAAACGCGCGGCCTGCGCCGCGTTTTCAAGTCACGGCAGCGTCAGGTCGAAGCGGTCGCCGGTGTCGACCTCGACGTGCGCCAAGGCGAGATCTTCGGCTTCCTCGGGCCGAACGGCGCCGGCAAGACCACGACCCTTCGCATGCTTGCCACGCTCCTGCCACCAAGCGGCGGCAGCGCACGGGTCGCCGGGTGCGAGCTGCCCACCCAACCGGCACAGATCCGCGAGCGCATCGGCTACGTCGGCCAGGCCGGCGGCGCCGACCGCGAGATCACGGGTCGCACCGAGCTCGTCTTTCAAGGCCGCCTGTACGGAATGTCGATCGAGGCCGCGCGCAAGCGGGCGGCCGAGCTGATCGAGATGCTCGAGCTCGAGGGCGCAGCGGACCGCAAGGTCGGCACGTATTCGGGCGGGCAGAAGCGCCGCCTCGACATAGGTCTCGGCCTGGTCCACGACCCGGAGCTGCTCTTCCTGGACGAGCCCACGACCGGGCTTGATCCGCAGAGCCGGGCCAGGGTCTGGGACGAGGTGCGCCGGATGCACGACCGCGGCACCACGATCTTTGTGACGACCCACTACCTCGACGAGGCGGACGCCCTGTGCGACCGGGTCGCGATCATCGACTACGGCAAGATCGTCGCCGAGGGGACACCAGAGGAGCTGAAGCGCGCGGTGGCCGGCGACGTTGTCACCCTGAGCGTCGCCGGCGAGCAGCAGCACGCCTTCGAGCTGATCAAGGAGCAGCCGTTCGTCCGGGAGGCGAAGCTCGAAAACGGCGCCGTCCATCTTTACGTCGACCGCGGCGAGGTCGCGATGCCGGCCATCCTGCGCCTGCTCGACGGCGCGCACATGCAGCTGTTGACGGTAGAACTGCACCGTCCGAGCCTCGATGATGTTTTCCTCAGACAGACCGGGCGCTCGCTGCGAGAGACGGCGGCATGAAGCTGCTGCGCGATACGTGGCTCGTCTTCGGCCGTTACTTCGGGTTGCTCATTCACAACCCGGTCTGGATCGCGCTCGGCGTGCTCCAGCCTCTCCTCTACCTGATTCTCTTCGCGCCCTTGTTGAAGCCGATGGCACAGATGCGCGGCTTTCCGCCCGGTGGCGCGTACAACGTCTTCGTCCCGGGCCTGCTCGTGCAGCTCGGGATGTTCGGCGCCGCCGGAGTTGGTTTCAGCCTCATCGCCGAGCTGCGGATGGGCGTGATCGAGCGTCTGAGGGTCACGCCGGTGAGCCGCGTCGCGCTGCTGTTTGGTCGCGCCTTGCGCGACATGGTCTCGATCGTCGTGCAGTCGCTGATCCTGATCGTGATCGCGCTACCGTTCGGGTTGAGCATCCACCCGGTTGGCATAGTCGTGGTGCTGGCCTTGATCGGTCTGATCGGGCTGCTCACAGCCTCCATCGCGTACGCGGTCGCGCTCGCTGTCAAGAGCGAGGACAGCTACGCGCCGATCGTGTTCACGTCGGCACTTCCAATCCTCCTGCTGTCCGGTGTCCTCTTGCCCATGAGCATCGCCCCGCAATGGCTGCAGAACATCGCGGCGGTGAACCCTCTCCTGTACGCGGTCGACGCGGCGCGGCACATCTTCAACGACAACCTCGGCGATGCCAGCGTGTTGAAAGGCGTTGTGATCATGGTCGTGCTGTCGGTGGTCGCAGTAATCGTCGGCGCCCGGCAGTTCGGCCGTGCCGTCGCCTAGCGCGTCGACAGAGGGGTTAGAGCCTTCGAGCACGACGAGAACGGG
>JACXTT010014059.1_pt1 | contig 10498 bp, 8 predicted proteins | sample 9270951 | NCBI WGS metagenome assembly JACXTT01 (sample SAMN15532306, study PRJNA645909) | rock metagenome | isolation source: weathered quartz diorite | place: Puerto Rico | collected 2017-06-21
CGGCAAAATGCTCCCCGGCTGGTGGCCGCCCAACGACCCCATCGAAGCGCAGAAGACCCCGGGTTGGGGCGGCAGGCCGGACAGCATTCGCCGCTGGACGGACGACGTGATGGGGGTCAGCATGCAGTGCGCTCCCGACTACGCGGTGTGGAATCCGTGGACGGTTGCGGAGAACGCGCCCGGCGGCACGCTGGCGCTCACGTCCCTGTCCGTGCACAGCTGCGCTTCGCCGAGCGGCCCGCCCATCACGGTGCGACTCACCATCACCTTCACGGGCTCGCACGTCGAGGGCTGGCCGCACCCCGCGCCGAAGCCGACGCACTGACCTCAACGCGCTTTCGGCGCGGTCACGACCAGCTCGACGCGGGCGTTGAGCTTCGCTGCACCCGGATTACCGCCGTTTGGGCAGCGGCAACCACACTGAGGTGCGGCAGCAATAGTCGCGGAAGGCGTCGGCGCGCCCGGGCTGGCCGAGCATGCGGCGCTCGGTCATCACCGTGACCTGCGCCAGCACCGCGGTGTTGACGGCCGCGCCGACCAGCGCCCACCACGCGCCGAGGTGCGCGCCCATCAGGCCGAGGCACCACCAAAACAGCGCCTCGCCGAAATAGTTCGGGTGGCGCGAATAGCGCCACAGTCCCTCGTCGAGCAGGAGCACCTTGGGCTCGCCGCGGCGCGCGCGCTCGGCGTTGGCGCGCATGAAACGGCTGAGCTGCGTGTCGCCGACGTGGGCGATGGCCACCGCGACCACGCACCCGGCCGCGGCGAGCGCGTCGAGCGGCCCGAACGGCGCGGCGCTCTGGTGCACGACGAACAGCGGCAAGCACACGAGCGTGAGCATCACCTCTTGCGACACGAACGCCACGAAGAACGCCAGCCACCACCAATGACGCGGGAAGCGCTGCCGGTAGTCGAAGAAGCGCCAATCTTCGCGGTAGCCGAAGCGCCAGCGCTCGCGGCGGAAGTAATTGTAGGTGAGGCGCGCGCTCCACAGCCAGGTGACGGCGAGCGCCAGGTGCGAGCGCAGCGGATCGGCGAGCGCGGCCGGGTGCGCCGCGAAATAGTGGCCGACGAGCGGCGGAATGATCGTCCAGTACGGATCGATGAGCCACGTCGAGCGCTGCACCAGGCTGATGATCCAGAACAGCACCGAGACGTTCGCGAAGAACATCAGGTTCATGGTCGCGAACGGATGGGCGCGCACCCACGGATCGCCGGCCGACCAGCGCGCGAAGGCGATCGACGGCAGCGCCACCGCAACCAGGAGCACCGCGTTGCCGAGGTTCTTCGCGGATAGGAGCGGCTGCGTTTCGGGCGCGTCGGGCCTGCCTCGCAGGTTCCCGACATCGGATGAAGAAGCGCGTCGGTCCCCGCTTCGCGGGGTTTCCGACGCGGCCGGGCGCGCGGCGGGGGCGTCCACGTGGGGCATGGTACGCGAAATCGTGTCCGCTCCCCGAGCTGTGTGTGATACTCGCCGGCCCGGAGGGACACGTGGACTACGTCGAGCTGATCGCTGCCAAACGCGACGGAAAAGAGCTCAGCGCCGAGCAGGTGCTGGCGCTCATCGAGGGTTTCGGCACCGGCGAGGTGAGCGAGGCGCAGATGGGCGCGCTGCTCATGGCGATTCAGCTCCGCGGCATGACCGACGGCGAGATCGTGGCGCTGACCGCGGCGTTCGTGCGCTCGGGCGAGCGCATCGATCTGTCGAAGATGCCCAAGGCCAAGGTCGACCGGCACTCGACGGGCGGCGTGGGCGACAAGGTGCCGCTGGCGGTGGCGCCGCTGGTGGCGGCGTGCGGGGTGGCGGTGCCGATGATCGCCGGGCGCGGGCGCGCGCACGTGGGCGGCACGCTCGACAAGATCGAGTCGATCCCCGGATTCAACTCGGCGCTCGACATCGCCGGGTTTCAGCGGGTGCTCGCCGAGGCGGGCGTATGCATCAGCGACGCGCCCCCCGCGCTGGCGCCGGCCGACCGGGCGATCGGCGCGTTGCGCGTGGCGACCGCCACCGAAGAGGCGGTGCCGTTCATCATGGCGGGCATCCTCTCCAAGAAGCTCGCCGCGGGCATCGACGCGCTGGCGGTCGACGTCAAAGTGGGCCGGGGCTCGTTCACCGACACGGTGCAAGAGGGCCGCGATCTGGCGGACGCGCTCAGCAAGCTGGGCGCTGCCGCCGGGCGCAAGGTGCGGACGGTGCTCACCAACAACGATCAGCCGCTCGGGCGCATGGTGGGCCACGCGCTCGAAGTCCGTGAAGCGATCGACGTGTTGAAAGGGGGCGGCCCACCGGACGTGGTGCAAGTGACGCTCTTGGTCGCGACGCAGATGCTGACGCTCACCGGCGCGCGCGAAGATCTCGCCGGCAAATCGCTCGAGCGCGCGCTCGCGGCAGGCAAGGCGGCGCAAGTGTTCGAACGGCTCATCGAGGTGCAGGGCGGCGATCCGAAGGTGGTGAGCGATCCGGCGCGCCTGCCGCGCGCCGACCACCAAGTGGCGATCAAATGCGACTCGTCGGGCTACGTCCAAGCGGTCGACGCGCGCGAAATCGGCACCATGGTGGCCGGCCTAGCGCACGCCCGCGACGAGCTCGACCACGCCGTCGGCATGGAAGTGCTCGTCAAGATCGGCGACAAGGTCACGGCCGGCGATCCGGTCGCGATCCTCCACGTACGCGAGCCGGCGCAAGCCGACCAATTGAAGCTCCGCGTCCGCAAAGCCGTCGTCATCAAAGACGCTGCCCCCAAGCCCTTCGAGCTGATCCTCAAGTAGCGGCAAGGGCGGACCAAGCGCCCAGCAACGATTGGTTTCTCGCCGCTCGCGGCGGATCGGGAGCTCATCCGGCGCCGGTCACTGCGGATGGGCGGCGTCGTCGGAGAAGAGCGATGCGAGCGTGCCGACGACGTGCGCGTCCGTGACGATCATGCCGAGCTCGCGGTTCTTGTCGAGGCCGCCGCCGGTGAAGTTTTGCGAGCCGATGAAGACTTGGTCGTCGGCGACGATGGCTTTGCCGTGCAGGTAGTGGCGCTTGTAGAGGTCGGCTTTGACGCCGAGCTTGGCGAGCGCGTCGACGGCCGGTTGGTTGTACGGCGCGGGTTTGCCGGCGATGCGCTGGTAGCCGAGCAGCACCTGCACGTCGACGCCGCGTTTCTTGGCGGCGCCCAGCCGGTCGATGAGATCGGCGTCGTTGAGCGATTGGTTGTAGACCCACACGCGCTTCTTGGCGCCGTCGACCAGCTTGCGGAGCGCGTCGTGCGCGTTGTCGGGCGTGGCCAGCAAGTTGGTGAACGAGCCGGCGCTCGCCGTGCGCGCCCAGTCGGCGTCGAAGATCGATTGCGCCTCGGCGACGCTCTTCGGGCGGCCGTCCTCGACCCAGAAGTCGCGGTAGCCGAACTTGGCGTCGCTGTTTTCGCCCAGGCCGGGGCGCATCAGGTTGCCGCTGCCCATCAACAGCTCGCGGCCGTCGATGATCGAGAACTTCGCGTGGTCGACGTTGCCGTGCGTGTCGAATTGCGGCGGCGTCGGCTTGACGTCGATGCCCGCCGCGGAGAGCTCGGCCGAGACGTTCGGGTAGTTGCCGCCGCCCACCACTTTGGGCTCGAGCATGACGCGGACCTTGACCCCGCGGTGGCGCGCGTCCGCGAGCGCGGCGATGACTTGGCGGTCTTGCAGCCAGTAGATCTCGAGGTCGATGGTCTTGCTCGCCGCGGCGATGACGTCGAGGATGCGGCCCGAGCCGGACTCCGGCATCGGGAGCACGTCGAGCTTGCCGCTGGCGATGAGGCTGCCGCCGTGGCCGCCCGGCGGGAGGAACGCCTCGGCGAGGCGCTTGCGCAGCGGCGTCACCGTGGCCGCGTCGGTGTGCGTCTCGATCTTCGCGCCCTTGGCGAGGAGCGCCGTGCCGTCGCTCTCGGCCAGCACGCCCGTCTGCGGATCGCCCGCGACCACGTCGACGTCCACGTCGCCGAGGCCCAGCTCGAAGTCGCGCTGCAGGGTGAGGTCGTAGTCGCCGCCCTCGCGGAGCCATGCGTACACGCGCACGCCGCGCCCGGCCGCGTCCTTGGCCGCCTTGACGACCTCGTCCGAGGGCTTGGCCGGCAGGTTGACGAACGCCTCGGTCTTGCTCTTGGCGAGGAGCTTGGCGATGGCAGTCTGCGAAGCCGCGTCGGTCGCGTCGAAGTCGTCGGAGCCGACGTCCTGGGTGCAGCCGCTCAGGCCAACGGCGAAGAGGAGGGGTGCGAAAAAGGCGAAGCGAGGCATGGCGCGGCCCCATGCACTAACTGCGCCAATGTAGGACAACGTAGGACAGCGGCTAACTATCGATTTTTTCCGGCTGCACCTCGGGCGCGGCGGCGGAGTGGATCTCTCCCGCACCAGGCAATTCGATCACGAAGCGGGCCCCGGCCACGCCGTCTTCGACCGCGATGGTCCCGCCCGCCGACTCGATCAGCCCGCGGCACACCGCCAAGCCGAGCCCCGTGCCTTTGCCGACGTCCTTGGTGGTGACGAACGGCTCGAACAGGCGGCCCTTCACCGAAGGCGCGATGCCGCCGCCGTTGTCTTCGATGGTGAAGCGCACCCCGGGCGCGTGCGACTCGGCGCGAATGGTGATCTGCCCGCCGGGCTTGGGCACGACGTCGCACGCGTTGATCACCAAGTTGAGCACCACCTGCTCGATGCGCTCCGGGAGCATGGTGACGAACGGCAAGTCGCCCTCGACCGCGGTGATCAGCTCGACGTCGCGGAACGTCTTTTGCGGGCGCACCAGCTGCACCACGTGATCGATCGCGTCGCCGACCGAGCCGGTCGCCCCGCTGCCCGACAGCGGCTCGCCGCCGCGCGCCGGCCGCGCGAAATCCAGCAAGTCGCGCAGGATGCGGTGCACGCGCTCGGTCTCGCGCTTCATGCGCACCAAGAAGTCGCGCTCCTCGGCGTCGAGGTTCGGGCTGTCGAGGAGCAGCTCTTGGAAGGAAAGAATCGCCGCGATGGGGTTGCCGATCTCGTGCGCGAGGCCGGCCGCGAGCCGCCCCACCGACGCGAGCCGCTCGCCGCGAATCACCGTGTCTTGGGCGCGCGCCAGCTCGGCGGTGGTGGCGCGCAGCTCGTCGAGCTGTTTTTCGAGCGCCTCTTCGTCGGCGCGCAGGCGCGCGGTCATCTTGGCGAGCGAGCTGCCGAGATCGACCAGCTCGCGCCCGCCGGCCGCCGGCGCGCTGAGCGCGCTCGCCCCGTCGGCCACTTTGCCGGCCGCGCGCGACAAGTTCTCCACCGGCGTGACCACGAGCCGCGTCAGCACCAAGTACGACGAAAGGAGCAGCGCGAGCGCGAGCAGCCCCATGTACAGCCCGACCAGCCGCACCACGGGCGCGGCGTGCACCGCCTGCGGATCGGCGTACAACACCGTCGCGACCGAGCCGCGCGCTCCGGGCACCACCACCAAGAGCCCAGGGCCCGCGAGATGCCGCACTTCTTCGCGCCCCGCGGCCACCCGCTCGGGGAGCTCGTGCGCGTCGCCGGTGGTCCGCACGCGCGCGCCGTCGGCGTCGTACAAGCCGATCGCCGCCACGCTGCCGATCTGCGCCGCCAAGAGCCCCTCGAGCTCGTCGTCGCGCCGCGCCGCGCGGGCCTCGCTCACGTGCCCGGCGATGGCCCGGCCGAGGGCGCGCGCGCTCGACTCCCAACCTTGGCGCAGGTGCGCTTGCGTGACGCGATCCACCACGAAAAGCAGCGGCAAGAGCGCCAACACCAGGAGCGCACCGATCGACATCAACAGCTGCGCGCGAATGCCGAGCCGCACGGCTCCGAGGGTACTGCAAGTTGGCCCCAGCTGCGGCGCTCTGATAGCCGAACGAGCTGCGGATGGACCCGTTGGTTGGCTCGTCGCCTTACGGCTCATCGCTCGCGCAGGTGCTGTTGTCTCTGCGGCGCGCGGCGCGGCGCGTTGCGCCGTTCGGGGGCGTGTTCGTGCTGGCGGCGGGCGTGCTCGTCGACGCCATGCAGCCCTCGCCGTGGCTGTTCTTTCCGCTCACCGGCATGCTGGCGCTGCTCGTCGCGCTGCGCGGTTGGCGGCGCACTCAGGCGCACGACCACGCGTTGTCGCGCGACGTGGAGATCGGCGCGCTGCTCGTGGTCACGGCCTTCGCCATCGCCGTGCACGCCGATCGCCAGACGAGCGGCATCACCCACGCGCTCGTGTACGTGGCGGTGGGCGTGCTCAGCGCGTTCGCGCACCCGTTCGCCACGGCCGTCACCGTCGCGGCGGCGGTCGGCTTCGAGGCGGCGCTGCAGGCGTGCGCGTTCGGCGGCGCCGCGCCGCGCGAGCTTGCCAGCCATGCGCTGTTCATGACCGCCATCGCCGCGGTGAATTTGTCGTCGCTGCGCATGGAGATCGCGCGCGTGCGCAGCGCCTCGAAGAAAGAGCTCGACGCCGAGCGCGAGCGGATGCGCGAAGAGGCGCGCAGCTACCGGCTGCTCAGGCCCACCGGCGAGGCGGCGCGCGCCTCGGGCCCAGGCGCCCGCGACGCGGGGAGCGACGGCGACGAGCGGCTGCTCCGCTCGGGGGTCGAGGAGATCCAGCTGTCGGTGCTGTTCGCGCTGCGCCTCTTGCGCGCCTGCCTGCACGTGCACACCGCGATGCTGTTGTGGCTCAACGAGCGCGGCACGCAGCTGCGCATCAGCGAGCTCACCAGCGACGCCGAGGATCACGAGCTGTGCCAAGGGCCGTTCGCCGCCGGCGACGGCATCTTGGGCATCGTGCTCGCGCAGCGCGCCCCGGTGGCGCTCGCCGACTTGAAGCCGAGCTACCTCTTGCCGCATTACCAGGATCGCTGCCCGGTCGAGGCGGTGTGCGCGGTGCCGGTGTTCGAGCACGGGGCGCTGCGCGGCGTGCTGTTGGTCGATCGGCGCGGGGGCGGGTTTTCGGCGGCCGAGCAGGAGCTGTGCGAGCAGGCGGCGCGGTTCGCGGCGCGCGCCATCGAGAACGAGCGCGTGTTCGTGCAGCTCGAGCGCACGCGCGTCGAGCAGGGCAAGCTGTACCGCGCCGTCGGGCGGTTCGCCGCGGCGGTCAGCGAGCAAGAGGTCGTCGAGGCGGGCGTTTCCAGCGCCAGTGAAATCACCGCCGTCGAGTTCGCGGCGTTCACGTCGTTCGAGCCGAGCGACGCGAGCCACCACGTGCGCGCGGTGCGCGGCGACGGGGCGCGCGGGCTCGAGGGGCAGCGCTTCGCCAGCAACACCGGGCTCGTCTCGATGGCGCTGAAAAACCGCCATCCGCTGCCGTACCGCGGCCACTACGACCCGAGCCATCAGGTGGTGTTCGCGCGCGAGCTGCCGGCGCCCGACATGCCGTCTTTGCTGGTGCTGCCGCTGGTGGTGCACGACGAACCGCTCGGCACGCTGGTGCTGGCGTCGCGCCGCGCGCAGGCGTTCGACGACGCGGCGCGCAGCATGCTCGACGTGCTGGCCAGCCACCTCGGCGTGTCGCTCGCCAACGCGCGCATGGTGCGGCGCTTGGCCGAGCAGGCCACCACCGACGGGCTCACCGGCCTGCTCAACAAGCGCGCGCTCCTCGACACGGCCGAGCACAAGCTGAGCGGGGCGCGCCGCTTCGGGCGGCAGCTGAGCGTGCTCGTGTGCGACATCGACCACTTCAAGAAGGTGAACGACAGCTACGGCCACGACGTCGGCGACGTGGTCATCAAGGCGCTCGGCGCGATTCACCAGCGCGAGAAACGGCTGACCGACGCGGTGGCGCGCTTCGGCGGCGAAGAGTTCGTCACGCTGTGCGAAGACACCGACGCGGCGGGCGCGTTGCTGTTGGCCGAGCGCATTCGCGAGGAGCTGGCGGCGACCACGTTTCACGCCGGCACACAAGAGTTCCGCTGCACGTGCTCGATCGGCATCGCGACGTTTCCGGCGGCGGGGCGCAGCTGGGAAGAGCTGTTCAAGGCGGCCGACGCGGCCCTCTACGTGTCGAAGCGCGCGGGGCGCGACCGCACCACCTGCTGGCAGCGCGATCACGTGGCCGCGTAGCGCGCGGGGCGGTGGGGCCCGTGCTATGCCTAGGGCATGAGCGACGAGAAGAAAGAGCCCGAAGCGCCGAACCCCGCGCCCCAGGCGGATCCGCGCCCCGATCCGGCGGCGGCGGCCAAGCAGGCGGCGGGCCTGTTGTGGCAAGCGGCGCGCGGCGTGGCGACCGAGATCAAGCGCGAGGTGGAGAAGGCCGGCATCAAGGATCACATCCTCGCCGCCAAGACCGAGCTCGACACGGCGATCCGCGCCGCGGCCAAGGAGCTCGACGGCTACATCGCCAAGGTGCAGCCCCCGCCGCCGGGCTACACGAAGCAATGGCCGCCGGGCGCGGGCGGCGCGGCCGACCCCGAAAAAGCCAGCGCCGCGGGCCCGAATGACAAGCAGCGCGACGCCAACGACGACGAGGGCGAGCGCGCCGACGGCGGCGCGGCTCCGGATGGGGGCAAAGACGCCAAGGGCGAGCGGCGCGACATGCGCATCCTGCTCGACGACGACGAGCCGAAGAAGAAGTAGGGCTAGGGCGGTCGTACATCTCGAGATCGCCGGACGCTCGGGTCGGGCGCGTTGCGCGAGGTCGCCGTGTTGGGATAGGTTGGAGGCTCGCAGGGAGCGCCGAAATGAGCGGATGGCGGTGGAATTTCTTGGGTCGAATGCGCAACGCCGCGCGGCCGGCGCGGTTGGCGGCGGGGCTGTGGATCGGGTGCATCGCGGCGGCGGCGTGCGCCGGGCAGGTCGATGACGGCAAGATTTCCGGCGCGCAGTGCGGCCCCACTTTGTGCTCAGATGCCGAATATTGCTGCGACGCGCGCTGCGGCCTGTGCGTGGCGCAAGAGGTCGAATGTCGCGACACCTGCGGGTCGGGCGCCACGTCCGCCACGAGCGCCGCCTCCAGCGGGAGCGGGCCGGGCGGCGGCGGGATGTAGCCCGCAAAATCGGTTGACCGCGGCCAAAGAAGTGCTTGATCTGAAGGTATGGCACGGCTCTCGAGCTTGGGTATGGGTGCGCGCTTGGCGGCGGCCGGATTGTTGGCAGCGGCGATGGCAACGCCGGGCATCGCCCGCGCGGACGATCAAGACGACGCCGAAGCCGTCGACGAGGCGGCGCCTGAGGTGAGCGCGCCCGACGTCTCCGCGGACGAAGACATCGAGGCCGACGTGGACGACACCGCGGCCGAGCCGCAAGCCGCGCCTCCCGCCCAGCCCGCCCCCGCGCCCGCGCCCGCCGCCCAGCCCCAGGCGCAGATCCCCGAGACGGTGCTGCTGCCGAGCAAGCACGGTGCGCGCCACGGCCGGCGCCCGATGAGGCCGCTGCCCGATCCGATGAGCTACCGCTACAAGGCCGGCGCTTGGGAGCGCAACAGCCCCGGCATGATGGCCGGCGGCATCGTGCTCATCACCCTCGGCAGCGTGACCGCCCTGGCCGGCGCGGCGATGCTCGCGTCGGGCGCGTCGCACGATTCGGTGTCGGAGGTGCACGGTTGGGGCGGCGGCACCACCACCGCGCCGAATTACTACTACACGGGCTACACGTCGGACATGGCCGAGGATCATCACATGCGCGAGCAGCTCACGCGCGCCGGCGCGGTGTGCGTAGGCGTCGGCCTGGTGAGCGCCATCGCCATCGGCATTCCCCTCACCGTGGTCGGCGCGCGCAAGGTGCCGAAGCGCCCGAACGCCTGGCAGAACGTCGAGGCGGCCGTCGGGCCGACCGGCGGCACCCTCGCGGTGCACTTCTAGCCCGCGCCGTCGTTCCCGGAGCACGGCCGCCTCCATCATTCCCGCGAAAGCGGAATCCAGGCTGACGCCGCGCGGCCGTCAAAGCGTGCGCAAATACGCCGCCAGGGCGTCGACGTCGCTGTCGTCGAGGCTCGAGGCCCAGCCCATCTGGCCGCGCGTGCCGCGCAGCACGTCTTCGAGCGTGCGGAAGCGCCCGTCGTGGAAGTACGGCCCGGTGCCCGCGACGAAGCGGAGCGACGGCGTCTTCACCTCGGCGCCGCCGCCCACCAGGTGGCGCGCGCCGTCGCTGCCGGTGCCGTTCTTGTGGCACGTCGCGCAGCCGGTCGTGTCGGAATGGAACAGCTCGCGCCCGCGCGCCACCGCCGCCGGCTCGTCCTTGGGGATGTTGGGCGTCGGCAGCACGCGCAGGTAGGCGATGAGCGCGTCGAGATCCGGCGTCGTGCCTTGGAACTTCGGGCGCGTCGGCGTGAAGCCGTCCATGGCAACGCCCTCGAACTTGATCGGCGCCAAGCCGGTGCCGCCGAGCCGCATCATCGTGTTGGCGAGATGCTCGGCCAGCGTCGGTGAATCGGCTTCCCAGCTGTACGGCACGTTGTCCGGACCGAGCCGCCCGGCCAGCATCGGCGTTTGGCGCGGGCCGTTGGGCGTCGGCCAGGTGAGGCTGTCTTCGCGGCCGTCCGGATGGCAGCTCGCGCAGCTGCGCCCGTCCGACGAGATGCGCGCGTCGCCCGCGCCGTGGA
>JACXTT010014060.1_pt1 | contig 10498 bp, 11 predicted proteins | sample 9270951 | NCBI WGS metagenome assembly JACXTT01 (sample SAMN15532306, study PRJNA645909) | rock metagenome | isolation source: weathered quartz diorite | place: Puerto Rico | collected 2017-06-21
CGACCGCGCATGGAAGTTGTTACGCAACGAGGCCTCGCGGCTGCATGACAAAATGCGCCGGGAGCGGTTCTCGGCGGGGAAGTTATGAGCCACAATAACGATTCGTGTCGCAGCGCCCTAGGCGGTCGGCCCGTTCCCGTGTGTCGAGCTTCCACGATGCTCGTGTGATCGTGCATCGGCGAGCCCTGCCGCATTGAGAAGGTCAAAGGCCGCTTTACCGATCGGACGCGTCGAACGTCCGGACTTCGAGCGTTCGAGCCGAAGGCAACTTCCTATTGTATTGAACGTGACGAGTTCGTCTGTTGCGACAGTTGAGGACCGCTTTTGCGGGTGGAACCACATAGTAACGACTCCGGCCCACGCCGCTTTCAAATAGCACCCACACAACTCCGCTAAGGATATGGCTCCGCGCCCATCGCGGCATCTGGCCGCGGGCAAGTAACGCTTCAGCTGACGTCTGAACTCAAAAGATCAAAAATTGCGAGGCGCGGAATCGTTCGATCGCTGCGAGAATTGCTCGCTATGATTTTAACTTTATTTCTTTTCTTCGCGCTTAGCTCCGGCGTACGTGTCAAGTCAAATTTACGGCAGTTAGAAGAGCCGCTTGACCGGGATCAGCAATTGACTTTATAGTGATGAATTGAAAGTCCTGGATAGGATCTAGGTTTAGGTCACCCGGCGTAAACCGCAGGCACACGCATAAGGTTCGCGGCGAGGAAATATCCAGCAACTACTAACCAAATATCCAGCAACTGCGAAGAGACGTTTGGCCAGGCGAGTTGCTTGTGCCGAGGGAGCGTTCGGCACAAGAGGTGTCCTGTTCCCGAGTGGATAGGTGCATGGAGTCCGTAAGCGGTTGGAAAAACAAAGAGGAGGAAGGAAATGGGCGAGATCCTGGAAATAGCAAGTTGGGTTGGAACGCCGGTCGGTGCAGTTTGCGCGGTTGCTTTCGTGGTTGCGCTATACTTTTTTGGCCGTTGGGTACTGACCGACTAAAACTGGATAGGCCTCGTCCGTAATGAATTCTGGTATCCAGCCGAGCGCTGACAGTTAAACGTTTGCCAACCAGGCGTGGCATCGTTTTCCGCCCGGGTGCGGTGGTGGGTTGTGCCCCGGGTGGGCGTTGAGCTAAGATACCGGCAGGCGATCGGGCTATCGGGCCGAAAAGGACGTGTACGGAGCGTGCCGAGTTAAACGAGTGTGGCGTACCAGCGGTTCGTATAGTTTGTTCGAGGGTGTTCAGTCGGTCTGATAAGGCTTTGGAGAGGGCACTGCCTATTGCGCAGCCCCGCGCCGGCTGCGAGAGGACCGGCTGTTTTGGCTGAGCACGGGCGTGAGGTGATTCACTAAGCGAGATACCGCACGCAATAAAAACCACGGGAGAATACCATTGGCTCAAGAGTCGTCTGCTAGGATTGGAACAAAACAAATTCAAGTAGTTGGCGGCTTTAAAAACCTGGCACAAACCCATCCCTACCGCGAACGCGTGCCACTAACGAGGGACGTTTCGATGGACACTAGGGAGGTGATGGGCACGAGCGTTTCAGGCCCCGTTGCGGAACAATTCGGGGTGAGCGTAGAACTGACCGCGCGGGCTCAGACTATCTTTCCTGTGAGCATAGCCATAGCCGATAAGAATCCAATGGTTCTACGAGCGTTGGAAGCGCTTCTTACTGGCGACAGACGCTTCAATCTCTTACTCATGGAAAGTGACGGGACACGTTTTTTGAGCTCACTGGCCCATCATTCGGTAGGCTTGGGGGTCATCGGCTGGGAGTTGCCGCCGCTGCGTGCTCCCGAAATTCTTCAGACGCTTGCCCGGCGCCCGGGGGCGCCGAAAATCGTTGTCTATAGCGGCACCAGGAATCCGGCCGCCGCTGCCGAAACATTGAGGCTCGGCGGGGCGGGTTTTTTGAGCAAGCTTTCTCCTCCGGAACGGCTGCTCGACGTGTTTGCGGCGGTGGCGGCCGGCGACATGGTGTTTCCCTTCGTCGACATTCACAAGGCACGCCCGGATCCCATAACGAGCCTGACGCATCGTGAGCGCGATCTCCTTGCGGCATTGGAAACCGGCCAGAGCAATGCCCAGCTGGCACGGGAATTTGGGGTATCTGTCAACACCGTCAAATTTCATTTGCGCAATCTGTTCGGCAAGCTCGATGTCCGCAACCGGACGCAGGCAATCTGCCTCTACCTCGAAACAAAACGCTGAACCGGGGGGACGACCGCCCCCCGGCCAGATTGCGCCAGGAGCCCTGCTCCGGAGGGAAGGTCATTTGCCGCGGCCCTCGGGTTGAGGAGCGAGCCAGGCTTTGATTTCCTTCGACGCGTGAGCGGCAGGATGGCCGAGGATGATTTTGATCGCGGTTAAAGCCGGAGAGGCGTGGCGCCGAGACTCGTGATCACGGCCGAAGGCCGCATGAATGCGGGGGTCGGCGTTCAGCTAATCACCAAACGAAGCTCAACTGCATCGCCGCCCAGGAGAATCACGCCATAGGATAGGTTTCATGGGGTAGCTATTCATCTGGTCCTAGATCGGCTATTTCCGGTGGCACAGTTGCCCGGGCGCGGCAACCTCACTCTCTATGTTTCGATGACCGTAGACTCTAACTCGGCGTGTTACTCGGGTTGCTTTTCTGGATGATCAACAGCTAATTCTGCAATGAGTTTTGTTGCCGCCAAGGCGCCAAGGACAATCCCGGCGGTCAGGCCGAATGTGCCGGCCAAAGCATCTTGGATCTTCGCGTCCCGGCCAGGAATCCATATCTGAAGAATTTCAAAGACGCCGCTGGCAGTTGAAAGAGCTAACCAAAAAATCAGGCGCTCCCGCAGACCGAGATATGCGAGGCTTATAGCAAAGCCGGTGCACGCATAAGCCGCAAAATGCTCGGCCGGTCCGGGCAAGCCCGTAGAAGGGCGCGCGGACCCCGGCACAAGGGAGAGGATCGTGATCGCTGCTATTCCTGCGAAGGCCGCCATGCGCGCGACGCGCATGAGAGCCGAAGCAGCCGTTCCCGCAAGCCTTATTGGCAGATCGTTGGAAGCGCGATTCATGAAGGTTCTTGCCTTATTTCCGAAGTTTCAATTGCGCCGAACGCAAACTTTGGATGCTATTTTAGCAGTTGGATCGATCTGGCCGACCCGGTTCCACTTTCGAATTCGCAATCGATTTGTGAATCTTCGGATTGACAGCGAGGGCATTTCATTACGAACAATGTAGATGGAAAAAGCCCCGGCCGCCAGGATCGCCGGGGGCGGCAGAACCAACCCTGGCAATACCGCTAGCCATGCTGGTCACGCAAGATCTAACGATCACATCAAATTACAAGCGGTAAACAATGCCGTGGGCCGGTCAGCCCGCTCGTAATCCTTACGGCAACCGATGCCGCATACGTAACGTCCACGCGGCAACGCGCAGCAATGGCCCGGCGATGGCCAGAATGACGAAGGGCAAATAGACGACGACGTGCTTGATGCCCCCTTGCAGCGGAGTTTTCATGAAGTCAACGAAGAAGGCATAGGCGATGTAATTCATCCCGACCACCCGCAAGAACCACCATGCCCTTGGACCGAGCGCCCGCTGCAAATTCCCAATCGAAAACAGCGCCAGCATGTAGACAAAAATGAGAGCAATCCCGAAGAAAATAAACGTCCCAAGGTCCGGCGCGGCACCGATCCAACAGAGCCACCCGACCAGGCCCATATGGACGAGATGCGCCGCGGCAAAGGCAAGACCAAACTCGCGCGCTCGCTGCTTCAGGGGCTCAAACGCCGCGCCGAACAAAGCCGTCAACGCGCCCCCGCTATAAGCCGGCCAGAACAGCAAAAACGAAAGCCGCGCGGTCGCTATCAGACCGGCAATGGTGCCCCGCTCGCCAGTGCCAAGGATGGCGAGAACGACAGCAGCCAACACGAGGGCGGCGCAAAACGCCGAACCCATCCACAAGACAACCGAAGGTCTTGCTCGCATCGTACCGTATGCCTTAGAGCCGCAATCTGCGATCAGATCATTTCACGGTGGTCCGGGTCTGGCAAGCCTTGGCAGCCGTTCATGAATGCAAAGACCAGGCTGGTCGCGATCGCCGGATGCCAGCGCAACACCGCTAGGGTCGCGTTGCCCGTAAAGTACCGCCGTTTGAACGTGCCGTCCTGATCGGCCTCACATCGTGCACCTGTCATCTTGTCTCTCGCCTTTCGATCCGGCCCGCAGTCGCGCCGCGGAGACTGGTTGGGGTGTAGACGTTTGCTGCCAGCATCGCCGGCGGCGAACTGCCAAGTGAGCCTTCGCCAATCCGCGATGCGCCTAACAATCTGGGCTAATTCCGGGATCCAGCCAATGCCGCCGATGATTGGTTCGTCCGGCTCTTTAAAATAAACCTTCGGTTTTGGCCTGCCGTGAACGAGAGCCGCCGCCTCGCCAAGACGCGCTTCAAGCTGCGAGCAAGCGCTCGGCTTGTTCTCCCCTCGGGACATAGCGCCTTAAGCATGGTAACAACCTTTTCAGTCGCGATTGACAGAAGCTGGATTTGCCGCCTATCAAAAAATTGCGCCCAGGTGGCGGAATTGGTAGACGCGCTGGTTTCAGGTACCAGTGGTGAAAGCCGTGGAGGTTCGAGTCCTCTCCTGGGCACCAATGCTTAGCTCAAGATATTGAACGCATTGATCTTATAGGCATTTCAGCTTGACCGTCAATATGAAACGGCAGGCTAAATGGCATTGCGAATGACCAAGTTGGATCGCGACAAAGCAACGCGCGCATGGATCGCGAAGAAAGGCATTCCGGCGGAGTGCCGCGAGATTTACAAGCGGCTCTACGGCCAAAAATTCGAAGTTAAAGCACGCTGGCCAGCCTCATTATCGGAGGGTGAAGCGAAGCGCAGGTTCGGCACATGGTTGAGCGAAGTCGAGGGGCGCATTGAAGCGATCCGGGCTTCGCAAAATTTGGCCCCGTCAGGCCTCACAGATAAGGCCCTGAGGGGCTTGGCGGGCGCGGCCAGCCCTGGCGATCCTGAGAGCTGGCAAGCAACCGCCTCTGCGATGGAGGAGATGGAGGAAATAGCGCCAGTTGCTGATGCGGTCCTTAATGCGGTCGCAGCCAAACATGGCGTTGCGCTAACGGATGGCGACCGGCGGAAGTTGGCCGGATATTTGGCGAGCGCGGAATATGCCGCCTATCAATTGCTCGCCCGCAATACGCGACCCGGTTTCCGCCGGTCGAGACGGTGCGCAAAGCGGTCGCGCCGATCACATTGTTTGATCAATGGACCAAGGACCGGCAACCGGCTCGCGGCACGATACGGCGCTGGCGCGACGTTTTCGTTGTGCTTGGAGAACGCTACCGGGATGCCAATTCGATCAACGAAGATCAGGCGCGCGAATGGATGAAGAGCTTGGTCACGGAAAGGAGGAGCGCCAAGACCGTGCGGGATATGCGGCGCGCGGCTTGTAGCATCGTCGGCCTCAATGCCTGTGGTGCGGTCGTTTTGCGCCGGCGAGTGAAAAGGGAGACATTGATCGGGTTGGCCGCAAAACTGCCATCGTGCATCGCCGCCATGGAGGCTTGCTGTGGCGCGCATCACCTCGGCCGGATATTTGCGGCTCACGGTCACGAGGTCCGGCTGATGCCGCCCGAATATGTGCGGCCCTATGTCAAGGCGCAGAAGAATGATGACCGCGACGCTGAGGGGGTTGCCGAAGCCGCGACGCGTCCAACCATGCGGTTTGTCGAGTTGAAAAGCCAAGACCAGCTTGACATGCAGACGCTGCATCGCTCGCGGGACCGTTTAGTCGCCGAACGAACGGCTTTGATCAACCAGTTGCGCGCGATCTTGCTAGAGCGCGGGATCGTCGTTCCAAAGGGCAAACGCAATCTCGAGCAAAATCTCGTCACCTTGGAGGACGAGCCGGAGGGTCGAGGCCTGAGCGGGAGGATGCGCAGTTCGGTCGCCGACGCTCGCGCGCAATGGCAGGACCTCGATCGGCGGATCGCCGCTTTCGACGCGGAGTTCGTGGCCTTCGCGAAACAGGACGAAGACGCGCGCCGCCTGGCGACAATCCCCGGCATCGGCGCCTTGAACGCAACGGCTCTTACCGCGGCGATCGGGAAGGGGCAGGCCTTCGAGCATGGCCGCGATCTTTCGGCATGGTTGGGCCTGGTTCCCCGTCAATCGACGACCGGCGGCAAGCCGATGCTCCTCGAAATCAGCAAACGTGGCAACAAATATCTGCGCAAATTGCTGATCCTCGGCGCACGGGCAGCATTGCCTCACATCGCATGATTTCCTCTGGCGAATACATCCCCACGCCCTGCCAAAAGGGGTGGGTCGCGATCTTTAACCGTTCGCATTACGAGGACGTGCTCGTTACCAGGGTCCATAAGCTGGTGAACAAGCCCACATGGACGGCGCGCTACGGCCGGATCCGCGACTTCGAGCAGGGGCTCACGGAAACTGGAATTTTGATCATGAAATTCTTTCTCCACATCAGCAAGGATGAACAGCTTGCCCGATTTGTGGAGCGGCTCGAAGATCCTGCCCGCAACTGGAAAATCAGCGAATCCGATTATTCAGAGCGCGCGCTGTGGAATGAGTATATTGTAGCGTTTGAGGATGCCATTACGGAAACCAGCACGCGCGAGGCGCCTTGGTATGTGATCCCAGCCAACCACAAATGGTTCCGCAATTTGGCTGTGTCGCAAATTGTCGCTGATACGATGGATGAACTCGGCATGTCGTTTCCGAAGCCCTCGGTCGGCCTCGCCTATATCAAGCGAAAATACCACGCAGCCGAGCACGAAGAGGAAGAAGAGGCGAAGCGGGAATGAGCATTCGCTGGGGCGTTCATCCTCAACCCGGGTGACGATCCGGCTTCCGGCACCACCTTGCGTTTGGGCTTCGCTTTCTAGCCCGCAACGGCTGGAAACGAGAAGGCGACGATCGTATTATCGGTCGTCATAGCGGGCGTTGCGGAACGGTGACGGCCGAAATGGTTGGCGTTAGCAGCCGAACCTTAAGCCCTATCCGTGCCTTGGACTACGCTCGCCGATTCAAAAAATCCCCCATGAATGGGGCGGGCCAGAGGAGGTGATCATGGCGAACGTATTGTCGGACGCGGAACGAGCGTTGATGGACGCATACTGGCGGGCTGCCAACTACCTCTCAGTTGGCCAGATCTATCTCTATGACAACCCCTTGCTAAAGAGGCCCCTCACCAAGGAGCACATCAAGCCCCGGCTCCTCGGCCACTGGGGAACCACGCCGGGTCTGAACTTCATTTACGTCCATTTGAACCGGCTGATCAAAAAGCACAACCTGGACATGCTCTACATCACCGGCCCCGGACATGGGGGCCCCGGCTTGGTTGCCAACGCCTACCTCGAGGGGACCTATAGCGAAGTCTATCCGAATATTTCTCCTGACGAGGAGGGTATGAATCGGCTCTTCACCCAGTTCTCGTTCCCCGGCGGCATTCCCAGCCACGTGGCGCCGGAGACCCCTGGCTCAATGCACGAGGGCGGCGAACTCGGCTATGCTCTTTCGCACGCCTACGGAGCCGCATTCGACAACCCCGACTTGATTGTCGCCTGTGTTGTCGGTGACGGTGAGGCGGAAACCGGGCCGCTGGCAACAAGCTGGCATTCGAACAAGTTTCTTAACCCGTCGACGGACGGCTCGGTTCTGCCCATCTTGCACCTCAACGGATACAAAATCGCCAATCCTTGCGTCTTGGCTCGGATCACTCACGAGGAACTCGACCACCTCTTTCGAGGCTATGGTTATACGCCATACTTCGTCGAGGGGAGCGAGCCAGAAAAAATGCACGAACTCATGGCCGCCACTCTCGATAACGTAATTGGCGAGATCCAATGCATCAAAGCCGACGCGCGACGGGACGGCTTCACTGAACGGCCCCGCTGGCCCATGATCGTGCTCCGCACGCCAAAGGGGTGGACATGCCCGAAGGAGATCGACGGTAAGCGAACCGAGGATTACTGGCGCTCTCATCAAGTGCCGATGGGGGAGATGCACGATAACCCTGCTCACGTCCGCATCCTCGAGGAGTGGATGAAGAGCTATCGGCCCGCAGAACTCTTCGACGACAAGGGCCGGCTCCGGTCCGAGATCGCCCAGCTTGCCCCTCGGGGCAACCGCCGCATGAGCGCCAACCCGCATACCAATGGCGGTTTGCTCCTGCGCGACCTGCGCCTCCCGGATTTCCGTGATTACGCTGTCGAGGTGACAGCGCCCGGCGCCGTTACGGTCGAATCCACCAGGGTCATGGGCCGATTCCTCCGCGATGTCATGAAGATGAACTCGGAGGTACGAAATTTCCGGCTCTTCAGTCCGGACGAGAACAACTCGAACCGCTGGCAGGACGTACTCGAGGTCACCAATCGCGCCTGGGTCGCGGAGACCCTGCCCTGGGACGACCACCTGGCGCCTGACGGGCGGGTAATGGAGATGCTCAGCGAGCACCAGTGCCAGGGCTGGCTCGAGGGCTATCTCCTGACCGGCCGGCACGGTTTCTTTTCCTGCTATGAGGCGTTCATCCACATCATCGACTCAATGTTCAACCAGCACGCCAAGTGGCTGAAGGTCTGCAATCACATTCCGTGGCGGCGGCCTATCGGCTCGCTGAACTACTTGCTGTCCAGCCACGTCTGGCGGCAGGACCACAATGGCTTCAGCCACCAGGACCCTGGCTTTATCGACCACGTTGTCAATAAAAAGGCTGAGGTCGTCCGCGTCTATCTGCCGCCCGACGCCAACTGCCTACTGTCCGTTACCGACCACTGCCTGCGCAGCCGGAACTACGTGAACGTCATCATTGCCGGCAAGCAGCCGGCCCCTCAGTGGTTGACGATGGACCAGGCGGTCAAGCACTGCACCGCTGGGCTTGGGATCTGGGAGTGGGCCAGCAACGACCGTGGCAGCGAACCGGACGTGGTGATGGCGTGCTGCGGCGATGTGCCGACCCTGGAGACTCTGGCTGCCGTCGACCTCCTGCGCCGTCATGCACCCGAGCTCAAGGTACGTGTCATCAACATCGTCAATCTGATGAGGCTGCAACCCTCGAGCGAGCACCCGCATGGCCTCTCGGACTTCGAATTCGACGCGCTGTTTACCGCCGACAAACCGATCATCTTCGCCTTCCATGGCTACCCATCGCTCATTCACCGGCTGACCTACCGGCGCAAGGGCCACGATAACATCCATGTGCGCGGCTACAAGGAAGAGGGCACCACTACGACGCCCTTCGACATGTGTGTGTTAAATGATCTCGATCGCTTCCACTTGGTGAGCGACGTGATCGACCGCGTGCCCAGGCTCGGCTCGCGGGCTGCTTACGCCAAGCAGGCGATACGCGACAAGCTCATCGACCATAAGCAGTTCATCGACCGATACGGCGACGATATGCCCGAGATCACGGGCTGGCGGTGGGGGCAGGAAGCGGCTTCGGCGGGGGTGCGTTCCACAGAGGCAGACAACGTCTGACCTTTGAGGAGGCGAACGTGAATGTTTTCGTGATCAGGCACGGGGAGACGGCGTGGAGCCTCAGTGGCCAGCACACTGGAACGACGGACATCCCTCTGACCGACAACGGGCGCCGGCTTGCCGAGCGAATGCGGCCGGTACTCGCCAGGAATGCGTTTGGGCTCGTTCTCTGCAGCCCGATGCAGCGGGCGCGAGAAACCTGCGAACTGGCGGGTTTCGGCGATAAGGCGGTGATCGACCCCAATCTGGTCGAGTGGAACTATGGCGAGTTCGAGGGACTAACGCCCAAGCAGATCCACGAGCGCGTGCCAGGGTGGCTGATCTTCCGGGATGGATGCCCTGGCGGCGAGGCGCCTGAGCAAGTGGATGCAAGGGTCGATCGAGTTATAGCCAGATTGCGAGCAGTCGACGCCGACGTCGCGCTATTTGCGCACGGACACGTGCTGCGTGTGCTCGTGGCGCGCTGGATCGGACTGCCCGCCCCTGGCGGTCAACATTTTCTGCTGGGTACGGGCACTCTTTGTGTCCTCGGCCACTACCGCGAAATACCCGCTGTGAGGATCTGGAACGCGCCTCTCACCGACTAGAGGGCGGTAATCAGGCAGATCGGAAAGCTTGAGGATCACGCGATCAAAAGAGGTACTTGCCCATTACTTCACATGCTCGGGAGCTCGTGCAGACCTTCTCAAACATCAATCCGGTTCTCTGGCGCAAGTCCAATCGTATGGTCCGCGCCCGCTGGCGCAGTCGGTATTCGGTCTAGGTTGAACAGGCCAATGCTTCGAGCTCCGTGCGTTCCACTTCCGTCAGCATGACCGGGGTCGCTTCAAGGATGCCTGTCATGTATCCTTGAATCGCGACTCACCGTTTCAGGAATAACAGCTACTAGAGCGGGATGGTTTTAAGCTGAATCGGAGGGGGATTCCCGAATCGGCAAGTTTCTGATTCAACCTGCTGGCTGAAGTGGAGGCCAGCATGGATGGCGAAACCCTATTCTCGTGATC
>JACXTT010014061.1_pt1 | contig 10497 bp, 8 predicted proteins | sample 9270951 | NCBI WGS metagenome assembly JACXTT01 (sample SAMN15532306, study PRJNA645909) | rock metagenome | isolation source: weathered quartz diorite | place: Puerto Rico | collected 2017-06-21
CGCTGGCATCCCCTGGGGGGCGGTTTGGGCGTGGTCGGGGGGGGATCGCGGCCGGCAGGCGCTGGAGGAAGGCAACGCCCCGGGTAGCGCGGTTGCCGCCGGCCCATCTTCCCGCCCCGCCGCTGCCGCGGCGGATCGAGTGCTCGACGATGCGCACTGGAAAGCGCCACTCGAGCACCTCCGGATCGGTGAGGCGGGAATTCGTCATGTGCGCCTGCACGGTATCGGTGCCCTCGAAGCCCGGACCCGCGCCCGTGCCGCCGGAAATCGTCTCGTAGTACTGGTATTCGTCATTGCCGAACGTGAAATTGTTCATGGTCCCGTAGGAAGCGGCCATGACGCCGAGGGCGCCGTAGATGGCATCGGTGATGCATTGCGAGGTCTCGACGTTTCCGGCCACCGTCGCCGCGGGCGGCCTGGGATTGAGCATCGATCCTTCGGGGATGACGACGTGGAGCGGCTTGAGGCAGCCCGCGTTGAGGGGGATGTCGTCGTCCACGAGCGTGCGGAAGACGTAGAGGACGGCGGCGTAGGTTACCGCGGTCGGGGCGTTGAAGTTGCTCTCGAGCTGCCCGCTCGTGCCGGTGAAATCGACGCTGGCGCTGCGCTTGTCGGCGCCGATCGCGATGCGCACGCGGATCACGGCGCCGTTGTCCATCTCGTAGGCGAATTCGCCGTCCTTGAGCACGCCGATCACCCGGCGCACGCATTCCTCGGCGTTGTCCTGGACATGGCGCATGTACGCGCGCACGACGTCGAGGCCGAAGTGCGCCACCATGCGGCGCAGCTCCTGCACACCCTTCTCGTTCGCCGCGACCTGGGCGCGCAGGTCGGCGATGTTCTGGTCGGGATTGCGGGCGGGATAGCGCGCCGATCCCAGCAGGCGGCGCATCTCGCCCTCGAGCATGCGGCCGTTCTCGACGAGCTTCTCGTTGTCCAGCAGCACCCCTTCCTCCTCGACGTTGCGGGAGAAAGGAGGCATCGATCCCGGAGTGATTCCGCCGATGTCGGCGTGATGTCCGCGCGAGCCGACGTAAAACTCGGGGACAGACCCCGATTTTTGCTCGTCCAGGTACACAGGTGTGATCACGGTCACGTCCGGCAGGTGCGTGCCGCCGTTGTAGGGGTCGTTCAGCACGTAGACGTCGCCCGGCTTCATGTCCGCGGCGTTGCGGCGGATCACGGTCTTGATGCTCTCGCCCATGGAGCCCAGGTGCACCGGCATGTGCGGCGCGTTGGCGATGAGGTTGCCCGCGGAATCGAACAGCGCGCAGGAGAAATCCAGCCGCTCCTTGATGTTCACCGAGTACGCCGTCTGCGCGAGGCGCACGCCCATCTGCTCGGCGATCGACATGAAAAGGTTGTTGAAGACCTCGAGCATCACCGGGTCGGCGGTGGTGCCCGCGGCGTAGCGCGCCGTGCGCTCGACGCGCCGCTCGAGCACGAGGTGGTCGAGCTCCGTGACCTGCGCCTCCCACCCGGGCTCGACGATGGTCGTGGCGTTGCGCTCGGCGATGATCGCGGGTCCGGCGATGCCCGTGCCCGGCGGCAGCTTCTCGCGTTGATATACCGGCGCGCGGTGCGAGACGCCGGCCGTGGTCATCGAGGCCTGCGCGACCGGCACCGGGGCGGACGTCGTCGCGGGGCTCGCGACGATGATGCCGGGAGCGGCGTCGCTGCGGCCCACGACCTCGGCGGCCACGGCTTCGGCCACGAGGCGGCGCTCGGGCATGAGGAAGCTGAAGCGCGCGCGGTAGAGCTTCTCGAACTCGGCGCGCATCGATTCGGGTGAGCCCAGCGGCACGGCGAGCGACGTGTCGGTGCCCTCGTACTTGAGGTGCAGGCGCTTGTGGATGTCGCCCACGGGGACCGATTGCGCCGCGAGCTCCTGCACGCATTGCTCGGCGAGCCGCACGGCTTTCTCCTCGACGTCGAGCATGGTGTGCGCGTCGAGCGGCTTCTCCACCGCCTCCTCGCGCAACGAGCGCACTTGCGCGAGCCCCATCCCGTACGCCGAAAGGACGCCCGCGAGGGGATGGATGTAGACCTTCTTCATCCCGAGCTCGTCGGCCACCAGGCACGCGTGCTGGCCGGCCGCGCCGCCGAAGCACGCGAGCGTGTATTCGGTGACGTCGTGCCCGCGCTGGACGGAAATGAACTTGATCGCGTTCGCCATGTTCGCCACCGCGATGCGCACGTAGCCTTCGGCCACTCCTTCCGGCGTCTGCGGCGTCCCGGTCGCGCGCGCGATCTCGGCCGCGAGCTGCTCGAACTTCCCGCGCACCACGTCCGCGTCGAGCGGCTCGTCGCCGCGCGGCCCGAACACCTTCGGGAAGAAAGCGGGCTGGATCTTTCCCAGCATCACGTTGCAGTCGGTGACCGTGAGCGGCCCGCCTCGCCGATAGCACGCCGGCCCGGGATTGGCGCCGGCGGAATCGGGCCCGACGCGCTGGCGCTGGCCGTCGAAGAAGAGGATCGAGCCGCCGCCCGCGGCGATCGTATGGATCGACATCATCGGCGCGCGCATGCGCACGCCCGCGACCTGCGTCTCGAGACTGCGCTCGAGCTCGCCGGCGTAATGCGAGACGTCGGTCGACGTGCCGCCCATGTCGAAGCCGATCACCTTGTGGAACCCCGCGTTCTCGGAGGTGCGCACCATGCCGACGATGCCTCCCGCCGGTCCCGAGAGGATGGAATCCTTGCCCTGGAAGCGATGCGCGTCGGTGAGACCGCCGTTGGATTGCATGAACATCAAGCGGGGGACAGACCCCGGCTCATGCGCTTGGGGTCTGTCCCCGGTTTTCAATTCGCTCGCGACCGTGTCGACGTACCGGCGAAGAATCGGGGAAAGATAGGCGTCGACGACCGTCGTGTCCCCGCGCGAGACGATCTTCATGAGCGGGCTCACGTGGTGCGACGCGGACACCTGCGTGAAGCCCGCCGCCCGCGCGAGGCGTGCGACGCGCTCCTCGTGATGGGGGTAGCGGTATCCGTGCATGAAGACGATGGCGACGGCGCGATACCCGGCGCCGAACGCTTCGGCGAGGTCGGCCCGCACCGCCTCCTCGTCGAGCGGCTTCACCACGCTCCCCGCGGCGTCCATGCGCTCGTCGACCTCGACCACGTCCTTGTAGAGCAGCTCCGGCATGCGGATGTGGCGGTCGAAGATGCGCGGCCGGTTCTGGTAGGCGATGCGAAGCTGGTCCCGGAAGCCCCTGGTGATGAAAAGCACCGTGGGCTCGCCCTTTCTCTCGAGGAGCGCGTTGGTCGCCACCGTCGTGCCCATCTTCACCGCGTCGATGCGCTCGACGGGGATCGCGGCCTCGCGCGCCACGCCCAGCAGGTCGCGGATGCCGGCGAGCGCGGCGTCGGGGTACTGCTCGGGGTTATCCGAGAGCAGCTTGTGCGTGACCAGCGAACCGTCGGGCTTGCGCCCGACGATGTCCGTGAAGGTGCCCCCACGGTCGATCCAGAACTGCCAGCCGCCCGTCATGGCATCATTTTGCCAAACCGAGGAGGGTCCAATGAAAATACTCAAAGTGTCCAGCTTCGCCGTTTTCGCGGCGCTCGCCACGTCCGCCGCCGCGCAGACCAAGTGGGACATGCCCACGCCGTACCCGGCGACGAACTTCCACACCGAGAACATCCAGCAGTTCGCCGACGACGTCGACAAGGCGACCGGCGGCAAGCTCAAGATCACCGTCCACTCGAACGCCTCGCTCTTCAAGGCGCCGGAGATCAAGCGCGCGGTCGCGGGCGGCCAGGCGCAGATCGGCGAAATCCTCGTCTCGGGCTATTCCAACGAGGACCCCGTCTTCGGCGTCGATTCGGTGCCGTTCCTCGCGACGAGCTATGCGGATGCGCGCAAGCTCTGGCAGGCGTCGAAGAAGGCGATCGAAGACCGCTTCGCAAGGCAGGGCCTCGTCATCCTCTATGCGGTGCCGTGGCCGCCGCAGGGCATCTATTCGAGCCGCCCGCTCAATTCCGTCGCCGACATGAAGGGTCTCAAGATGCGCACGTACAACCCGTACACGTCGCGCATCGCCGAGCTCGCGGGCGCGCAGCCGGTGACGATCCAGGTGGCCGAGCTCGCACAGGCGTTCGCGACCGGCGCGGTGAACGCGAACATCACCTCGGGCGCGACGGGCTACGACACCAAGGCGTGGGAAGTGGTGAAAAACTACTACGACACGCAGGCGTGGCTGCCGAAGAACGTCGTCTTCGCCAACAAGGCGGCGTTCGACGCGCTCGACAAGGCGTCGCAGCAGGCGCTCACCAAGGCGGCGGCCGACGCGGAAGCGCGCGGCTGGAAGACGTCCGAGGAGAAGAACAAGTGGTACCTCGAGCAGCTCGCCAGGAACGGCATGACCGTGCAGCCGCCGTCGCCCACGCTCAAGTCCGACTTCCGGAAGATCGGCGCGACGATGACCGACGAGTGGCTCAAGACCGCGGGCGACGACGGAAAAGCGATCATCCAGGCGTACAGGAAGTAAGTGCGCAAGGCGCTCGACACGCTCTACGACGCCGCGGCCTATGCCGCGGCTCTTTTTATGGTCGGCGTGCTCGCCATGGTGCTCGCGAGCGTCATCGGCCGCATGGTCGGTTTCAACCTGCGCGGCTCGGACGCGTACGCCGGCTACTGCATGGCGGCGGCGAGCTTCCTCGCGGCCGCGCACACGCTCAAACGCGGCGAGCACATTCGCGTGATGCTTTTCCTCGAGCGCTTCGGCGGGAGGCTGCGGCGCCCGCTCGAGATCTGGTCGCACGCGGCGGGCACCTTCTTCTGCGGCGTGCTCGCGCTCTACAGCGTGCGGCTCGTGTGGCTCTCCCGGCAGTACCACGACATCTCGCAGGGTAACGACGCGACGCCGATGTGGATCCCGCAGCTTGCCATGGCGGCCGGGTCCATCGTCCTGCTGGTGGCGATGGCCGACGATCTCGTGCGCGTGGTGCGCGGCAAGGCGCTCGCCGCGGCGCCCGACGAGCTCAAGGCGATCGAGTAGCGGTGGACGCGTTCATCACCACCCTCCTGATCGCGGCGCTCTTTGCGCTCCTGGGAAGCGGCCTGTGGATCGGCCTTTCGCTCCTCGGCGTGGCGTGGATCGGCATGCAGCTCTTCACCGCGCGGCCCGCGGGCGACGCGATGGCGGTGACCATCTGGGGGTCGCTCTCGTCGTGGACGCTCACGGCGCTGCCGCTCTTCGTCTGGATGGGCGAGATCCTCTTCCGCACCAAGCTCTCCGAGGACATGTTCAAGGGGCTCGCCCCGTGGCTCTCGCGGCTTCCCGGACGCCTGCTGCACACGAATATCATCGGCTGCACGATCTTCGCGGCGGTTTCGGGCTCGAGCGCGGCAACCTGCGCCACCATCGGCAAGATGACGCTGCCGGAGCTCGAGAAGCGCGGCTATCCGCCCGACATGACGATCGGCACGCTCGCCGGCGCCGGCACGCTGGGCCTGCTCATCCCGCCCTCGATCATCATGATCGTGTACGGCGTGAGCGCGGATGTCTCGATCACGCGGCTCTTCATCGCTGGCGTGATACCCGGCCTGATGCTCGCCGGGCTCTTCATGAGCTACACGATCGCGTGGGCGCTCGCCCATCCGGGAAAGATACCGCCGCCGGATCGCGAGATGACGTTCGGCGAAAAAGTCTACGCCTCGCGCCACCTCATTCCCGTCGTGGCGCTCATCGCGCTCGTTCTGGGATCGATCTACGTGGGGATCGCGACCGCGACGGAAGCGGCTGCGCTCGGCGTGGTCGGCGCGCTCGTGCTCTCATGGGTGCAGGGATCGCTCGGCGTGCGCGTCTTCATCGAGAGCCTCCTCGGCGCCACACGCCTCTATTGCATGATCGCGCTGATCCTCGCGGGCGCCGCGTTCCTCACGCTCGCGATGGGCTACATCGGGTTGCCGCGGCGCCTCGCGGAATTCATCGCGAGCCTCGGCCTCACGCAATTCTGGCTGCTCTTCTGGCTGATGCTCTTCTACATCGTCCTCGGCTGCTTCCTCGACGGCATCTCGATGGTGGTGCTCACCATGGGCGTGATCCTGCCCACGATCGTGAAGGCGGGCATCGACCTCGTCTGGTTCGGCATCTTCATCGTGCTCGTGGTGGAGATGGGGCAGGTCACGCCGCCCGTCGGGTTCAACCTCTTCGTGCTGCAGGGGATGACGAAGCGCGAGATCACGTGGATCGCGCGCGTCTCGATGCCGCTCTTCTTCCTCATGGTCGCCGCAGTCGGGCTCATCTATTTCTTCCCGGGCCTCGTCTCGTGGCTGCCTTCGCGGATGTCATAAACTATGGTCATCAGCCGGCCGTGAGGCCGGGACGCTCGGAGGGCGAGATGTCCAACGACAAGACCGTCAGGGATGCATTCCTGGATACCGTGCTCAACCAGATCGAGACGGGCGATCCGCCGGAGACCAAGCAGACCTACGACCGCCTCATCGCCGCGGGACAGTCCAAGAGCCAGGCCCTGCAGCACATCGCCGCGGCGTTGCGCGTCGAGATGAACCGCATGATGGCCGAGTCCACGCCCTTCGATAACCAGCGCTTCGCCGCGCTCCTCGCGAAGATCCCTTCCTCGGAATAGAACGCCTTGTGCCTCATCGTCGTCGCGTGGCGCGCGCGCGAAGACCTGCCGCTCGCCGTCGCCGCCAACCGCGACGAATGGCGCGACCGTCCCGCGAAGCCCGCCCACTGGTGGCCTGACCAGCCGCGCATCTTCGCCGGCCGCGACCTGAAGGCGGGCGGCACGTGGATGGGAATCACGCGCGGCGGGCGCTTCGCCGCCGTCACCAACTTCCGCGATCCCTCCGACAAGCGCTCGACCGCGCTTTCCCGCGGCACGCTCGCGACCGAGTTCCTGCTCGGAGCCGATTCGGCCGCGCGCTATCTGTCCAACCTGTCGGCGCGCGTGCACGAATACAACGCGTTCAACCTCATCCTGGGCGACGGCAAGAGCCTTTTCTACTACGGCAGCCGCGAGGGCACGCCGCGCGCGATCGAACCCGGCGTGCACGGCCTGTCGAACCACGTGCTCGACGAGCCGTGGCCGAAAGTGATCCGCGGATGCACGGCGATGGAGCTCGCGCTCATCGGCGCGGATCCGTCCGAGCAGCTCTTCACGATGCTCTCGGACCTCAAGCCCGCCTCGGACGACGAGCTGCCGCATACCGGCGTCGGCATCGAGTGGGAGCGGCGCCTCTCGCCTCCGCTCATCGCGGGCGAGGAGTACGGCACGCGCGCCTCCACCGTGATGACGCTCACCGCGGCGGGGGAAGTCGGGTTCGAGGAGCGCACTCGCGGACCGGCGGGAGACGTCACCGGCACCGTCTGTGAACGCTTCGTCCTCGACGCGGTCCTCGCCGAGAGCCGCTAGCGTAAATTGAGGTAATCTCAGCGGCCTTTTTCTGCAGGAGAAAGCCATGCGTTTGCGTCTCGCCATCCTCGCGCTCGCCGCCGCCCTCCCGTTCGCGGCCATCGCGCAGTCGCCCATCGTCATCAAGTTCAGCCACGTCGTCGCCCAGGACACGCCCAAGGGCAAGGCCGCGGAGTACTTCAGGAAGCTCGCAGAGGAGCGCACCAAGGGCAAGGTGAAGGTCGAGGTCTATGCGAACAGCACGCTCTACAAGGACAAGGAAGAGGTCGAGGCGCTGCAGCTGGGCGCCGTGCAGATGCTCGCGCCGTCGCTGTCGAAGTTCGGCCCGCTCGGCGTGAAGGAATTCGAGGTGTTCGACCTGCCGTATCTCTTCGACAACTACGCGGAGCTGCGCAAGGTGACCGACGGCCCGGTCGGCCAGGCGCTGATGAAGAAGCTCGAGCCCAAGGGCATCATCGGCCTCGCGTACTGGGACAACGGCTTCAAGGACATGAGCGCCAACAAGCCGCTCAGGACGCCGGCGGACTTCAGGGGCCTCAAGATGCGCATCCAGTCGTCGAAGGTGCTCGACACGCAGATGCGCGCCCTCGGCGCCGTCCCGCAGGTGATGGCGTTCTCCGAGGTCTACCAGGCGCTGCAGACCGGCGTGGTCGACGGCACCGAGAATCCGCCCTCGAACCTCTACACGCAGAAGATGCACGAGGTGCAGAAATACCTCACGCTCTCCGACCACGGCTATCTCGGCTACGCGGTCATCGTGAACAAGAAATTCTGGGATGGGCTGCCGCCCGACATCCGCAAGACGCTCGAGCAGTGCATGAAGGAGTCGACCAAGTTCGCCAACGACATCGCCATGCGCGAGAACAACGACGCGCTGGACGCGGTGAAGAAGAGCGGCAAGACGCAGATCATCACGCTCACGCCGGATGAGAAAAAAGCGTGGAAGAAAGCGCTCATCAAGGTGCACGAGGAGAACGCCTCGCGCGTCGGCAAGGAGCAGCTGCAGGAGATCTACAGGGAAACCGGCTTCGATCCGAAGAAGCTGTAGCCCGGTTTCCCGCGATGAAGAAGGCCTCGAGCCGCGCGCTGCCGCTGAGGATCCTCGACCACCTCGAGGAGTGGCTCATCGCCTTCCTCATCGCCGCGGCGACCGCGCTCATCTTCATCGCCGTCCTGCACCGCTACGCGCTCGACGTGACCGCGAAGTCGCAGGCGCTCTCGGGCGTCTACGACGCGCTCTTCAAGATCAACCTCGCGTGGGCGCAGGAGCTGTGCATCTTCATGTTCGTGTGGATGGCGAAGTTCGGCGCCGCGTACGGCGTTCGCACCGGCATCCACGTCGGCGTCGACGTGCTCATCAACCGCCTGCCGCCGAAGTTCCGCTTCTCCTTCATCCTCTTCGCGCTCTGCGCGGGCGCGCTCTTCACCGGCGTCATCGGCACCTTCGGCACGATCTTCGTCTACGACCTCGCACACACCGACCAGACCTCGCCCGACATGGAGCTGCCGATGTGGCTCGTCTACATGGCGATCCCGGCGGGCTCCTATCTGATGTGCTTCCGCTTCCTCGAGGTGATGTGGGGCTTCATCCGCACGGGCGAGCTGCCGCACCACGACGCCGCGCACGTCGAGGGCGTCGAGGAGGTCGCGCTGCCGCAGGCGGGCACGGCGCCGGCGCCGGTGGGAGCGTCGCGATGAGCGCCGTCGCCGCGCCGCATACGTTCAGCAACCGCACCGCGGCCACGTGGCTCTGCGGCATCGCGGTGATCCTCTGCGCCATCGCGCTCTTCGGCAACGCCGGGATCATCTTCGCCCTGCTCGTGGCGCTGATGCTCACCGGCATGCCGATCTCGATCGCGCTCGGTCTCACGGTGCTCGTCTTCATCTTCACGATGACCAAGGTGCCGATCCAGTCGATCGCGCTGAAGCTCTTCACCGGCATCGAGAAGTTCGAGATCATGGCGGTGCCGTTCTTCATCCTCGCCGGCAACTTCCTCACCCACGGCGGCGTCGCGCGCCGCATGATCAACTTCGCGACCTCGCTGGTGGGGCACTTCCACGGCGGCCTCGCGCTGTCCGGGATCGTGGCGTGCGCGATGTTCGCGCTGGTCTGCGGATCGAGCGTGGCGACCGTGGTCGCGATCGGCTCCATCGTGCTGCCGGAGATGGTGCGCAACGGCTATCCCATGCGCTTCGGCGCGGGCGTCATCACCGTCGCCGGGTCGCTCGGCATCCTCATGCTGCCGTCGATCCCCAAGGTGATCTACGCCATCGCGACCAACACGTCGATCGGCGCGCTTTTCGTCGCCGGTCTCCTTCCGGGGATCCTGCTCACCACCATGCTCTGCACGGTGACCTGGTACATCGCGAGGAAGCGCAACTACGCGCGCATGAAGAAGGCCACCTGGGGCGAGCGCTGGAAGGCCTTCCGCGACAGCGTCTGGGGCCTCATGCTGGTGGTGATCATCATCGGCGGCATCTACTCGGGCCTGTTCACCGCGACCGAGGCCGCCGCGATGGCCGCGATCTACTCGTTCTTCGTTTCCATCTTCGTCTACAAGGCCCTGAAGCTGAAGGACGTGCCGAAGGTGCTGCTCGCCTCGGCCAACATGTCGGCGATGCTGCTCTACATCATCACCAACGCGGTGCTGTTCTCCTTCATCCTCACCAACGAGAACATCCCGAACGCGCTCGCCGACTGGTTCATCGGCAAGGAGCTGGGCGTCGTCGGGTTCCTGCTGGTGGCCAACATCATGCTGCTCCTCGCCGGCAACTTCATGGAGCCGTCGTCGTGCATCCTCATCATGGCGCCGATCCTGTTCCCGACGGCAATGACCCTGGGGATCAACCCCGTGCACCTGGGCATCCTCATCGACGTGAACATGGAGGTGGGCCTGTGCCACCCGCCGGTGGGCCTGAACCTCTACGTCGCCTCGGGAATTTCCAAGCTCGGCATCACGGAGCTCACCAAGGCCGTGCTGCCCTGGCTGCTGACGATGGTCGTCTTCCTCGTGATCGTCACGTACTGGCCGGAGCTCACGCTCTGGCTGCCGCGCGCGATGGGGATGCTCTAGGGCTCTTCGCCTTCGGCGCCCGCGGCTGCGCGCGCCA
>JACXTT010014062.1_pt1 | contig 10496 bp, 13 predicted proteins | sample 9270951 | NCBI WGS metagenome assembly JACXTT01 (sample SAMN15532306, study PRJNA645909) | rock metagenome | isolation source: weathered quartz diorite | place: Puerto Rico | collected 2017-06-21
CCACAGCTCCCGGCCACTTCTCGTTTCCGATGCCTGCTTGGAAAAGACCGTTTTATGTTTTACAATTCGCCTCACTCGGGAACAATTCAAATGACCCTGTTACCCGGGGTTCGTGCGTTTCCGGCACGAAAAGTTCAAAGGAGCGTCTCAACATGAAGAAGCTGCTCACACTGCTGTTCGCCATCGCCCTCTCCCTGTCGCTGTCCTCGTTCGCGTTCGCCCAGGATTCCTCAGGCGACAAGAAGATGGACAAGAAAGAAGACAAGGCTGAGAAGAAGGACAAGAAGAAGGAACACAAGAAGAAAGAGAAGAAAGAAAAGAAGGACGAGATGAAGAAGGACGAAGCCCCGAAATAGCTCTGCCTTCACTCCGCCAGTGTTCCACCCCGGCTTCTTTGTCGGGGTTTTTTTGTTCTTCCGGGAAGTCGTAGGCGACTCCGGCACTCACACCAGACGTGCTAAAATCTGATGCGCAGAAACGATTCTTCCGGCTCGCGGGCGCGCGATATCTCTCCAACCGATAACAAAGGGACTGAGAAGTGGCCCATACTCCCAATGCCCAGAACGGTCCTATTACCTACGCCGATGCCGGCGTTGACATCAATCGCGCCAATCGCACCAAGCAGCGTATCAAGTACCTCGCCCATAAGACGTTCACCCGTGGTGTTTTAAGCGAAATCGGCGGTTTCGGCGGGCTCTTTTCGGTCGACAAGAAATACCTGGATCCGGTGCTGGTCTCGAGTGTCGACGGCGTGGGCACGAAACTCAAAGTTGCGTTTGAAATGAAGATGCACCACACGATCGGCGGGGACCTGGTGAACCACTGCGTCAACGACATCGCCGTGCAGGGCGCCGCGCCGCTATTCTTCATGGACTATCTCGCCACCGGCAAACTGGAACCGGAGGTAGCGGAAAAAGTCGTCGAGGGCCTGGCCGAAGCTTGCAAGCACAACGGCTGCGCCCTGATTGGCGGCGAGACGGCTGAAATGCCTGGCTTTTATCCCGGGGGCGAGTATGACCTCGCCGGATTCATCGTGGGGGTAGTGGAGCGTGAAAAGATCATCAGCGGTAAGAGCGTAGAAGTGGGTGACATCGTGCTCGGATTGCCATCGAACGGCCTGCACACCAACGGCTACTCCCTGGCTCGGAAATTGCTGTTTGAAGTGGCAGGCTACACTCCCGACACCTTCGTCAGCGAGGTCAAGAACAAAGTGGGCAACGAGTTGATGCGCACCCACAAGACCTACTGGCCGATTATCAAGAAGATGATTGCGGGAGAGTGCGTCGCAGCGCTGGCTCATATCACTGGCGGCGGCATCACCGAAAACCTGCCGCGTGTGTTACCGCGTGGCACAGCCGCCGTAATCGAGCGTGGAACCTGGCCGGTGCTGCCCATCTTCGAGCACCTGCAAAAGCTCGGCAATGTCCCACCGGACGAAATGCTCCGGATCTTCAACATGGGAATCGGCATGCTGCTGGTGGTCCCGGCCAAGAAATTCAAGAAGGCAGAAACGCTGCTCGATCGGGCGGGAGAGAAGTTCTATAGCGTTGGCAGGATCGTGAAGGGCGACAGGAAAGTGATGTACAGCTGAGGTGATTGCAGAAGGCAGAGGCCAGATTGCAGAAGTAAACTCTGGGTTCACCTCCGCAATCTGGCCTTTTACTTCTGCAATTTTTCTGTTTTTGTGGTGAATAACTATCGGAATGAAGAACCTCGGCATCCTTCTCTCCGGACGCGGCTCCAACTTTGTAGCCATCGCCGACAGTGTCGATGCCGGCCGCATTCCTGGCGCCCGCATCGCGATCGTGATCTCGAACCGTGCCGATGCTCGAGGCATCGAAACTGCAAGGAAGCGCGGGCTGAACGCGCTCGTGATCCCATCCAAAAGCAAGGACCGCGAAACCCACGACCGCGAAGTGGTCGTCGCCCTGAAAGATCACAAAGTCGATCTCATTTGCCTCGCCGGCTACATGCGCCTCCTCTCACCCTGGTTTGTGCAACAATTTCCGCAGCGAATTCTCAACATCCACCCGTCGCTTCTGCCGGCTTTCCCTGGTCTGGAAGCCCAGCAACAGGCATTTGCCTACGGGGTAAGAATCTCCGGCTGCACGGTGCATTTTGTGGACGAAGAACTCGACCACGGTGCAATCATCGTGCAGAAGACCGTCCCCGTCTTGGACACAGACGACGAGCACACGTTGGCTGCCAAAATCCTGGCGCAGGAACACATTGCCTACACAGAAGCCATCAGGGTTGTGCTGAGCGGGGAGTACCTGGTGGTCGGCCGGCGGCTCGTGGAATTGCAGAAGTCGAAAGTCATAGCGCCGAAGTGAAAAACCGGCCCGACATCGGCCAGTTCGCCGGGGTTAGTGTCCGGCATCAGACTGTAAGAATGGTTTTCCCATCGCAACGTACATCATGGGCAGAGCTAAGTACAGTGACGCTAGGTTTGCAAAATGAATGCCGCTCTCCAACCCTGGGTTTTGCGGAGCAGGCACACCAACGCTGCACAACCCGACACCGCCCCTGCGCACATCATCGTCAGCGTGGCAACTACGCCTGCGTCCATGATGCTGTCTCTGGACAGATTCCTCTCAAGGGGCGCCCCCAGGAAAAGGAACAGCATGAGAATCACGAGGGCGGCCGTGTACACGGCGGCCAACACGGCAGGTAGCCGGGGCTCCTTCCTTAGTCGAATCTGGCGCAGGCTGTAGATGACAATGGCTGCTACGAGGATGAGTTCCAACATGATCTAGACAAGAAGCCGGCCGGCGGCCAATCCCGGCAGCGAGAACCGCAGGGGCGGAGTTTCCACGTCTGCAATCTGACTTCTCACTTCTGACTTCCCTTACATCAACAACTCATTGTTTGTTCGCAAAATCGGGTGCTGCATTTCCTGCAGCTCATTTTTCACCCGATTCAATCCAAACACGCATTCCTCGAAATTTCTGGAAAGTTGCGCGAACAGCGGCGCCACCTTTGCGTATTCAAAATATTCGAACTTCGAGACGATGTAGTAACTTTCTTTTCCGGCTTTCATCCACTCGACGAAACTCTCCAGCCTCTGGCGGCGCAAACGGTAGTGGTTAATGCTCTCGGGGAACATCCCCGCGAAAAACAGCGTGTAATCCCCGATGTGCTTGCGGACTTGGCGCTCGCGGTCGAACGACGGCGCCGGGCCATACACGGGATCCGATTCAAGCAGCATCTCGCCGACGTCATTCAGCGGCTTTCCCGCGGTGCTGCGAACTTTGTACAGTTGCTCGACATCGCAGAACTCCGAGAGCAGGTGCGCGACATATCCGACCACCTGGGGATCGCGGATTCCAATCTCCTCGGCGAAGTGCCGTCCGACCATTTCCACGAACAACTGCTGCAGCGGATGCAATTCGGAAGTCATACCTTGGGTCCCCACTTCTGTTCCTGCCTCCTGCCCCCCAGATCGGCCATCGGACGTATCCTTTGGACCGATTAGATATCGCACATCAAAGTCGAACGCAAGTAACTTTCGATTTGCGAACCTTCTCATGCAATTAGAAGCCTGGAGGAAGCGGCAAGTTTCCCCGTGCATTGTTGGCAGCCGAGGCCGCTGGCTGCTAATGCATCATCGGAGTGCAAACGAATGCGGGGCCCTTGTAGTCTGTTACCTTAGCGGATGGCTTCGCACCAGGAGCTTCGAGCAGTCAACTTGGTGTCGCTCGCGGCCCGTAGCGCAGAGTTCGCTGCGCGCGGAGGCAGAGAAATGGAACGAATCAACATTTCAAGTGGAACGCCCTGGGAGCCGGTGGTCGGCTACTCCCGCACCGTGCGTGTGGGCCCTTACATCCATGTCTCAGGCACAACCGCCACCGACGCAGATGGAAAAATCGTCGGTGTGGGCGATGCCTACGCCCAAGCGGTTCGCACGATCAAGAACATCGAGCGGGCACTGGAGCAGGCTGGGGCGTCGCTCAAGGACGTGGTTCGCACGCGCATGTTCGTCGTCCGAATTGCTGACTGGGAAAAGGTGGGACAAGCGCACGGCGAGTTCTTCCGCGACATTCGGCCAGCCACCAGCATGCTCGTGATCAGCGGGCTGGTTTCGCCCGATATGCTAGTGGAAATCGAAGCTGAGGCGATCGTGCAGGAAGACCAAGGGAAATGAGTGCAGCGGAAGCCAGCGAGCGCCAGCCTCCGCCACAACTATTTGGAGCTAACGGCGACGGCGGGCGCCCTTCTTGCGGGACGATTTCCTCTTCGCGGCTCTCTTCGGCGGCTTCCGCCTAGCTTTCTTTTTCGCGGGCTTCATCTTCGCCGCCTTCCTGGCTTTCTTTTTCTTGGCGGTTTTCTTCGCCGCCTTCCTGGCGGCCTTCTTCTTGGCCGGGGCCTTTTTCTTCGCAGGTGCTTTCTTGGGAGCGGGCCTGCCGCCACCGCCGCCGGATGGCGCCGCAGGCGGAGGGGGTTCCATGACAGGCTCCGAAGCCGGCTCCGGATGCTCCTCCATCACGCCGGATTCTTCTTCCTCTTCTTCTTCCTCTTCAAAATGCTCTTCCAGCGATTCGCCGTAGGCGCCGCTGTCGCCGTACTCATCCATCTCGTCATCGCGACTGTAAAGAGTCAGATCTTCGAAGCGCATGTTTCCTCCTGTGTATTTTGCGGCCACCGACGTTTTGTGCGCTGGGGCCCAGGAAAATAAGACAACTTTCGTGAATCTGCATTTGCCTCGCGCAATGGCGCGCGATTATAGCATGGCGGATTCTCCCCGGCAGTATCGTGCATCTACCGCGATTTGGCGAGAGAAATTCTGCGCGCCTGAAATGCAGGCAAAGCAGGGCGAAACCAAGGCGAAAACGCGGGTGGGAGCCAGCTCTTACTCGTAGGCCAGGGCGTCGATCGGGTCTTTCTGTGCCGCTTTGAACGCCGGATAGAGCGCTCCGGCGATGGCGCCCACGATGGCAATCCCGGTAGCTTTCAGAATCCACTCTCCCGTCACAACAATCCGTAGCAGCGGTAGTTTATGAACCAGGGCCCCTCGTCCCGCTAGGCTCACCAGAATGCCTAGAACAATACCAGCCAGGGCCAGCAGAACAGTCTCCCGCAGCACCACGTTGACGATGTACAGTTTCGAAGCCCCCATCGACTTCAGAATCCCGATCTCCCGGGTCCGCTCCATGACTGCGGTGTACATCGCCTGGAAAATGACGATGAATCCGATCACGATCGAAATTCCAATCACGACATTGATGAAGGTCCTCAGACCAGGGTAGCTGCTCGGCGTCATCATCGAGAGATATGTCGCCATGGGGGTGGCCACATACTTTTCCATTCCCGGCACATTCTTGATTTCCTGCACGACGGCTTCCGCGTTGGCGGGACTGTCCAGCTTGAGATAAAAAATCGAGGCCTTATCCTTGGCGCCCATCAGGTCCTGCAGGGTACTGATAGGAAGAAACTTCCGTGCGCCTTTGCCCTGGGCGACGATGCCGGCAATCCGAAAATTGTTCGTCAGGATTTCGATGGTATCGCCCACTTTGGCGCGCTTGGATTCCGCGAAGAGCTCATCCACCAGGGCGTCATTGGGCCCCTGAAAGGGGCCGCCCTTGAGGTAGTGGAAGCCGCCCGAAAGACTCTCATAGCTCTGGAGGTCAATTCCCGCGATTACTTCCAGCGATCCCGCTGTCGAAATCTGCGTCACCACCGGCGCTACCACTTCCACGTGCGGCAACTTCGCCAGCACGCCACCGACTTTGACCGACATCGTCGCACTGCTCAGTCCGAAGATGAACGAGGACCCCGGTGGCAGCACGATCACATCCGCGCCGATTCCCGCCTGTCTTTGCCGGGAGTCATTCAGAATCCCCAGCGACAGCCCCACAATCAGCAGGATCAGCGTCACTTCCAAGGCCACCGCCACAATACTGATCAGGGAGCGGATCGGCCGATGCACCAGGTTGCCGACGATCATTCGATTCATCATGATTTTTCTTGAGCAGCTATTTCAGGTGACCGTCGGTGCCCTTCGCCGAGCCAGTGGTGGACTGGCCCAGGTGGACGACCTCGGCATCCGCCGGCTGTTCAAGCGCGAATTGATCGTCTTTTAACGGCTTATTCAGGTCCAGCTTCACGATGCTGAGAACGATATCGTAGTCCTCCTGCGGCCTTTCGATCTCAATAGTCGATGGGAATTCGGCGCCCTCGTAGTCCTGGTACTGATCGTACTTTGCGTCTGTGACGACGTTGCCCCGCTGGTCATAGATCATTTGCCGATGCGGCAAAAGATCGGTGCGGCTGAAGGAAATTTTGCGCGACAGGTACCAGCCGTTTGGCCCCTTGCGAATTACCGCCAGCTGGTAATCGGGCTGATCGACGCGGTGTTTCTTGGCGTCAAGGACGGTCTCGAAACCGTTTTCCAAAACGGCGATTTCGTCGGGGCCAATTTCGCGGAGCAGGAGAGCATCGTAGATCGCCTGCGGCCGCAGATTTTCCAACCTCTTCTCCGGCTGGAAGCCTCCTTCGCTGTTTGTACCGATGACGAACTTGTTCTTGGGCGGAATCCATACCTTGAACATCTGGCCGTCGCTCACCATGTCGAAGGCGGTGTTGCGTACCACTGGAAGCAACCCTTTCATGCGCAACATGGCCGGCTTGCGAGCCAGGACGTAGCCGCGGATTTCCTGGTAATCGGTGATGCGGCCGTTTTTCTGATCCCCGACCGAGGTATTGATGTCCACCGTCGCTTGCATGGACTGGATCTTAGCCGCCTGCGAATTCACATAATCAATCAATTCCTGCTGGGTCGCGGCCCTCAGCGGGACGTTCGAAAGCTTACGGTCGACTTTGCGGGTCCGGAACAGGCACCCGCTGAGCGGAAAAACGACCAGGGCGACCGTGAGAACGGAAGCCAAGCGGAACCGAAGAGAGTGCATTCTTTGACCGGTACTGGGGAAGACGTGTGGCACGCTTTATCTGATTAGGACTGAATCCCTTCGATGCAAGAATCGAGTTGCCAGGCCGCGCTTTAACCGCGCCGCCCACGTCCCCTGAAAACACGGACGTTCGAGCCGGGGGAAATCCCCGGGCAATGAAGCATTTTCACTCACTTCAGTATAAAGCAGGGGGCGGTTCAGCGCTCAGTGCATTCCGAGAGAGTGGCGGTAGGCGGCAACGTTGCGATTGTGTTCGATCAGGTCGCGAGCGAAACGATGGTGTCCGTTGCCGTCGCTGACGAAGTAGAAAAACTGCGTATTTGCGGGATGCAGCGCGGCTTCCAGCGCGCTTTGGCCCGGATTCCCAATTGGTCCCGGCGGCAAACCCGGGAAGCGGTAGGTGTTGTAGGGCGAATTGACCGCCAGGTCGGCGTGGTGAAGGCTTCCCGTATAGGTCCCGTCCAGCAGGTGCGCATAGATCACGCTGGGGTCGGCATCGAGAGCCATGCGATGCGCCAGCCGATTGTAATAGACACTGGCAACCACCGGCCTTTCCTCCGGCACGGCCGACTCTTTTTCCACGATCGAGGCCATCGTCACCGTCCGGTGGACGTCCGAGTTCAGCCCGACTTGCTGCGCCACCTGCCGGAACTGATGGACCATAGTTCCCACCATCTCTTCCATACTCTCGGTGCGTGTGAACTGATACGTGTTCGGGAAGAGATAGCCTTCCAGAGACTTTGCCTCGGGAGCCAGATCGGCAATCAGGTCCGTCCGTGTTTGGGCACTTTTGAGAAAGTCCTCAGCGGGGCCGAGTCCGGCATCCTCCATGGCCTTGGCGATTTCAAACATCGTGTAGCCTTCCGGGATTGTGACCACGTGGAAGTAGATATCGCCGCGGGCGATGCGATCGTAAACCTGCGGAGTGTTGGCTCCCCGGTCGAAGAGGTACTCCCCCGCTTTCAAAGAATGCTTAGGATGCAGGGTGTGCCATACTCGGAACGCGAAAACGCTGTGGATCACCCCGGCTCTTTTGAGTTCAACCCCGATGCGCCGCGTGGAATAACCACTGTGCAACAGCACTGACTGATGGCTCGGCGGAGTGACGGGTGCATAGATCGCCGACGCCAGCCAGCCTCCGGCGGCCAGCGCCATGAGCAAGAACAGCGTGATCAGAGTCCGCAAGGTTCAAGTGTAGATGTTCCGTGAAATTGCAGAAAGCTCACCGGAGTACAGGACCGATTGCAGAGGGCGGAAGTGAGATTGAAGAAGTGAAAATCGGGCGCTACTCGCCCAGCCATGTCGCAAACGGCTTCATCGATTCCACGTGATCGAAGATGATCTTCAGCGCCCCCGTGATTGGGATGGCCAGCACCAGCCCGATCGCGCCCCAGATCCATCCCCAGAACAGCAGGGCAATCGTGACTGCCAGCGGATTGAGCTTCAGGCGGCTTCCCAACATTTTCGGATACAGCACGTTGAGGGCGAAGAGGTGCAGCAGGACGACCACGACGATCACCGCCAACAGGTCGCCGGCGTCCAGTTGCCCCAAGCCCACCAGTACAGGAGGAAGCATCGCCAGCACTACGCCGAGGTATGGCACCAGGCTCAAGAAGCCGCTCAGAAATCCGATAAAGTAGAAAAAGGGGACATGCAACAACCCGAAAATAGCTACGCTGATTCCCGAGATGAGGATTCCGATCAGCAAATTCCCCACGATAAAGCTTTGGAGCATCTTGCCAATCAGTCCCAGCGTGACGTAGGCCGTGTGCCGGTGCTGCAAAGGGAACAGCATCACGGTAGCGGAGCGCGCATGATGCTTCCAGGTCAGCAGGAAATATGCGAGAAATGGGATGAACGAGGCCGCCAGCACAACCTCGGTCAAGGTGCTGACTCCGTGCGTCAGCATGTCGGACCAGTTCGTGACCGGGCGGACGGCGATGACATTGGTCGCCTCCGGCTCCCCGACCGCTTCCCCCGTTTTTTCAAACTTCTCCGCTTGCTGCCGGAAGGGCTTGAGGATGGAACGGATCTTCAACGAATACTGAGGCACGGTATCCACAAAGGCGATGGCGCGGCTGTAGGAGGCATAGGAGATGCCATAGAGTAGCCCAAGCATCAAAAGCACAGCGATCAGGGCCGCCAAGGCTCGCGGAAGGCGCAGGTATATGCCGAGACTTTCCACCAACGGGTCCAGCACGAAGCTCAGCAGGATAGAAAAAAACAGTACCGACAGCACCGATTCGCCGTAGTACGCAAATGCGATGATCAGGCCGATGCCCAGCAGCGTCAGCGACCAGTGATGCCTGCGAGGTGTTTCGACGGTGTCCATTCGTGTCAGGGCCGGCCCATCATTCTGCCTGACCCGGCCGAGATTTGCACGAACGGATTGGAGAAAGGGATTGCGGACGTCAGCGGTCAGATTGCATAAGTAAACGGAGCCGCGAACAACCACGAGTTGCCGGGTCGATGAGGGCGGCTGGCCTAGCGATGTGCTTCCAACCACGACTGCAGGATCAGAATGGCGGCCATCCGATCAACGGCCTTGGCTCGCTTCTCAATGGAGAGGTCGGTTTCGCGGAGGAGCCGATTGGCCTCGCTGGAAGTCCAGCGCTCGTCCCACAGATGAACTGTAACGCTAAAGTGCGTTTCTAGCTCCTGCGCGAAGCCGCGCATCTTCTCGGATTGCGTGCCTTCCGCACCGCTCAGCCGCAGGGGTAGCCCGACCACGACTTCCCGCACTTGATACTCCGCCAGCAGGCGCCCCAGCGCTTCAAGATCACGCCGCTTGTTTTGACGCTGTATGGTCTCGAGCCCCTGGGCGGTGATGCCAAGCGGGTCGGAGACGGCGACGCCGATGCGCCTTGAGCCGACATCGAGGGCGAGGATTCGGGCCGGCCGGCCTGATGCGGTCATGAGTTGATTGTAGATGGCGGAAGGCGGGTTATCGAAAGCTTAGGAAGCCAGCTCCGCCAGCTCAGGAAACCGCAGATTGCACTTGGTCAGGGCCTTAGCCAGCACCTGCTCGATCTCTACCTCGTCGCAGTTTCTGGAGATAGCCAGTTCGCTGACAAGCAGGTAGCGGGCGCGTTCCAGCATCTTCTTTTCGCGGAATGACAGCGATTTGGTCTGGCCCAACATCAGGAGACTTTTGAGCACGGCGGCCACATCCAGCAGGAAACCGGTACGCATGCGCTCGGAGTTCTCCTTGAACCGGTCTTTCCAGTCCAGAGCGTTGTTGCACTCGCCGGAAGACAGATAGTCTACGATCTTCTGGACCTCGCCGTTACGCACGACGGGACGTAGCCCAACGCTGATGACATTGTGGAAAGGCACCATCACTTTGAGGCTGCTGGACTTAATTTTGAGGAGATAGAACTTCTCGATCGTGACTCCAATCGTTCGGCTGCTGATCTGCTCTATGACACCGACGCCGTGATTCGGGTAGACAACCCGGTCGCCAATGTGGAAAACGCGGTCGCCATTCATGGAGGGAAACCTCACCGAGGGGCGTGCGGTAACTCCATCAGTCTAGCCGACCAGGCCCGTAAAGGCAATCCAGATAAGGAGTTTCGTGCCGAAGTGTCATCA
>JACXTT010014063.1_pt1 | contig 10496 bp, 11 predicted proteins | sample 9270951 | NCBI WGS metagenome assembly JACXTT01 (sample SAMN15532306, study PRJNA645909) | rock metagenome | isolation source: weathered quartz diorite | place: Puerto Rico | collected 2017-06-21
CTGGGGTGGCGGGGCCGGCGGCGGCAACTGCGGGCAAGGCGCGGACTGCCCCTGGGCGCCGCCCTGCCGGGGCTCGTTGACCGATCCGAATCCGTTGACCCCTGGCCCATGGGGCAGGCTGCTCGGCGGCTGGGGCGAGGTCCCGGGCAGCACCCATGCTCAGAGCCTGTACGCGCCGCCACTGCCCGACACCCGCGGCGTGCTCGTCAACGGCGCGCTGCGCTGGGACGCGACGACGTGCAGCGCCGACCATGCCTACGAGGCCTGGTTCCAGCCGGCGACCGACCAGCGACTCGTGCTCTCGTACGCCGACCTCGCACCCCTGGGCACCATCGGGACGTTCCACGTGTGGGTGGCCCGCGACGACATCACGCTGGGCTCGCTCGTCCGGTAGTGCGCCGTCAGCCCGCAGCAGTCACCCTGACCTGCTCGAGCTCCCAGTACGCCCGCATCGAGGTGATCAGCCCGGCCTCGTCCACCCGGTAGACGGTGACCAGGTCGATCTCGGCCCGGGTCCCGTCGGGGAACGTGGTGGCGAAGGTCGCCTCCTGCGCGGAGGAGTCACCGCAGGCGTGCGACGTCCGGACCTCGACGTCGAAGCGTGAGACCGGAGCGATGGCGACGTCCCAGAAGTGCTCGATGCCCGCGCGACCGTGGTGACCGGCACCCGAGGCATCGAAGATCGACGGGCCTACCGGGTCGTGGATCTCGCAGTCGTCCGCCCAGAGAGCGAGCCACCCGTCCTTGTCACCGGCGATCGCGCACCGCAGCGCTGCCTGCTGCGCGAGCCGCGCTGGATGCGGTGCGTCGGCCGCCAGCCACCGCACGGAGCCGAGTCCATCAGTCATGCCGGAACGCTACCGGCCCGGGCGATCTGCCCAACGCCGTTCCATCACCCTCAGGATCGCGGGATAGACGATCAGGTAGCGGAACGGCTTGATGAAGCGCATGTAGGCCCGCCCGAACAGCCCGCGGGCTTTCACGTAGACGGCCATCTGGGCCTGGTGATCGTCCCCCTCGGCGGGCACCCACGCGAGGTGCAGCACGGCGTGCACCGTCGCGTTCGACAGCTCGGCGGCGAACTCGTCGGAGGTGCGGAAGAGGGGCGAGAACGGCAGCGATCCGAACTGGACATCGTCGCCGGTGCCGAGCAGGTCGGCAGGAAGCCGGGTGACCAGCGAGGTCTCGCGACTCTTCGGGATCGCGCGGCGCTCCTCGCCGTCGTCCGGGGTCGAGACCCGGCCCAGGCGGAACGCACGGCCGAGCAGGTCGCGGACGACCCAGAGCGTCCGGGCGGCGAACGGGAGCTGGTGGGTCGGATCCGAGGTCGTCATCGCCTCGAGGGCGAGGTCGAATTCGTCGGCGCGGCCGCAGACCGGAAGAGCCCAGACGTCCTCGAGCTCGAAGTCCTCGACGATCGCGCGGATCCGCCACGGACCCGCTTCGTGGACCGCGTTCGGGATCCGGCCCGGCTTCACGGCGTACGCCGTCGCGTTGCTCCCCAGAGACCGACCCCGATGCCGACGACGGCACCACCGAGCCCGATGAACTGCTGCGACTTCGACATCTCCCGGTGCGTGCTCCACCCGCCGAGCAGGTCGGAGGCGTCCGCGCCACCGGAGGCGAGGAACCAGCCGCGGGTGTCCCGGCCTCGCAGCGCGGCCTGCACGAGAAGTCCGCCGATCAGTGCGTCTCGGTAGCCCATCGACCGGAGCAGCAGCCGCGTGGTCGGCACCGGTTCCTCGTGGTCGCCCCAGAGCTTGTTGGCCTTCTCGGGCGAGACCAGGAAGGAGATTCCGGAGGCGAGCCGGATTCCGCCGGCGGTGAGGGCGGCGCGGTCGATGCTCATGTCGGGATCGTAGAGCCCGACGTGATCACCGAGCCCGGAGCCGTGATCACGGTGGCGCGCGCCGGCTCGGGTGACGGCGCCGGGCCGTCGGGCTCCTCAGGGCCCGGCCCGGGTCTGCCCGGCGACATCGCGAGCAGCACCAGCAGCGGGGCCAGGACCAGGACGCCGGTCGGCGGGATGCCCGTACCGGAATCGTTGGCGAAGAACGCGAGCACCCAGCAGAACAGGATGGCGCGCAGGCCCGCGGCCAGGAACGGCACGGTCTGCACCGCGGGTCCGACGGCCCGCCGGTACATCCCCGGTCGCAGCGCGATCACAGCCACCAGGACCAACAGCACCGGCACCAGGCGGGTCAGCCAGCTCGACGTGAGCATCGTCCAGTTCTGCGTCCAGATCGAGGCCAGCCCGCTCCAGCGCTCGTGGCCGAGGACCTGCGCCACGAAGTCGCCGAGGTGGGTCCGGTACTGCTCGGGTCCCAGATAGTCGACGAGCGCGAACGCGCCGACCAGGCCGATGGTTGCGGCGAACAGCGACGCGAACCGGCGCCACGTCACCTTCTCGCCACCGGCCTTCAGCGCGAGGTACCCGAACGCCGGCACCATCGCCAGCGGTCCGCCACCGTCCGCGCCCCAGGCCGGCGAGCCGTCGATGACCACCGCGGCCAGGCCGATGAACACCACGACGGCGACCGCGGATCGTCGTTGACCGAGCTCGATCAGGCGCCCGGCGAGGATGACCGCGATCATGATCGCGCTGGTCGCGAACACGGCGTACGCGACGTTGCCCTGCCCGTAGTAGCGCCCTCCATAGACGGGCTGCAGGCCGATCAACGAGATGAACTGCAGTCGCGATCCGTGGACCACGTCCTGGGCCACGACGAAGAACGTCACGATCACCATGAACGCCACCGGACCGGCCGGACGACGACGCCACGGCCCGAGCACGGCCAGGAGCGTCATCGCGGCCGAGATCCCGAGGACCGTCAGGCAGAGCGCGACCTCAGGGTTCCACGCGTTCCACCACGGCACCAGCCCGGCGAGCAGGGTGGCCGCGGGGGTGGCCGCGCACATCGCGGCGACCGCGGACCACCAGGCCCGCATCCTCGGCGTCAGCTGGACCGGCTTGTTGCGCGCCAGCCGGCGACGGCGTGCGAGGACCCACCAGGCGAGGCCGACGGCGCCGGCCAGGGCGCTGCCGCCGAGGAACAGGATGAAGAACATCGGCACGAAGGAGTACTCGGCATCGAGGGCGCGGGTCAGCCCGATCACGCGGTTCACTGGGCCGTCCACCGACGACATCGGACGCACCACCGGGGGCGGCCGTCGCCGAGGATGGGCGCCCGGTTGCCCAGCCGCTCGAGACCCAGGGCGCCCAGGTCGGCGGTCTGCAGGACTCCCGGCTGGCGCGTCGACAACGACGTCAGCAGACCGTGCGGGACGCCGGGTCCGGAGATGATCACCGGACGCAGCGCGGGCGAAGCGCCGTCCGCCGCCATCCCGCTGACGACGAGGGTCGCGTTCGCCGGCAACCGTCGGATCAGTCGTTCGAGAGTCGGCTCGTCGGTGGTGCCGAGGTCGACCAGCGAGACCGGGCAGGTCGTGAAGTCGATCGCCTCAGGGTTGTTCTTGTAGTCGTTGACGACGCCGGCGCGATCAGCCGCACCGAGGGCCGAGTCGGGGCCGGCCGCCGCGACGCACTGGCCGGCCGCGGCGAGGACCGAGGTGACGCCACCGAGGTCGTCCGGGGTGGTGGCCGCGAGCCCGATCGCGCGCCAGCGCGACCAGGCGGGGAACTGTGCCGACCCGTCGGAGCCCTGGGTCGGAACGACTTCGCCACAACGCCCCGGGCCGGCCTCGGTCGGGGTCGCGGAGGCAAAGATCAACCAGGCCTGGACCGAGCAGTTCCGTCCGGAGGGGCTGCGCGTTGCCTGGGCCCCGACAGCCCCGCGTTCGGCAAGTTCCCACAGGGCCGGGGTGCGGTCGCGGCTGACGTCGGACCAGCTCAGCGACGGCATCGCGACCACGACGAGCGGGCCAGGTTGGATGATCGACTGGACGCGCGGGTGCGACAGCCACGCGGCAATGGCCAGTGCGACACCGACGAACGTCAGGCCGGTCAGCACCAGCAGCGACAACCAGCGCCGGAAGCTCACCGGGCCAGGCTGGTCAACGGACCAACACCCGGGCCGCGCGGCCCGCGATCGGGCCCGACGAACCGACACCCGTGCGGTCGCGTGCGACGTCGTACATGATGTCGTGCTGCTTCAGCACGGTCGTCCACTCCATGTCCACCGGTTCGGTCGTGTTGTGGTGGCGGATGGCGGCGGCGAGCTCGGGATCTGTGGCGAGCCGGTGCAGGCACACTGCGATGTCCGCGTCGTCGCGGGCGAGCAGGCCGTCGAGCTCCTCGGTGATGAACTCGGAGACACCGCTGGACGCCATCCCGACGATCGGTACGCCGGCACAGCGCGCTTCGAGCGCCGCGATCCCGAACGACTCGAGGGTCGCCGGAGCAACCAGGACGTCGGCGCTGGCCAGCAGCGACCTGATCTCGCCGCGTTCGAGCCTGCCGGGAAGGGCGACCCGGTCCTGGAGACCGTGCGCACGCACCACTGCCGCGACCTTGTCGCTCTGGGCTCCGTCGCCGACGATCGTCGCCGACCAGCGCAGGTCCGGTGCCAGGGCAGCGAGCTCGGAGAGCGCCTTGACCAGCACCAGCGGCCGCTTGCGGGCAGCGAGCCGACCGACGCAGAGGATGTGGAAGTCCTCAGCCGGCTCGTGCGGCACGGTCCAGTCCGCCGAGTCGATGCCGTTGTGCAGGACGTGCACCTCGTCGGCCCGGCCGAGCTCGGCGCGCAGCCGGTCGGCGGCGGCGTCGCTGACCGCGGTGTAGGTCATCCGTGACGTCGGCAGCCGCAGAACCTTGATGCCGGCACCGACGAGACCCCGGGCCTGCGGCAGCAGCGAGTGCAGGCTCACCAGGATCGGCAGCGAACCGCTGTGGCGCAGGACGCCCCAGGTGAAGGGGGATCCGACGGTCAGGTGGGCGTGCACGACGTCGGGCTCGAACGCGGCGATGGCGGCGCGCACCCGCGGACCGATCCCGACTCCGAAGAACCCGGTGCCGAGCCGCGTGACCTGCACGCCCTCGAGGTCGTCGGCAGGGCCGTCCGGTGCGGCTTGCCCGGTCATGATCATGACGTCGTGGCCGGAGGCCTGCTGCCTGGTGGCGAGATCGGCGACGTGCAGCTCGATCCCGCCGAGTCGCGGCAGGAACGTGTCGGTGACGTGCAAGATCCTCATGCGGCGAATCCGTTCGGTGGGGCCAGGACAGCGAGCTCGTCCGGCTCGACACCGTCGCGGGTCTGGTTCGCCCGCTCGGCGGCGTGAGCCAGGCGTGCCTTGCGGGTACGACCGAGCCAGGTCAGCGCGATCGCGCCGCCGATCGGGATCTCGATCGCGAAGATCAGGGTCCGGTAGAGCAGCACGCCGGTCGCGGCGGCGACCGGATCGACGCCGTACCAGTGCAGGGCGGCGACCGTCCCGAGCTCGGCGACCCCGGCCGCGCCGGGGGTGATCGGTGCCAGGCTGATCAGGCGCTCGATCGCGAACGCGATCAGCACCGTGTTGGGGGAGGCACCGGCACCGACGGCGGCCAGGCAGCCGTACAGCAGCGTTGCCTGGAGCGCGAGGTACGCCAGCACTCCCACGCTCATCCGTGCCCACCCGGTCCGCACTGCCTCGATCAGCTGGGTGCGGCTCGCCACCAGCCAGGCGGCACAGGCGGGCACCTTGCGCTTCGGTGCGACCCTGGCGATCAGCGCCTCGGCCTTGCGACCGGCAAAGAGCGCCGTGCGCTCCGAGTGCATGATGGCGTACGCGCCGGTGATCAGGACGAGGATCAGGACCGTCGCGCTGATCGTGGCCGAGCCGAGGCCGGACGGAAGCCCGGCTCCGAAGATCGCGGCGACGGCCAGCACGGTGATCCCCATGACGAACTTGCCCACGACGTTCCAGAGGTTCGTGGACAAGGTGAACGCCGCAAAGCTGTCGGACCGGAAACCCCAGCTCCTGGACATCGCATAGCCGAGCCCCATGCCGGCGGGACCTCCGAACGGCAGCAGGCTCGACACCGAGGATCCGGCGAGGCTGAGGGTGAGGGCCTGGCGGACCGTGAGTCCGGGCATGGCCGCTGTCAGGACCAGCATCTGGGAGAGCATTCCGACGAACCAGAGCAGGAACAGGCCGACGAGAACGATCACCGGGACAGCCGTCAGACTGGTCCCGATCGAGCTCCAGGAGACCCCGACGAGCGAGGGGAAGGCGACCAGCAGACCGACGCCGAGCGCGATCACACCGAGGGAGCCGGTCAGCTGTCCCCAGCGCGCGCCGGTGCGCCTCGTCGTGTCCATCGGGCTATCCTCCTCGATCCGGCCGCGGATTTCACCTTGTAGTACTGGTACCACCATGCCTGTTCGACCTGACCGTGGGCTGACGACGCGGCGTGTTCTCGGCATCTGGAAGGCATGATTCGGGGGTGCCGTTCACGCTGGTCGCCTTCCACGCCCACCCAGACGACGAGTCCTTGCTGATGGGCGGGACCATCGCGCGCGCCGCTGCGGAGGGTCACCGCGTGGTGCTTGTCACAGCGACCGACGGCGCCGCAGGCCTCGCCGCGGGATCCATGGGCGAGCGTGAGGAGCTGGGTCGACGTCGGCTCGAGGAGCTCGAGGGCGCGGCAACCGCCCTCGGCGCAGCCCGGGTCGTGCACCTGGGATTTCCGGACGGAAACTTCCCGAGTGTCCCGGTCGGTGACGCAGCGGCAGCGCTTGGCACCGTGCTCGAGGAGGAGAGCGCCGACGTGCTGACCGGGTACGACCCCTCAGGCGGCTACGGACACCCCGATCACGTGCACGTGCACCGGGTCGCGCGCGCGGCAGCAGCTCGAGCCGGGGGTCCGGTCCTGCTCGAGACCACCGTGAACAGGGCCCTGGTCGTTGCCGGGGCGCGGATCGTGCACGCCATTCCCGGAGGCCCGCCGGTGGACCTGACCCTGATGCGCACGTCGTACCTGCCCGGCTCGGAGATCACGCACCGGGTCCGGGTCTCCGACCACCTCGACGCCAAGGTCAGCGGCCTCGCCGCGCACGCGAGCCAGCGCACCGGTGGCTCGGGCTTCCGTACGGTCTCGATGCTCTGCCGGCTGCCCCGGCCGCTGGCACGTCTTGTGCTCGGCCGCGAGTGGTTCCGCGAGGTCGGTCGGGACCCGGGTGCGCGGCCGATCGACGACATCTTCGCGACGTGTCGTGAGGTCACGAATCGTTGATCAGTGCGCCATGTCGACGAAGCGCGAGTAGTGGCCCTGGAAGCTGACCGTCACGTCGCGGATCGGTCCGTTGCGGTGCTTGCCGACGATGATGTCGGCCTCGCCCGCACGCGGTGACTCCTTCTCGTACATGTCCTCGCGGTGCACCAGCATCACGATGTCGGCGTCCTGCTCGAGGCTGCCCGACTCACGGAGGTCCGAGACCATCGGCTTCTTGTCGGCGCGCTGCTCCGACCCACGGTTAAGCTGCGCCAGCGCGACGATCGGGACTTCGAGCTCCTTCGCGAGCAGCTTGATCTGGCGGGAGAACTCCGAGACCTCGACCTGCCGCGACTCGACCTTGCGCCCGGACGTCATCAGCTGGATGTAGTCGATGACGATCAGCTTGAGGTCGTGGCGCTGCTTGAGCCGGCGGGCCTTGGCCCGGATCTCCATCATCGTCATGTTCGGACTGTCGTCGATGAACATCGGGGCGCTCGAGACCTCGCCCATCTTCTTGGCCAGCCGGGACCAGTCGTCGTCGTTCATCTGGCCGTTGCGGATGTGCGACAGGGAGATCCGCGCTTCGGCACTGAGCAGGCGCATCGTGATCTCGGACTTGCCCATCTCGAGGCTGAAGATGCAGCTGGTCAGGTTGTTGTGGATCGACGCCGCCCGGCAGAAGTCCAGGCCGAGCGTCGACTTCCCGCTACCCGGGCGGCCGGCGACGATGATCATCTGGCCGGCCTGGAGCCCATTGGTCAGCTCGTCGAGGTCGGCGAGGCCGGTGGGTACGCCGCGCAGGGAACCGTCGTGGTTGGAGATCGCCTCGATCTCGTCGAGCGTCCCTTCCATGATCGCGCTCAGCGGCGTGTAGTCCTCGGACGTCCGGTTCTCGGTGATCGCGTAGATCTCTGCCTGCGCGCGGTCGACCGTGTCGTCGACCTGGCCCTCGCCGGCGTACCCGAGCTGGGCGATCTTGGTGCCCGCATCGACCAGGCGGCGCAGGATCGACTTCTCGCGCACGATCTCCGCGTAGTAGCCGGCGTTCGCGGCGATCGGGACGCTGGCCGACAGCGTGTGCAGGTACGGCGCGCCGCCCACCCTGATGAGCTCGCCTCGACGGTTCAGCTCGGCCGACACCGTGACCGGGTCAGCTGGCTCTCCGCGGGCGTAGAGATCGGTGATCGCGTCGAAGATGGTCTCGTGCGCCGGGCGGTAGAAGTCGTGGGCCTTGGCGACCTCGAGGACGTCGGCGATGGCGTCCTTGGAGATGAGCATCGAGCCGAGGACGCTCTGCTCGGCGTCGGTGTCCTGCGGAGGCATCCGCCCGGTCCAGTGCTCCTGGTTGCCGTGCTCGCCGCCGGCGCCGCCCAGTGAGCCGAGGTCGCCCGGGTAGGGCTCGGGGAAGCCGGATTCGCCGATGCCCGTGGACTCCGCGATGCTCATGCCGACCTCCCCCTTTCCGTTGCCACCGATTCGTCGGGCGCAGGTGCCCTTGGCAATTCAGGCTAGGGGGGTCCACCCCCACGATTGTGTTGCCGCACCTGCCCGGCCGGTGCCTTTCGACCCCGTTTCCGGCCCCCGGACTGCGTGAGGCTATGTCCAGGAAAGGGCGTGCGCATAGTCGGCTATCCACAGCCACTTGTGGAAAACCCTGTGGGCGGTGTGGAACACCGCGAAATTCCTGTGCACAGGGTGGTGACTACGCTGTGGACCCGCAAATGGTGAACATTTGGTACTGGCCGCTGACCTGCACAAACAGCCGTCCACGGCCTGTGGAGAAAAGATTCTGGTCCGGTTTCCGTTCATCGTTTCGTCATCTGGGACGCAGTGGTCCCTAAGTCGACAAATCCGCTGAACGATTCGATTACCCACAGATTGTCGGCGTTATCAACAGGTCACTACATCGGGGGATGGCCTTGCGCGCACCCATGGTGTAAGTACACGGCCGTCAGACCTGGCGGTGACCGGACCGAAGGCGCCCGCGAGCCCTAGGATCGACGCGTGACGCCCCTCCAGAAGATCGCGATGGGTCTCGTCATCATCTTCATCCCCGCGGACTTCCGGGTCGGCGGGCACGCGTACGACGCGCTGGCCGACCCGATCGGCTGGCTGTTCATCCTCTCCGGCCTGAGAACCGTGCGCACGACGCTCGACCTCGACATCGCCTACTACCTTGCCTGGGTCGCCCTCGCGATCAGCGTCCCGCTGTGGTTCCCGCAGTTGGTCGAGCACCTGCCGACGGTCAATCCCTCCAAGGCGGGGGTCGTGCTCGAGCACACGACCTCGCACGACAAGGTCACCGACCCATCAGTGCTGTGGGCGTTCTCGCTGCCGCAGGCCGGGTTCAGCCTGCTGCTGGCCAAGGCGATCAGCCAGGAAGCGGCCACCCGCCAGCCGCGCGACGTGCAGGTGGCCGGTCGGTTCGGAGTGCTCCAGTGGGCGCTCGGAGCGACGATCCTGCTGCCGCCGATCGCCTTCGCCGAGGACATCCCGGGCCTGGAGCGCGGGACCCTGATCGGGATCGGGGCGGTCAGCGTCGTTTTCATCTACCAGCTCTTCCGCTGGCACCGCCGTGAATACCTGGGCGGTCCGGGTCCGCTCCTGGTCGGGGGTCCGAAGGTTCCCGGGAACGACGAAGGCCGCCCCGACTAGCGGAGCGGCCTTCGAGTTGCTGCGTTCGTTCAGGCGGACACGACGTTGAGGCTGACCTTCGCCTCGACGTCGTCGTGCACCTTGACGGTCACCGTGTGCGCGCCGAGCGACTTGATCGGGTTGGCGACGACGATGGTGCGCTTGTCGACCTCCCCGCCGGCGTCGACGATCGCCGAGGCGATGTCGGCCGTGGTGACGGCGCCGAACAGGCGGCCGCCCTCACCGGCGCGGACCTTGACCTGGAAGACCGAGCTCTCGAGGCGGGTCTTGACCTCGGCAGCGTGGTCGGCGTCGCGGACGGCACGCGAGTCGCGCGCCTTCTTGATCGACTCGATGGTCTTCTCGCCGCCGCGGGTCCAGCGGATGCCGAAGCCACGGGGGATGAGGTAGTTGCGGCCGTAGCCGTCCTTGACCTCGACAACATCGCCAGGTGCACCGAGACCGGTCACCTCTTGGGTCAGGATGAGCTTCATTGTTCTACTCCTCCTGCTCAGCGAGCCGTCGACGTGTACGGAAGCAGGGCGACCTCACGGGCGTTCTTGACGGCCGTGGCGACGTCGCGCTGGTGCTGTACGCAGTTGCCGGTGACCCGACGGGCACGGATCTTGCCGCGGTCGGAGATGAACTTGCGCAGGAGGTTGGTGTCCTTGTAGTCGATCAGGGACGCCTTCTCCTTGCAGAACTG
>JACXTT010014064.1_pt1 | contig 10496 bp, 12 predicted proteins | sample 9270951 | NCBI WGS metagenome assembly JACXTT01 (sample SAMN15532306, study PRJNA645909) | rock metagenome | isolation source: weathered quartz diorite | place: Puerto Rico | collected 2017-06-21
TGAGACTGTTCTAAGCCGGTCCGGCTCGGGGCTGGCCCTACCGTTGCAAGAGGCAGTTCATGTCAGCTTCTTCTGCTCCGCAAGCGTCAGAGCCGGAACGCGATCATCCGCTGGCGCGGGCATTTGCGTCCTTTACTGAAGCCGCGGGTTCCGGTGCGTTGAGCCTGGACTGAAAACGGCGCTCAGCAAGAAGGTGCAGCTCCATGAGCAATCACCCTGTGCAGGCCTACAGCGGTCTGCAAACCGAGGCGGAGCGGGAGCGCGTCCTGGTGGAGCAGCTTCCGCAAGTGCGGTACATCGCGCGCCGCATTCACGAGCGGCTGCCCCGCCATGTCCCGCTGGAGGACCTGGTCCATGCTGGAGTGGTCGGACTGATCGACGCTCTGGGCAAGTTCGACCAGTCCAAGCACGTGCAGTTCAGTTCCTACGCCAAGTTCCGGATTCGCGGCGCGATTCTCGACAGCCTGCGGGAACTCGACTGGAGCCCGCGCGAACTGCGCCGCAAGGGCCGCATGGTCGAACAGTCCTACAGCACGCTTTCCGGCAAGCTGGGACGCGCCCCCAACGAAAGCGAACTGGCCGGCGAAATGGGGCTGCAACTGCGCGAACTGCAGTCGCTCCTGGCGGAACTCGACGGTTTGGAACTGGGCAGCCTTCGTGTCGAGTCGCAACGTGATGGCAAGGAAGAAGACCTCACTGACCACGTTTCCGGTGCTCCGGACGAAACGCCCTTCTTCTTCTGCCTGCGCGCCGAGATGAAGCACTTGCTGACGCAAGCGATCGGCGAACTGGCGGAAAAGGAACAACGTGTTCTGTCGCTCTACTACTACGAGGAACTCACCATGAAGGAGGTGGGAGAAGTGTTGGGCATTGGCGAATCGCGGGTTTCGCAGATTCATTCTCTGGCCATGGTGCGCTTGCGCGCCCGTCTGAGCGCGTTGCTGGCGGGGTCGCCTCCTCCCCTTTCTCACGCCAAGGCGGCGGGAACAACCTAGAGGACCCAATGGACAAAGTACTCAACCAGCAGGAAATCGATGCGATGGTACGAGCCGCCCGCGGTGGCCAGTTCGGCGCCGCGGCTCAGCCGCAGATGGTGGTGCAGCCCTGGGACGTCCGTCAAGCGGGGCAAATTGGAAGCGAGCAGATGCGCGCCATCAACCAGCTGCACGAAGGATTTGCCCGTAACCTGACGCACGCCGTCGGAGCCTATCTGCGCATCGCGTTTGAGTGCAGCCTGGTTTCGGCGGAGCATCTCACGTATCGCGAATTCCTGCAGCGCCTGCCCGAAAAGACTTACCTGGCATCCTGCGATCTGGCGCCCGTGGGCGCAGTGGCGATTCTGCAACTTGATCTAGCGGTCGCGTTCCCGGTAATTGATCTGCTGCTCGGAGGCGAGGGAAAGGGTGGCGATCTTGGCCGCGAGATCACCGAAATCGAAGTGCAGGTTCTGGAGAGCATCATGCGCATCATCTGCCGCGAACTGCAAACCGCCTGGCAGGCGATCGCGCTGGAGTTCAAACTCGGACAGCGCCAGCACATCACGCAGGTGGAGCGCTTGATGGTTCCGGAGGAAAAGAATCTTTGCCTGAGTTTTGAGGTCACCATGGCAGAAACTCGGGGCACGCTGAATCTCGCTGTTCCCGCTGTAGTCTCCAACGCTCTGCTGCGAAAGATTTCCGCGGACCTGAGCTATCAGCGGCCTCGCAGTCCAGCCGAGGCCCGCCCGCGCCTCCAGAAGAGGCTGCTGAATTCCGTTTTCCTGGTGGAACTTGCGGCTACGCATCTGCCAGTGTCATTGCAAGCGCTGGCGGATCTGACCCCCGGCACGGTCTTGCCCTTTCCGGTGAGCGCATCCAGTCCTGCGGTCCTGCTGGTGGATGAAATGCGCTTGTGTTCGGCCATGCCGGTGCGAGTGAGTTCCCGCCGCGGTGCCCGCGTGGTCTCGCTGGAACTCATCCCGGCGCAGGCTGGCGAACTATGACGGAAACCGCAGACAAACAACCGAGTGCCGAATTAAAGGCCTGGTTTGAGGCGTGGCAAACCTGCGCCCAGACGGTGCTCTCCCAGGTTACCGGACAGCCGGTGATGTTCGAAGTTTCTGCCGAACCGCTGGCCGCAGCCGACTCCGACTTGCTCTACACGGTTGTTGCGGGCGGCACGTTGCGCGGCGAGATGACGTTGCGAATGCCCGCCGATGCGGGCACGCGTCTGGCCCAGCGGTTTCTGCAGGAAACAGAGCCGGCGCCCAGTGAGCCGTCGCCCGAGCATAAAGAGGCGCTGGAAGAACTGCTGCGCCAAATTGCCGGACAAGCCGCGACCGTTCTCGCTGCGGCCGCCGGAGGCGAAGTACAGTTTCACGTCGCTGCATCGGCTGCGCCTTCGTGGTCGTCGGCCGCCACGGTGTGCCTTCACACGCGGGATGAAGCCGGCACACCGGTCACGCTCGAACTCCAGGTCAGCGCGGCCTTGGCGACGGCCCTGCAACCGCGGCCGGAGGCGCCGCGTGCACAGGCTCTGTCGCCGCTACCTCCGCCTCCGCCTCCCGGCGATGCCAGTTACGACCGCCTTATGGATGTGGGCTTGGAGGTCAAGCTTCGTTTCGGCAGCCGCCGCATGATGCTGCGCGAAGTGCTCGCACTCAGCGCGGGGGTAGTCGTCGAGCTTGACACCCACATCAACTCGCCCGTGGACTTGCTGCTCGACGGCCGCGTGGTCGCGCAGGGTGAGGTCGTGATCGTGGATGGCAAGTACGGACTGCGCGTCACCGAAGTTCTGGAGCCCAGATCGCCGGCCTGAGAACCGCCTTATGCGAGAGCCGCACAAATCGTCGGCATGGCCGGCCCACTGGGCAAAGAGCTGGCAGGAACCACAGCCCGGTTGCGGGCTGATGGCGTGCACGAGGCCGCAATCGGTGTGGAAGCGCGTCTGGCGCCGCCAAGGCGGAATGTTCCTGCAAGGCGTGTACTATTGCCGGCCTCAATGTTTGGAAACGGCGCTGGTGGCGCAACTGTCCCGCCTGCACGCGCTGGCTCCGGCGGCACCGCCGGCCAACCGCATTCCCCTTGGACTGCTCATGGTGGCGCGCGGCCGCCTGACCTACCCGCAGGTCGTCACCGCCCTTGCCGCCCAGCAGTCAGCCCGCACGGTAAAAATCGGCGAATGGTTCGAGCGGCTTGGTTTCGCCACTGAGCAGGAGGTCACTTCCGCCCTCGGGTTGCAGTGGGGATGTCCCGTTGCGTCTTCGCTTGATCCCGCTACGGCCGCGCCTTTCGGCCGCATCCCGCTGGCCATCCTAGACGCATTTCAAATGCTGCCGCTGCATTTCGTCTCCGCCAGCAACACGCTTTCCCTTGCGTTCGGCGAGCGCGTGGATCACGCTGCTTTGTATGCCATCGAGAAAATCCTGGATTGCCGCACGCGGCCGTGCGTGGCCAGCCGCCGGGGCATCGCTCACGAGTTGGACCAGCTACGGCAACACACCCGGCCCGGTGAAGTCGACTTCGGCCCCATGCGCGATGTCGCCGAGATGGGCCGCATCGGAGCCAGCTACGCAACAAGACTCAGCGCCGAAGACGTCCGGCTAGGGCGCGTCGGTCCATTCCTCTGGCTCCGTCTGAAACTGCGGACTTCGCACCTGAATCTGCTGTTTCATCTGCGGCCTGAACCCTGTCGCGTCCCGGCAACTACGAGCGCGCTCCTGCCCCTTGCTCCGGACGATGGCTATGTGGCGGAAAGACGGACGCAGCAAGATAGATTTCTCTGCCAGGCTTCGACCGGACACTCCGTGCGTCCTGCAACGGCACCTACCCAAACACATACTGAGGATCGTAACTAACCCCCGATTTCTTCAGCAGTGTAACGAACCCATCTTCGAACGAATGCTTCTGATGATGCTCCGCCTGGTGTTCAACATACTCTTTAACAGCATCCCGGTTCGAAGCGCTCACACTGAAAGCTCCGTAGCCATCCTGCCACGCAAAGCCAATGCCGTGCTCGCTCATCCAGCGTGACGAATTCGCCTTGAAGGTCTGCATTGCCTTGGCGAGCGGGAGCGTGGCAGGCAAGGCGATGAGCAGGTGAACGTGATTGCTGATGCCTCCGGCAGCGATGACCGGCACGCGGATGTTCGATCCGATGCCGTTCATGTATTGCAGGAGTCCGGGTAAGAGTTCCTGCGGAATCGCAGGACGGCGTTCCTTGGTGCTGAATACGCAATGAATCAGGACATTGGGATAGGTGTGTGCCATAGTGTCGTCCCTACGGGACTCGCTCGTCGGGCGCCGCCTCCCGGCACTTACGTGCCAGGCTTTCCTGTATCGCCCCTTCGGGGCAGGCGAGCGGCCTCGTGGAAGTCTTATTCGTGTGCTAGTAGTTTTCAGATCAGTCTCAGAGACAGTGTTGCGGGAAACGAGGGCTCCGTCTGTGAGAGCTGTCACCTCGAAATTGTTCGATTATTCGCGACCATTGGGACTAGCCCAGGTGCTTCGAGGCCGAGCCGCGGGCCAGACTGGCCAATACGCCAGCCGCGCGGCGGCGCCACAGGAAAGCCCGGCACGCAAGTGCCGGGTGCGGAGGGGTCAAGACCGAGTCCCGTAGGACGACACCCCCGGCCTCAACGTCGTGTGATCAAAGAGATACGCGTAATGGGCGCGTTCCCGGACCGAATCCGGTATCATAGAAGGACTATCCGGAGGGGTAATGGCGGTTCCTGTATCCCAAATGTGGACGGTCGCGACCTACGTCCTGCGGCAAAAAATCGCCCGGCGCAAGCGCTACCCTCTCGTCCTGATGCTCGAACCGCTCTTCCGCTGCAATCTGGCCTGCGCGGGATGCGGCAAGATCCAGTACCCGGCCCACATCCTGAAACGCGACCTCACTCCCGAAGAGTGCTTCAAAGCCGTCGATGAATGCGGCGCCCCAATGGTCTCCATCCCTGGCGGCGAGCCGCTCATGCATGCGCAGATCGACAAGATTGTCGAAGGCCTGGTCACCCGCAAGAAATATATTTATCTCTGTACGAACGCGCTCCTGCTCAAAGAAAAGCTGCACCTGTTCAAGCCCAGCAAGTATCTGAGCTTCTCCGTCCACATGGACGGCCAGAAAGAGCACCACGACTTTTCCGTCTGCCGCGAAGGCGGATTCGACATCGCCCTCGAAGGCATCCGCGAAGCCGTGAAAGCCGGATTCCGCGTGACCACCAACACGACACTATTCGACGGCGCCGACCCCAACAGCGTCCGCCAATTTTTCGACGAGATGATGGATGTCGGCGTCGAGAGCATGATGGTCTCCCCGGGATACTCCTACGACAAAGCCCCTGACCAGAAACACTTCATGGGACGCGCCCGCACCCGCCGCCTGTTCCGCACCATGCTCTCGAATCGAAAGAAGACCTGGCGCTTCAACCAGTCGCCGCTCTTCCTCGAATACCTGATGGGCCAGCGCAGCTACAACTGCACTCCGTGGGGCATGCCGACCTACAACCTGTTCGGATGGCAAAAGCCCTGCTACCTGCTCCAGGACGGTTACGCCGAGTCCTACAAAGAGTTGATGGAAACTACCGAGTGGGACAGCTACGGCACGCAGTCCGGCAACCCGCAATGCGCGAACTGCATGGTGCATTGCGGTTATGAGCCGAGTTCAGTGGACGATACTTTCGGCTCGCTGCGTGGATTTGTCGACACCGTGAAAGCGACGTTCTCTCTCTATCCGGACAAGAACGCGCTCGCGGACCTCGAACAAGAAGTGCGCCCCGTCTACTCCTACAATCCGCTGGTGCAGATCGAAGCCCCGACCGCTGAGGTCGCCGAAGAAAGTCGCGCATGACCGGGCGCGAAGTCGGCCACGAACACGCGACGCACCCCGTGCATGTCCCTGGGCAACCGCGCCCCACCGACGAATTGGAAGTTGTCCCCGGCTTCGAGCGCGAAAACCTGCAAGGCTGGATTCCCAAGCTTGCCACCGAATCCGACATCCGCGCCGTGATCGAAAAGGCGTTCGATTATCGCGGCGATGTCACCATCTCCCGCAAAGACGGTTCTCAGATCACCGGCTATCTGTTCGACCGCCGAGCCGGTTCTACTCTTGCCAATTCCGTGGTTCGCCTGATGCTGGCCACGAGCAATGAGCGCCCGGCCATCCCTTACTCCGAAATCGCAGGCCTAGCCTTCACCGGCCGCGACACCGCCGCCGGCAAGAGTTACGAAGCCTGGGTAAAGAAATACTGGGAGAAGCGCGCCAAAGGTGAAAAGAATATCTCGATTGAGCCGGAAGCGCTGGAGTAGAGTACGTGGGTCTGCAACATTTGGCCTGGACAGACCTTGAGCTAGACAGTCCGTCTGCGAACTGGGCCTTCGCCCTCAATGGCCAGTATCCTGTCGTAGAGTCGCTTTTTGGCCTCCGCGGCAGACTCGTACGCAATGAAGTTGAACTGCCGCACGTCAAAATGAAGACCGCCCTCTCTCGTTAGTTCTTGGTTGCTGCACATCCAGATCACCTGCCTGCCAAGACCCAACATGAGTCCTGCCTCGAAATACACGCCGGGCCGCTGGCCTGTGAAATCTGCCACCATGTACCGAGAACGTCTGATCTGGCCGATGATCTCGTCATCGATTCGATTCACGTGCTCATGTTGGTCGATCCTGAGCGGCTCATATCCGGCCTCTATAATCGCGGGATGGATGGCACTCTCGTAGATCTGCTTAGTGCCCTCATCAAACCACATTGCGACGAATGCACGTGACGAGGACCTCCCTTGGCGCTTAATTGTCTCAAGATGTTCCCAACCGACCATCGAGAGTCCCACGCCCGTGTCCGATCTCTCGAAATAGCCGCGGTCGCTCAGCGTTCGATACAAAAAATTGACTTCGTCTGGGGTTGAAAACAACAACGGATAGTCTCGGTCGGTATCAAATGTTGTGTCCTTAACAAGGTCGGGTGACATTTCACCCATTAGCTGCAAGAGATTATCCAGTTTCTCTGGTGGGCTATACTTCGGCACTGAGTCGACTAGCTCCTCTACATTAGACGAGAGGATTTCCACGTAATTGGAGCCTCTTCCCGCTCGGCGACAGACTGCAGACAATTTCCATTTTTGCTCGTCCGTTAGAACGAGAGTAGCTTGGTGACTGATTTTGAAGCGACCGCAGCGTTCACATTCGACGTTGTACACATCGGGGCGGGAGCTGTCTCGCCCGAAGTGGTCGGGAACACGGCCGCACAGGGGACATTGGCCATTCGCGTTCATGGGGAGTCTCCGCTATTGAAATTCATTTTACCGGAGCCCGATTTCCGTATTGTTCTAGAATTAGTTTTCCATGCTCGTTTTAGCCTCCGCCTCCCCCCGGCGCCAGGAACTCCTGCGCAACGCCGGCATCGCGTTCGCAGTCCAACCCGCGCACATTCCCGAAGACCCGCTCCCCGGCGAGCAAGCAAGAGAATGCGCCGAACGTCTAGCGCGAGAGAAAGCTAAGGCAATAGCGACCCAGCGTCCGCAAGATATCGTGCTCGGCGCCGACACGGTCGTCGTCATCGACGGCCAGATTCTCGGCAAGCCCGCCGACGCTGCCGACTCCGCCCGCATGCTGCGCATGCTCTCAGGCCGCGAGCATCAGGTAATCACCGGCGTGGCGTTAGTGGCTAGTGGTCAGTTGTTAGTGGCTAGTGAAACCACTTCCGTCACGATGTCAGAAATCACCGAGCAAGAAATCGCCGACTACGTCGCCACCGGCGAGCCCGTGGACAAAGCGGGAGCCTACGCGATCCAAGGCATCGCCTCCCGCTGGATTCCTCGGATTGAAGGGGACTACGGCAATGTGGTGGGATTGCCCGTCGCATTGGTGTGGCGCATGCTGCGACAGGCCGGACTAGCTTTATAGGGTTGTCGGACAAGAGTGTCCGACCCACACAAACACAGGCTACGACTTCTTCTCGCCACCCTCTTCGCCGTCTTTCACAGCTGACTTGAAGTTCTTGATGCCTTCACCCAGACCCTTGCCGAGGTCGGCCAGCTTGCTGGGACCAAAGATGAGCAGCGCGACGGCGAGAATCAGAAGAATCTCAGGCAACCCAAGTTTTCCACCAAACATAAATACCTCCAAGGGGTTGCCTGGCACCCATCTGGCGCCTTCAATCAACGACCCCAACTAAATTCTAGGTGAGTGGCGACCGCGAGTCAAAGCCGGCATATCGAGCGGTTCCCTTTGCGTTCTTTGCGGCCCCTTTGCGCCCTTAGCGGTTAAGCGCTCTTGGTGGCAGCGATCCAAGAATACGCAAGCTCACACCCGCTCAATCAGCCCAGCCAACAGCGCCGCCCGCTGCGGCAATTCCGAGATCACGATGTGCTCATGCACCGCATGCGCGCCATCTCCGACGCCGCCCAGCCCATCGAGAGTCGGAATCCCCAAACCAGCGGTGAAATTGCCGTCTGAGCCGCCGCCCACGGCCGCCTCGCTGAGCTTCCAGCCCAGGTCGCGGGCAATAGCCACGGCCATCTCGAACAAGGCTGCAACCCCCGCCGTGCGCTCCATCGGAGGACGATTCACTCCTCCACTGACCGCGACCTTGCACTTGCGGTTGAACGGATGGAGCCCGTGCATCTTCTTATCGATCCCAGCAGCATCTTTCATGCGAGCAATCCGGACATCCACCTGCGCCAGCGCTTCCGCCGGCACCACATTGGTTCGAGACCCGCCGCTCACGATTCCGACGTTAACGGTTAGGCCCCTCTTCAGATCGGTGAATTCAGAAATTCTTTCGATCTGCCGCGCCAGCTCCAGAATCGCGTTAACGCCTCTCTGAAAATCGAGTCCCGCATGCGACGCTTTGCCGGTTACCTTCACCTGATATTCTCCAACCCCCTTGCGCGCCGTCTTGACCGCGCCCTCGGGCCCGTACGAAGGTTCGAGCACCAGCACTGCCGCCGCTTTCTTCGCCAAAGATTCAGTAATCGCACGCGAAGAATCGCTGCCCACTTCTTCGTCAGACACCAGCAGCACCGTCACCGGGCGCGGCAGTTCTCCATGCCAGTCTTTGAGTGCAGCCAGCGCGTGGAGTATCAGCCCAATGCCGGATTTCATGTCCAACACGCCGGGGCCGGTTAGCTTGCCATCCCCGATGCGGCAGGGCATCGAAGCCAGCGTGCCCAGCGGATAGACGGTGTCGTAGTGACCAAGCAGCAGCACAGGCTTGCCTGATGTCCGGCCCGCGAAATCCACCTGGAGGTGATTGCCGAAATCACGAGCCTTATGGAATCGCACCGCGCCGCCTAGCGCCGCCAGTTTGACCGCCACCACGTCGCCGAGTTGATCCACGGCCGCCTTGTTGTCGCTGGGAGACTCGATCTCGACCAGCTCACGAATGTTCGCCACCATCAGGTCGCGGCGCTCGGTGAAGTACGCGAGGCGGCGGCGCCGTGCCTCGGCCGATGTTCGGGAGGGCACGGCTTCAGCCGTGCCGCCAGCAGCGCCAGACACGCGGGCTTTAGCGCCTGAGGGACTCGCCGAATCCCCGCGAGTTTTCTTGAAACCACTTCTTGCCATCTTCGACCCTGGAACGTGCGCTACAGTATAATCTTCGCCTCTGAACTTCTGACATGACGCCAACGGACCAGACGACAACTGAAGTGGAGACGCCTTCCAAACCGGCAATGGAGATCGGCGATATCTTCAAGATCCTCCCGCACCGCTACCCGTTTCTCCTGATTGACCGGGTCACCGAGCTGGAGCGCAAGAAGCGCATCGTGGCGGTGAAGAACGTTACCTTCAACGAACCCTATTTTCAGGGACACTTCCCCGACAAGCCCATCATGCCCGGAGTCCTGATCGTGGAGGCAATCGCCCAGGCCGGAGGCGCTTTACTGCTGACCGAAGTCCCCAATCGCGACGAATTGCTGATGGTTTTCACCGGCATCGAGCGCGCCCGTTTCCGCCGCCCGGTTGTCCCCGGAGACCAATTGCGCATCGTGGTCGAAGTCCTGGCATGGCGTATGACGGCCGCCCGGCTGGAAGGCAAAGCCTATGTCGGTGATAAAGTGGCTGCGGAAGCCGTCGTGACTTGCCGCCTGGTGCCGCGGGTCATGGGCGGCAATACCGAATCACAGGTAGAAACGTAACGCCAGCGGTTTGGGTGGAGCAGCGCTTCAGCGCTGCATCAACAACGTCCTAGAATTGGGCTTTTGCCCCTGAGGTTCTGATTGTGATTTCGGGCACCTCTTAACTCCAGATGTCCATCCACCCCACTGCGATCGTCGATGCCAACGCCAAGCTCCACCCGTCGTGCAAGGTCGGCCCCTACTGCGTGGTCGGAGCGGATGTCGAGCTGGGCGAGGGCTGCCACCTCGTGTCCCACGTCACGATGGAAGGCCCTAGCAAAGTCGGCGCCGATAACGGGTTCCTCCCATTCTCCCCGATCCGCCTTGCGCCCCCAGTCATCACCAACGCCCGTTAGCCGACCCGTCCTCAAAATCGTAGACAAAAACACAATCAGACGAACGTACA
>JACXTT010014065.1_pt1 | contig 10496 bp, 8 predicted proteins | sample 9270951 | NCBI WGS metagenome assembly JACXTT01 (sample SAMN15532306, study PRJNA645909) | rock metagenome | isolation source: weathered quartz diorite | place: Puerto Rico | collected 2017-06-21
CCCTTTGTGGCTGTTTGGGCTCGTACCTCCTTGACCAACCGCCCCGGTTCCCGGTCTCCGGCGGGACCGCTTGCAACCGGGTTTGTGACGAACTTTTTCGACACCCTGGGCATTGGCTCCTTCGCACCGACCACTTCGATCTTCAAATTCACCGGGATGGTTCCGGATCACCTGATTCCAGGGACGTTGAATGCGGGGCACACGTTGCCCGTGATCCTGCAGGCCTTCATCTACATCGCGGTCATAGAGGTGGACATCCTGACGCTTCTGTTGATGATCGGAGGCGCCGTAGTGGGTTCGTGGTTCGGCGCTGGTTGGGTGGCGGGGCTCCCGAAGCGCACGGTGCAGCGGTGTGTCGCAGGAACACTGCTCATCGCGTTTGTGGTGCTGCTCATGCGTCAGTTCGACTTCTTTCCGGCAGGCGGCGATGCCTTGGCGCTAAACGGGTGGAAACTGGTTGTCGCAGTGGTTTTCAACGGAGCGTTCGCAGCAATCAGCACCCTCGGCATCGGGTTCTATGCGCCATGTATGACCCTGGTTGGGCTGCTGGGGATGAATCCCACAGCGGCGTTTCCGATCATGATGGGTTCGGGCGCGTTTCTGATGCCCGTCGCCAGCGCGCGCTTTGTGCTCTGCCGCGCGTATTCGCCGGCGGTCGCGCTGGGGCTGACTATCGGAGGATTGCTAGGGGTTCCGTTGGCGGCGTTTGTGGTGAAATCCATGCCGCTGACGGCCGCGCGGTGGCTCGTGATGGCGGTGATCCTGTATGCAGCCGTGATGATGCTGCGGAGCAATCCCAAAGAGGACTAAAACCTGCGAATCTGCAGATTGCGGAACCAGACTACGCCGTCGTGGATCTGCAGCGCGATGGGAGATTCGCGGCGTTCCTGCTTGCGGAGCAAACCCGCGGACTTGCGGGTGCTGATGGCGAACGATGCTTCCGCCTCAGGGGAATCGAAGTCGATGTTTACCACCCGTTTTTCGTCGAGCCAGTGTTCGATGTGGAGTCCTCGGGCGACAATGCGAGAGGTGTGCCAGACATCGGGTTTGGCAGGTCCTGCCTTCTCCTTCGACGGCTCTATATAGTCGTAAACTGCCGCGGCCGCATGTCTGGGTGTCGAGAGCGCGTCGGGATTCGCGAGGTCGTCTGTGATCTGGTATTCGAGTCCAACGGGCTCTATGCGATTCGGGGACTCCGGGTCGGGATCGTAGGTGAGGTCCGGCTTGTTTTTGCTGGAAAACCCTTGCAGGCGGTACTTGACGCCGGAGTTCGCGCGGGCCTCGGCCTTCCATTCAAACCGCAATTCGAAGTCGCGGTACGCGCCGCGGGTGATGAGGTAGACTTGCTTGCCCACGCCCGGCGTACAGCGGAGGACGCCATCTTCGGCGACCCACGAAGGCGTCGAGGCAGGCTGCTTTTCCGGGACCTCCCACACCCAGCCGTTGAGCGACTTGCCATCAAATAGTGGTTGCCAAGTCTGGCCGGAAAGAGTGAGGGCCGCCAGCGAGGCGGCCCCCATCATGCGAACAACCATCGAGGTGAAGGATAACAACGGTCAGAACTCCAATCGCAACGAGACCTGGCCCGTGCGATTGCCGCCAAAATCGGAAGATCCACGGGTATTCGTGATTCTACCGAAGTTGTTGTCGTTGATGCTCAATACCGGATCGTTGAGGTTCGTCCAGTTCGGGACGTTGGTGAACGTTCCCTCGAGGCGCAGGTGGACTTGTTCCGTCAGCGTGAACGATTTGCGCATGCCCGCGTTCCAACTGAAGGTGCCGGGCCCAAGCACGATGCCGACGCCCGAATTGCCGAAGCGGCCGATCGGGGCGATGTCACGGCCGGGAACGACCCCTACGCTGCAGTTGAACTGATCGGCGGCGCCTGCGGCCCGGCCGGGGCAGAAGAACGCGTTGCGGTCGAGCCAGCGGGTGCGGTCCGGGTTGGCGACTGAACCATCCGCGGCGCCGACGCGATCCGGACGCTGCGCGCCGCGCCTCGGAGCGTTGGTGCCGGAAGGATCGCCGCCGGAGAACGTCGGTGTCAGGAAGGGTCCCGACTGCAGAATGATCAACGAGGAAAGGCTCCAGCCACCGAGCACGGAATCGGCAAGGCGGTTGGAGTTCGTCAGGAACTTGCGGCCCTTGCCGAAGGGCAGATCGTAGACGAGGTTGTTGACGAAGCGATGGCGGCGCGTGGCGTAGACATCGCCACGGTCGGCGCGGCGGTTGTAGGAGTTGGTGACGCGTCCACCGCCGGTTTCGCCCGCGAAACTGCCCGGGCTGGGACCCGCGTTATCGGCCAGGTTTTTGGCGAGCGTGTAGGCGACCGAGTACGTAAACCCGCTGGTGAAGCGGCGGTTCACTTCCGCCTGCATCGAATTGTAGATCGCGTTGGCGCCGGCGTCACGCGAATAGATGAGGCCCCAGTTGGGGAACGGCCGGTCGGTGAGCGGGCGGTTGGCGAAGTACTGCGTCGAAGACAGTGGTTGATTGAGGTCCGGCGCCCACGGCATGTTGGTCGACTTGTTGGCGATGTACGAAATGCGCATGCCCGTGCTCGAATTCAACTGCCGGTCGATGGTGAGGTTCCACTGCAGCATCTGCGGAGGCTTGAAGTCGATCTGGTTCGCAGTGCGGAACTCGAAAGTGCCAAGCGAGCCGGCTCTGACGCCGCTGACATTCGCAGGCCGCGTTTCGGGCAGAACGAAGATCGGCTTGCCCTGGGAATTGACGTTGTCGAACGAACGCACGTCGCTTTGCACGGTTCCAGTGAGCGAGAAGAAAACGCTGCCGAGCAGAATCATGTTGTAGAAACCCGCCCCGCCGCGAATGGTGGTCTTGTCGTTGAGGCGATAGGCGAAGCCGAGGCGAGGCAGAAACTGCGTGTAGTAGTTTTTGCGCAGCGACTCTGGGATGCCGGCCTGTGACGCGGTGACGAACGGGGTGCAGGGCACGCCGTTGACCGCAGCGCCCGGGCAGGCGTTGACCGACGCGAGGACGGCCGGGGCGATGAACTGCGTTGCCTTGGGGTCAGTGGGGATCACGACGCGTCCGGTGACCGGCACGGTGCGGTCGAAGTTCGCGATGTTGAAGCCGGCATCCTTGTAGCCGGGGTGGAATTCCCAGCGCACGCCGAATTCGAGCGTCAACTTCTGCGAGACCTTGTAGCTGTCCTGCGCGTAGTATTTCTGGTGCACGGCGCGGCCGTCGTTGTCGAGTTGGACCACGGCTACCGAGGTATTGATCGGCACGCCGTACAAGAAGTCGCCCCACGAAGAGCCTGTGAAGTTGCCATTGAAACTGTAGTCGCCATAGTTGTCGCCGGTGGTGAAGCCAAGGTTGGTTTCGGCGCGCAGCTTGCGGATGTCGCCGCCGAACTTGAAGGTGTGACGGCCCTTGATCCAGGTGAGGTTGTCGATGAACTGGGTGTTCCAGGATTTGCTGCGGCCGGGGCGGCCCTTGGCGAACGCCGTGAACCGGTCAATTGCGAAGTTCGGCAGGGCGTTGAAGAAGATGTCCTTCTGGATGTCTTTGAGGTTCAGACTGTTGGCGAAAGCGCGTCCATCAAAGGGGAATTCAGCGCCGGCCGGCGCGTACGAGATCCCTCCGCGAACCTCGTTGAGGAGGTTATTTCGGATCGTCCAGGTGTAGCTGGCGACGAACTGCTTGTAGTTGTTGAAGCTGGTGTCCGCCGGCAACAACAGGTTATTGGGTCTGGTCTCCGGATTCTGCTTCTGGCTGTAACGCCCAAACAACATGTGCTTGGGATTGAACTGGTGATCGATTCGAATGTCGTACTGGTCCGACTCGATGTTGGCGACCCGATTGTCGACGAAATTGGCTCGGCTTGCAAGGGCCAGGTTACCTACATTGGCGTCGGGATAGAACGGGATAATCTTGAGCGCCACTGGGTTGATCTGCGAGGTGGGAATCTTGTTTCCCGCCACCGGCAGGCCAGTGAATGGATCTTTCAGCGTGATGCCTTGTCCATTGAAGTCTCCCGTCTTCATGGCTACCGTCGGAACGTCATTGCTGACGGTTTGATGGCGTGGAAACCGGAAGGACTCCCAAGTGAAGAAGAAGAACGTCTTGTTCTTGCCGTTGTAGATCCTGGGCAACTGCACGGGGCCGCCGAGCGACACGCCGAAGGTGTTGCCAATCTTGGCAGGCAAGGTCACCTGGTTGAACGCGCGCGAGTCGAGCGCCTTGTTCTGGTGATACCAGAAAGCCGCGCCGTGATAGGCATTGCTGCCGGACTTTGAAATCGTCGTGATGTCGCCCGGAGTTCCGTATTCCGCGCTATTGCCGACGCCTTGTACTTTGATTTCCGCGATCGATTCGATAGACGGAAAGAGATTGCGGTTCGGGCTATTCCCCGTCACGCCGGTGATCGAGATGCCGTCCGATGAGGACTCGGTCTGCGCAGGCACCGATCCCTGGATCGAAAAGCCGCTGCCGTTGTCGGATTGCACGCCGGGCAGGGCCGCAATCAGGGCGTAGGGCGAAGTGCTGCCGCCGCCGCGGACGTTGACGGGTAGTCCCAATACTTTTTCGGGAGTGAGTGTGGAGGAGACCGCAGGCGAATCGGTGGCGATGACGCCAACGGCGCCGGTGACTTCAACCGACTGCGTGACTTCGCCGACTTGCAGAGCCGCGTCCACGCGGACAGTCTGGCGGGAGATCACGGTGATGCCCTTGAGAGAGAAGCCGCGGAAGCCTGCATGCGTTACCAGGACTTCGTACGCGCCGGCTTTGACGTTTTGAAATTCGAAGTCGCCGGTCGCAGCGGACTTGGTTTCGCGGGACGTCTGTTCGTCTGTATTGGTCAGCTTGACGGCGGCGCCCGAAACGACCGCGCCGGATGCGTCTTTGACGGACCCGAGTACTACGCCCAGAGTAGACTGGGCAAACACGCTGGAACCAGCCGCTGCGAGTAACAGCGAGGCCAGCAAGGGACCACTGAATTTTGCCATGTTAAGTAGGTTAACTCAGATACTGTTACAGGTAAATTACCCCCTCGATGGCCAAGTGAAGCCGCGCCGTCCCGCATGCAAAAAGGGGAGGCAGCCCTCGTCAGGCAGCCTCCCCCTTTTCCCGAAACGGGTGAAACCGGGTCCTTCTACTTCAGTTCCATCAACTCTTTTTCTTTGGCCTTTGCGAGCTGATCAACCTTCTGAATGTGACCATCGGTGAGCTTCTGCACTTCATCGTGCGCGCGGCGATCTTCGTCTTCGCTGATGGACTTGTCCTTCAGCAGCTTCTTGATCGATTCGTTTGCGTCGCGACGGATGTTGCGCAGGGCCACGCGGTGATCTTCGGCGACAGTGAGAATCTTCTTGGCCAGTTCACGGCGGCGCTCTTCATTGAGGGCCGGAATCGGCACGCGGATCAGCTTGCCGTCGTTCGAAGGGTTGAGTCCGAGGTCCGCCGCGCGGATGGCCTTCTCGATAGCGCCAATCTGCGAAACATCCCACGGCTGCACGGTGATCATCGCCGGCTCGGGGACATGCAGGGTCGCCAATTGGTTCAAGGGCGTCGGTGTGCCGTAGTAATCCGCCTTGACCGCGTCGAGCAGCGACATGGAGGCGCGGCCGGTGCGCACCTGGCTCATCGCGTGCTGCAGGTCCGATACGGCCTTGTCCATCCTGGTGCGTGCGCCAGACTCGATATCTTTTACCGTTTGAGGATTCGACATAGTGTGTATTCTTTATTTAGCAGATCAGCGTGCCCACGGGCTCGCCCATCGCCATGCGCATTATATTTCCGTTGACTTTCAAATTGAAGACCTGAATCGGCAATTGGTTGTCGCGGCACATGGCCACGGCGGAGGCGTCCATCACCGCCAGGCTCTTCGAGAGAACTTCCGTAAAACCGACGCGTTCATAGAAGACAGCGTCGGCATGTTTGCGAGGATCTTTGTCGTAGACGCCGTCCACGCCGGTCGCCTTGGCGAGCACCTGCGCGTGCATCTCGAGGGCGCGCAGCGCGGCGGCGGTATCGGTTGAAAAATACGGGTTCGACGTGCCCGCAGCGAAGATCACGACGCGGCCTTTTTCAAAATGGCGCATCGCACGGCGGCGAATGTAAGGTTCGGCCACCTGCTGGATCTGGATCGCGGTCATGACGCGCGTGGGGACGTTCTGCTTTTCGAGGGCATCCTGAAACGCCAGCGCATTGATGACGGTGGCGAGCATACCCATATGGTCGCCCGTGACGCGGTCCATGTTCTTGGCTGCCGCGGCGACGCCACGAAAGAAGTTGCCGCCTCCGATGACGAGGCCGACCTGCACACCCTGTGCAACAACGGCGGCTACTTCCGCCGCCAGCGAATGCACGCGATCAGGATCGAGGCCGAAATGACTGGAGCCTGCGAGGGCCTCGCCACTGAGCTTCAGGAGAATGCGCTGGTACTTCTTGGACATTAGAATTTACTCGGCTCCACAACGAAAAAGGGACGGCCGTTAGACCGTCCCTCCATTCTGTTTCATTCTGCCGCGGTTTCGGCCGCCGCCGTTTCGCCGACCTTGTAGCGGGCGAAGCGGGCGATGCTGATGTCCGCCGCGAGCGCCTTCGCTTTTTGCTTGACCAGCTCGCCGATGGTGATCGTGCCCTCTTTGATGAAGGGCTGTTCCATCAGGCAGACTTCTTCGTAATACTTGCCCATGCGTCCTTCGACGATCTTCTCGGCAACCTTTTCCGGCTTGCCTTCGGCGATCACGCGGGACTTCTGGATTTCCTTTTCTTTCTCGATTACTTCGGGCGTGACGTCTTCCTTGCGGATGAACTTGGGATCGACGGCGGCGATCTGCATCGCGACGTCTTTCACGAGTTCCTGGAAGTCCGCATTCGACGCCGCACCGGCGAGGGAGGTCGAGAGCTCGAGCAACACGCCGAGCTGCGCACCCGGATGAATGTAGGATCCAACCACACCGTCGGTGGCGAGGCGGGTGAAGCGGGCGATCGCCATGTTTTCGCCAAGCTTGGCGATCTTGGCCTTGAGGAACTCTTCGACGGTGGAACCATCGAGCGGGGCGGCAAGCACAGCGGGGACATCGGCGAACGAACCGCCTGCGATCAGGTCAGCCAGCTTGGACGAAAACTCCTGAAAGTCGGGGGTGCGGGCAACGAAGTCGGATTCGCAGGTGACTTCCACGAGCACACCGGCCTTGGATTCGGCGGCCAGCTTCGCAACAATCAGGCCCTGCTTGGTTACGCGCGAGCTTTTCTTGGCCGCGGACGCAAGGCCGCGCTTGCGAAGGATGACCACGGCTTCTTCGACGCTGCCATTGGCTTCGACGAGAGCTTTCTTGCATTCCATCATACCGGCGCCGGTCTGCTCGCGGAGTTGTTTCACGAGTGCTGCGCTGATTTCAGACATAGTTCTCCTCTGAATATCTTTGAACTGTAACTTGGGACCGAAGGACTCCTTCCGCCGGGCAAGGCGGAAGGAGTTCAGAGCTTGTTAGTTTTCGACGGCGGTGGGCTGCATTTCGTCAGCAGCCTTTTCGCCACCCTTGTCGACGGCCGGACCCTTCTTGGGCGGCTGTGCGTCTTCAGCGGCGGGCGAGGCGGTCGAGGACAGCGTTTCCGCCATCAACTGAGCGGCGTAGTTGGGATCGGAGTACTGCGAGAATTCGGCAGGCAGCTGCTCTTCCATCTGGCCTTCTTCCGTAACCAGCTTCTCGGCGGTGAACTCGTGTTCCGTGGCGAGGGCGCGGCCTTCGACGACGGCGTCCGCAATCTTGGTGGTGAACAGGCGGATGGCGCGGAGCGCGTCATCGTTGCCGGGGATCACGTAATCGACTTCTTCGGGATCGCAGTTGGTGTCCACGACGGCCACCACGGTGATGCCGAGCTTGCGCGCTTCGGCGACGGCGATCGCTTCCTTGTTGGAGTCGACGACGAACATGACGTCCGGCAGGCCCTGCATCTCTTTGATGCCGGCGAGATTCTGTTGCAGGCTCTTGCGCTCGCGTTCGAGGCGGATGACTTCCTTCTTCGAGCGGCCTTCCCAGCCCTGCTCGTTGGCCATCGCGTCGAGGTCTTTGAGGCGCTTGATGGAGCGTTGGACGGTGACCATGTTGGTCAGCAATCCACCGAGCCAGCGGTTGTTCACGTAGTACTGGCCGCAGCGGCCGGCTTCTTCAGCGATCGCTTCCTGGGCTTGCCGCTTGGTGCCGACAAACAGGATGGTCTTACCTTGCGCCGCCATTTCGCCGACGAAACGCATGGCGTCCTTGAACAGCTTCAGCGTCTTCTGCAGGTCGATGATGTAGATTCCGTTACGTTCGCCAAAGATGTATTCTTTCATCTTTGGGTTCCAGCGCTTGGTCTGGTGCCCGAAGTGAACGCCGGCTTCGAGCAATTCTTTCATACTAATCGAAGGCAAAGAAACTCCTCTTCTTCTCACGGATCATCCGGCTCGGACTGCGGCCCAAAGCGAGATTTGCAGTCATTCCTGATTGGGGAATTGGCCAGAGCTTGTAGGGTTGACAACTAGAAGCGCAAAGGGTGTGGCCTGCCACGCTCCGTTTTGCGCCCCTCAAGAAGACGGGCGAGGTCTGTTTTGCAGAACCGCGCCCGTCCAAAAGGAAGGAAACCTGATTAACGCTTGGAGAACTGGAACCGCTTGCGAGCGCCCTTTTGTCCGTACTTCTTACGTTCATGCTCGCGGGCGTCGCGAGTCAGGAACCCGAGAGACTTCAATTTGCCGCGGAGTTCGGCGTTGAATTCGCAAAGCGCGCGGGCGATGCCCATGCGAGCCGCGCCGGCCTGTCCCGAAGGACCGCCGCCGTCCGCGAGAATCAGGATGTCGAACTTATCGGCCATCTCGGTGGCGAGCAGGGGACCACGCACAATCATGCGTGACGCCTCACTCACAAAGTAGTTCTCGATGGGGCGATTGTTAATCGTAATCTGCCCCTTGCCGGAGCGCAAAAAGACGCGGGCTACTGCCCGCTTGCGCCGTCCGGTCGCTAAATGTTGCGTAAGTGCTGCCATTCTCGTCCTTAGGGTTTGCTGCTACGCAATCGCAACGGGCTTCTGAGCAGCGTGAGGATGCTTGTCCCCGGCATACACATTCAGCTTCTTATACATATGCTTGCCCATTTTTGACTTGGGCAGCATACCAGCGATTGCTTGTTCCACCATCTTCACCGGCCGTGTCGCGCGTTGATCCTTAGCGGTGCGCTCGACCAGTCCACCGGGATACCCGGTGTGATACCGATACATTTTTTGCTCTTCTTTGCGGCCCGTCAACCGCACTTTGGACGCATTCACAACGATCACATGATCGCCCGTGTCGATAAAGGGCGTGTAGATCGGCTTATGCTTGCCCATCAGGATCTTCGCCGCGAGCGAGGCGATGCGGCCGAGAACCAGGTCTTTGGCGTCAATGACGTGCCAGGACCGCTCGATACCGTCCTTGGACGGAAACTCAGTTTTCATTGGGACAGACGTACTCCGGTGGTTTCGTCGAAACCTTCATTCAGGGTATCGAAATAATTCGACCCCTGTCAAATCGAAACCGCTCCCGGCGCTTCGGGAGCGATGCGATTCTCCACCAGTATAGCGAGTTTGCGGGCGCCATCAGGCGAGAAACCGGGAGCGTGCGGCTGCTAGCAGTTCTTGCGTAAGGGACCGTTCTTTGTCCTTGCCGCAGCAGGATTCCATCACGCGACGGGCCATTTCGAGGCCTCCTTCGAATTCCGGCTGGACGATGGCGATGCGCTCTCCCCCAGCCTGCTGCAAAGCCGGCAGTTCTTCGCGTCCTGCGGCTCGGGCGACAATCGCAAGATCCGGATGCAGCTTCCGCGTCTGCCGCACCGCCACCTGGACCATTACGGCATTGGGCACGGCGACCACCAGCATACGCGCCGATTCGATGCGCGCGGCGTGCAGCACTTCGACTCGCGTGACGTCGCCATAGACGCATTCCAGTCCGTCCGCCACTGCCTGCCTGTAGCGGTTGTGGTCGAAATCGATCAACAGAACTTCAAGGCCCGCGGCCTTCAGCACGTCCGTCACGGTGCGGCCGATCCGGCCTGCGCCCGCGACCACCACGTGATCTTCCATGCGCGACACGGGCAGCACTACGGTATCGAGAGTCCTCGAACGCTGGAAGCGGGCGCGCACCAACCGCCCAATCGGAGCAGCGGCGGACGCCAGCGATGGTGAGACCGCGATGGTGAGAATCGTGCATGTCAGCGCGAGATCGTATGTGTCTTTCGACAGAACGCCCAGGGTTTTGCCGCTGCGCGCCAGCACGAAGCTGAACTCGCCGATCTGCGCGAGCCCGAGACCGGCGACCCATGGGGCGAGGTTGCCGTAGCCGAACGCGCGGACGATTCCGCCGGCGATGAGCGCCTTGCCCGTGACGATCAGCGCAATGAGGATCGCCACCTGCGCAGGATGCCGCAACACATAGCCGGGGTCGAACAGCCTGCCAACCGAAAGGAAGAACAGCAGCCCGCAGATGTCGCGCAACGGAATGA
>JACXTT010014066.1_pt1 | contig 10496 bp, 9 predicted proteins | sample 9270951 | NCBI WGS metagenome assembly JACXTT01 (sample SAMN15532306, study PRJNA645909) | rock metagenome | isolation source: weathered quartz diorite | place: Puerto Rico | collected 2017-06-21
GCCTCCGATGAACAAATCGGTGATTCCCGGATCGACGGAGGTGATGGGTGACACATGCGTCGCGACCTGTACTCCGTTCACGAAGAGCTTCTGGAGGCCGGCATCGAACGTCGCTGCAACGTGCGACCATTGTCCCGCGGTGAGAACGTGGTTTGCAGACAGTACCGTGCCGCCCGTGAAGTCGGAGCCGTTGCCGCTGACGTCGCAACGAAGCGCACCATTGGATGCGATGCTCATCTCATAGGACCAATTACCCGGCCCGTAGCTCCATTTGCTGAAGACCGGTTGACTGACGCTCACGCTGTTGGGGAGGATCCATCCTTCCAACGTGAACGCAGATCCGAACCTGAATGCCGGGACATCTGACACCTCGACATAGCCGGAATCATCGAGGGAGAACGCTTGTCTCACGATCCCCGGGGCAAAGCCGGCACCACCGTGGAGCACCCCGTCGTGTCCAAAGGCATCTTTGGCGGTGTTCTCACCAGGCCACCAGCCGACCATTCCGGCGGAGACCTCGGCGCATGGCGCCGAAGCAAGACGCCCGAGGATATTGCGGGTAATCTGCTGCACGCGCGGATCGAGCAATGACCCAGACAAGAGAGCGTCCAGGCCTCTGTCCCAGAAGATGGTCCCGGTGGCGAAGACAACGGCGCCATTCGCGGTCTGATAGAGCGTCATGTTGGCCTCGGGAACACAGGGGATCAGATCGGGCATCCGACAGGTTGAATCGGGAACTGGGGAGCGTGCCAGAATCTCGACGTTTCGCGGATTGTCCACCACGCGATCGGCTTCGTAACCGACGAGACCCGCGATGTGGTCCCCGTTCTGCAGACCGGTCGCCGCGAACGCCCAGTGCGAGGCGTCGCTGATCACCATGTCGGCGTTGACCGGATCGAAGGCGTACATGACACCGATCAGGTCTTCCTCAGGTCGATTCACGGGGCTCTCGCGCCACCGGACCGTGAGCAGCGTATCGTTGGATGGATCCCCATCGAGGCTAATGGGATCCTCGCTCAAGGCGTGCCACTTGTAACAGACTTCCGTTCGGTCCGGATTGCCTGCAGCGTCGGGCTCGAGCCGGATTTGCCAAAAGGCCGCGTTGGCGCCGAAGAACCCCAGATTCACACGGTAGGTGTCACGCGCGGCCTCGACGTTGTTCCGCATCTCGCGGCTCCAATATTCGTCGTGTCCGACGGACAGGAACGCTGAGTGGGACGTGAGAAGATCGGGCCGCTGGTGGTTGTCGATGTCGGTGCAATAACTGACATCGTATCCCTCCCGCTCGAGAAACCTGACCATGGGGTACTCATATCGCAGGAATTCTCCATCGCCCTCCCTGAAGAATGCATTGCTGTCGCAGTAATACGGTCGATTGAAGGACACCTTCCGCGCATAGTCACCGAGCGTGAGCGAGCCGTAGAGCCACTGGCCACCCCATTGATTGTAGGCTTGGTAGGTCGTGACACTGCACTGGAAGAGGTACGGTGATGGATAGCTGTCATTGCGAACGACAAAACTGATGTAGCTCTGCTTCCCACTCTGTGTCCCCGTAAGCTTGACGAGGTAGAACCCACTGCACCATGCGATCGGAACCGTGAGTGAGTAGGACACAGTCCAGTGGCACTCCAGGAGTCCGGTTGCCGGGTCAGGAGTGGGCATCGGTTGCACCGTACCCGGCAGGGTCACGGCGGACAGCATGAGCCGTCCGCCGGTCGTGGGCCCGTACCAGCCCATGCGATAAATCTCGAGTGTGTATTGAGGATCGGCGGTGTTGACGTACAGGTCGATGCGGTTGCCGCGATTGACGCTCGTGAGCGAGGCGTAGCCCTCGATCTCGTGATTGTTGGCTAGATTCGTGATCTGCCACGCGGAAGTGCCAGGCTTGGCGTTCTCGTCCTGAATGGGGTTCGCCAGGGAAGACGTGGAGAGCAAGAGGATGGCGATGCCGACGATCGGAATGCGGCCCAGAAAGAGGGTCAGGGAAGCCATTGTTCCCTCATGGGTTACCTGCTTAGGCCCCTTAGTCGCGTGAGATGTGGAGCTTCCGATGGAGGAGCAACGGCTGGAGGAGCAACGGCGCGCGCGGCCGAACCGTCAGGGCGGCATCACGCCGACACTTATCATCATACACCGTCTGGAGCATGCGGGGGGGCTCTGGAGGGGCGGCAGGGGAGAGAGGCCTCGGCTCCAAGTGGACGAGGTGGGGAAGGCAGCAAGTCATTGACGCCCTGGCCCGCCGGTACGAGACTCACGGGCTTCGACTCGCGGAGAGTTGACGGTCGCGGTGGCTTCGGCAACGACCGTAGCTCAAACAGAAGGGACTTCCGAGGTAGCGACCGTCGTCGCCACGATTGGAACCGCGACGCTGACAGGACCTGGAACCACAACGGATAGTCCTAGCTACATGAGGTAGACGCCCCATGGGCTGCCGCTGTGGCGCGACGCCGGACGGGGGCCACGATGACGCACAACGAGGCACTAGAGCGGCGGCTTGCCGAGATGTTCGATGGCCATGCTTGGCACGGTCCACCCGTGCTCGCGACGCTACGCGACCTCACGCCCGCGCAGGCGGCGGCCATGCCCATCGCGGGAGCGCACTCGATTTGGGCGCTCGCGTTGCACCTCGACACGTGGCAGCGCGTGGTCGCGCGCCGGCTCGCGGGCGACGACTCCCCGGTCGGCGACGCGGAGAACTTTCCGGCCGTCCCGCCGCCGGCTCCGGCGGCATGGGGCGCTGCGCTCGCGCGGCTTGCCGAATCCGACGCGGCGATCCGTGCCGCCGTGATCGCGAGCGAACCCGGTCGGCTCGATCCCGGCTCTGACCGGTTCGACGAGCGGTTGTACCGGAACGTCCTCGGCGCGATCAGTCATCTAGCGTGGCATGCAGGGCAGATCGCGATCCTGCGCCGCGCGCAGGGCCTCGAGCCCAGCGAGCCGGAAGTCTGAGGCGGCGCAGTCGCGCTGGCACCGGGCAGCGGTGCTCCCTTCAATCCGTTGGGTAAGGCTGCGACCGCGAGGGTCTCATGAAGCTCGAAGCCGAAGGCCAGCGCGCCATTGTCGATCCTCAGAGCAACGAGATCGACTCGGCCGTATCACTTCTCTCTCTTCCGGATCGCAAGTTCCTGATTCTGGCGGCTGCGGGTCGCGCAACCTCAGCACTCCTTTCGGCGTAGGCTGCTTGTGTTTCGCGGCTTTGCGCACGCGCACGTCGCGGCGTCGGGCCAGACGCTTCTCATTCTCCGCGCTGGCGATCTCCATGCGGCTCTCGATCCATCACGTCGGCAAGCGCTACGGGCGCGACATCCACGCCCTCAGCGACTTCAGCCTCGAGCTGACCCCCGGGGTGCTGGGGCTGCTCGGCCCGAACGGCGCCGGGAAGTCGACACTGATGCGCATCCTCGCGACGGTGACGCGGGCGACCGAGGGCCGCGTGACGTGGGACGGCGAGGACATCGTGGCGCACCCAGACCGCCTGCGTGAAGTGCTCGGTTACCTGCCACAGGACTTCGGCGTCTACCCGAACCTTACGCCCGTCGAATTCCTCGAGTACCTGGCGGCCGCGCGCGGGCTCGAAGCGGCCACCGCGCGCCGCCGTATCGACCTGTTGCTTGAGCTCACGAACCTGGTCGACGTGCGCCACCGGCCGCTCAGCGGATTTTCGGGCGGCATGCGTCAGCGTGTCGGCATCGCGCAGGCCCTGCTCAACGACCCGAAGCTGCTGATCGTCGACGAGCCCACAGGTGGCCTCGATCCCGAAGAGCGCGTGCGGTTTCGCAATCTGCTCTCGGAGCTGTCGGGCGAGCGGATCGTGATCCTGTCGACGCACATCGTGTCTGACGTCGAAGCGACCGCTACCGATATCGCGCTGATCGCACGTGGCCGGCTCGTCGCGCACGCGGCACCTGAAGCGCTACTGCGCGCCGTGGCGGGTGGCGTGTGGGAGTGGAAGGTGCCGAGCGCGGAGCTGAGCGAGGTGCGGCAGCGGTTCCGGGTAAGCGGCTCGTTGCGCCAGCAGGACGGCGTGACCGTGCGCATCATCGCGGAGGCTGCACCAGGCCCGGGCGCCACCCCGGCGGCACCGACGCTCGAGGACGCTTACCTGTCCGCGATCGATCGCTCGAGTGCCGCACCCGTCGGGACTCGGGCATGACCCGTACTCAGCGGCTCGCGCACCTCGTGCGCGCCGATTTCCTCGAGCGCGTGCGCCGCCATGGCTTCCTTGTAACGCTCCTGGTCACGCTGTGGTTCGCGTACGTGTTCCTGCCACCCAACGGGGCGCGGTACGTCACCATGCAGATCGCCGGTCACCGCGGGCTGTACGGCTCGGCGTGGGTGGGGGCCGCGACGTCGCTGCTGGGCGGAACATTCCTCTCGCTGATCGGCTTCTACCTGGTCAAGAACTCGATCGAGCGCGACCGCGTGACCGGCGTGGGGGAGATCCTCGCCACGACGGCGCTTTCCAAGCCGCTCTACACGCTCGGCAAGGCGGCGAGCAATTTCACAGTGCTCGCCGCGTTGGCCTCGCTGCTGGCCGCGGGGGCCCTCGGCATGCAGCTGCTGCGCGGCGAGGATACGCGCGTCGATCTCGTCGCGCTGCTCGCGCCGTTCATCGTCATCACTTTGCCCACGCTGATGATCACGTCCGGCCTGGCGGTGCTGTTCGAGTCGGTGAAGTGGCTGCGCGGCGGACTCGGTAACATCGCGTACTTCTTCACGTGGGCCGGCCTCACCGTCGGCACGACGGCGGCCCGGAAGGACGTGTTCTCGGGCGTCGGCGACTTCCTGGGCGCAAGTGCAGTGCTGCCGTCAATGCTGCACGCCGTGGCGGACGCGTTCCCAGGCGTCGATCGCCACAATGCCCCCATGAGCCTCGGCTTCAACTTCTCGAACGAGGCCGTCCGGCACGTCGACACGTTCCGGTGGGAGGGCCCGCACTGGACGGCGGCGGTACTCGCCGCACGCCTAACGTGGGCCGCGATGGGGGTCGTGCTCGCGCTCGTGGCCTCGATTCCGTTCGATCGCTTCGATACCGTGGACGCATCCGCGCGTTCACGCAGCGGACGTGGACCGCGTGCCGGTGCATCGCCGACCGCGGCGCCGGTGCCCGGGGCGCGTCATGTGTCGGCGGCCGAGCTTCGCGCGGCGCGGCGTGCGGCGAGCTTCCTGCCGCTCCTTCGCGGCGAGCTGACGCTCATGGTCGGGCGTCTGCCGTGGGCATGGTGGGCCATCGCACTGGGGCTCGTCATCGCGTGCGTATTTGTGCCGCTTGGCGTCGCACGCGGATATGTTCTGCCACTCGCGTGGATCTGGCCGATGCTCGCGTGGTCGCCGCTCGGCGCACGCGAGTCGATTCACCGCACCGAGGCGCTGATGTTCTCGAGCCCGCGCCCGCTCATGCGGCAGCTTGCCGCCACATGGACGGCCGGTGCTCTCGTGGCGTTCGCGGCCGGGCTCGGCGTTGGCGTGCGGCTGCTGGCCGCCGGTGACGTCGTGGCGGCGGTCGCGTGGACCATCGGCGGCCTGTTCATTCCCACGTTAGCGCTCGCTTGCGGCACGTGGACTGGCAACGGCCGCATGTTCGAAGTGGTCTACCTGCTGCTGTGGTACGCGGGCCCCATGAACCATCTGCCTGCGCTCGACTTCGCCGCGACCGGGCCCGCGACCATCAGCGCAGGCGCCCCGGCGCGCTTTGCGATCGCGACGCTGGCGCTCGCCATCGCGGCCGTTCTCGGCCGCGCGAGGAGACTGCGGGGCTGAAAAGCGAGTGCACGGGGAGTCGTGCCGCACAAGGCGCGCTGTCTCTGGCGTCCTCAACGGGATCCGAACGGGAACTCCGTAACGCTTCTCTGCGTGGCGCGCCCACTGAGACGCAGATGTGACGGCTGCACCCAGCAGCTCGAGTGCATCTGAGTCACCGCGTCGCACTAATGGTATGGTGCGCGCTCCCTGTGGTCCTCACCGAGTCCAGGAGGCACGCATGACGATCCCTGATCTGCCCACTCCCGCCGAAGCCGACGGGCGAACGGCCGCCGGTCTTGCATACAAGGTCCTTGGCACGATCCAACAGACCCTGCTCGTCGACCTGCCCGCGGGGCGCACGGTGTACTCGGATGCCGGCGCGATGTCGTGGATGACGGCGACAGTCGGCATGAACACGCAGGGTCAAGGCGGTCTCGGCGGCATGCTCAAGCGCGCAGTGTCTGGGGCGACAGTGTTCATCGTCGACTTCACCGCCGAGGGTGGTCCCGGCCAGGTCGCGTTCTCGACCGACTTCCCGGGCAAGGTGCTCGCGTTCGAGCTGAGCGGCGGTCAGAGCGTCGTCATGCACAAGCATGCGTTTCTGTGCGCCGAGAAGAGCGTGAGCCTCGACATCTTCTTCACCCGCAAGCTCGGCGCGGGAGTGTTCGGAGGCGAGGGTTTCGTGCTGCAGAAGCTGTCGGGCACCGGCGCCGTGTTCGCCGAACTGGACGGCGACGCCGTCGAGTATCACCTGAAGGCGGGAGAGAAAATGCGCGTCGAGCCAGGGCATGTCGCGATGTTCGACGAGAGCGTCAAGTTCGACGTCGAGATGATCCGTGGCTTCACGAACATCCTCATGGGTGGTGAGGGTCTGTTCCTCGCCACACTCACCGGCCCGGGGCGCATCTGGCTACACTCGCTCACACCGAGCAAGGTCGCGCACCGGCTCGCCGCCTACCTGCCAACGAGCAAGTGACGGCGTTGGGGTCATCGCGACGAGGCCTAACAGTTCATTGTCGCCGGGCGAAGTGACCAGCCGGAGTTGCCGCGGCTGGCCCGGAGCCTCTGCACTCCGCATCCTCACCCGCCCCCGCCCTTGGGGCTGCGGCTCTGGCGCCATTCAGAAGCCATTCAGCCGGCGATTGAATGATAGTCTTGACTTGGCGGGAATCGGCACTCACGGCCGTTCAACTGGAGGTACGCCCACGTGGGGTCAACAACCTCCGTCGCTCTGGGCCTGACGGGTACGCCTGCGTCATTGGGGGGTTGTTGACAGTCGCACGCTTCTACTGGCCTGCGGTCGTTCTCATCAGCGTTGTGGCCGCGCTCATTACCGACAACGTGACGGACAACGAGGGTTCTGCCCGCTCCTTGGAGCCTCTGCCTTGACCCGTCCTCGCCGCCGCTTTTCGATCTGGCGGTTCAGCCTGCTGCTCCTTCTACAGTTCGCGCTCCTGCTGATTGGGTTGCGGATCTTCGCACCAGACGTCTGGGCCTGGCAGGTCGCCGCGGGACCGAGAGCCTTCATCCTGGTCTTCCTCGGGATGCATCTGTTCAACTGTTTCTTCGAGTGGGGTTTTCATCGCTACGTGCTGCACTCGGTCACGGTGCGGTGGTTGCGACGCTTCGCTCGCGGGCACCGCAACCACCACTCCCTGACGAGCATTCAATTGCGCCGCGACGATGCTGGACCCGGTCGGATCGTGCTCAACCGGTACCCGATCGTCGATGAGGAGCAATTCGAGGACGCCGCATTCCCCGTGTACGCGCTAGTCGCCTTCTGGCTCTTGTTCACGCCGTTGTTGATGGTCGCCCAGCACCTCATGCCCCTGGCACCCGTCTACCTCGGCGGGTACGCCGCCATCACGTGGTCGATGGCCAGCTATGAGGTGTTCCACGGTATCGAGCACTGGCCCTACGCTTGGTGGGAACGAGCGACCGGTCATCCGCGCTTCGGCGGGCTGTGGCGGAGGATTTACGGGTTCCATCACTTCCACCACGCCAATGTCGGCTCGAATGAAGCGATCTCCGGCTTCTTCGGGCTGCCACTGGCTGACTGGGTGTTTCGTACCTATCACCAGCCACAGGATCTTCTGCTCCACGGACGGATGGCCACCGCCAAGGAATTCGCCGTTCGCCCACCTTGGCCATTTATCGTCTGGCTCGATCGCTGGGCGCGAGCGCGTGAAGCGAAGATCCTCCGTCGCGCGAAGCCCACGAGCTGAGGACACCTCAACCCTATCGTTGAACTGGATCGTCCGGTGTCAACGTTCGCTCACTTGGCGAGGGCGCACAGGGCGCCATGTCGCCGTGGTCAGTTCAGCCACTTAGCCGCTCGGGTGCACGCGAGCGGCGACCTGCTCGGCGACATTCGTTGCCGCCCAGCCGCAGCCGAGCCGTTATCTCGAGCGTCCAGGAGGCTTGCAGCGATTCCCCATTGCCAGGGTTGATGATGAGCCATACTCTTTCCTGCAGGATTCCCCCGGAACCCCCGGGGTCTGCGGCAGGGGGACCATCTCGCCACGCATCAAGTCGCGCCGTGAGGAGGACCGTCCAATGACCATCGGATTCGAACCCCGGTCTGAAGTCACGCTTCTCACTGCAAATGCCGATTTACCAGTAAGGGCACGGTTGCTACTCATCACACCCCTTGTGTTTCTTGCCCTGGTGGCATCGGTCCACGCACAGTCGTTGTTCACGCCGCCCCTCTCTTTCGACACCGGGCAATTACCCTACTCCGTGGCGATTGCGGATTTGAACGCGGACGGGCGGCCCGACATGGTGGCGGCGAACCGCGGCTCGAATACGGTGTCGGTGCTGCTGGGCAACGGCGACGGCACGTTCGGGCCCAGGACCGACTTCGTCACAGGTGTAGGTCCCTCTTCCGTGGCGATTGCGGACTTGAACGCGGACGGGAGGCCCGACCTGGTGACGAACGGCTTCGAAACTTTGTACGGCTCCTCGGACTTGGTGTGGGTGCTGCTGGGCAACGGCGACGGCACCTTCGGGCCGCCCAGATCCCGCTCCGTCGCGGCCTCATCCGTGGCGATTGCGGACCTTAACGCCGACGGGCGGCCCGACCTGGTGGCGGCAAACGCCATCTCGAACACGGTGTCGGTGCTGCTGGGCAACGGCGACGGCACGTTTGGCCCTAACACCGAATTCCCCGCCGGAAGCAATCCGCTGGCGGCGGCGATTGCGGATCTCAACGCCGACGGACGTCCCGACCTGGTGATCGCTGACTATGGCTGCCCCGCAACCGCATGTCATGTGGTTCCGGATGGCAGCTCAGTCTCGGTGCTGCTGGGGAACGGCGACGGCACCTTCGGGCCCAAGACTGACTACTTCACCGGGCTGCAGCCCTACCGGGTGGCGATCGCGGATCTCAACGCCGACGGACGGCCCGACCTGGCGGTAGTGAATTACTTCTCGAATACGGTGTCAGTGCTGCTGGGCAACGGCGACGGCACGTTCGGGCCCAGGGCCGATTTCGGCACCGGAAGCTATCCCATCTCGGAGGCAATAGCTGACCTCAATGGGGACAGACGGCCCGACCTGGCGGTGGCTAATTATGCCTCGAACACGGTGTCGGTGCTGCTGGGCAACGGCGACTGTCCAGCGACATCCAGATTCCCGCAGTAAGGCGACACCCAGTTTCCCGCACCTCTCCTCCGGTGAACCGCTCTGCTGACTGCGACTTCGGGGCCTCACCTCCTTCGTGGGCGACACCCAGTCTTCCGCACGAAGTCAGGCGCCGGGCTGGGTGACGGCCCGTTCAAGGTCGCGTAGCCGGTAGCTGCGGCCCTTGATGTCGAGCACGTGGCTGTTGTGCAGCAAGCGATCAAGGATCGCAGTGGCGAGGATCTCGTCGCCGGCGAGCACGTCGGGCCAGTCGCGGATGCCCTTGTTGGTCGTGATCAGGATGCTGCCGCGCTGGTAGCGGTGGCTGACGAGCCGGAAGAACAGGCTCGCCTCCTGCCGGCTCATCGGCTCGAAGCCAACCTCGTCGATGATCACGAGCGACGTCGACAGATACTTCTTGCTCCGCAGCCGCCGCGTCGGCAGATCGGCATCACGCTTCAAGGCCGTGAGCAGGTCCTCGAGCCGGTAGAACACGACGCCGAAGCCGAGCTCGACCGCGCGCATGCCGAGCGCGACGGCGAGATGCGTCTTACCGACGCCGGGCGGGCCCTGGATCAACAGCGTCCGGTTCTCACGGATCCACTGGCACGTCGCCAGCGTCTCGATCCGGCTGCGCTCGAGCGCCGGCTGGAACGCGAAGTCGAAGTTGGCCAGGGTCTGCCCGGTGGGCAGCGCCGACAGCACCAGCGAGGTCCGCACGCGCCGCTCGTCGCGGGCGCGCAGCTCCTGCTCGAGCATCCGGTCGAGGAAGCGGTGCGGCGGGGTCTCCTCGGCAACCGCCTCGCCGAGCCAGGTGGTCAGCTGCTCGGCTGCGTGGGTGAGCCCGAGCTTGACTAGTCGCTCCCGGGTGACGTCGATGTCCATCGGCGGGTTCGTCGCGCGCGGCTTCATCGCGCCACCTCGGCCAGCGCGGCATAGAGATCGAGCGGCCGCTGCTGGGGCGTGAGGTTCATCAGCTCCTGGAGCCGCCGCCCCATCCGCCCGAGCGGCAGGGGCAGCACGGTGTCGGTCGCCTCGCCCTCGTAGTGGCGTGGGTCGATCACGATCCGCTCGCGCCCCTGGCGCGGATGTTCGGCGATCACCTGGCCGCCCGCCCACACCTGGACGATGCG
>JACXTT010014067.1_pt1 | contig 10496 bp, 8 predicted proteins | sample 9270951 | NCBI WGS metagenome assembly JACXTT01 (sample SAMN15532306, study PRJNA645909) | rock metagenome | isolation source: weathered quartz diorite | place: Puerto Rico | collected 2017-06-21
GGCGAAAGGTCCTGGTTGATCCCGGCGCGGAGTTGATCGTCTGTGAGCACACCGCTCTTGTCTGTGTTCCATGCGTCAAACCACTTGGCAAAACCTTGGGTGAACTCTTCGCGCGTTATCAAGTTGTCTTTGTTGGCGTCGAATGCCGTCATGAAGGCGTTTCCCAGAAACATGCCTGGGCCGAATCCGCCTGGCCCCCCCGGCCCTCCGCGCCCGCCCCGGCCGCCGAAGCCGAAGTCGCCTATGGTTTGCCCCTCGGATTTGCCAGCGACCTGATCGATCACGGATTGCGCGCGAGCAGTTACAAAGCCCTTGATCGGTTTGGCTGGCTGAAAGAAACCGCCGGGCCCGCCGAAGCGAGGGCCGCCTGCCGGAGGATCGCTACCGGCGTCCCCTCTTGCCGGGCGCTGATTTTCTCTGCCTTCTCCGCCGGGACGAGGTCCTCCGAAACCACCGCCAAAACCACCGGGTGGAACGGGTTCGCCGGCGACGACTCTGTCGAAGCGGGCGAGTTTCTCCTCCGATTCCTCCTGCACGGCGGGGCGGATCGCCGCGGCGATTTCGTCCACCTGATGATGGAACCGTTCCGGCTTGAAAATCGTTCTGTTGAACTCGTCCAGACGCGCCCGATAAGGCTTTTGGAACGCCTCGACTTTGAAGACGCGTTCCAGGAAGCGATTCTCGCCTCGCCACGGCCTTTCGATGCTCAGGTTTTCGCGCTGTTCCTGGCTGCCCATCATGCCGAACTGTCCGAAGGAGTGGTCGAGATCCCAAGGCATGAACTGAAACTTCCGCGTCTGTGGATGGAGATAAACATAGTAGTTTTGGCCCGGGCCAAGAATGCTATCCATGGTGGAAAGCCAAACCGTTACGGCCATGAAGCGGGCGAATTCCTCGAGGTCGAGATATTCCCCCACCTGGGCGGCGAAATCCTTGTCGTCGGCCGACGTGACCAGCTTGCAGAAATCCATCACGCGCTGCTTTTGTTCGAGCCTCAGGTCCGTCTTGGGATCGTAGGTCTGATTGTAGTTCTTCCAATCGTCACCCAGCGTGACAAACGGGTTCGGCGTGACGGGCTTGAAGATCGCGCCCTTTTGCGTGGCAAATTTTTCCTCAGCAAAGTTGGTGTCCACATCCTCCACCAGCGAATAGAGGCCGAAATATTCCTTGTCGAACTTGCCAGGCACGGTGACATACACCCGCGCATAAGCCGTGCGCGAAGCGGGAACGCCGGCGTCGCGGAACAGGCGGTGCGACAACACTTCGTTCATCCAACTCGCGTCCGTGACGTTGTTGTGGAAGTTGAGCTTGGTGACGCCGGCCAGCTTCTGGCCCTTGACGTACTTGTTGAAGTCAACCTTGAGCGAGCGCTTGAGCGAGCCGCGTGATTGCATGAACGTTCCGTTGCCCTTGTAGCGCACCGCCACGTCTTTGAAATTCTGCCCGGCAAACTCAAGGTCCGCCTGAACGTACTTGAACTCGATCCCGGCTGCGGAAGCCAGCCCGTTGCGCCGCCCCTCGGCCCCTTGCAGGTTCAGTCCCGGCCCGCGTCCGCCCGGCGGTCCGAAATTGCCCTACGCCAGCGTCGCGTTGAGGCCGGCGCGAACCTGGTCTGCATTGAGTTTGCCGCTCTTCTCCTTGTCCCATTCGGCAAACCATTTTTCGCCCAGGATGCGGAATTCGTCCTTCGACAATTTCCCGTCGCCGTCTTGATCGCCTTGTTTCAGAAACGTGGGCGCGAGGAACATCGCTGGACCGAAACCTCCGGGGCCCGGCCCGCCCAAGCCGCGCGGCCCGCCGCGCCCGCCGAAAAATCCGCCGGCGGCCTGCTCGGGTTCCATGGCCTCCGACTGTTTCAGCGTGAACTTGAAATGCGCCGTCCAGACATTCGTGCCTTTGAAAAGTTCGGAAGGCCGCGACGGATCTTTTCCTGGTTCGGCCGCGTCGACGATGCAGCTGTCGAACCCGATGTCTAGAATCATCCACGACATTGCAAAGGCGCAAAGTCCGGCGGGTCGCAAACGCTGATGGACCGGTCGTTTCACACTCATTCCAGGTTCGCTCATCTGTAACAATGACAACGAAGTGGATAGCCAGGTTACAATTATGTGACTCGCCTTGAGTTTCTCGAGCCGCTCGAAATTCATCCGCCTAAGCGGAATAATGCCGGATCGAGGACGGAGAGAATCGAGTTGACCCTGCGGCCGAATGCGCAGTTGACAGGTCATCTGCCGCGGCGCACTGTCTGGCAAAATCCGAATTGCCCTGCCTCGGCCAGCGGCGAACCGATAAGGTATGAGAACGAGCGCCATGTTCGAAACCCCGGACGCGAAACGAGGGCCCGGTCATCGCGCGTTCACGCTGATCGAGCTTTTGGTAGTTATCGCGATCATCGCCATTCTTGCCGCCTTGCTGTTGCCGGCGCTAGCCAAGTCCAAGAGCAAAGCGCAGGAGATTTATTGTCTGAACAATTTGAAACAAATCGGGCTGGGAGTATCGATGTACGGGAGTGACTACAGCGAGCGCTTTCCTTATTGTCGAAGCTGGGGCAAAGCCTGGAGCAAAGCCTGGGGCAACGACCTGGGAACGGAGTATTTGCCTAAGCTCCTTGAACCGCTGATCGGCATAAACACTGCAACCAACCGGCTGACAAGTGGCACCTCCATACCAACCCCGCCGACCTCCGGCACCTACGTCTGTCCGGCCGGCATCAAAGGCAAAGACCCGGTGACTGCCGGATCCCCCCCGGACCTTCTAAGGGACGGATTCCAGAACCTTCTAAGGGATAACGATTATGTCACGTATGTGTGGAACCACATCTACGTGCAAGCGTTCAACGCCAGCCTTGAGGATCGACGACCGGTCAGCGGGCGTAACACCACTGATGTGGTGAATCCGACGTCAGCCTTCTTGCTCTGGGAAATGCCCTACTGGACCGCTTCAGCTTCCCCGCACCGTTTCGGCCTCAATCTGGTGTTCGCCGATACGCATGCCGGTTTCGAGAAACGCAATCCGAAGGAACTCGATTGGTGGCGTTATCACAGCCGCCGTGGCTGGGAGGACAACGACCCAACAGGGCTCCCTCAGTGATTAACCGGCTCGAAGGCATTTGATCCTACTGTTTACTCCGTCAGTCCGCTTTGTCCCATGCCTTCATGCTCTGAAGAATGTCTCGCAATCGTCTCTGCCTCCAGGCGTCGCAGGTTTGATCGTATCGCAAGGATGGCCTTTTCGCTGTGTCTGCTGATCGTCGGCGTCAACGCCGAGAATCCCTTGCCGCAGGTGGAACGGCTCAAGACCAGTCCCGTTCTCCAACATCTCAAACCCAATCCAATGCCGTCTCCGCCGCATACGCCCAGCGAGCAGACGTTGGCGCAGATGTACCTGCCGGAAGGATTCCGCGCGGAGCTGATCGCATCAGAGCCCGACGTCCGTCAACCCATCGCATTCGCGTTCGACGAGCGCGGTCGCATCTGGGTGGCGGAGGCATTCAGTTACCCGACGAAACGCCCGGCTGGACAAGGCCTGGACAAGATCATCATTTTGGAAGATCGCGATGGCGACGGGCGATTCGAGGCGCGCAAGGTATTTGCCGAAGGTTTGAATCTCGTTTCCGGTCTGGAAGTTGGCTACGGCGGCGTGTGGGTGGGCGCGGCGCCCCAGTTGTTGTTCATCCCCGATCGCAACCACGACGACGTGCCCGACGGGCCGCCAGAAGTCGTGCTCGACGGGTTCGGATACCAGGACACGCACGAGTGTTTGAACAGTTTCCTGTGGGGGCCGGACGGCTGGCTCTATGGCAACCAGGGTGTGTTCAACTACGCGCGCATTGGAAAACCGGGCGCGCCGGACCCGGACCGGGTGGAACTGCGCGCGGGCGTCTGGCGTTATCACCCGGTCCGGCGTCAATTCGAGGTTTTCGCTCACGGCGGCAGCAACCAGTGGGGCCTCGATTACGACGAGTGCGGACAGTTTTTCATGACGCATTGCCGCAGCTATTGGGGGAGAGGACTGACGACTCACGTGATCCAAGGCGGTCACTATTGGAATCAGGCGAACGCAAACTACGCGCCTTTCATCATCGCGGATCCGCCCGCGGATTTTCCGCGTTTCGAAAATTACCTGCTCGCGTCAGCGCGATACGACCATGGAGCCGGCGGCGCGGGCAAACTCGGCAGCGACCAGATCTACGGCGGCCACTCGCACGTGGGCACCATGGTGTATCTCGGCGACAATTGGCCGGCGGAATTTCGCGGCCACTTGTTCACCGACAATCTCCACGGCCACCAGATCAACCACCAGATCAACCACCGGCTCGGTTCCGGCTTCGACACTGTTCACGCAGGCCGGGATATGTTCTTCTGCAGTGACCCCAAATATGTCGCCGTCGATCTTCAATACGGCCCGGACGGTGCGGTCTACGTGATCGACTGGTATGACCAGCAGCACTGCCACAACCCGAACACGGAAATCTGGGACCGCGGGAACGGGCGCATCTACCGGATCGAATACTCCGCCACGTATCAACCGCGAAAAGTGGACCTCGCCAGCCTCGAGGACGCCAAGCTGGTGGAGTTGCACCATCACGGTAACGAGTGGTTCGTGCGCACGGCGAGGCGTCTGCTTCACGAACGTTCGACGACGCGTGCCATTGATTCCAAGGCCGTGTCGGGCTTGCTGGCAATTGCATCGCGCGACTCGGAGCCGACCCGTCGCCTTTGTGCGCTATGGACGTTACACGCGATCGGCGCACTCACGGATAACACGGCGCGGCAAGCGCTGTCCGATGCCAATGAATACGTGCGCGGTTGGGCCGTTCAACTCCTGACCGACCAACGAACGGCGCCGGCGCTGCTGGGCGAGTTCGTTCGCTTGGCGAAAACGGACCCTTCCCAGGTCGTTCGGTTGTATTTGGCCTCCGCAATCCAACGCGCGCCAGAGGAGACGGCGTGGGAGCTTATCGCAGCTCTGGCGCAACACGGAGAGGATTCGACAGATCGCAACATTCCACTCTTGCTCTGGGACGGACTAGCGCAACGGATGTCCCAGCATTTCGACAGCGCCTTCAAGATCGCCGAACAGAGCAAGATCACGGGGCTGGCGGATTGGATTTACTGGTACGCCGCGACGTTTGACGGACGCGAGCTGGACCGCGTGGTGGCCTTGCTGGGAAGGGCGGAAGGCGAAACGCTGCGAGGGCGTCTGGCGGGAATCGAGTTGGCCACTGCGACGCGGGCAAACCGGACCATGCCTGCTGCCTGGAAAACCGTAGCGCCGAAGCTTTACGCAAGCAACGACCCGCGGGTTCAGCGACAGGCCGAGCGGCTGGCGGCGGCTTTTGGGGACGACTCCATGTTCCCGCGGCTGCGCGAGGCGCTGGATAATCCGGCTGCCGATCGCGAATTGCGCCGACACGCCTTCGCCGTGCTCAGTCACGCGCAAGATCGCGCCTCCCAGCCCGTGTTCCTGCGGTTGCTTGACGACCCTGCCTTCCGTGTCGGAACCATCAGCCTGATGGCGCGCTTCGATTCCCCGGAAATTCCAGCGGCGCTGCTCGCTCGCTTTGACGGGTTCTCATCCGAGGAGCGGGCAGCGGCCCTCCACACACTCACGACCCGCGCCCGGTTTGCCTTGCCTCTGCTCGACGCGGTTGCGGCCGGGAAGCTCAAGCGCGATCACTTGACCGCATTTCACGTTCGTCAATTGAGCGAATTAAAGGATTCAGAGGTGGACCGGCGTGTCGCGGCCACGTGGGGCGCGATTCATCAAAGCCGAGCGGATCAACGGATGCAAATTGCACGGTTGGAAAAAGTCTTCGAAGAGGCCCCGCTCTGGGCTTACAGCGAACGCGCCGGCCGCGAGCACTTTCTGAAACTCTGTTCACAGTGCCACCGCCTGGGTAATGACGGCAGCCGGATCGGACCTGAACTGACCGGCGCCGGCAAAAACGGGGTCCGTTATTTCCTGGAGAACATCATCGATCCGGATGCGGTGATCGGCGCCGATTTTCAGATGACCACGGTTGAGACCCGCAGCGGGGACGTGATTTCCGGACTGGTGACGGGCGAGTCTGCCGCCGCGCTGACGATCCGCACCGTGACGGACCAGATTGTCGTCGCCAAGGCGGACATCGCCCAACGCCGGAAGAGCGAAAAATCCCTGATGCCCGAAGGATTGATCGAGTCCCTCAGCGATCGGGAGCAACTGGAGCTGTTGAAATACCTGACGTCAAACTGAACTTTTTGGAGTGCGGCAGAGGGCTGCCGCAGTGCAAGACATTGTCGCGCCGTGACGGATACTTGGTCCGAATGCGCGACAGAACTCGGTGGAAACGTTATCAGACTTGCAGGCGGTTGAATCGGGTCAATATTGAAGACAGCATATGCAGTATGAACGCAAACGCCTGAGACTTCTGGCTGCTGGAGCCTTGCTGCTTTCTTGTGTCCACGTCGGTGCTTCTGACTCTGTTCAAAAGGCCGGTTCCGGTCAGACCAACCATCACACCATTCGCAGCGAAGTGGAACTGCGCGGCCAGGTCGTGTGCTTGCCGGAAGAACTGCACCGGGCTTACCAGACGGACCTGCCGACCAACCACCAGCACATCTACGGGTTCAAAACCACGAACAATATTTACTACACGCTCCTGCGAACGAAACTCTCCGAAGCCTTGTTTGCCGACCCGCGTCTTCGGGAGAAGGAACTGTTGCTGACCGGCAATGTCCTGCCCAATTCCCAGATCTTGGACGTGACCCGAATGCGCTCGATCCGCAGGGGCGTCGTGAATGACCTCTATTATTACTGCGACATCTGCGCGATCCGAACGGTCGCGCCCGGACCTTGCGTGTGTTGTCAGGCGCCCGTGGCGTTGGTCGAAGAGCCTCTCAAGTCAGGCAGTCGATGACCAAGTTATTTGTGTCCCTTTCCTTCGTAGACGATCTCGAACGCAACGTTGACTTTTTCGTCCCCTGCCTTCGCCGGAATCCGGACGCTGACGCTTTTGTGCTCGGGCGCCGGAGCTTTGAGTTGAGGAGCTTCGCCTGGTTCCGAGGACGCCGGGCGCAGGCTCAGGATGACCGGATGATCGGTTGAAGTCTCCTTGCTGCTCGCCTTGACCAGCGCTTTGTACTCGCCAATGCCGTCCAGTTTATTGTCGTTCCTGGCCGGCGTCAGGGCGGCGAAGTAATTGAATTCCGAAGTGCCGAGATGGTTGCCGTCCTGCGGTTGAAGGACGAAGCGCATCGTGTAAATCCCCGCGCGGAGTTCATCGTCGCGGTAATCACGCTGGTCCCGGGAAACGGCGACGGCACCGATCAGCGTAGTTTGCTTGACTGCGTCCAGAGCCTTCGAGACGACCGCCGGTTTCGACTGCAGCGGAAGCTCGGCGCTGAACCAGAACTCGAAAACGGGCTTTTCGCCATCCATCAATTGGACGGCCTTGGTCTGCAGCTTCGCGCGAATCGACGCGTCCAGTTCCTTCGGCGGCTCTTTTTCAGCCATCTTGACCGAGAGCTCAGCGGCGGCGGACGCGTTGATCTGAGTCAAGATCAACAACGTTCCCAGAAGCAGTGAGCGCTTTCTCATAGATGAACGTTTGACTGCGGCTTGTGGCCGGGCATTCAGAATTCGCCCCACGATAAAACAAAGGGTCGGAAAGACAAATCCTTCCGACCCTTGGGAATACAGACCAGACTTACCGTGAGAAACTGGCGAGGAACGCGTTACGTTGACCTGTGGCTTCCCAAGTGAGATTGAGGTCTCCGCCTTTGAACGAGGCACGTTCAGTAAAGACGGGCATGGCGTGCTCGACACGGGTCAGCGGGGGATAATAGGTCTCCTCGTTGCCGCACAGGTGATCGTGGCTGCCGAGGCAGCGGGTGTTGACTTCCACTAGATCGCCTGCCTTCACGGAGGCGCACCCGGCTTTCGTGCAGGTGCCGACCCTGGCTTCGATAGGAGCCGTCCGCACGGCGACGACGTCCTTGATCAAGTTGCCCGCCAGCGAACGCGCCAGGCCCCGCAACGCTTCGCGCTGCTGGGCGTCCGCCTTCTCATCGAGGATGAGCACGGCCTTGCCGGCGCGCGGTTGATAGCTCAGATCCCCCAGCGTGCCGTCGGTCGACACCACTGCGATGACGCTCAGGCCGTCCAGTGACGTGCCGTTCCAACTGCCTTCGCGGACGGACCAGACCAGGATCCCTTCCTTGCCGCTCAGGTTCATTTCGGCATTGGCGAAACAAGGACCGGTGTAGACGTCACACGACCGGACCTCCAGGTAGTCCCCCGAGATGCTGGGCGTCGAAGGCGTGCTGGCGAAAGCGGTCAGGGACGCCAGCGAAAGAACCGTTAAGATCGAGTTCGTTTTCATAAGATTGCCGTGTCTTGCTGAGTTAATTCGCAAAACGTGATGTTAACCTACATAACAGGGGCGCCCGGCGCAACATTCGGATTTGCCGACCGGCTGGTTGTCGGGTCCGAAGGCCTCGCAAGTCTTGCTGCACCAGTAAATCCCGCTGGAAAACTCGTCCTCGTCCTGGCCGGCCGATTGGTGAAACATTTCCTTGCTGCGCAGGTTGCGGCACTGGATCAGCAGTTTCGTTGAAGCAATGGAAGGATCCATAATCAAACCTCCGGTTTATGCCGCCGCGGCCGCGAGCACCGCCCGCTTGACCGCAGCTTTTACAAGTTGGATTTTATAACCGTTCTTGCTGAGCGGTTTTGCGCCTTGGGCGGCTGCTTCGCCGCATTTGGCCGCCAACCCCTCGTCGACTTTCGCGCCGCTCAACGCCTTCGCCGCTCCCGCCGCCGACCACGGGATGGGCGCCACGTGTCCGAGCACCACCCGCGCATCGGTGGCCACACCGCCCTTGAGCGCAAAAGCGACCGAGGCCGTCGCATAGGGCCAGTCGAGTCCGTGTCGATGACGCACTTCGTAGGTCGCGTTCTTCAGATCGCGCAGCGGGATTTCGATCTCCGCTAGAATCTCGTTCGGCTTAAGCGCAGTCTCGCGTTCAGTCGCGGATTTTGGGGTTTGGAAGAATTCCGCGGCTGCAATCTTTCGTCTATTTTCGTTTGGCCCTACCACAACCAATGAAGCGTCGAGGGCGATCAAGGCCGGACCCAGACTGGACGGGCTGACGAACAGCGCCTCGCCCTCGTTGCCGAAAATGGCGTGATAGCGGTTGTCTCCTTCGCGGACCAGTGGCGTATTGCCGTCCTTGCCGAACAAACCAAAGCCGTTCCGGAAATACCAACAACGCGATCGCTGACAAAGGTCGCCGCCCACCGTTCCGACCGACAACAGCTGCGGGCTGCCGACTCCTTCCGCCGCCGTGAGGAGCGACGGGAAGTGCGCCTTCACCGTCTTGTCACTCGCCAACTGGCCCAGGGTCGTTGTAGAGCCAACGCGGAGAATTTTCCCGGCGGTCTGAAGAATGCCTTTGATCTCAGAGATGTTGCGCAAGCTCACGACGCGGCCGGGTGCCGTGAGGTGTTGTTTGAGCGACGTCACCAAATCCGTGCCACCGGCAAGAATCTCTGTTTCGCCCCACTTGTCGCTGAGCAACGCAGTGGCTTCCTTCAATGTGGCAGGTGCGGCGTATTCGAACGATTTCATGCGGTAACACCTCCCTTCTGCAAGGCGGTAAGGACACGGTCAGGAGTAAACGGCAGGTACGGCGCGCGCACGCCGATTGCGTTCGCCACCGCGTTGGCAATCGCTGCGCCCGGCGATATCACCGGCGGTTCGCCCAGGCCAATCACTCCACGGTCGTCGTACCCCTTGCCGGTCATCATGTGGACTTTGAGTTTGCCGACGTCTTTGATGCCCGCGAGTCGATAAAACTCCATGTCCGGATTGAGCATCCGTCCCGTTTTCGGATCGTAAACCGCTTCCTCGAACAGCGCGTAAGTGATGCCCATGATCAAGGCGCCGTAAACCTGGCTTTCGGCCGTTTTGAGATCGATGATCAGACCGCAATCCTGAACGGCGACCATCTCATTGATCGTCACGATGCCCGTTTCGATGTCCACGGACACGTCGGCCATTTGCACACCGCCCACGCCCTGGCTGATGAGGCCGGCCTTGACGCTGTCACCCGGCGTGTTCACTCCGCGTTTGGTGACAGGCATCACACCCAGCAAGGCGCAGGCCTCCTTCCAAGCGATTCTCTTGCCCGGATCTGTGGCGACACGAATCTCCCCGCCGCGGGCTTCGAGCGCATCAGGTTCAACGCCCAGCCGCGGGGCGACTTTCGCGAGCAGTTCGTTCAGCACGGCCGTGGCCGCCTGACGCGACGACACAGAAACGCCGCCGATGGTTGTGCTGCCGCCGGAACCGCCGGATTTCGGGTACTCGTTCCGGCCGATCTCGACCTTAACGGCGTTGAGTGGCAATCCCAGCGTCTCGGCCACGACAATCCCGACGCACGTGCGGGCGCCGGTCCCCAGGTCCTGTGAACCCAGTTTCGCCTCCACCGAACCGTCCGAATTAATCGTTA
>JACXTT010014068.1_pt1 | contig 10495 bp, 5 predicted proteins | sample 9270951 | NCBI WGS metagenome assembly JACXTT01 (sample SAMN15532306, study PRJNA645909) | rock metagenome | isolation source: weathered quartz diorite | place: Puerto Rico | collected 2017-06-21
CGCGTCTTCGACGAGCGATTCCCGCAAATGGTCCTCTACGTAAACGACATCGATTCCGCCGCAACGCGATGGAAAGGGGTCTTCCTGGCCGGGACCGACAAAGATACTTCCCGCCTGACGCTGGCGGAGGAGGCGATTGTAATTGCCGACCGAAAAGAGGGCAAGCTGGAGTTGCACTTGCGCAACGGAAGCGTTCACGAATTTACGAGGAGCGATCCCGGTCACTATTTGCTGTCCGCATTCGGCGAGCGCGACTTGCCCGTGGAAATCAAATCGGGCGAAATCGATCGCGTTGCTGAACCCGGAGTTCCTGGCCGAAGCTCAAGCGTGCTGTGGGGGGAACGCCGCACGCAACGCGACGCGAGCGTGGAGATTCAACGCCGGCTTTCTCTTCCCTTCGCCTGCATTTCCTTTGCGCTGCTGGGCATGCCGGTCGGCGCCCGCCCGCGACGCGGGGGACGCGCCGCGGGCTTTCTGATTACGCTGCTCATGGTCACGTGTTACTACCTGATGTTTACGATTGGAGCGAACCTTGCGCGCCAGGGCGTCATTCCAGTATGGACGGGGATCTGGTCTGCGAATTTGATCATTGCGGGACTGGGACTGTTCCTTCTACCCCGACTGGAGCAGATGCCGGGCGGCCGCCGCACGAACGCGGTGGTTGATTGGATCATCGGCTGGCCCGCCTGGGCGCGCTTCTCGCGAGCAGAAGCCGATGTGCCCGCGGCTCTGAACGGCGCCTTCAATCACGTTGGCATTTTTGCCCGCAAGAAACGCCGGGGAGGAATCCCCCAAATTCTGGACGTGTACCTGCTTCGAAGCTTCGTCTATTACTTCTTGTTGCTGACGATCGGGTTCATTCTGCTCTTTGAAGTCTTCACATTTTTCGAGCTGCTGGACGATATTGCGCAGCATCGCACGGGTCTCGTCGAACTTATCCAATACTTCGTCTATCTGGCGTGCTACCTGTTCTATCAGCTCGCCCCGCTCGCCGCGCTCGTTTCCGTGCTGATCACGCTCGGGGTGATGACGAAAAATAATGAGCTCGTTGCCTTCAAGGCGAGCGGCCTGAGTCTTTATCGCATCGCGCTTCCCCTGCTGATTGCTGGCGGCGTTCTCGCCACGAGCCTGCTCCTTCTCGACGACACTTACCTGCCCTACGCCAATCAGCGTCAAGATGCCCTTCGCAACCAGATCAAGGGCCGCCCGGCGCAAACCTACTATCAACCGAGCCGGCGATGGATTTTTGGTGAGAACTCGAAGGTCTATAACTACGATTTCTTCGACCCGGATCGTGAACTCTTTGGCGGCTTGAACGTATTCGAGCTAAATCCCTCCACTTTTGAAATCCGGCGGCGCATTTATGCCGCTCGCGCGCGATGGGAAGCACAGCAGGGCATCTGGATTCTGGAATCCGGATGGATTCGCGATTTCGATCGCGGCCACGTGATTCGGTTCTCGCCATTCCTCGCCAACGCGCTCGGCGAACTGAACGAGCCGCCTTCGTATTTCAATCGCGAAGTCCGCCAGTATTACCAGATGACGTGGTGGGAACTGAAACGATACATTGCAGACCTAGGCCAGGCCGGCTTTGATGTCGAACGCCTCTCGGTGCAACTGCAAAAGAAGCTTTCATTTCCCCTGATTGCACCGATTATCATTCTTCTCGCGATCCCATTTTCGATTCTCGTGGGAACTCGCGGCGCGATTGGCGGCTTGGCGCTGGGCGTCGGGATCGCGATTGTCTACTGGGCCGCCTCGGCGCTCACCGAAGCAATGGGCGCGGTCGGTCAATTACCTCCGCTGCTCGCGGCGTGGGCGCCGGACACCGTGTTCGGCTTCCTCGGTTTGTATTTCTTCTTGAAAATGCCAACGTGAAGGCAGTTGCTAGTGATTGGCGACTCGTGGTTGGTGACTGGTGAAAAAATTCATCGGTCGTCATCACGATCGACCGTTAGAAGCCGACCCTCCCTCACTTCACAAATCGCGATTCAAGAATTACGAATCACCATTCACGAGTCACCGGTCACCAGTCACTTCTTCTTTTTCTTCGCCGCCCGCTCTTCGATTACCGCTTGCGCCGCCGCGAGACGCGCCACAGGAACACGGAACGGCGAGGCGCTGACGTAATCCATGCCTACTTGGTGGCAGAATTTTACGCTCGGCGCGTCACCGCCGTGTTCTCCGCAGATTCCGATTTTTAGCTTGGGCCGCACCGAGCGGCCTCGCTCGATCCCCCACCGCGTGAGCATCCCGACACCCTTTACATCCAGGCTTTGGAAGGGGTCTTCACTGAAGATCGCGGCTTTCTTCTCGTCGACATACTCGGGCAGGAACCGTCCCGCGTCATCGCGCGAGAGTCCCATACCCATCTGCGTCAAGTCGTTTGTCCCGAAGGAAAAGAATTCAGCCACTTCAGCGATTTCATCGGCCAGCAGCGCCGCTCGCGGAACTTCAATCATCGTGCCAACCATATATTCAACTTTCACTTTCGATTCTCGAATCACGTCTTGCGCGACTCGATTCGTCGCGTCGGTCAGAATTTGAAGTTCTTTGCGATCCATCGTTAAGGGAATCATGATCTCAGGTAATACTTTTACTCCATTTTTCTTGCACTCGACGGCAGCTTCCATGATCGCTCTAACTTGCATCTCGAGTATTTCTGGATATGTAATCGCCAGCCGGCACCCTCGGTGGCCGAGCATGGGATTCGCTTCGTGAAGTTGCGCGACGCGACGGATCACGACCTCAACGTCCACGCCGATTTTGTCCGCCAGTTCCCGTTGTTGCTCGAGTTCATGAGGTGCAAATTCGTGCAGCGGTGGGTCGATCAAGCGGATGGTCACAGGCAGCCCGTCCATCGCCTTGAAGATGCCTGTGAAATCCCTGCGCTGGTATGGCAGCAGCTTGCCAAGAGCTTTCCTGCGCGCCTCAGGCGTGTCGGCAATGATCATTTCCTGTATCGCGAGTTGCCTTTCGACGCTCATCTCCGGGTAATCAAAGTCCTTAAAGAACATGTGCTCGGTGCGAACGAGCCCGATTCCCTCCGCGCCCATCTCGCGCGCCTTTTTCGCGTCATACGGAGTATCGGCGTTCGTCCGCACACCTATTTTTCGCACGCCATCCGCCCAATTCATGAGCGTCGTGAATGCGTCAGGCAACTCGGGAGCGGACAGTTTGACTTGGCCTTCGTACACGATGCCGTCGTTTCCGTCGAGGGTGATCCAATCCCCCTGGTGGACGGTTCTTCCGTTCGAGCGCGCGACCTTTAAACCGTAGTCGATGTCCAGGTGCTCGGCGCCCACAATGCAACACTTTCCCCAGCCTCTGGCGACCACGGCCGCGTGGCTGGTCTTGCCTCCCGTAGCCGTCAAAATTCCTTGCGCCACGAACATCCCGCCGACGTCTTCAGGGCTCGTTTCGCGGCGGACCAGAATCACCTTCTCGCCGTGGCTCGCCATCTCCTCGGCCTCTTCGGCGCTGAACACGGCCTTACCGACGGCAGCTCCGGGCACAGCATTCATACCGCTGGTGAACTTCCGCTTGGCGAGATCAGACTTCGATGTCGACGGGTCGACAATCGGAAAAAACAAGCGGTCAATGTCCTCAGGCTTGATGCGCTCGATGGCCTCTTCCTTGGAGATAAGGCCTTCCTTGGCCATGTCGACCGCCATTTTGAACGTAGCTGCAGGTGTGCGCTTCCCCACCCGCGTCTGCAGCATGTAGAGCTTGCCTTCCTCGACCGTAAACTCCATGTCCTGCATGTCGCGGTAATGCTTCTCGAGCAGCACACGCACTTTTTCAAGCTGTTTGTACACGCCGGGCATACGCGCAGCCATTTCGCTCAGGTGCATCGGTGTGCGAATTCCAGCAACGACGTCCTCGCCTTGAGCGTTCACGAGGAAATCGCCGTAGAAGGATTTCTCGCCGGTCGACGGATCGCGCGTAAAGCAGACGCCCGTCCCGGAATTCTCACCCGTGTTGCCGAAGACCATTTGCACAACATTGACCGCTGTCCCGAGAAGTCCCGTGATGCGCTCCACGCGGCGATAGGTCGCCGCCTTCTCCGCCATCCACGAACCAAACACGGCGCCGATCGCACCCCACAACTGCTCCTCAGGATCGTCCGGAAAATCCTTCCCTGTTTTCGATTGAAAGTATTGCTTGTACTCTCCGACGAGTTCGCGCCAGCCCTCCGCAGGCACTTGCGTGTCATCTTTCACACGGCGGCGTGACTTCATGCCCCGCAGCTTTTCTTCAAGTTCTTCTTTAGCTAGGCCAATCACCACTGTCGAGTACATCTGAACGAAGCGGCGATAAGCGTCCCAAGCAAAGCGGTCATTTTTTGTGTTCCGCGCGAGCGCCTCGACGGACTTGGGGTTGAGTCCAAGGTTTAGGATCGTTTCCATCATGCCCGGCATGGATCGAGCGGAGCCGGAACGCACACTCACAAGGAGCGGGTCTTTCGCGTCGCCCAGTTTTTTGTTGGTGACCTTTTCCAGCCGCGAGAGATTTTTCTTAACTTCCGCGGCGAGCGCTTTGGGGTACTTGCGGTCGTGCTTCAGGTAGTAGTCGCAGCACTCCGTGGAGATGGTGAAGCCCGCCGGAACGGGGAGCCCAATCCGCGTCATCTCGGCAAGCCCTGCGCCCTTGCCGCCGAGCAGCTCTTTCATGGTGCCGTCGCCTTCCGCCTTCTTTGCTCCAAAAAAATAAACGTATTTCACGTAACTCCTCCCTATCACTCGAGCCGCGGATGCCGATCGAAGTCGGCGCGCCGACCCGCCGCAGCCTTACTTTTCTTGCTCCACGGTCACGATTTCTGAAAAATCGGCAATCGTTGAAAATTCGGACAGCAGCCCCGACAAGAGCGTCAACCTGTTCCGTCGGACTTGTTCGTCTTCAGCCATCACCAGGACGTCGTCAAAGAAACGGTCAACGGCCGGGCGCAGCGCCGCAATCTCCTGGAGCGCTTCGCGATAGCGGCCGGCTCGCTTCTGCTGTTCTACCTGTTTCATGGCAGCAGCTGCGTGGGCGTGAAGCTCCCGCTCGGCTTCTTCCGCAAACAAATCCGACCGAACTGCGGAGAGCTTCCACGCCGATGCCGGGCCTGCCTTTTCCAAAATTTTCCGAATGCGCTTGAACGACACGGCAAGCGGCTCAAAGTTCTTTGTCTTCCGGATGGCCCGAATCGCTTCCATCCGTCGCACCGAATCGACAAGGTCATCGCGCCCTGCCGCGAGAGCCGCATTGATCTCGTCGTAGGCTAGGCCGCCTCGTTCCTTAAGAACAAAGCGAGCACGATCGACGATGAAGTCGAGAACCTGCTTCTCTGCTTCTGGCGGCACATGCACCTTGTGCGCACCAGCGGTGAACGTCCGAACGGAGCGTGCCACTGCCATAGACAGTGAGACCGGCAGTTTCGTTTCGATCAAAATCTTTACGATGCCTATGGCGGCGCGACGCAAAGCGAAAGGATCACTTGAACCTGACGGAACCAGGCCCACCGCGAAGCATCCCACAACGGAGTCGAACTTGTCGGCGAGTGAGACAGCTTGGCCGGTGAGGTTTCGCGGTATGGCATCTTCAAGTCCGCCCGGCCTGTAGTGGTCGTAAACCGCATCGGCAACTTCTTCAGGTTCTCCTTGAGCTTTCGCGTAGAGGCCGCCGACGATCCCCTGCAGTTCCGTGAACTCGTGGACCATCTCCGTGACCAAGTCGCACTTGGAAAGCTCCGCTGCGCGGTCGGCCGACGCCACGCTCGCGCGAGGTATCCCACTCGCAAACCACTGCTCGGCGAGCCAGCGCGCGACGGTGCGCATCCGTTCAACTTTGTCGGCGTAGCTCCCCAGTTTCTCCTGGTACGTGACGGCGGCGAGTTTTGGCAGATAGTCGGCGAGCCGACATTTCTGGTCCGTCTCCCAGAAGAACCGGGCATCGGCAAACCTGGCCCGCAAGACCCGCTCGTGACCGGCCCGGATGTGTCCGGCGCGATCCTTATCTAGGTTGATGACGGCCAGAAAATTCGGGGCCAGGCTTCCGTCCTTGCGCTCCAGGGCGAAGTATTTCTGATGGTCGCGCATCACCGTGATCAGAATTTCCTCGGGTAGCGCGAGAAACGACGGATCGAACCCGCCTAGAATCGCTGTGGGATACTCGTTGAGATAGGTCACAAGCTCCAGGAGGTTCGCGTCCTCATGAATCCGGAGCCCTTTGCCGCTCGCAATGCGGTGCAGTTCGGCGTCTATCTTTTTCCGGCGATCCTCGGGCCGAACCAACACGAAGTTAGCACGCAGCTTCTGGACGTAATCTTTAGCGTCACGCACTGGAACCCGCGCTTTGCCGAGGAACCGGTGCCCTGCGGAGGCGTTTCCTGCGGCTGCATCCCCCAAAGTGAACCGCAGCGGCTTCCCGCCAAGCAATGCCACGACCCAGCGGATCGGCCGAATGAACCGCAGCCCTGTGGCCCCGGTCCAATACATACTGCGCGGCCAGGGAATCTCCGCAACGGCTCGCGGTAGGATCTCCTCAAGTATTTCGTTAGCCGCCCTTCCCCGAATCACCTGTTTCGCGGAAAGATATTCACCTTTGGGTGTCGAAACTGTCTCGAGCTCGTCGACGGGAAGATTCATTTTCTGGGCAAAGCTCTCGGCGGCACGCGTCGGTTTTCCAGCGGCGTCGAATGCAACCGACCTGGGCGGACCGGTAACTTCTTTCACTTCGTCGGGCTGCTTCGCGCGCAGGCTCGAACAAGTTGCTACTATGCGCCGCGGCGCTCCATAGACTTCAAGTGCAGCGCCGTTCGCAAGGTTCTGAGCTGTCAGATACTTATCAAGTATTACTTGAAGTTCCTTCGTGGCACCCGGAAGCATCCCGGCCGGAATTTCTTCGCACCCAATCTCGAAGAGAAAGTCCGCAGCGTTTTCGGTTGGGCGCTTCATCGGGCAGCCTCGGCTCGCTCGTCTCCGGGGTCCGGACCGCGCTTCTGAACTAGATAGTCTGCGGCAACGCGGCAGGCAAGCTGGCGAACCCGTCCGATGAGCTGCGCTCGTTCGGTAGTCGAGATCACGCCGCGCGAATCGAGAAGATTGAAGAGGTGCGAACACTGCAGGCAGTGATCGTATGCGGCGAGAATCGGGAAAGGCCGATGGTCGTCGCCCGTCTGGCCCTTCTGAAATGCATGCAACAGCTGACCCGCTTCCTTTTCGTGAAGCTCAAACAGTTTTCTGGTGATGACCGGGTCCGCATACTCAAAGTTGTAGGCTGAAAACTCCTGCTCCTCACGTAGCCTCACCTGGCCGTAGGTACGATCCGAGGACCAGAGAACGTCATATACGCTGTCGACGCCCTGAAGGTAGGCGCAGATTCGGTCCAAGCCGTAGGTCAGTTCGACAGAGACGGGATCGAGGTCGATCCCTCCGCACTGTTGGAAGTAGGTGAACTGGGTGATTTCGAGCCCATCGAGGAGCACTTGCCATCCGATTCCCCAGGCGCCGAGCGTCGGGGATTCCCAGTTGTCCTCCTCGAATCGCACGTCGTGGGCCGCGAGATCGAGACCAATTGCACCGAGACTCTGTAGGTAAAGAGCCTGAATGTCGCGAGGCGAAGGCTTAAGAATCACTTGAAGTTGATGGTGCTTGAACAGGCGATTTGGATTCTCGCCGTATCGTCCGTCGGCGGGCCGACGTGATGGCTGGACGTAAGCAACGCGGTACGGCTCTGGTCCCAGAACTCGCAGGAAAGTTTCCGGGTGCATGGTGCCAGCGCCGACTTCAACGTCGTATGGCTGCTGGATGACGCAGTCCCGATCTCCCCAATATTTTTGCAATTGGAGAATTAGGTTTTGAAATGTGGGACCCTTCTTCATCGGAAGTTTTACTTTAGGTGCCACTGGGTCGAGCCTCACCTGATTCTAGAATTTTTCTTGATGTCAAGTTCTTCTCGAAGTGGTGCTCCAGAATATCTAACACATAACCTAAGATTTCTTTGGACGGGCCAATCGCCGGATTTTCTTTCAATGATCGTTCCAATGTTCCTGAGAGAGCCATCCGCCAAATTGAAAGTGCTTCTTTAGAAATTGATTTGTCCCAGTCTTCCTTGCAATTTCCGCAGAGCAGACCCCCATATCCAGATGAGTGGAACCCTGGTTCCGTCCCCATCTCCCTGCCGCACCGAGAGCACCGGTCGAGCGGCCCCAGCCAGCCGCCGATTCGCGCCGTCCACAATCCGAAGTAAGCGAGAACGGCGGGAGAAGGCCCGACCGACCGAATTGCTCGCGCAGTCAGCAATATTAGCCGGAACTGGGCATCGGACGCTTCGCGCTCTGCGAGCGCCAATTCCGTAACCTCACTGACGATTGCCAGCGCCACGGCCGAAGGATAGTCCCGCTGCAGATCGAGAAACGATTCGAGCAATTCGCACTGGTTGATACGAACGAGCTCTCGTGTTTCCCGCTCAAAATACCAGATCCGTATGTATGAGAGCATCTCCAGGGTTGATCCGAAGCGGCTTTTTGGAAGCCGAGCGCCCCTGGCGACGCCGCGCAACCGGCCTGACTGGCGGTCGAGAAAACTGACCAACCGGTCTCCTTCGCCGAGCGGAAAGGTGCGCAGTACAATCGCCTCAGACTCCCTCAGTGGCATTCCAGTTTGTCGGCGCGCCGACCGACGGACACAAGACTCAAACAAATCGCGCAACGAATTTTCAATTCGTTACTTACCACACCACAGGGATTGAATCAATTAAGAACCACTCAAGACTCAGTCGTTGACGCGCCTACGAATTGTTTCCGCTGGGAATTGTCGACCACCCAGCCGCAGGCGGAGATTTCCCGTTCATCTTCGATTCGTGACTGGCGACCTCCCATGTCGTGCCGACAGGCCTTGGCCACAGGTATATTGCGAGCAGGCCCAAAAATCCATTCCTTGGAGGACCTTCCAGACACCAAAGAATATGTTTACCCCTGGATCGCTCCAGGGAAATTATCAGACCCGGCATGTTCGTTTTCCCTGCGTGCGCTTCGTTTTTCCGTAGAGTGTCTCCGTGGCAGATATGTCTCCGGTTGTCGATATTGTAGGTGTGGGTCTCAACGCCACGGACACCATTATTCGCCTGCCCCACTACCCTGCCTTCAACTCCAAGGTCGAATTCCGCGTTTTCGAGGTTCTCCTTGGAGGGCAAGTTGCGACGGCCATTACCGCATGTGCCCGCTGGGGCCTGCTGGCTCGCTACGTCGGAAAGATAGGCGACGACGAGTACGCTTCCCTCCAAAAAGGGGCGATGCTACAGAGCAACGTCGAGGCTCACTGGGTCGTAGTTCCAGACTGCCAGAGCCAGTCCTCTTTTATTCTGGTGGACGAGCAGACCGGGGAACGGACCGTCCTTTGGAAGCGCGACGCCCGGCTTGAACTCCTGCCCAGCGAAATCGAGCGCAATTGGGTTGTCCGCGCCAGGCTGTTGCACGTGGACGGGCACGATTGCGCCAGCGCAGCCGCGGCGGCGTGCTGGGCGCGAGCGGCGGGAATTCCGGTCACTGCGGATCTGGACAATCTCTACCCTGGAATAGAAGCTTTACTTGAGAATGTGGATTGCGCCATCACTTCAGGAGAATTCCCGGCCCGGCTGACTGGCGAAAATGACCTACTCGGATCTCTGCCAGCAATCGCTTCGCGGTTTGGGTGCCGCCTGACTGCGGCTACGCTGGGAGCGGATGGGGTGCTTGCCTGGGACGGCGGGCGGTTCCACTATTCCCCAGCATTTGATTTGAAGCCGGTCGATACAACTGGGGCGGGCGACGTGTTTCATGCGGGATTCGCTTTTGCCCTACTCCGGGGCGACGAGCTTTCACGGGCGCTTGAATTCAGCAACGCCGCCGCAGGGCTGGCCTGCATGGGCATGGGCGCCCGAGGCGGGATAGCAAGCATCAGCGAAATTGAAAGCTTGATGCGGAGTGGGCGGCGGAGGCCCCCTGCCTACACTGCGGAGCAGCTCGAAGCTGCCGCCCGGATTTCCAAATGATTCCCCTGCGCGTCGACATCTTCCGGACTCGCGTCGCAATCATGAACGGTCTGCTCATCACGGTGAATGTACTCGCCTTCCTCTATGAGTTGACGCTACCTACCGTCGCCGGCCGCACGCTCATGTATACGTTCGGCCTGGTTCCGGCGCACGAGCAACTGTTTTTCGCGCCACACGGCATTACCCTTGGGCAGGCGATCACTCCGATGTTCACGAGCATGTTTCTTCACGGAGGCTGGCTGCACCTGCTTGGCAATATGCTCTTCCTTTGGGTATTCGGCGGCAGCGTCGAGGAGGCGCTGGGGCATTTTCAATATCTCATCTTCTACTTGATCTGCGGACTGGGATCGGCCACGGTGCACACCGTGTTCAATTGGGGGTCCAAGGTTCCGACCGTTGGGGCGAGCGGAGCGATTTCCGGGATCATGGGGGCGTTCATTGTCCTGTTTCCGCGTGCGCGGGTGACGACACTCATTCCGGC
>JACXTT010014069.1_pt1 | contig 10495 bp, 12 predicted proteins | sample 9270951 | NCBI WGS metagenome assembly JACXTT01 (sample SAMN15532306, study PRJNA645909) | rock metagenome | isolation source: weathered quartz diorite | place: Puerto Rico | collected 2017-06-21
ATCCAGGTGATGACCCCGGCGACCACGCTGATCAAGAGATTGCCGATGACATAGCCGACGACCGCCCGGTTGATCTCGTCAGCCACCCTCCGAGCGCGCTTCGCGCGCTCGGTGCTGAGTTGTCGGAAGACCCATTCGGCGAACCGCCCGCCGTCGAGGATCAGCAGGAACGTGATCACCAACACCGTGATCAGCTGGACGATCTTGGTGAAGACGCCAACGGTGACGTCACGCAGCGTGCCGGCGGCGTTGGCGATCTGCGAGGGCAGCTTGTCGGCCTCCTTTTTGAGGCTGTTCACGATGTGGTACTTCTGGTCGTACTTGCGGAACTGCTTGTTCTTGTTCAGGTCCTGCACGTAGCGCGGGAGATTGTGAGCGAGATCGTTCACGCCGCGAACCACGGGCGGCACGATTGCGAGGCCGAGCCCGAAGATGCTCAGCACGATCGCGAAGTAGACGGTGAGAATCGCCGCCCAGCGGGGGAAGCGCCCGCGGTCGAGCCGGTTGACGACCGGAGTCAGCGCGACCGCCAGGAAGACCGAGATCAACACGAGGCCGATGACCTGCCGGATCAGGTAGAGAAAGTAGAGGGCCCCCACGATCGCCACGGCCGTGATCACGACCTTCGCGATTTCTCGCGGCGAGATTCCCGACCCCTCCATCGGGGGCAGGGTAATCAGGGCTTCGGTCGCTCCAAGAGGGACAGATCCTAAGCCCGGCGTCAGCTGCGCCGGCGGCGGCCGATCAGCGCCGCGATCCCGCCGCCGACCGCGAACCCGACGATCGTGGTTCCCACAATCACGGCGGTTCGATGCTCGCGCACCTGCCGCCTCCAGTCGGTGAGGTAATTCACCTTCACCCTCAGCGTCTCGACCGACACCGCGAGGTCGTGGCGGGTCCGCTCGATCGAGCCTCTGATCTCCTCGGGACTACGGGTTGCCATCCGTTGGCGCCCGGGCGGCCTCGATCTCGGGGTGTTCGATCGCCTGCCGGATCAGCTTCGCCTCGTCGATCGCCTGCTGAGGGGTGGGAGGCGAGCCGGCCTTGAAGGCGCGATACGCGACTAAGCCGGCGATCACGGCGAGTGCCAGGAGGATCCCGGCCGTCGTCAGGAAGCCAACCCAGATCGAGGAGTTGAAGAAGTCTACGAGCCCCCAGGCGAGTGCTTCCAGTGCGAAGACGAGCGTGAAGAACAAGAAGAACCCAGCCGCTGCGCCCACCGCCGCGCCCTGCCCGAGCCGTCTCGTCTTGACCTGGATCTCGGCCTTCGCGAGCTCGATCTCCTCACGGATCAGCGTCGATGCGTTCTGCGAGACCTGAGTGACAATGTCGGCGAGGGACTTGTCCGCGACATCGTTCGGGTATCCGTCAGCCACGAATCCGCCTCACAACCCGCGCGAGCAGGAACCCTCCGACGAGCGCCGCGCACACGATGATCGCCGGGCTCGGCATAGTGGATGCCGTCGTCTCGGCTCCGTAGCCGTTCGCTGACGCGGAGTGCATGTCGGCGCCGGCAAGGATCTGTGCGGTGGCCTGGCTTTCTCCGTCTGTCTCCATCGTCTCCTCGGCGGTCGGGAGGGGACAGTAAAGCAGCGGGCGCTAGTCGGGAGGGTCCTCGTCGAAGATCCGGCGCCACACCGAAGTCGCGATGCGCTGGGCGGCAATGCTCGCGAGCGCGCCGATTCCTGCGATCAGGCCGGTCCACATCAACCTCTTCACCATGTCGTTCTGCGCCACCGGCGGAAGTAAAGCACGGGCCGGCCGACAACGGCCTGCGTCAAACACGCACCTCGAGGCCTCCGCAGACCGTCTCCACCACCATCTGCTTGCCCTGCACGAAAGACTCCGGCGTGGCGGGGATCGCCTCGAAGATCCAAGCCGTGAGCAGCTGCTCGATCGCACCGTAGAAGCAGAGCGTCGCGAACTCCGGCGAGAAGTCGTCACGGAAAGTCCCGGTCTCTTGCGCCTTGCCGATGATCGCGGCGATGCCCTGGTAGGCCTGGCTTATCTCGTCTAGATGGGCGCGCCCGAAGGTGTTGGCCGCACGCGTGACCTCGACGATGATCACCTTCATCAGGTCGGGGTCGTTCTGGTAGGAGTCAATGATGAACGACGCGATCGCGTGCAGCTTCTCCCGAATCGAGAGGTCGCGCGCGTCCACCTCTGAGATCGCCTCCAGCAGCAGCGTCCAGCGCTCGGTGAAGAGAGTGTCCAGCACCTCGTCCTTCGAACGGAAATAGTGGTAGACGAGTCCATACGCGACGCCTGCCTCATTCGCGATTTCGGAGACTCGACAGCGGTGAAAGCCCTCCCGGGCGAACACGCGGATCGCAGCGTCGAGGATCATCCGGCGCTTGTCGACGGCATTCGGGCGCGTGCTCACCTCGCGCCCACCAGTCTCGTGTCCGGCCAGCGGTAAGTCTCCGGCCGGCGGTTTGCAAGCGAAGGCAACTTGGCGCGCACATCGGCCTGCGCGTCGAGATCGAGGTCGGCCACGATCACGTGCTCGGGCTCCTCAGCGGCCCGCGCGAGCACCGTTCCCCACGCGTCGACGATCATCGAGTGGCCATAGCTCTGGTGGTCGGGGGGGTGGCGGCCGATCTGGCCGGCGGCGATCACGAAAGCCTGGTTCTCGATCGCGCGGGCCCGAACGAGGATTTCCCAATGGGCACGCCCAGTCGGCACGGTGAAGGCGGACGGAATGGTGAAAGCCTGTGCGCCATCGACCGCCATGATCCGAAAGAGCTCCGGGAAGCGGACGTCGTAGCAGACCGAGAGCCCCAGCTTCACGCAGCCCGCGTCGGCGACCACGATCTCCTCGCCGGGCGCCTCGACGTCCGACTCGCTGTACGACACGCCCCCGACCTCGACGTCGAACATGTGGATCTTCCGGTAGACCGCGCGAACCGCGCCGTCGGAGTCGAACAGGACCGAGGTGTTGCGAAGCTTTTGGTCGTCCTCGATGCGCTCGACGATGCTTCCGGCGACCAGGAGAACGCCGAGCTCGCCGGCGAGCGACCCTGCCCAGCGCAGCGTGGGCCCGGCGAACGGCTCGGCGCCCTCGAGCAGCTGCTGGGGCGAGCCGATCACGTTGAACTTCTCCGGCAGCACGACGAGCTCCGCGCCTCCGGCAGCCGCGCGCCTGACGAGACGGTCGGCAATCTCGAGATTGCGCGCCTTGTCTTCGTTCGAGTTGAGTTGAACCGCCGACGCCCGCATTTCTTAACTCCCGGAGTCCCGGTTGACTGGTCAGTCAACCTTCTTCGATTATACGAACCGGCCAAAATGCGAACCGGCAGCGGCCTCCCTAAACCCTTCGCCAATAGACGATCGCGTCCTCGCCGTCGAACGCCTCCGGCACGCGACCGACCGCCTCGAACCCGAGCCGCTCGTAGAGGCGCCGGGCTGGGTTCGACTCGAATACCAGGTTGAACATCAGCGCGTCGAAGCCGTGACGCGACGCCTCGGCGATCGAATGCTCGACGAGTGTCGTGCCGATGCCTCGTCCCCGAAAGTCGGGATGGACCATGTATCCGGCGTTCGCGATGTGGGACGCACGGCCCGGGTAGTTCGGAAGAAGGTGATACGAGCCGGCCAGCCGGCCCCCGGCGGGTGCTACGAAGACCGCGGTCTTCCCCCGGATCCAAGCACCCTCGAAGTCCGCGATGGTCGCCGGTGGCACGGCGGGAAACGCGCCACCCTCTTCCACGACGAGCGCAAAGAGCGCGAACAGCTCCTCGAGGTCGCCGTCGCGCGCCTCGCGGATATCCAGGTCAGTCAATGAGACCGCGCGGACTTCCCCGACCTCTCAAGAGGCCTGCCTGGCACGGCGGGTCTGCAGCTCCGAGATCATCAGCTTGGCGCGCATCGCCGCGACGAGGTCGCGCATCGGCTGGACCGCGCGCTCTAGCAGGTCAGCAGCCTGGTCGGCGTCCATCTCGCCCGCGACGCGCTCCATCATGACTTCGACCTCCTCGTGCACGAGCTTCTCGAGGTGGCGCTTGTAGATGAGCGTGTCGTAGACCGTGAAGCCGAGTGCCTCCGAGTATCCGGAGGCGCGCATTCGCCCGATGGCTTCGATTATCTGAACGTCCGCCGGCCCGTACCGCTTGGTGCCGTTTCGCCGCATCGGCGTGAGGATCCCCAGCTTCTCGAGCCGCTCGAGCGCTTCGTCGGGAACTCCGTAGCGGCGCCTTGCCTCGCGTGGGCTCAGGCCCTTCGCCGCCTGGCCCGACAACGCGCGCTCGAGGATCCGGTCCTCGAGCTCGACCATCGCCCGCAGGCGCTGCGGCCCTTCGAGGGCAGTGCCGTTCTCGAGCACCTCTCGGATCACCTTGAGCGGGAGGAAGCGCTCCTCCTGAAGTTGCTTGATCAGCTTCACCTGCTCGACGAACTCGCGCGGGTACCAAGCCATGTTCCGCGACGTTCTGACCGGCTCCGGCAGGAGGCCGACGCGAAGGTAGTGCTTGATCGTGCCGGCCGAGACGCCGGCCGCCGCCGCGAGCTCCCGCATCCGCAGCAGGTCGCCGTTGGGCTCGCCGTTTGCGCTCACACGACACCCTTCGAACGGAGCTCCTGGATGCGCTCGCCGTCGTAGCCGATCGATTCCAGCACCTCGTCCGTTTGCTCTCCGAGCGCCGGAGCCGGGCGTCCGATCGCGGCGGGCGTGCGGGAGAGCGCGATCGGGAATCCAACCTGTCGGACGGGGCCGATCTGTGGCTGGTCGAGCTCGACCACCATCCCGCGAGCGACCGTCTGCTCGTGCGCGAGCGCCTCGTCGAGATCCAGCACCGGCTCGAGGCAGCAGTCGTGCTCGGCCGCGAAGGCCGTCCATTCGTCCCGGGTGCGCCGGCGGAAGACGGCCGCCACCTTCTTGCCCGTTTCCGAGCTCGGATGGTCGAACTGCCTGTCCTTCAGGTCCGGACGCCTGACACCGTCGCACCAGTTGTGCCAGAACTTCGGCTCCAGGGCGCCGAGCGAGACCCAGCCTCCGTCCTTGGTCTTGTAGGGGGAGTAGCACACGATCCCGCCGGCCAGCTCGAGGTCGCCCCGCTGAGGTTTCTCCCCCTCGCAGAAATAGCGCGCGATCACCATCGCGAGCCACGCGAGCGCCCCGTCGGTCATCGAGATGTCGACGACCTGGCCGGCTCCCGATCTTTCCCGCTCGTGTAACGCCGCGAGGATCCCCACCGCTGCCATCAGGCCGCCGCCACCCAGGTCGGCGATCTGGCCCGCGGACTGAATGGGTGGCCCGTTTCGGCGGCCCGTGAGCCCGAGCAGGCCCGCGAGCGCCAGGTAGTTCGTGTCGTGACCGGAGCGGTCGCGCATCGGAGTGTTCTGACCGTAACCCGAGATGGCGCAGTAGACGAGACGGGGATTGCGTTCGGCGAGAGCGTCGTACCCGACGCCGAGCCGCTCCATCACGCCGGGCCGGAAGCTCTCTACGAGCACGTCGTGGTCCTCCGCGAGCCGCACCAGGATGTCCCGGCCCTCGCGCTGCTTGAGGTCGAGCTTCAGCGAGCGCTTGTTGCGATTCAGCGCGAGGAAATACGCCGACGCGACCCCGTCCGCGCGGTCGGCGTCGCCCCCGTAGTACGGGGGCATCCACCGGATGTAGTCGCCGCCCGCCGGGTCCTCCACCTTGAGCACGTCGGCCCCGAGGTCGGCGAGCAGCAGGGTGCAGAACCCGCCCGGAAGTAACCGGGTCAGGTCGAGGACGCGAACGCCTTCGAGTGGCCGATGCGCCATCTCCTACCTCAGCCCGCCGCCACCTTGGCCGCCGCTCGCGGCGGCCACGCCATCTTTTTCGTCCCGAGCATCACGCGCGCCTCCTCCACCGTCGCGACGCGACGCCCCGTGTCCTCGACCATCTGTCGCGCCTTCGCGATCAAGTCGCCGTTCGACCGTGCCATCTCGCCGTTCGGGAGATAGAAGTTGTCCTCGAGCCCGACGCGGAAGTTCCCGCCGAGCGTGAGTGCCGCCGCGCCCAGCATCCACTGGTCCCGCGAAATGCCGATCACGCCCCAGTTGTTCCGCCCCTCCGCCCCACCCGGGATCTGCTCGGCCATGTGCGCGAGGTTGCGCGCGTTGGGGCGGATCCCGCCCGTCACCCCCATCACGCAGGAGATCTGGAGCGGCTCCGCGAGGAGCCCCATGTCGAGCAGCGGGTCGAGGTTCGCGATGTGCCCGGAGTCGAAGCACTCGTGCTCCGGCTTGATCCCGAGCTCGTTCATCTCCCTGAGGAAGGTCATGATGGTCTCGAACGAGTTCTCGAAGACCGTGTGGAAGACGAAGTCCCTCCGCCGCTTCGAATACTTGGCGTAGTTCATCGAACCCATGTTGAGCGCGCCGATCTCGGGCCGCAGCTCGCGCAGGTACTCCAGGCGCTTGGAGATCGGGACGCCGACCGCCCCCGTCGAGTAGTTGACGATCACGTCGTCCACCTCGGCGAGGATCGCCTCCGTTATGTTCCTGAAGTCTTCGATCTCATAACTGGGGACGCCGTTAGGCGTCCTTGCATGAACGTGGATCATCACTCCGCCCTCGTCCACGATTCGGCGCGCCTCGGCCGCGTAATCCTCGGGCGTGTAGGGGATCGCCGGGCACTGGTCGCGGTTCGCGACAGCGCCCGAGATCGAGCAGGTGATGATCACCGGGTCCTCGAAACGGCTCATCGCTTCTCCTCCTGGTAGTCGGGGGCTAGTCCGGCGGCCCGAAGCGCGAGTTCGCGATCGGTGAAGAGCTCGATCCGGACTACCGTTCGGTCGCGGAACGTGTGGACGCTGAAGCTCGTGATCTCGACCTCGATGCCGCTGCCTCTCCCGGCGGCCCGCTGATGGAGCGTGGCCACCACGCGGTCGCCGGCCTCCACGATGCCGGTGATCTCGACCCGCATCCACTCCCAGCTCTCGAGCCACGTGTCGAGCGCGGCGCGCATCCCACCGTGGCCGCGATAAGTCTGCCGGTCCGGCCCCTCGCTCCATGAATGCAACTCGATCGCGGGGTCGCACGCGGCCAGCGCGGCGTCGATGTCGAGACGATTGAACGCATCGAACAAGCGACGCACGATTGCCTCGTGCTCCGAAATGCCGGCTGCGGTCAGGGCTGCCTCTCGGCCGGCGAAGAGCTCCATCCGGACGATGAGCCCGTCGCGCAGCGTGAACACGTTGAAACTGTCGAGCTCGACCTCGATGTCGCTCCCTCGGCCGCGGGCGCGATGGTGTAGGTGGACCACGACCCGATCGCCGACGTCGACGAACTCTCGCGGCTCGATCCGCTGCCGCCCCCAGGCCTCGGCCCACGACTCCTGCGCGCGCAGCACGCCATCGCGCCCGTGGAAGGTCCGGGGATCGGGCCCCTCGGGCCATTCCGAGAGCTCCACCTCGGGGTCGAAGAGGTCGAACGCGACCGCGTCGAAGGCCGTGTCGTTGAACGACTCCACCACCCTGCGGACGATCTCGACGTTCTCAGCGGACATCGGCGCTCAGACCGGCATCACACCGTGCTTCTTCCAAGGCCGCTCCACGCGCTTGGTGGCCGACATCTCGAGGCCCCGGATGATCCGCGGGCGGGTCTCGCGCGGATCGATGATGTCGTCGACCATGTCGTTGCCCGCAGCGATGTAGGGGTCGATGATCGCCTTGAAGTTGTCGACCAGCTCCTGGCGTGCCTTGTCGGGATCGTCCGCGGCCTCGATCTGCTTGCGGAAGATGATGTTGACCGCGCCTTCCGCGCCCATCACGGAGATCTCGGCCCCGGGCCAAGCCACGAGCAGGTCCGGCTCGTAGGCGCGGCCGTTCATGACGTAGTAGCCGGCGCCGTAGGCCTTGCGGATCACGACCGTGACCTTGGGCACGGTCGCGCGCGAGACCGCGTAGAGCATCTTGGCGCCGTGGCGGATGATGCCTTCCTGCTCGACTTTGGTGCCGACCATGAACCCCGGCACGTCCTGGAGGAAGACGAGCGGGATGTTGAACGCGTCGCAGAGGTTGATGAAGCGCGCGGCCTTGTCGGCGGAGTCGTTCTCGAGGATGCCTGCGAGCTGCTTGGGCTGGTTGGCGACGATGCCGGCAGGTCGACCGCCGAAGCGCGCCAGGCAGGTGATGATCGTGCGGGCGAACTTTGGCTTGATGTCGAAGTACTCGCCGTCGTCGACGATGCGCCTGATCACCTCGTACATGTCGTAGGGATGGCGCGGGGACTCCGGCACGACGTCGAGCAGTTCCTCGTCCATCCGGTCGACGGGGTCGGTGGTGGGACGGACCGGCGGCCGCTGCTCGCAATTCGAGGGGAAGAACGAGAGATACGTCTTGATCGCCTCGATGCACTCGCGGTCGTCGGCCACCTCGAGGTCGCCCACCCCCGACTTCCGGCAGTGGATCTTGGCCCCACCCAGCTCCTCCTGCGTGACGTCCTCACCGGTGACCGCCTTCACCAGGTGAGGACCCGCAAGCGCCATCGAGCCCTGTCCGGAAACCATCGGGACGAAGTCGGCGAGCCCTGGGATGTAAGCAGTACCCGCGGCGCATGGGCCGAGCATGCCGGCCACCAGCGGGATGCAGCCGGACATGATGACCTCTTCCCGGAACAGGTGACCCGAGCCCGCGAACAGCGAGCCGACCGCCTCCTGGATGCGCGCACCGGCGGAGTCGAGCAGCCAGATGAACGGCATTCGCTTCTGCAGAGCCATCTCACGCAGGCGCGCGACCTTCAGCTCGCCCGTCATGCCCATCGATCCCGCCATCACGGTGAAGTCATAGGCGGCGATCGCGCAGCGGCGGCCGTCGACTTCTCCCCAGCCGGTGATCACGCCGTCCGCGGGCGCCTCCCGGCCCTCCATCGAGCGCTGCGAGAAATGCGGCCGGCCGTGCAGGCCGAGCTCGACGAACGTGCCGGGATCCACCAGGAGGTCGATGCGCTCCCTCGCGACCAGCTTCCCTCGGTCATGCTGGATTTGGATCTTCTCGACGCCGCCGCCGAGCTTGATCTTCGCCCGGCGCTCGTGGAGGTCGTCGACGAGCGGCTTCAAGCCGCTCGTTTCACCGTGCTCCGTGATGGGCGCGGAGGGCACCTCGCCAGGATGCTGCGCGGCTGGGTCCTGAGCGAGCTCGTTCACCACCGCCCTCTGCCTGTCGAGCTGTGGATCGACCTTTTCGTCCTTCAGCTCCACCGCCGAGTCGGTCTTGCCCGACTCGGCGGAACCAGGTTCTCTCGCCATTACCGCCCCTTCCACTTCGGTTCACGTTTTTCGAAGAAGGCCTGCACGCCTTCCACTATGTCTTCGGTGGTCATCGCCAGGCTCAGCTGCGAGCGTAGGTAGTCGAGCGCGTCCTCGAACGGCATGTCGAGCTGGCGGTACATCGCATCCTTGCCGAGCCGCATGATCACCGGCGACTTCGACGCGAGCTTCGCGGCCCACTCCCGCACCGCGTCGTCGAACTCCGCCCCGGCGACGACCCTGTTGACGATCCCGATCCGCTCCGCCTCGCGCGCGTCGATCCGGTCGCCGAGCAGCAGCAGCTCGTTCGTCTTCTTGCGCGGCACGTTGCGGTAGATCAGCGCCATGATCATGAACGGGAACGCGCCGACGTTGATCTCCGGAGTGCCGAACGTGGCCGTCTCCTTCGCCACGATCAGATCGCACGCGAGCGCGATCCCGAGCGCGCCCGCCAGCACGTGGCCGTTCGCCGCGCAGATAGTTGGTTTGCCGAGCGTGCCGATCAGCCGGAACAGGCGTGGAAAGCGCTCGGTCCCGAAGAAGCGATGAACGATCGGCACGTCCGCCGCGAATCCCGCCAGGTTCGCACCCGACGAGAACACCTTGTCATGAGACGAGGCGAGGACTACGCAGCGCACAGCGTCGTCGTCCCGGACAGCCTCGAACGCCGAGATCAGCTCCCCCAGGAGCTCGTTGGACAGCGCATTGCGCGTCGCAGGCTGGTTCAGGGTGATCGTCGCAACGCCGTCAGCAACGTCATAGAGCAAGGTCTCGAACGAGGTAGGCGCAGCAGTCAAAGAGCTAAGGAAGAAGTTGGTTATTCCGCGTGAGCAGTCATCGGCTAGGGCAGAAGTTGGTCATTCCGCGTGAGCAAGGAGGGCCAAAGGCAGAAGTTGGTCATTCCGCGTGAGCAAGGGGGCCAAAGGCAGAAGTTGGTTCTTCAAAGGAAGTAGGAAGTTCTACTGTTTACTTTGCCGGGGTTCTCTTGTAGCTTTGCCGGTCGAGCCTGTCAAGTTTCCGGGAGGTCCAATGGCTACTGCCCCTACCGAGATCAAGCCCGACTTCGGCGCACCCAGGAAGCACTTCTGCCTCACGGACGAGCACGAGGCCCTCCGTGAGTCGATCGAGAGTTTCGCCAGGCGCGAGCTCGCACCTCATTCCGAGGAATGGGAGCGGGACGGCTTTCCGGACTGGGTCTTCAAGCGGATGGGCGAGCTGGGATTCCTTGGAATCTACTTCCCCGAGGAGTACGGCGGCCAGGGCGGCGACTACTCCATG
>JACXTT010014070.1_pt1 | contig 10494 bp, 9 predicted proteins | sample 9270951 | NCBI WGS metagenome assembly JACXTT01 (sample SAMN15532306, study PRJNA645909) | rock metagenome | isolation source: weathered quartz diorite | place: Puerto Rico | collected 2017-06-21
CCGTCTCCAGGAAAACCGTTCTAAATCCGGGATTCGTGAGCCGCCGCATGCGGTCCGATTCGGATTCGGCGATCAAATCCTTGATCGTCTCCAGCAGCAGTGGCAAGTGGAGCGGCTTTTCCATCAAGGCGTCGACGCCCAGCTTCACGGCATGCGCGTATTGCTGCGGCTTTGCGGTGATGACGATCACAGGCACGAGCGGGTGTGTGTGGCTCATCAAATCGAAGGCCTCCCAGCCGTCCTTGCCCGGCATGTTCAGGTCCAGCAACACCAGGTCGGGCTGGTGCGCCACGAACTTCGCCGCCGCTTCGCGCCCCGTCTTGGCGGTGATCACCTCGTATTGCTCCGAGACCAGGGCCTGGCCCAACATTGCCCGCACGCCCGCGTCATCGTCCGCCAATAATATTGTTTTTGTCATGCCAACCATTCGTAGCGGTTCCTCGGATCGGATTGAGCGTGGACCATGCCAACGTTGGCGGAGTGCGTTCGCCCTTTCACACGCGGCGCGTTGCCGGTGGCAGCCAAGCCAGCCGAAGATTCCCCTGCTCAACAAGTGTGCTCGCCTGCTAAGCTGTTCAGCATTGGTCCGTCACGAGCTCAAGCCGAGAGTCGGAGCCCGAGTGACCCGCTTGTCCGCGACTCCAGCCCGAGAGGGCACACGAGGCGATCAGAGTCGGGGCGCATGGTTTATGCATTCGATGGGTTGCGTGCTTTGTCGCTTGGTGTGACTGGGGCCGGCTGGCTAGGATGGCTAGTCCCTATGCACTTTGGCTAAGTTGCTTGGCACTCAACCATGAATCTTGCCATCAAACTCAGATTGACAGCGCTCGCCCTGGTGGTGGGCTTGATGGGTGTGCTGATCGTCCTGACCACGCTGACGTCAGAGCGGCAAGCGGCGGAGCTGCGCGCCCGGCTCAGCCTTGTGGATTTAGAGAGCTTCGGGATTGCGGATCATTTCAAGGACTCCCTCCGCGCGCTGAACAGCACGATGTTCAACTATGGGATCCACCGTGATTCGACGAATTGGGAAACGTTCCTCAAACTCAGCCAGGACCTGGATGTCTGGATTGATGAACAAAAGCCGAAGTTAACCACCCAACGTGAAACAGATGTCCTGCAACAGATCGACGTCGCCTACGACGGTTACCTGGGCGCCGGCCGGGTTTTGCATGCCAAGGTGCAATCGTTGGGGCAGCAAGACCCGATGCTGGCTGAGTTCAGGGGCTTCTTCGATGAATCGCAACGCTTGTTCGATCTCGGCCAGGAATTGGCCAGGGCCCATTACGAATTGCGAAATCTGCTGTTGTCCCACGCGAATCAAACCCTCACTCAGCTTCGCCGGCTGGTGCTCGGTTCACTGGGCTTGTTGTTTGTGTTCGGCGTGGCGCTGGCAATCGTGGCGTACCGGGGCATGATCGCTCCTCTGCGCGTCAAGCTGGTGGAAAGCCAGGCCCTGGTGGAACGCAGCGAGAAACTCGCCTCCCTGGGCATGCTCGCCGCCGGCGTCGCGCATGAGATTCGCAATCCCCTCACCGCCATCAAGGCTGCCCTGTTCATCCAGCAAAAGAAATTCCAGCCCGCTTCGCAGGAATATGCCGACGCCCGGCTCGTCGAGAGGGAAATCTTGCGCCTGGAGCGGATCGTGAACGACTTCCTCCACTTTGCCCGGCCCACCGAGCCGGAGCTGGCCACCATCCCGGCGGAGGTGCCCTTGCAGGAAGTTCAATCCTTCCTGGCACCTCAATTGGCAAAGGCCAACATCCAACTGGTGCGGGAAGAGTCCCCGCCCTTGCGGATCAGGGTGGATGCCGCCCAGATCAAACAAGTCTTGCTCAACCTTGTGCAAAACGCCGCCGACAGCATCGGTCGCGACGGCGCCATCACGCTGCGCGCGCGGCACGACCGGAAAAGTCTTTCCAACGACGAAACCGACGTGGTGATCCTCGAGGTGGCGGACACGGGCAAGGGCATTCCGCCTGAAGTGGAGAAGCGTCTGTTCGACCCGTTTTTCACGACCAAAGACAACGGAACCGGTTTGGGATTGTCAATTGCCGCCGGGATCGTGCAGAAACACGGGGGTATGCTGCAGTACCAGACGCGAATTAATCACGGCACCGTCTTTGGCGTGGTCCTGCCGCGAGTCATCACATGAGCGCCTCCGCCCGAATTCTGTTGATCGAGGACGACCTCGGCATCACCGATACGCTGTGCCGGGTCCTGACCGAAGAAGGCCACGACGTGACCGTTGAACAGCGCGGGGACGATGGTCTGGCGCGGGCCGGCAAGGATTCATTTAACGTCGTCATCACGGATTTGAGGTTGCCGGGGCTGAACGGCCTGGAGCTAGTTCGCCAATTGCACGCCGCCCGCCCGCGCCTGCCTATCATCCTCATCACCGCTTACGGCACCACCCAAACAGCGATCGAGGCGACGAAATTTGGCGCTTACGAGTACCTGCTCAAGCCCTTCAACATGCCGGACATGATCACTTTGGTTCGCAAAGCGATCGACAGCAACCGGCTCATGTCCGAACCCGTCGTCCTGGGCGACCCCGCCGCCGCGCGCGACGCCCTCGTCGGTCAAAGCGCGGCCATGCAGGCGATCTACAAAGAGGTGGGCCGCGTCGCCTCCAAGCCGGTGAACGTGCTCATCCGCGGCGAAACCGGCACGGGCAAAGAACTGATCGCCCGCGCACTCTATCAGAACAGCGACCGCGCGAGCGCCCCGTTCATCGCCATCAACTGCGCGGCGATTCCGGAAACACTGCTCGAGAGCGAATTGTTCGGCCACGAGCGCGGTGCCTTCACCGGAGCAGAAGCGCGACGCATTGGGCGCTTCGAGCAAGCGGATCACGGCACCATCTTTCTTGATGAAATCGGGGACATGACCCTGGGCACGCAGGTGAAGCTGATGCGCGTGCTTCAGGAGAAGTGCCTGCAACGGCTCGGCGGCAAGGAAACGATTGCCGTCGACGTACGCGTGGTGGCTGCTACTCACCGCGACCTGGAAGAAGCCATCCAACAGAAGCAATTTCGCGAAGACCTGTACTACCGCCTCAGTGTCGTGGTGATCACCCTGCCGCCGTTGCGCCACCGGAAGGAAGACATCCCGAGCCTGGTTGGCTATTTTCTGCAGAAACATGGCCCGGAACTCGGCAACCCAATGCCTTCCATCCATCCCGAAGCGGTTGAATTTTTTGAGGCGCAATCCTGGCCGGGCAATGTCCGTGAATTGGAAAACGCCGTGCGCAAAAGCTTGCTCCTCGCGCAAAGCTACACGATCAACCTTGACCACGCCCGCGCTGCACAAAACAAGGACGGGGCGCTCGCGTTTTCCGCGGCGCGGCCGTTTGGCGAATACGTGGACGACCTGCTCGCGGCGGCTCGGCGGGATGGACTGTGCGATGCCTACGCGCGTTTGCTGGAAACAGCCGAGCGCGAACTCTTCACGCGCGCCATCCAACAATCCCACGGCAACCAGGCGAAAGCCGCTCGCTGGCTTGGCGTCTCGCGCCTGACCATGAAAGCCAAGCTCGTTCATTTCGGCCTTCATCCCGGGCGGGAACGCGAACCGGAGTCTTGAGCATTCTTCTTAGTACGCTGATTGTGGCCGACAGCTCAGTCCGTTCCACCGGCGCAGTCCGTTAACGCCGCAGGAGTGAGCGTCTGGCGGCAATGGCTAGTCGCTCACGCTGCCGGCCACAACCAATCGTCGAGCGCCACTCTCGCACCGAGCCTTAGCGAAATTACCAGGTGCGTTGCCGCGAGCGGCTGCACTGGGGCTAGCTTTTGCAGTGCCAACACCTCCATGCCGCCCTCGGGGATTCTCACTCAACGGATTAGGCCGCGGCGCGCGGCTTTAGTTCGTCAGACGCGATAAACTGATACGCTGAAGTGCTAAGCGACTTAGCAGCCTTGTTGAACGCAGCGGAGACGCAACTTTCGGGCTGCTGCGGAATCAGACGCCTGTTGTCACTCCCAGTCTCCCAAGGTTAGCGCGTCTCAGAGTGTTGCCATCCTCCGCCCAGCGCCTTGGCGAGGAGGATCGTCGAGACTGCCCGCTGGCCGCGTAGTTGCGTTTCCTGTCGCTCGGCCTGCAAAGCCGCGCGCTGCGCGTCCACAACATCGAGATAACTCGAAAGCCCTCTCTGGTAACGCTCATCGGCCAGGGCAGCCGTGTCGCGTGCCGACAGCAACGCGCGGTTCACAGCTTCGCTTTGGGACGACAAAGCGGTCAGGTCCGAGAGCGCGTCCTCGACTTCGCGGAAGGCGTTCAGAATCGTGCCGCGATAACCCGCCACGGATTGTTCATAGCGGGCTTGCGCGGCATTGAGATTGGCCTCGTTGCGACGGCCTTCGAAGATCGGAACATGCACGCTGGGGCCGATCGACCAGAACCGGCTCGGCCCCTGAATGAACGTCCCGAGATCCGCGCTCGCCAGCCCCGCGGTTTTGGTCAGCGTGATCGTCGGAAAGAACGCGGCCTTGCCACACCAATTCGGGCGGACGCCGCTTCGAGCGATTGCTCGGCTTCGACGATGTCCGGTCGGCGCCCCAACAGTGAGGACGGCAGACCCGCAGGGATTGCCGGAGGTGTTGCGCTCCAAGTGCTCGCCACGACGTGGAACTCGCCGGGGGATTGCCCGCAAAGTACCGCGAGCGCGTGTTCGACCTCGGCGCGGGCGCGCTTGACGACGTGCAACTCCGCTTCGACGTTGGCCAATTCGGTCCGCGCGCGGGTGACGTCCATTTCATTGATCAAACCGGCCTGGTTGCGAGTCTCCTGCAATCGCACCGCGTCTTTTCGCAGCGTGAGGGTCGCTTCGATCACCACCGTTTCGTCGTCGAGCGATCGGAGGAGACAATAGTTCCGGGCCACGTCCGCCGTGAGGGTTACGAGCACGACGTGCAAATCGGTCGCGACCGCGGCAGCGTCGGCGCGCGCCGCTTCGACCGACCTCCGGACTCTTCCCCATATATCCAGTTCGTAGCTCAGGTCGAACGAACCGCTGAAGTCATCCGATTCAAGCTTCTGTTGCGGGAGGTGCGCCCGATTCTCGCTGAGACGATTCCGCGAATACGCGCCACTCGCAGAAATGGCCGGATACAGCTCCGACTCCGAGACGCGGGCAAGGGCGCGGGCTTCTCTCACTCGGGCGACGGCGCGTTTGAGATCCTGGTTGGCTTCGATCGCCTGCGTTTCCAGCGCGTGAAGGCGGGGGTCGTTGAATATCTGCCACCATTCGGAAGGAAGGGCCGCCGCGTGGGTCGCGGTAGCGCCTTCTTTCCAGCCAGTCTGAGTCGGGACGGAGGGCCGTGAGTAATTCGGGCCGACGGCGCAGCCGGACAACAACGCCGCGCTCAAGCAGACCACGAATAGGATCGATGCTTGCCGGCGGCCTTTCAAGGAAGCTACCGGGCCAAACCGGATCGAGGGACGCTTGCCGACGCGATATAGACTCCTGTTCGCACTGAGCTTTGCCTCTCCTCCGCAAGATCTGCACGGCGCCTGCCCACCTATCTGGCGGCGGCCATCCTGGCTGCCGTGGAGGGCGGCATTCTGTCGCCCGGATGAGGGCTGCAAATTCCGACCCGTCGCGCAAACGCCCGCGTTGAGTCCGCCGGACAGGATGCCCGGCTCTACGGTTGCCGGGAGGCCCGTCGCCAGGCCAACCCGCGCTTCGGCCACGCGGCCACGATCCATTTCGATGGGCTGATGCATTACCGATTTCCTTTCACCTGAGCGAACGGTTGTTCCGCTTTCACTTTGGCGGCGCCGGCCGCAATTGCTGACTTCACGAACAGATCCACCTGTTGTCCCACGTAAACCGGCCGGTCCTGCGGACGCTCAAACGAATAAATGACTTGCAAGACTCGTGTGTCCACGCGTTCCGTGCTCGCGCCCGTCAGGGAGACTTTAGGCACGACATACGGCTCGATGCGAATGAAGCGCAGGGCGATCGGACGAGTCGTGTCGCCTTTGAGATAAGCCGTCGCGGTTTGGCCGGCCTGCAATCGCGGCGCGTTTTGCTCGTCCACGTCGGCCCGCACTTGGAGATGTTCAACATCGCCGAGCACCAGCGCGGCGGCCTTGGGTGTGGCCGAGGCGTACTCGCCCGGTCGCACGTTCACCTTGAGAATCGCGCCGTCTCTGGGCGCCAGCACGGTCAGCCGTTCCAAACGGACCTTGTTTTGCGCCACCTGCGCGCGCGCTGCTTCGAGCTGGGCCTGCGCAACAGCCACATCATGTTCCTTCGTGCGGACTTCGTCCTGGCTCACCGCGCGCGTATCATGGACGCTTTTGAGCCGGGTCAATTGATCTTCCAGTCGGCGAAGGATTGCTTCAGCGACAGTGGCGTTGGCCTCGTTAACGATGAGTTGGGCCTGAAGTTCGCGGTCGTCGAGCGTGAACAACGGCTGGCCCTCGCGCACGGAATCCCAAACCTTCACGTGGACCCTCGTGACCAACCCGGCTTCAGGCACGCCGATCGAGACGTTTTCGCTGAGCGCTTCGATGATGCCCGAGGCGGCAACGCTGACGGCATAGGGCTTGGGCGACGGGTCGATGGGTGGCGGCTTGATCGGGGATTGGCAGTTCAAGCGCACCACCAAAGCGATCGTCGCCCCGGCGCCGGCGACGGCGAAATAGAATGTGGGTTTCTTCAATAACATAGTTGTTCCTTTCAGTTGTTACTAGGCGCCGATGCAAGGAGGCGCTGTGTTTGCTGGGTTTCAGTCCCGTTAATCCGGCCGTCTTCCATGAAGGTCATTCGGTCGGCGTATTTGAACACACGGTTGTCGTGCGTGACGATGATGACGCAGCGGTCCGGCCGGGCGGCAACGCCGCGCAATAACTCCATGACCTTCGCGCCATTCTCGCTGTCCAGGGCGGCTGTCGGCTCGTCGCAGATGATCAGCTTGGGCTCGTGCACGAGTGCCCGGGCGATGGCGACGCGCTGCTGCTGGCCGCCGGACAGCAGGTTCGGGCGATGCTGCATCCGATTGCCGAGTCCGACGGTTTCCAGCATCGCCGCGGCCTTTTTTTCGGCAACGGAGGCCTTCTGACCCTGAATGCGGAGCGGCACGCTCACGTTTTCGATACAATTCAGCGTTGGGATCAGGTTGTATTGCTGAAAAATGAAGCCGATGTTCGCCGCGCGGAACTGAGTGACCGCCCGCTTGTCGAGCCGATGCAATGGCGAATCGAATACCTCAACCTCGCCGCGGTCCACACCCAGTGTCCCGGCGATGACGCTGAGAAGGGTCGTCTTGCCGCAACCGGACGGGCCGACCAGCATGAGCAACTCGCCCATGCGCGCCTCGAAATTAACTTCCTTGAGCACCTCCGTGCGCGCTTCGCCTTCGCCGAAGCCTTTGCACACAGTGCTTGTTTTCACCGCAAGTGTGTTCGTGCCGACTGTCGAATCTGTCATACGCGGATGTTGTAGCCGGACAAAGGTCGGACTGAAAATAGCTCTTCGGTATTACCTCCTGATCGAGGAACGTCCGTAGATCGAAAAACGGCGGCGCGCGGAGAGCGGGTTCGCTTCAGAGTCCAGCGATGTAGCTCTTCAATTGTTCGATCGCCGCGTCCTGGGCTGAGATCGTCCAGTTCACCAGGTCGCCGATGGACACGATGCCCACCAACTGTTCTCCGCAGAGGACCGGAAGATGTCGAACGCGATGGCTGGTCATTAGCCGCATGCACTCCTCAACGCTGTGGTCGGGCGTGGCGGACACGACCGGGTTGGAAATGATCTCCCGCACTTTCGTTTCACGCGACGACCTTCCTTTCAGAGCGACTTTTCGGGTGTAGTCACGCTCTGAGATCACTCCCAGGAGCTTTTGTTCCGACGTGACCAGCAACGCGCCGATATTTTTGTCTGCCATGATCTGGATGGCCTCGAACACCGTCGCATCCGGTGCGATCGAATACACCTGGTGACCCTTCTCATTCAGAATAGTACCGACCGTGGCGGAGATGCTCATCCGGCAACGTCTCCTTTCCTGCAAGGCAGCCCGGCCTGAATCGCAGGTGCCTCCTGAATTCGGATCGGATTGTCGCACGCAATGGCCACGAAACACCGAATCGGGCCGTAGGGCCGCTCCATGATCATAATCAAAATGGTTTTGGTAGAACTCCCGCGTTATATCCGTTCCGGACCCGGTTTGAAAACAGAAAATGCTGACCGACACCCGCACACCCCCGCACACCACATCTTATCCAACCGTGACTGGCCGGTCTTATCCCGCTTCCCCAATAGAAGGAAGGGCTGGGAGAGAGAGCCTTGCACACGCCTCCTCGTGAACCTGACTTTGCCAGGCCCATCGCGCTACGATGTCCTCGCCCGCGAAATAACGGGCAGAGCGGTGCCCTGCTGCACTCCGCGCGGATGGCGCAACTCGCCGTCCCTAACCGGTTCAAACATTCATTGCACGAATGCTTTCGGCGAATTCTCTCCCGCGCGCGCGCGTTCGTCGAGCGATCGAGAAGAGCCGTCGGAACAAGGCGCCCGAATCCGGAGACATGTCCGGACAGTCCCCATTTCCTCGCCGCTTGAACAGGCCGACACGATCACTGTCCAATCCGACGCCAGCGCGTCCGTGGGTTGACGGGATCGTCCCGATGCGGAACACTGGCGGGACTTGAATGGCGCGCTCCACTGACCATCCACTCGTCTACGAAATCAATACACGGTGTTGGCTTCGCGAACGGGCCAAGCGCGGCGGGAGTCCCGACAGTGGGAGACTTGACTCGGTGCCCGACGCCGAATTTGAGCGTTGGCGAAATCTCGGTTTCACCCACATCTGGCTTATGGGGGCGTGGCCGACTGGACCACGCAGCCGGGCGGCGGCGCTGGCCGACCCGGCATTGCACCGCTCCCTTTCGGACCCATCATCCGATTGCACGGAGGAGGATTTCGCGGGCTCTCCCTTCGCGGTCGCGGACTACACCGTTGCAAGCGAACTGGGCGGAGAGCCGGCGCTGAATCAATTCCGCAAACAGCTTCACGCGCATGGGTTGGGGCTTCTACTGGACTTCGTGCCCAATCATCTTGGGCTTGACCACTCGTGGATCGCTGAGCGGCCGGAGCGCTTCGTTCAGGCTTCCGAACTTGCCCCGGAGACGTTCCGGGCCGAGACGATGTCCGGGCAGCGCTGGCTGGCCCACGGCAAGGACCCTAACTTCCACGCTTGGATTGACACGGCTCAACTCGACTATCGGCGCGCCGACACGCGCGCGGCGATGATTGAGCTCTTGCAGTCGGTCGCGCTGCGCTGCGACGGTGTTCGCTGTGACATGGCGATGCTTTTGTTGAACGAGGTCTTCGTCAAAACCTGGGAGAAATTTCCCTGCCCCGAGGCAGCCGTGGAACACGAATTCTGGGCGGATGCGATCCAGACCGTCAAAAAGTCGCATCCGAATTTCTTGTTTCTGGGCGAAGTCTATTGGGAGCTGGAAGCGCGGTTGCAGTCACTCGGCTTTGATTACACCTACGACAAACGGCTCTACGATTACCTGGTTTACCGGAACGCCGCTCAAGTCCAACGCCATTTGTTGGGCGTGACACCGGAATTTGTCCGGGCCAGCGCGCATTTTCACGAGAACCACGACGAAGCCCGCATCGCCTCGATCCTATCGCTGCCGGAACACCGCGCTGCGGCGCTGTTGACTTTTGCCCTGCCCGGCATGCGCCTGGTGCATGACGGCCAATTGACCGGCGCGCGGTTGAAGGCCCCGGTTCAATGGGCCCGACGGCCGAGCGAACCGGCCGGGCCGGAAATCGTAGCCTTCTATGAGCGATTGCTGGCGTCCTTGAAGCGCGCCGCCGTCGGACGAGGCCGATGCGAAATCTTGCAACCGCGCCCGGCCTGGCCGGAGAACCCCACCGCCCAGTACTTTGTCGTCGTGCAGTGGCAGCGGCAGCCGGCGGGGTTCGATCTCGCAGTCGTGAATCTGGCGCCCCATCGCAGCCAATGTTTTGTCTCACTCCCGGTCGAGGAATTGGCCCAGCGGAATTGGCGAATGAAGGATTTGCTCGGCAGCGAGGAATATCAGCGTTTCGGCGACGACCTGCAAAAGCAGGGGCTGTATCTGGACTTGCCCGAACAGGGCGCGCAACTGTTCCATTTCGACCCGCTTTAGTGTTGTGTCTCTGAAATACCTATACACTGGTTGCTCGTCGCTCACGCCTCGTCTGAGCCAAAAATCCATTGCCGCCAGTGTATAGTTATTTCAGAGACACAACACTAGAACCCATCTCATAAATAGGAACGGGTGCGCTGTCGTCTGGCGGTTGGCTGGCAAGGCGCGACGAAGGAGCATCCCCGCACCGGGCTGTGCACGAGGAGCAACACCGCCACCCACCCGCCACAAGACAGCCCTCCGGGTTGCCGATCTTTGCCGCCACGGCTTCGTTGCTCGTCGGTCAAAGATCGCTGCGGATATTTCGCCCTCCTCGCGCCTCGCCGTGACGCCAAACCTCTGGCAACG
>JACXTT010014071.1_pt1 | contig 10494 bp, 5 predicted proteins | sample 9270951 | NCBI WGS metagenome assembly JACXTT01 (sample SAMN15532306, study PRJNA645909) | rock metagenome | isolation source: weathered quartz diorite | place: Puerto Rico | collected 2017-06-21
GCGGCCAGGAGCTGGTCGCCGTCGAAGGGTTTCTCGAGGCAGCGGTTCGGGATCCGGGCGAGGAAGTCGTGGCTGCGCGCGGTGAACGCGCCGCCGGTCATGAACACGATGCGTCGCTCGAGGCCCGGATAGGCTGCGCTGACGGCGTCGTAGAAGTCCATGCCGGTCAGCTCCGGCATCATCAGATCGGCGAGCACCGCGTCGAAGCTGCGATCCTCGCGCAGGAGCTCGAGCGCCACGCGCGCGCTCGGCGCGGTGACGACCTGGTGCGAATCCTCGAGGAGCACGCGCACGGAGCGGAGCAGCGCGGGTTCGTCGTCGACGACGAGCACGCGGCTCCGCCTCGCCGGCGCGGAGAGCACGCCCGACGGGGGCGTCGCGGCGTGAGGCGCGGGCGGCGGCGCGGCGGGCAGCGTGACGCGAAACGTGGTGCCGCCCTGGGGCGCCGAGGTGAAGCCGATCTCGCCGCCCAGCTCGGTCACGATGCGCTGGCAGATCGCGAGCCCGAGGCCGGTGCCGGCGCCCGCGGCCTTGGTCGTGAAGAACGGTTCGAAGACGCGCGCGGCGAGCACGGGCGCGATGCCCGCGCCGGTGTCGGAGATCTCCACGACGGCGCGGCCGCTCGGGTCGGTCGCGGTGCGCACGGACACCTCGTGCTGCGCCGCGGCGCCGTCGGGGATCGCGTCGGCCGCGTTGAGCAGCAGGTTGAGGAAGACCTGACCGAGGCGGCCTCGCGTCGCGCGCGCCGGCGGCACGCGATCGTATGTCCGCACGACCCGCGCCTTGGCGGAGATCGCGTTCATCGCGAGGGCCAGCGTCGCGTCGAGCAAGGCGGGGACGTCGACGCCCTCGTGGGAGTCGTCCGTCTCGGTCACCCGCGAGAGGGTCTTCAGGTTGTGCACGATCCCCCGCACCCGTTCCGTCCCCTCGCGCGCGAGCGCGAGCGACGCCTCGATCCGCGCGGTCCGCTCCGGATCGCGCAGCGCCACGAGATCGCGCGCGGCCACCTCCAGGCTGGTGTGCACGTACGCGAGCGGGTTGTTGATCTCGTGCGCGACTCCGGCCGCGACGGTGCCGATCGACGTCATGCGATCGGTGACCGCGAGCTGCTCCTGCATGCGCCGATGCTCGGTCACGTCGCGCACCACCACCAGCCGCCCCGGGGCGCCGTCGAAGTCGACGTATTGCGTGGTGCCCGCCTGCATCCGGCGGATCGTCCCGTCGGGGCGCCGGACGCGGTACTCGAGGCGCTCGTCGCTCACCTGATGCGGCGCGGCCCGCGCCATCTGCGCGGCGACGGCGGCGCGATCCTCGGCGGGCAGGAAGTCGAGGATGTGCTTGCCCAGGATGTCCTCGAGCGTCGCGTAGCCGAGCGACGCGATGATCGACGCGTTCCCCCACGCCACGATCCCGTCGCGGTGGATCAGCACACCCTCGGGCAGCCGCTCGAGAAGCTGGCGCAGCTCGTGCTTCGAGGTGCGCAGCGCCGCAAGGCTCGCCTCGAGCTCGGTCTGCTTCTGCGCGACGCTGCGGTACAGCTCGCCGATGCCGCGCAACGCCCGCACACCGCGCATGAGCTTCGCGCCGATGGTGTGCGACGCCGGCGGGACGAGGATGAGGCGCCCGCGCCGTCCGGACACGGCCTGCTCTTCGATCTCCGAGGCCGGCAGATCGAGTAGGCGCGGGAGCGCGACGACGTTGGCGTGACACACCCGAAAGTACGCGACCGACTCGCGGTAGCCGGGCGCGAGCTCGCCGGTCACCACCAGCCGTCCCGCGGGCAGCCACTCGGCGCGCACCGTCACGTTGGGGAAGAACGACGGAGCGACCATCCGGTTCGCGAGGGTGTAGAGCTGGCGCGGGCTCACCAGGAGTCGCCCGGCGTGCCGCAGGAACTCGAACGACGGCACCTTGAGGATGCGCACGCCGATGTCCTCGAGCGTCATGGTGCCGCCCGCGACGCTCTCGAGGCGATCGCAGATCACCGCGTAGACGTTCCAGTCGATGCGCTGGCCCGCATCGCGCAGCTCGTCGAGCGTCACCGGCAGGCCCTCGACGAGCGGCTCGACGCGCACGCCGGCCTCCTCGAGGACCTCGAGGAGCGGACGGACCGCTCTGCAGGACACCTCGCGCACGCGGGAGCGGACTACGCCTCGTCGCCCCAGTAGACGCGCATGTGGCAGCGCGGCGCACCGCGGGCGCAGCAGCTGATCAGCTCGCCACGCACATGCTTCTCACCGGACAGCTCGACGCACCCGACGGCAAAGCCCAGCACCGACCAGCACAGCGCCAGATGCGGCTGTGGAAAGTCGATGATCTCGCCGTCGGCGTGCTTCGTGCCCGGCTCGCGCTTCACCACCAGCTGGCCGTGGCTGAAGTGCTCCTGCCAGAACTTCTCCGACTTGCCGAGCACCCAGTCCACGCTGCCGAGCCGGATGAACGGCTGGTACAGCGCCGGCACGTTGACCTTGCAGCCGTACCGCGCCAGCTCGAGGTTGAGCGACATGTCGCCGTCGCCCCACTGCTTGTCGATGGCGACGCACAGCTCGATGAAGAGCGGGAAGTTGTACCAGGCGCGCCGATCCACCGGCGTGCGGATGAGGTTGCGCCCCGCTGCCGACAGGCCTTCGAGGCCCTGCAGCGCCTGGGCGCCATGTTTCTCGCGGACCCAACGCAGGCGCGAGTCGATGGCGCTGCCCTTGACCTGGAGCAGATCACCCACGACGAGAAGTGTAGATCAGATCAGAACGACGCGGCGATCTGGAGGAGCTTCTTGGGCGCGCCGCCCAGGCGGGCGAGGCGCTTCTTCCACTTCGCCGCTTCGTAGACGAAGTCCGACGCCGACGCGCCCTGGTGGGCGTGCGCCGGGTGGTGCAGCGTCCGGCCGAGCCACGGCAGCTTCTGCAGCTCGCGCACTTCGTCGAGCGTCATGCCGGTCTCTTCCAGCGCCTTCGCCATCTCGGCCTTGGCGGCCAGGCGCGCCTTGAACAGGATCATCTGCACGCGCGAGTACACGTTCACCGCGCCGTCGCCGTTGGTCTCGATGGGCAGGAAGATCGCGTCCGGGTGCTTCTCGGTGATGATCGACTGCACGCCGTCCGACACGCCCGACGACGGCATGCACCCGAACGGCTTCACCGACAGCACCATCGTGGCCTTCTTCTTCTTCACGGTCAGCACCAGCTTGCCGACCTCCATGTGCGCCTCGCCGCCGCGGACGTTCAGGTTGTAGTAGTCCTTCGCTTCCTTCGCGATGAGGTCCATGTCGGGCAGGTGGTAGCCTTCCAGGCCCATCAGATACGCGAAGCTCTGGAAGATCACGCGCACCGCCTTGTCGGCGAACTTCAGCTTGAGCAGCTTGATCGCCGCTTCGGCCGGCGCCTTCAGCGACTTGCGGCCGTTGTCGGTGCCGCGCAGGTACATGCGCTCACGCGTGTCGTACTGGTTCTCCCAGACCATGAACAGGATCCACGCGGCCACGAGCTGGATGTCGCACTCGGCGCCCTCCTGCTCGAGGAATTTCTGCAGGCCGTAGTTGCCGTCGCCCTCGGTGGTCATCGCCCAGAACTCGCCGATGATGCACACCTTGGGCTTGATGATCGTGCGGTCGATCGGCACGCCCGCCATGATCCGCCGCGTCTCGACCAGCGCCGGGATGAGCGACCGGTTCTCCGACAGCGCGCGGTGGATGATCCGCTTGCAGTGCTCGAGCGCCTCGTTGGTCGACCCCGGCACGACCTCGTACGGACGGATGCGGTAGCCGATCGCGTTCAGCACGTCGCCGGTCAGGATCGCCTGGAGGATCTTGATGAAGAAGGCCGGGTTCAGCTCCAGGCCTTCCTTCTCGCCGGTCGCCTGCTTGATGCCGCCCTGCTGCTGGAACAGCATGACGCGGAAGCCGTCGAAGCCGGCGTCGCGCAGCGCCTTGCGGTACTCGGTCGCGTACATGCCGAAGCGACACGGGCCGCACGCGCCGGCGGTGAGGAACAGGTACTTCTCGTTGATCTCCTCGACCGACAGACCCTTCTCGTCGCGGAGGTAGACCAGATACTTCACCACGTTGCCGACGGTGAAGTAGGTCGGGTTGCACTGCCCGCGGTTGCCGAACTCCTTGCCCACGCGGAGCGCGTTGTTGTCCGGCACGTCGAGGTGCTTGACGGTGTAGCCGAGCCCCGTCAACGCGCCCTCGACGAACAGATCGTGCGCCATGGTCAGGCCGCACACGAGGATCGTGGTGTGCGCGCGCTGCGACTCCTTGAAGGTCTTGGCGACCTCGTCGCGCCAGTGCTCCTTCCCGTCCTCGAGGCCGAGGCGCTTGCGCTCCTCCGCCTCGAACTTCGCCAGCTCGGCGTCGATGTCGAGGATCGGGCTCTGGCCGCCCATGAGCGGGAGGTGGATCGTCTTGGCTGCGTTCTCGCGAGTCTCCATGTCGTGTCTCCCTAGGCCCCAACGCCGATGCGGGTGATCTGCTCCGAGTCCTGCTTCTTCTTGCCGAGCTGGACGAGTCCCTTGGGCGCGTCGACGACGGCGGGGATGTTCCGCGCCTCGTACTCCGCCGCCTTCTGCTTGATCTCGGCGATCTGCGCCTCGATCGCCGGGTCGCTGATCTTGCGCGCCGCCAGCTGCTGCTGCTTCATCTGCAGCAGCTCGATCCGCTTCAGATCGAGCCGGTAGTGCAGCTCCGACCTCCGCCGCGCTGCGTCCTCGAGCCGCTCCTCGTGGAGCTTGAGCGCGTGCGCGTAGGTCTTCACGCGGATCTTGATCGATCCGCCCGGCTTGTTGGCGTCGATGTCGTGCAGCGCCTGGTACGGCGTGGCCGATGTGGACACGATGCCGTCGATGATCCCGTAGGTCGGCGCGTCGTGGCCGCACTTGAACGACGACAGGTCGAGCACGACCACGTTCGGGTGGCGCGACGCGAACTTCGCCGCCCACACCTTGGTCGCCGAGTTCGCCGAGTAGTTCTCCGGCCACACGTCGCGAATCTCCAACGACGACTCGATGCGCTGCTTGTCGAGGTCTTCCTGGAAGAACCGCTTCAGCCACGCCTCGTCGCGCGGGATCGATTTCATCGACAGGATCGGGTAGCCGAGGACCTGGAACTCCTCGAGCACCGAGTGGTTCATGCCCGGGTCGGAGTGGTACGGCCGGCCGATCATGAGCACCGCGACGCGGTTCTCCTTCTCGACGGTCTCGAGGATCGCCTTGCCGCGGTTCTGCAGGTCGGCGTCCAGCTTGTCCATCGCCTTCCACGCCTCGTCGCACGCGAAGTCCGACTCGTCCTCGGTGATGCCGAGCTCCGCTTGGAACGCGTCGAACATGCGCTTCTTCAAGAGCGCCCGCTCCGTGAACGGCAGCGCCGGCGACAGGTACTTGATCCCGCGCCCGGCGAAGAAGTCGGTCTCCTTCGTGAACGCCGCCTTCATGACCTCGGGCGCGCCGGCCACGATCGGACAGCTGGTCGTGTCCATCACGTGCTTGAGCTCGGTCACCACGTGCGTCACGCACGGGAAGAAGATGTAGTGGAGCTTCTTCTCGTCGCTATGGTGATGGAACAGCAGGTTGTGGATGTGCGCCTGCGCCACCTTCGACGGGTAGCAGGGATCGATCGAGCCGTACTTGCCGCCCTCGACCCACATCTCCTCGGACGTGTAGTCGGAGAACACCACGTTCTGGCGCTGGATGCCGACCGCCTCGAGGTACGTGCGGTAGAACGGCGCGGTCGACCAGATGTTCAGCACCTTGGGGATGCCGATCCTGATCCTGGCGCGCGAGCGCCAGGCTTCTTCGGAAGAACGGTTGAAGCCTCGTTTGATCGGCTTCTTGGTGATCTTCCCGTTCCATTGTTTTTCGACGACGATGTCGTCGATGGTCTCCCCCGCCTTCGGCGTGGGGGCCGCATCGTAAAAGTGCGCGTACAGCTTCTTCGACTCGTAGTCGACGAGGTTCGGATACTCCTTCATGAGCTGCTTGCGCTTCTTGGTCAGCGCCAGCATCGCCTCCTCCGACTCGACCGTCCCCTTCTCGCAGGAGAAGCCCGAGATGTAGCGCGACGTGCCGCCGTCCGGCGTGACCGTGTCGATGAACGTGCGCGCGCACTCGTTGGGACAGAAGTGGCAGCGCGTCGACTCGTCGTTCACCGACGTGTACTGCAGATCGATCGCCTGATCCATGCCGATGAACGTCGACGAGCCGCGCCGCGTGACCACGCGCAGCGTCTCCATGGCCGCGCCGATCGCGCCCGCCTCGCCGGTGTGCGGGTGGACGTACACCTCGGCGCCGGGGACGCGCTCCTTGATGTAGTCGACCTGCGCCTTGACGGCCGCGAGGTTGTACTGCGTGCCGCCCTGGATCACGAACTTCTTGCCCAGCGCGGCCATGCGCGGGATCTGCACCACGTACTGCCAGACGTTCTTGGGCAGCACCTGCGCCAGCCCGGAGAGCAGCTCCTCCTTGGAGTAGCCCTCCTTCTGGAAGTTCACGCGATCCGAGTCGAGGAACACCGCGCAGCCGTAGCTGAACTTCGGCGACAGCTCCGCCTTGAACGCGTTCTCGGCGTACTCGGTGACCTTCAGGCCGAACTGATCGGCCATCGCCTGGAGCAGCATGCCGTTGCCGGCCGAGCACTGGTTCGACAGGCGGAAGTTCTTGATGTCGCCGTTCTGCAGGAACAGCACCTTGATGTCCTGCCCGCCGATGTCGCAGATCACGTCGATGTCGCCGAAGAAGCGCACCGCCGACATCATGTGCGCCACGGTCTCGACGACGTTCACGTCGGACTTGACCGCCTCCTGCAGCACGTCGGCTGCGTAGCCGGTCGCGCCGAAGCCCTTCACGACCAGCTTCGCGCCGCATTCCTTCTCGAAGTAGTCGCGGATGCGACCGAGGATCTCCTTGGTGTCCTGGATCGGATTGCCCTTGGAGAGCTGGTACTCCTTCTTGAGGATCGTGCCGTCCGTGCCGATCACCACCGCCTTCGACGACGTCGATCCGCCGTCCAGGCCGATCACGCCCTCGATCACCGCGCCGCGCTCGACGGCCGGCGGCGTCCACTTCGGGATCGAGTAGTGCTTGGCGAACTCCGTCACCTCGTCCTCGTGCTTGACGAGCGGCGGCCCGGCCGACTCGCCGAGCTTCGACTTGCGGCCGTGCGCGATGAACTCGACCAGCCCGGGCAGCCCGGTGTAGAGACCGACGTGCGCCGGCTCGTACATGCCGAACAGCACCGCGCCGTACGCCGCGTAGTACTGCGAGTTGTCGGGCGTGATGATCAGCTCTTCGATGGGGACCGTCTTGTCGTACTTGTAGCCGCGGTCCTCCCACGTCTGCGGGATGCGCTGCCGCCAGCACGCCTTCAAGAACCCGAGGTACGTGTTGGGGCCGCCGAGCAGGAGCACCTTCGAGCGCAGCGTGTTGCCGCGCGTCAGCACCGACAGGTTCTGCATGACGATCGCGTCGGCGAGCGAGCACATGATCTCGTTCGACGGGATGCCGCTCTTGATCAGGTTCACGATGTCGGTCTCGGCGAACACGCCGCACTTCGCCGCCACGTGGTGCAGCTTCGAGTCGTCCCAGACGATCTTCTGCACCTCCTCCGCGGGGAGGCCGACCTTGATGAAGCACTTGTCGATGGTGGCGCCGGTGCCCGACGCGCACTTGTCGTTCATGGAGGTGAGCGCGGTCTTGCCGCCGTCTTTCCCCTCCTTGAAGATGATGATCTTCGCGTCCTGCCCGCCCAGCTCCACGACCGAGCCGACGTCCGGGTGGTTGGTCTCGACGGCGAGCGTGACCGCGTTGACCTCCTGGACGAACTTCGCCCCGATGTGCTCGCAGATCGGCCCGGCGCCCGATCCGGTCATGAACATGCGGATCTCGGGTTTCGCGACGTTCGGGAAGCAGGCCTCGATCCGCTCCAGGAACGACTGGACGAACTCGGGCTGCTTGGTCTGGTGCCGCTGGTAATCGGCCCAGAGGATCTGCTTCGTCTGCGGGTCGACGACGACGGCCTTCACCGTCGTCGAGCCCACGTCGATGCCGACCATCACAGTGTCCGTCCGTGGGTTGATCTTTTCTTTGGGCGTCTCGTCAGCCATGGGCCGCCTTGGGCAGAATTAGACTGACACGACAGTACAGTTCTCTTTCCGGCAGGTCCAGGAAAAACAGGCTCCGGTACGCACCTGATTGTGCGTCGGGCAAGCACCCGATAGATTAGAGAAATCTTGAGCAAGATCCGCGTGATGCTCGCCGAGGACCACACTACCCTCCGCGAGGGTCTGCGGCTCCTGCTCGAGTCCGACGGCGACATCCTCGTGATCGGCGAGGCATCGTCGGGAAAAGACGTCGTCGCCACCGCGGTGCGCGAGAAGCCTGACGTGATCCTCATGGACGTCGCGCTCGTCGGGCTCGACGGCATCGAAGCGACGCGGCAGGTGAAGGCCGCGGTGCCGAGCGCGGCGGTGCTCATGCTGTCCGCGCACGCGGAGCTCTACGTCGTGCGCGCGTCGCAGGACGCGGGCGCGATCGGGTATCTCATCAAGCGGACCGGCGGCAAGGAGCTGCGCGAGGCGGTGCGCGGCGCGGCCGCCGGCAAGCCGTACTTCTCCGACGAGGTCATGCGCGCGGTGCGCGATCGCGTGCGGCCCGGCCGTCCCGGCAAGAACGGTGAGCCCGCGCAGGCCGACGAGCCCGCCGCGGTGCTGACCGATCGGGAGCTGGAGATCCTGCAGTACATCGCCGCCGGCCACTCGAACCGCGAGATCGCCGAGCTGCTCAAGCTCAGCGTGAAGACCGTCGAGACGCACCGCATGCACCTCATGGAGAAGCTCGACATCCACGACGTCGCGAGCCTGACGCGGTATGCTCTGCGCAAGGGGCTGATCGACAACTAGCCCCGCTTCAGCAGAGAGGCGGCGCATGGCGGGTTTCGGCAACATCCTGAAGCGCATCACCGACACGGCGGGGCGCTCGCCGGAGCAGGCGCTGGTGAACGCGATGTGTCTGTCCATCGCCGCGGACGGCGAGGTCACCGACGAGGAGCTCGAGCAGGCGCTCGGCCTCGCCATCGATCTCCCGGGCCTGGCCGGCAAGTCGCAGGACGACGCCCTAGCCTACGTCGCGCGCGCCTTCGATCAGCTGAAGACCGACGGCATGGACACGTGCATGCTGAACGTCGCCAAGATGCTCGACGCCGGCGAGCGCGTGCACGCCTTCCGGCTGGCCGCCGCGGTCCAGTACATCGACGGGCAGATCACCTCACAGGAGAACGAGTTCCTGGCCGCGTTCCGCGACGTGCTCGAGATCGATCCGGACGAGGCGGACGAGATCATCGCCGACCTCGGGAAGGATCTGAAGTAAGCCGCCCCGCGCGAGCCTGCCATGCGCCAATTCGGTCGCCCCCGCGTCCTCATCTGCGACGACGAGCCCGCCGTCCGCACGGTGTGCGACCGCGCGCTCAAGCTCGCCGGCTACGATCCCGCCAGCGCGACCGGCGGCCACGAGGCGCTGGCCATGCTCGCGCGCGACACGTACGACGCGCTGGTCCTCGACGTGCGCATGCCCGACATGGACGGGCCCGAGGTGATGGAGCACCTGCGCGAGCACGACACCGATCTGCCCGTCGTGGTGATCTCCGGCTACTCGGCGTTCGAGGACGCGATCCGCTGCCTCCGCTCGGGCGCGGTCGACTTCGTGAAGAAGCCGTTCGACGTGGAGACCATCGTGCGCGCGGTCGATCGCGCGGTCGCGTCGACGCACCTCAAGGCCGACAGCGCGGTGCTGGCGGCGTCGCAGTCGATCTTCTCGTCGCTCGATCCGTGGGAGATCGGCCGGCGCGTGCTGCGCGTGGCGCGATCGCTCTTGCGCGCCGACACCGCGGCGCTCATCCTGGCCGAGGCGCCTGGCCCCATCGAGAGCGAGCCGGGCAAGACGCTGCGCGCCGGCGCCGACGACGAGATCTCCGTGGTGTCGCCGCCGTCGGCGACGTTCCTCGCGCGCCTGCTCGACCTGCGCGACCCGGTGGTGTTCACGCGCGAGCACCAGGGCGACGCCGAGATCCTCGAAGAGCTGGGGGGCGCGTACACCGCGATGGTCCATCGCCTCATGCGCGGCGAGCGCCCCGCGGGCCTCCTGGTCGCCACGCGCAGCCCCGCGGCGCGCGGTTTCGGCGAACGCGATCTCCGCCGCGCCACGCTGGTGGCCGGCCACGCGGCGCTCGCGCTCGACAACGCGCGGCTGCACGTGGCCACCGAAACGCAGGCGCACGATCTGGCGCGCGCGTTCGATCGCCTGGTGGTGGCCGAGCGGATCGCCACGGTGGCGCGGCTGTCATCGAGCCTGGGCCACGAGATCTCCAACCCGGCGTGCGCGATGCTGGCCAACCTCGAGGTCGCGCGCGACGCGGTGGCCAAGGGCCGCACCAAGGCGGTCGACGAGGCGCTCGCCCGGGCGCAGGTCGCGTGCAACGCGATCCTCGACGTGTGCAACGCGCTCCGGCCG
>JACXTT010014072.1_pt1 | contig 10494 bp, 7 predicted proteins | sample 9270951 | NCBI WGS metagenome assembly JACXTT01 (sample SAMN15532306, study PRJNA645909) | rock metagenome | isolation source: weathered quartz diorite | place: Puerto Rico | collected 2017-06-21
GAGCTTTCGCTGGTTCGCTCCCAGTCCGGCGAGGCTTCACTCGTCGCGCGGCCGCCGCACGCGCTCGTGACCGAGGCGCGCTGGCGGGACGACGACGTGCTCCAGCTGCGCGGGACCTTGCGTTCGCCTCACGCTCGGCACGAGCTCGTTCTGCACAGCCCGACCAGGCTCGAGCAGTACGTCGTACCGCTTGTCGCGGACCCGGAGTCCGGGCGGTTCGAAGCGCATCTGGCACCCGCTCGCGTGCAGACGCTGGCCGGGGAGCTGCCCCTGCGAGACCGGAGCTGGGAGTTGTACGTCCGCCCCGCCGGCCTGCCGAGCACCGAGCCCTCCCCCACACCCCTGATGGTCGCTCAGGCGTGTTACGACCTGCTTCCGCTCGGAAGGACCATCGACCACAAGCCGTTCGCGCTCGGGATGACGCCTGATCAGCACGCACTGCTGGTCGTGCACCGAGACCTCGATGACGAAGAGCGCGGCGGGTTTCACCAGCGCCGCCTGCGCGAAACCGTGTACGAACCGGGCAGGACCGGCCCGCTGCGCGAGGCGGTCGTGTATTCGAGCTTCAACGGCTATCAGTACTCCTGCAACCCCCGCGCGGTTCACGAAGAGCTGGTTCGCCGCGGCGCGGCCCTGGAGCACTACTGGGTGGTGCACGACGGGATGTGCCGCCCACCGACGACCGCGACGGCGCTCCGGGAAGGGAGCCGCGAGTACTACGAGGCCTTTGCCCGCGCACGTTTCATCGTCACCAACGACGTCTTTCCCGAATGGTTCGTCCGGAGGGCGGACCAGGTGTGCGTCCAGACCTGGCACGGCGCGCCGCTCAAGCGCCTCGGCCTGGACGTGCCGGAGGTCAGGAAGAGCATTCGCCGCGCGAAGCAGCGCTGGAGCGAGCAGGCGGCCAACTGGCAGTACGTGCTTTCACCCGACCGCGTCTCGACGCCGATCCTGCAACGAGCCTATGCAGTCGAAGGCGAGATGCTGGAGACCGGCTATCCGCGTGACGACGTGCTGGTGGGCCCGGAGCGCGACAACGCGGGCCGGCGCCTGCGGGAGCGCCTGGGCATCCCGGCCGACAAGCGGGTAGTTCTCTACGCGCCCACCTACCGAGACCACATCGTGGACAGCCGCGGGCGGTTCCGGCTCGACTTCCAGCTCGACCTCGAGCGGTTGCGCGAAGGGCTCGATCCCGACACGTTGGTTCTCTTCCGCAAGCATCACCGCATCGCGGACGTCGTGCCCGACGCCACCGACGGCTTCTTCTCGGACGTCTCGAGCTACCCGGACGGCACCGAGCTGCTGCTCGTCGCCGACGTGCTCGTCACCGATTACTCGTCGATGATGTTCGACTTCGCCAACACCGGCCGGCCGATGCTCTTCTTCACCTACGACCTGAAGACGTACCGCGAGCTGGTTCGCGGCTTCTACTTCGATCTCGCTCAGAAAGCGCCTGGGCCGCTGCTCAGCACCACAGACGAGCTCGCGGCCGCACTGAACGACATCGACGCGGTGCGAGCCGGATACTCCGAGCGCTACGAGGAGTTCGCGGCGACCTTCTGCGAGCTGAACGACGGCCGGGCCGCCGCCCGCGTCGTGGACCGCATCTTCTCTCGGTGAGCGCGAGGGCCCTGCGGTCGCGGGCCAAGCGAGCAGCGGCACGGCCGATCCGCGCGGCGATCGTTCGCTACGCCCGAGCGGCGCCCCGGAGCAGCCGAAAGGCGGGCTCGGGGGGCCGCGTGTTCATCGTGCTCTCGACCGCGTGGGGAATGGGCGGAACGATCCGGACCACGCTCAACCTGGCCGAGTACCTGGCGCAGCGCCACGAAGTCGAGATCGTCAGTGCAGGTCGGTGGCGGGACCACCCTTTCTTCGGCGACTTTCCGCCGGGTGTCGAGGTCGTCGTCCTGCACGATCACCGTCCGGCGGCCCAGCCGCACGGCCTGCGGCCGCTCCAGCGGCTGCTGCGCGCGCTCCCGAGCGTGCTCGTCCACCCTGCAGACGCCGGTGCGCGGGGCTTCAGCCTCTGGGCAGACTTGATGCTCGTCCGCAGGCTGCGAGGAGGTTCGGGATTCCTGATCGGGACGCGGCCGGGCTTCAACCTCCTGATCGCCCAGCTGGCGATGCCAGGGTTCATCGCGATCGGACAGGAGCACATGCACCTGCGACACCATCACGCCGAGCTCCAGGATGCGATGCGGCGCCTTTATCCAAGGCTCGATGCGGTCACCGTGCTCACGAAGCGGGATTTCGATGTCTACGCGGAACACCTCGATGCGCGCGTGAAGCTCGTCCACATTCCCAACACGGTCCGTGAGATCCCGGGACCGAGCGCGGATCTCGATGCGAGAACCGTGCTCGCCGTGGGGCGGCTGACCCAGCAGAAGGGCTATGACCTCCTCATCTCCGCGTTTGCGCGGGTGGCTCCCAGAAGCCCCGGCTGGCGGTTGCGGATCTGCGGAGCTGGGCCGGAGCGACCGGCGCTCGAGGCGGCGATCCGCGAGTTGGGGCTCGAGGACCGGGTCGAGCTTCGGGGACCGGCGCGCGACGTGGGCGCCGAGATCGCCCGCGCGTCCGTCTTCGCCCTGAGCTCCCGGTGGGAGGGCCTGCCTCTTGTCCTGCTCGAAGCGATGAGCAAGGGCATGGGCATCGTCAGCTTCGACTGCCCCACCGGGCCCGCCGACGTGATCGACGACCACCGCAACGGGCTCCTCGTACCCTCCGGCGACGTCGACGCATTCGCGGCCGGGCTGCTCGAGCTGATCGAGGATCCGCAGCTGCTTCGCAGGTGCGCGGCCACCGCGATCGAGACAGCGCGGGGGTTCGCGCCGGCCGCGATCGGCCCCCGGTGGGAAGCTCTGCTCGACGAGCTCTACGAGGCGCGCGCAGCGTGACCGCCCGGGTGCGCGCCCTCGAGTCGGTCGTGATCGCGGCGGCGGCAGCGGTCACGATCGTCGTCGTTCACGCGGTGATCGCGGCCGGGAACTTCACCGCCGGCAGCCCCGTCGCGCGGGGCCTCGGCCCGCCCTGGGCCCTTGCCATGATCCTGGTGGCGGTCGGCGCCTACTTCGTCCAGGACCGGGTGAGCGACCCGGCTCGCTCCCGCCTAGGGGTAGCACTGCTCGCGGGGGTCGCGATCGGGCTCGTGATGACGCCGCTGATGGCCGGCCTGCACGGCACAGATCAACCGCCCAACACGATTCTGGGCGGGGACAAGTCATTCCACACGGAGTACGTGACCAGGTTCAGCGCGACCTGGCACCTCCAGGACTACACCTTCCGCGGGCTCCACGCCTTTTATCCACCGGCCTGGTTCTGGCTCGCCGGACGGTCCGCGAGTCTTCTCGACATCACCCCCTGGCACATCGTGAAGCCGTTCACGATCGCCACCATCGGGGCCGCGCTACTGCTCGCCTACGTACTCTGGCGGATGGTCCTCACCCCGGCGGGAGCACTTGCCGCAGCGATCGGCTCCTCGCTCGTTCTGACGGCGCAGACCGGGCCTGCGGTCTTCGCCACGCAGGGCTGGTACTCGACCCACTCGTGCTTCGTGGCCGTGACCGGCGCTGCATGGACGGCCGCCGCCTTCGTCACCGTGCGGAGCCGCGGCTCGTGGCGCCGACTGGTCTTCATCGTGCTGGTCGGCGCCGCGCTCGCGCTCTTCTACTACCTCCTCTTCATCATCCTCGCGGCGGCGCTGCTGGCGCTGGCAGCCGCGCCGGGCGAGGGTCGAAGAGAGACGCTCCTGCGGCTCGGCGCCCTCTTCGGCGGGATCGCGTTCCTGACATCCGAATTCTGGATCCCGCTGCTGAGCGCCCTTCTTGGAGGCGGGGCCTCGCAAGGGCATTTCGTGCGGCCGGACTTCCTGCACGTCTCGATTGGGATCGGTGGACCGGTGGCGCTGTCCGTGCTCGCGATCGTGGCGATCGGGATGCTCGCGCTCACGTTCCGCTCGCCGGCCAGCCAGGCTGTGGCGGCCGTGCTGGCCGGAACGGTCCTCTATCAGCTCGTGTCGGTGGTCACGCTGGCGCTCACGCACAACCAGCTTCAGCCGCACCGCGCCGTGACGATGATGTGGGCCACATTCGGGGCCGCCGTGCCGGTAGCCCTCGAGAGCCTCCGGGCGCGGGGAGCGCTGCCAGAGCTCGTCCCACCGGTACGCAGGGCGCTCGCCGTGACGACCCTCACGGTCGCCGGCGCGGCGATCTTCCTCCTGGGCTCGGCCCAGGGCGCGGACCTGGCCGGCGGGCCCTACAGCCGGGCCGCCCACAAGAAGCTGGACCTCGCCCAGCCGGCCGCGATGTCGCGCTTCATCAAGGACACGACCGGCAAGCAGCCCCAGGACCTCACGGTGCTAACCGATCTTCGCCCGATCCTCGTGACGGAGCCGTACTACGGGTTTCTGGCGCTTCGTGCGCGTTACGCGCATCCCAAGGCGCACCTTCCTCGGCGGGTCGCTGTCCTGCGCAAGGCTGCCGCGTGCCCGGACCCGCGGTGCACGACCCTGGCGCTGACCAAGTCCGAGTTCGGCCCGATCGACGCGATGGTGCTGCGGCGCGTCCCCGGCGGGTACCGCGTTGTGGGTCAGGTCGACGGGTTCCCGAACCCGCGCAACGTGACCATCACCTTCAAGCGCAAGAGCTTCGACCCGGCTGCCTGGACCGCCCGCGACTTCGGCTCGTACAGCGTGCTCGTGCGCCGCCGCTAATGGCGCCCCGAGGGTGAGTGCCCGGATGTGTCAGTTGGCGACGTCGCGGCGCACGAACAGAACGTATGCCGCCACCAGCGACGGGATCCCGTAGAGCGCGCACACCCAGGCCGAGCGAATCGTCGGGTCCCAGTCGGTCGGTGTGCGCAGCAGCCCCTGCCAGGCATCGAACTGAGTGCTCAGCAGGTACGGGTGCAGCCACCCGAGGCCGGGCACGATCGCGAACAGCTGGATGATCAACGAGACCATCAGCGTCCCGACCACGGCGGCCGCGCTGTTGCGGGTGATGGTCGAAAGCAGGAGCCCGATGCACGCGATCGCCAAGATCGGGATCAGATAGACGAGCAGGCTTGCCCCCACCAGGCCGAGCGCCTTGGTGGCGGAAACCGTGTTTCCGGAGAGGGTGACGAGCGGGTTGAACCCCGACACGAGGCTGCCGGCCGACGTGGCCACGAAGCCGCTCAGGAAGAGCGCCGCGATCGTATAGGTCGCGGTCGCCATCGCCTTGCCCCCGAACACCTCGCCGCGCTCGACGGATCGCGTGAGAATCGTCTTGAGCGTCCCGTTGTGGTCCTCGGCGGCGACGATGTCGCCGGCCACCAGCGCGGTGATCAGGGGGAACATCCAAACCGAGCCGAAGAGCAGGAGCACGAGCGGGATCGCGAGGCCCGTGTCGTGAATGTAACGGCCGAAGGCGACGTCCTCCGGCCGCCCGTGCCGAAGCGCCACCGCGGTGACGAAAAGGACCGGGATCAGGACCGCGGCGCCGAGCCCGATATAGGTGCGCTTCTGGGACCGGAGCTTGCGGAGCTCCCAGCGATACACGGTGAGCACGTTCGGCTTCATGCGGCGTCCACCACCGCAGGTGAGACGCTCGGCGACGATTGCGCGCCAGCGCTCTCTCCTTCGACGAAGCGGAAGAAGAGGTCTTCGAGCGACGGCCGCTGCGGGATCAAGGCCGTGATCGCAAGCCCGGAATCGACCAGCGCCACCGAGAGCTCGGCGACCACGCCTTCGTCCGCGACGAAGGTGACGTCGCCGTCCGTTCCAGGTTCAAGCTCGCGCACACCCTGTTGCGCTGCGCAGACCGCGAGCGCGCGCGCGCGGTCGGTGGTCCGGAGCCGGTAGCTGGTGACGGCGGTCTTTCGGAGCTCCTCCAGCCCCCCTTCGAACACCACTCGCCCGGATCGGATGATCGCGACCCGGTTGCAGACCTCCTCCACCTCCGTCAGCTGATGGCTCGACAGCATGACCGTGATGCCGTCGTCGGCGAGGCGGCGGATCAGCACCCGCATGTCGCGCATCCCGACGGGGTCGAGGCCGGTGGTCGGCTCGTCGAGCAGGAGCAGGCGCGGGCGCCTCAGGAGCGCGGCCGCGATGCCGAGCCTCTGCCGCATCCCGTGCGAGTAGCCGCCCACGCGATCCTTCGCCCGGTCGCGCAGCTCGACCACCTCCAGGACCTCGTCGATCCGCGCCGAGGCGTGGTCGCCGTCGAGGGCCGCGAGGAGCTCGAGGTTCTTGCGGCCGCTCAGATAGGGGTAGAAGCGCGGTTCCTCAACGAAGCCGGCGACCCCCTCGAGGGCTCGCACGCTCACGAGCGGGTCCCGGCCGAAGAGGTTAACGGTGCCCGCGGTCGGCCGGATCAGGCCCAGGGTCATCCGCAGCGAGGTGGTCTTCCCGGCTCCGTTTGGACCGAGGTAGCCGTAGACGTCGCCGGTGTGGACCGTGAGGTCGACGTGATCGACCGCGATGATCTCGCCGTAGCGCTTGACGAGCCCGCGCAGCTCGACTGGATTGCCTTGCCCCGCGGGACTCATCCCTTCTCGCGGCGAGAGACCACTCGTTAGAGGCCGCGCGCTGCCTGTTCGGCGGTGGCCGGCTGAACCGAGCCGAGCACCGTGTAGTCCACGTCACCCCGCTGGAAGCGGATCATCGTCCCGAGCGGCGTCGCGAGCTCCTGTGCGTCGATGCCGTTGATCGACACCGTCGGGAGGCCGAGCCCCCCGTGATCGCCGCCGTCCCCGCCCGAGTTCTGCGAGGGCGCGCTCTTGCCGGCCGGCTTCGACGAGTCCCGCCCCTGCTGCAACACGGCGATGCCGGCGAGGCCCTGGCCGTAGGTCACGAGCGCGGTGCCGTGCTTGCTCGAGTTGACCAGCCGCACCTCGCTGCGTGCCATGCCGGCCAGCGTGGACGGCGCGGAAAGCTTGAACGGCAAGGCCTTGGCGACCGCGTCGACGCCTTCGACGGGAGCACGTTTGCTCGACCGGTCCTTGGCGTCGTGCGACCCGGAGTCTCGAGACCCGGACGGGGTCGCGACCTGGACGACCTTCGCGTCGGGCGGCGGCGTCACGTCGAAATCGGAGTTCGACACGGGGCCATAGGAGACGTCGGTCGCCTCCAGCTCCAGCACAGGCGAGCTGCCGCCCTTCGCGAACACTCCGATCTTCAGCGGCACGGCGTTGTAGGCGTCCCAGGCCAGCTCCGCGCCGCCCACCAGGCCGCCGTTCTCCTTCGGGGAGATGCGGACGGTGTAGGCCCGCTGCCCACCAACGTTGTCCGGGGTCGCACCCGACACGGAGGCGTGCTCCATCAGCCGGGAGATGAAGCTCTTCACCTGATCGAGCGACGGCACGTCGCGCGTGTCCTTGGTGCTCGGAACTCCTCCGGCCAGCTCTTTCGGAAGGTCCCCTCGGTACACCGTGTGGGCTCGTGGGTCGTAGACCCAGAACCGCTGGTCGTCGGCCACCACCTGAGCGTCACCGCGGCCGGATTGGAGCTCGATCCGGAAGTGCCCCTTCGTCAACCAGAGCCGGCCACTCGCGCCCAAAAGGAGCGGGTCGGAATGCAGGCCGTCGATGCCGGACGAGGAGACCAGGTGGTTGGTGAACGTGATCTTGGCCGTGAGACCCTTGGGCGCTGGGCCGGCGAGCGCGTCGTGAGCGGCGTTCGCGAGCCGCTTCGGCGGCGGAACCGGGCCGGAGCCCGTTGCGGCCAGCGCGATCGCGGTACCTCCGACCACGACCGACACGATCGCAACTACCCATGTCAAGAGTTGACGGGTTGTGATCGTCCGAAGGGAGATTCTCGGCCTCCTTCCAGGGGGCACGCTGCCGTTGGGACGTATGCCCATCCAACTGTGACAGCTATCGGCGACGGGTGGCGCAGTTCAGCGGATGGACGAGGTGCCCGCGCAGGAGCTGCTCGAGCCGCCCCCGAGCACGGCCAGCGCGCGCCCCGCGTTGAGGCTGAAATCGAGCGAGATCACGCCTGGCCTCGCGGTCGTCAGCGTCGTCATCCCGTCCAGCCGTCGCCCGACACACCCCGCTGACGCCCGCCAGTAGGGCGAGTAGCGCACTGCGACCCGGTACACGCCTGGCGCGCTCACGCGAAGCACGAGGCCGCCTTCGGTCAGCTGCAGCACCCGGGCCCGCCCGGGCCCGGTGACCAGGCGCCTCGGCTTTGGCACGCGCAGCACGGTCAGGTCGCCGAACCGCGCCACGGGGCGTAGCCCCGAGCGGCCGCTGCGGATCAGGTCGAGCTCCCGCTGCGCCGAGTAGTCGGGCTCCAAGCTGGTGAGCACCACGTACCTGACCCCCAGCGACCGGAGCCACCGAAGGTACCGCTTGGAGGTGAGGCGGCCGTAGAGGGCCTGGTTCTGGGGAAAGTCGTCCTGGCGGAACCAGCCGCGGGTCAGTGGGATCCCGCTGTCGGGCAGGTAGACGGCCTCCCAGTGCTGGGCTGTGCCCACGACTTCGACCCGGTACGAGGGGGCCAGATGTGCCTTCAGGTACCGGACCGCGGGTTCCCAGTAGGACTGCCGGCTTGCCGGGTCGGCGAAGCCGCTCTTGAGGCTGTTGGCGAGCGGCAGGAGATTCCACCAGACGGCGAACGGCAGCAGTACAGCCGTAACCCACAACGGCCGCCAGCGTCGCAGCGACAGCGCCAGCACGGTGATCGGGATCGCCAGGAATCTGAACCGATCGATGTTCTGGCCCAGCGCCGATGGCACAACGAATGCCCCGACGCAGCCGGCCGCGTAAGCCAGGAAGATGAAGCGCAGGACCCGGGCCCGCTCGACGCGCCAGGTCAAGAGCACCACCGACCCGCAGTAGCCGAGCGCCCAAGACAGCTCGTCCAGCGAGAACGGGTAGCGGCCCCCACTGGGGAAGAGGCGCCAGAGCAGCACTTCGGTGCCGCCCAGCGCCGCGACCGTGACGGCCGGGAGGAGGAGGCGCCTCCCGTCGGCCCGCCCGGAGAACGCCACTCCGCCGAGGAGGAGGGCGAGCAGCAGGAACGCGAGTGGGCTCGCCGCCAGGCTGAGGGCGGCCCAGAGCACGAACGGCCCGCGCATTCCCCGCTGCAGGGCCAGGACGGCCAGCAATGCCAGCGCGAGGCCCAGCGCGAACGGAAAGGCGCCGGTGAGCACGAACGCGGCCCACACCAGAGCGAACGCCGCGCTCGACCAGCCGGCGGCCGCCCCCCACTCGTGGCGAAGCACCTTCGCAAAGGCAAAGGTGCCGATCGCGACGGTCGCGACCGCCAGCAGGCGGATGCCGAGCAGCGCCGCGAGCGGGTAGTAGAGGAGGCTGTAGGTGATGAAGCTGTAATGGCCCGCATACCAGAGGTTGTTCCAGAACTGGTAGCCGTGGTCGATGAACACGGTGCGCTGGTAGACGTGCGCGGCGAAGTCGGTCCCCGGCGGGCCGACCCAGCACAGGAATGCGGCGAGCGAGCTCGCGATCGCCGCGAGCAGCAGCGGCTCGGCGGCACGGCCGGCGGGCGCTCGCGCAGCGGGAAGATGGGCTTGCGGAGACGTCACGGCGTGGGAACTGGAAACGTACAGCCAAACGCGGCCCGACCGTGGGGCCGGTGCTCGCGGCGGTCAGCTGCCTGTCAGGGCGGGTAGCACGGCCTGAAGCTTGATCTCGGTCTCGGCCAACTCGGCCTCGGCGTCCGAGTCGGCGACGATCCCGACACCCGCGTAGCAGTGCGCGACCGCACCTTGGACCAGCGCGCACCGCAGCGCGACGCAGAACTCACCGTCCTCGGTGGAGTCCATCCACCCCACGGGCCCTGCGTACCAGCCACGGTCGAGCCGCTCGAGCTCCGGCACCAGGCCGCAGGCCCGCTCCCACGGCTCACCGCCGACCGCCGAAGTCGGGTGGAGCGCGCCGGCGAGCGCGACGACGCTGCGGGGCTCGGCGAGCTGCGCTCGGATCGGCGTTGCGAGGTGCTGGATGTTGGCGACCTTCACCAGTGTCGGCTCCTCCGCGGCCGCGACCCACACTGAGTGCCGCCCGAGCGAAGCCTCGATCGTGCGCACCACGCTTCGATGCTCGATCAGATCCTTCGTGCTGTGCAGAAGCCGCTCGCCGAGATGATCGTCGACCGACGGATCGGCGCTGCGCCGCGTGGAGCCCGCCAGCGCGACGGTGCTCAAGACCGCGCCGGAGCGGCGCACCAGGAGCTCGGGGCTCGCGCCCAGGAAGGCGGCTTCCGGCGTGCCGACGCAAAAGCAGTAGCAGCTCGGGTAACCGGCTCTCAGAGCGTCGAAGACGGCCGCGGGCTTGAAGGGAGCGCCGCCAGAGACAGTGACCTCGCGCGCCAGCACGATCTTCCGCACGTGGCCGTCGGCGACCGCCGCCGTCGCCTCGCTCACCGCCCGCTCGACCTCCTCCGGCGACCGCACGCTGTTCAGCTAGAAGCCGGCGACGGGGTCTGGATCGACGAGCGGCATCGGGTCGCGGCGCAGCCCGGCGAGTCGCGCGAGCATCTGCCCGGCGAGC
>JACXTT010014073.1_pt1 | contig 10494 bp, 11 predicted proteins | sample 9270951 | NCBI WGS metagenome assembly JACXTT01 (sample SAMN15532306, study PRJNA645909) | rock metagenome | isolation source: weathered quartz diorite | place: Puerto Rico | collected 2017-06-21
GCCGCTGAGCGGCTGGCGCGTGGCGAGGCACCGCCCGGGCTCGATCCCGCGTCGCAGCGCGCGCGCGCCCTGTCGCGGGTTGCGCCACGTGGCATGCCGGTGGAGGAAGTTCTCAGATGAATGTTGGCGTCATCGGCGCCGGGCGCATGGGGCAGCCGATCATCGGGCACCTCGTACGCAAAGGCTTCCGCACCCGGGTGTACGACATCGACGCGGGCAAGCGCGCGGGCGTGGAGCAGCGCGGCGCGCAATGGGCGAGCGATCTTGCGTCGCTTGCGGCGGCGAGTGATGTGATGCTCGTCTGTGTCGGCTATGACGAAGAGCTGCGCGCGCTGTTCCCGCGGCTCGCGCCAGCGGCGCGGCCCGGCGCGATCGTCGCCGTGCTGAGCACCGTGCATCCGAAGACCATGCAGGAGCTCGCCGCCAGCTATGCCGGACGCGGCCTCGCGGTGGTCGATGCGACGATGTGCCGCGGCGGCCGCGCGGCGGACGAGGGCACGCTGCTCTGCTTCGTCGGCGGCGAGGCGGCGACGGTAGAGCGCCTGCGCCCCGTGCTCGGTGCCTTTGCCAGCGACATCGTACCCACCGGGGCAGTCGGCAGCGCGCAGGTAGCGAAGGCGGCAAACAATCTCATCCTCTGGGCCTGCCTCGTCGCAGATCACGAGGCGCTGGCGTTGGCGCAGCGCCACGGCCTCGATGTGGAAGCGCTGCGCCAGGCGCTGGGCATCTCGAGCGCGGCGAACGACGCGCTGGCGAAATGGGGCACGCAGACCATGGCGTGGGCGGAGGATGACATGGCGATCGTCGCCGACATGGCGCGCGAATGCGGGCTGAAGCTGCCGCAGGCGGAAGTGACGCGTGAGATCTGCCGGGCGCTGAAGCCGCGCCGCTACCAACTCGACAAATACGGTCGCTAGTACCGCCATCGCGCTGGTTGTTGCCCTAGCGGGGGCCGCGGACCTCGCGCAATACGACGGTCCGGATCGCGCGCAGCGCTTGGCCGAGGGCGCGCGCCGCGAGGGCGCGACGCTCAACCTCTATACGTCGCTGACGGTGGAGGACATGGCGGCGCTGAATTCAGCCTTCGAGGCGAAGCACGGCGTCAAGGTCAACATGTGGCGCGCGGCGTCCGACAAGGTGGTGCAGCGTGTGCTGGCCGAAGCGCGGGCGGGGCGCCACGACGTCGACATCGTCGAGACGAATGCACCGCCGCTCGAGTCGCTGCACCGTGAAGGCGTCCTGCAGCAGGTGCGCTCGCCCGAGCACGCTGCGCTGATCGCAGCGGCGCTGCCGGCGCACGGCGAGTGGGTCGGCTCGCGCCTCAACGTCTTCGTCCAGGCGTACAACACGAGGCTGGTGCAGCGTGCCGAGCTGCCGAAGTCGTACGCCGATCTCCTGCACCCGCGCTGGAAAGGCCGGCTTGGCATCGAGGCGGGGGACGACGACTGGTTCGAGGGCGTGGTCACGGCGCTCGGCGAAGGCGAGGGCCTGCGCCTCTTTCGCGAGCTGGTCGCGACCAACGGCGTCTCGGTGCGCCGCGGCCACACGCTGCTCGCGAATCTCGTCGCCTCGGGCGAGGTGCCGCTCGCGCTCACGGTGTACAACTTCACCGCCCAGCAGCTCAAGCGCAAGGGCGCGCCGCTCGACTGGTTCGTGATCCCGCCGGCGATCGTGCGCGCCAACGGCCTCGCGCTCGCGCGCGGCGCGCCGCATCCGCATGCGGCGCTCCTCTACTACGATTTCATGATCGGCGACGCCGGCCAGCACATCCTCGCCGAGCGCGGCTTCGTGCCGGCGCGCCGGGCGCTGCAGGGAGCGCTCGCCGGCGAGCGCCTGCACATCGTCGATCCCGCGGTGGTGCTCGACGCCGGCGACAAATGGGCGCGGCTCTACCAATCGATATTCCGTTCCACGCAGCGCTGACGTTGTGACCGCGCGACGGGTCGCTTGACAGCTTTGCGACAGGTCGGTAGCGTTCCCGGCACTGTTCCGGCGCCGCGATCGCGGTTCCGAATAAAGGAACACGGAACACTTCTTCTGGGAGGAGGAAAGATGAGAAAGACAGCACTCGCTGTTGCCGTGGGCGGGCTTTTCATCGCGCCGGCCGCGCAGGCGCAGATCGTTTTCGGCAACGAGACCCTCGGCACGCTGCAGCTCTACGGCAAGCTCTACCCGCAGTTCAGCTACGCCACCAGCAAGGATCCGACGGCCGTGGGGACGTCGGTATCGACCCTTGTCTCGCCGACGACAGGCTTGTGCGGCAGTTCGGGTAGCACAGGCGGCTGCGGCACGACCACGCCGGGCCCGCGCCGCGCAGTCGACGTGCAGAACTCCTATATCGGCTTCCGCGGCGAACGCACCATCTCAGCGCCGCTCAAGTTCATCTGGCAGATCGAGCAGTCGGTGGATTTCGACACCGGCTCGACGGCGGTTTGGTCCAACCGCAATTCGTTCCTCGGGGTGCGCACGAACTTCGGCACCGTGAAGCTTGGCAACATGGACACGATCTACAAGGAGTACGGCGACCAGTTTGCGATGTTCGGCATCTCCAGCGGCAACTTCGTGTCAGCGAGCAACATGCTTTCGCAGATCGGCGTCGGACGCAGCACCACTGCGCGCTTCCATGAGCGCAAGGGCAACTCGATCCAGTACGAGACGCCGCAGTTCGCGGGATTCACTGCGGGCTACCAGTATTCGCCTGATGAGGCGCGCGACACGACACAAACGGTTCCGGGCACGGGCTGTACGTCGGGCCCCGGCGCCGGGAACTGCGGCAGGGATGCAAGCCTGCATTCCTACGGCGTGAAATGGGACAGCCGGATGGTTTACGCCTCTATACACCAAGAAATCCACAACGACTTCTTCGGCGGCTCGAACAACGTTTCCTCCTCGCTCTCGAATATCGGTACGCCAGGGGCGCATTCGCGCGACACCGGCACGCGCGCCAGCGGCGAATTCCGCTATTCCGAAAATGGCCGCGTAACGCTCGATATCTCGCGGTTGAAGTACACCGAGCGTGGCCAGGCCGCGGGCGTGCGATTCCAGGAGTACAAGCACGTCACCTGGGCGGTGGGCGTGGACCAGGGCTTCGGACCGTGGCGTTTTGCCGCGCAATACATACGCGGCAACGAAGGCAGCTGCTCTCTTGCCGGCGCCACTTCGTGCACGACCACCGGGCTAACAGGCTGGCAGCTGAACGTGGGAACGCGTTTCCGCTTCGACCGGCAGACGTTCATTTACGCCATTGCCAGCAAGCTGAACAACGGCGACGCGACCCGCTACGACAACTGGGCCGCCGCCGACCCGGCGCGCGGCGCCGATACTTACCAGGCAGCAGTGGGCCTCAGCTATACGTTCTAGGAGCTGCAGGGAGCAGTCCGGACGGGCGCTGTGGCGCCCGTTCTGTTTTTGAAGGAGGTCGCATTGTTCTCGCGCATCTTGGCCGGCGCGTTGCTAGCCACCTGGGCGGCGGCAAGCCCGGCGCAGTCGCATAAGCCGCTCTATACGTATCAGGGCGCGGACCGCGAGCAGCGCGTGCCCGACGGCGCGCGTAAGGAAGGGCAGCTGCTCGTCTACACGTCGCTCAACCTCAAGGACTCGGTGCCGATCAAGGAGGCGTTCGAGAAGAAGTACGGCGTGAAGCTCGAGCTCTGGCGCTCCTCCAGCGAAAAGGTGCTGCAGCGCGCGCTCACCGAGGCGCGCGCCGGCCGCTACGCCGTCGATGCGTTCGAGCTGAACGGCCCGGAGATGGAGGCGCTGCGCCGCGAGGGCCTGCTGGAAGAGTTCTACAGCCCGCAGTTCGTGAATCTGCCGCCCGCGACGCTGCCCAAGCATCGCCAATGGGTTCCAGATCGCTTCAATTTCTTCACCATCGCCTACAACACCAATCTGGTGAAGCCGGCGGACGTGCCGAACTCGTATGAGGATCTGCTGAATCCGCGCTGGATCGGCAAGATTGCGCTCGAGGCGGGCGACACCGACTGGTTCGCCTCGATGATGAAGTGGATGGGCGAGGAGAAGGGGCTCGCCTTCTTCCGCAAGCTCGCGCAGCTGAAGCCGCAGGTGCGCACCGGCCACACCCTCATGGGCGAGCTGGTCGCCTCGGGCGAGGTGCCGCTCGCCGCCACCATCTACAACCACAACGCCGAGCGCCTGGTGGTGAAAGGCGCGCCGATCCGCTGGAAGGCGCTCACGCCGACCTTCGGGCGCCCGAACGCGGTCGCCGTAGCGAAGCGTGCGCAGCATCCTTACGCGGCGCTGCTCTTCGCCGACTTCATGCTCTCGCTCGAAGGCCAGACGCTCATCAAGGAGCGTAACCGCGTGCCGGCGAGCCCGAAGGTGGACACCCAGCTCAATAAGTTCCCCTACGAAATGATCGACCCGGCCGTGATCCTCGACGAGGCCGACAAGTGGGAGAAGCTCTGGTCGGAACTATTCCTGAAGGGACAGGCCGTACACCGGGAGCGTGACTGATTTGCAGAGGATCATTACCGTATCGCTGCTCTCGGCGCTCGCCACCGCGGCGGCAGCCCAGCAGCCGGCCACCTACGAGGGACCCGATCGCGAAGCCCGGCTCATCGCAGGCGCGAAAAAGGAACGCGAGCTGGTGATGTACACCTCGGGGCAGGCGGACGACTTCAATGTGCTCGCGAAAGCCTTCGAGCAGAAGTATGGCGTGAAGGTCAGCATGTGGCGCGCCGGGTCGGAGAAGGTGCTGCAGCGCGCCGTCACCGAAGCGCGCGGCGGGCGCTACAGCGTGGATGTCTGCGAAACGAACGGTCCCGAGCTCGAGATGCTGCAGCGCGAAGGCCTAGCGCAGGCGGTGAAATCGCCGCACCTCGCCGACATCATCCCGGTCGCGAAGCAGCCGCATGGCGAATGGGTCGGCACGCGGCTCAACGTGTATGCACTCGCGTACAACACCAAGGCGGTGAAGAAGGATGAGCTGCCGAAGACCTGGGACGATCTCGCCGATCCGCGCTGGAAAGGGCGCCTCGGGATCGAGGCGGATGACAGCGAGTGGCTGGCCGGCGTGGCGGCGCAGATTGGCGAAGCGCACGCCGTGAGGCTTTTCCGCGAGATCGTGCAGAAGAACGGCATCTCGGTCCGGCGCGGGCATACGCTCCTCACCCAGCTCGTCGTCTCGGGGGAAGTGCCGCTTGCGCTGACCGTCTACAACTACAAGGCCGAGCAGCTCAAGAACGAGGGCGCGCCGATCGAGTGGTTTGTGATCGGCAAGACCGTGGCGCGGCCCAACGGCGTCGCCGTAATGAAGCGCGCGCCGCATCCGTATGCCGCGGTGCTCTGGTACGACTTCGAGATCAGCGAGGAGGCGCAGCGCCTCCTCGCCAGGCGCGACTTCGTGCCGACCAACCGCAAGGTGGCGACGCCGCTCAACAAGGTGCCGCTGCTGGTCGTCGACCCCAAAGTCATGCTCGACGAGCAGGCGAAATGGACTAAGCTGTACGAAGAGCTGTTCCTCAGGCAAAGGTAAGGCATGGGCAAGGAATCGCACTACTCGAGCAAGAAGGACCGCGTGTTCGTGCGCGGCATCCAGGGGCAGTACAGCCTGAAGGACGAGCTGAAGCGCCTGCGCTCGCTGCCGCGCGTCATCAAGGGGCACGCTCTGACCTTCAACGACGGTCCGCAGTCCTTCTCGAAGCACTTCGTCGAGCCGGTCGATGGGCTGGGCCAGACGCTGCACATCCATCTCGAAGAGTACGCGCCGGGCGGGCGCACGCAGAAGCATGGGCATGTGAACGAGGCCGCCTTCTACATCCTCGATGGCGTGGGCTATGAGGTGCACGACGGCGTGCGTTACGACTGGAAGGCGGGCGATGTCGCGATCGTGCACATGAACTGCGTGCACCAGCACTTCAATGCCAGCATGGAGAAGCCCGCGCGAGCACTGGTGATGAAGCCGAAGCCGCTCATCATCTTCATGAACATGCTCTTCCAGCAGACCGTGATCCCGCGCCCGAAGGAGGCGGCCTGCCCGGCGGGCGAGGGCTATCAGCCGCGCAACTTCGAAACCAACCTGAACCACGACGAATGAAGACCGCGACCGTTACGGAAGACTTCGCAAGCAAGTTCGCGACCGAGAAGGACACCCCGTACACGCGCTGGGTGCGCGAGGAAGGCCTCGACATCATCAGCTCGTTCTACGTCGAGAACCTGCACGCGGTCGAACTCAAACCATGGCCCCGCCGCGGCGGTCGAGGGGTGTTCCTGAATCACGATGCCTCGCGCACGTCGAACGATTGCTACGTGTGCGAGATCCCGGTGGGAAAGAGCCTGGCGCCGCAGCGCCAGTTGTTCGAAGAAATGATCTACGTGCTCGACGGGCGCGGCGCCACCGCAGTGTGGAACGATGCCGGCAGGCGCGTCTCGTTCGAGTGGAAGGCCGGTGCCATCTTCGCCATCCCGCTCAACTGCCATCACCAGCACTTCAACGGCTCGGGGGACAAGCCCGCGCGCTATGTCGCCGTGACCAATGCGCCGGTGATCATCAACGCGTTCAGCGATATCGGTTTTGTTTTTAACACCCGTTACGACTTCAAGGACCGCTTCGACGGCGAGCCGGAATATTTCGCCAATAAGGGCGAGCAGAAGGGCTTGTTGCTCGACACCAATTTCGTGACGGACGGCATCAACCTGCCGCTCTTCGCCGCCAAGGAGCGCGGCGCGGGCGGCGGGCACACCCGCTTTTCCATGGCCAAGGGCTCGATGAATAGCCACATCTCGCAATTTCCCGTCGGTACGTACAAGAAGGCGCACGCGCATGGTCCCGGTGCCCACGTCATCGTGCTCTCCGGCGAAGGCTTCAGCCTGATGTGGCCGGAGGGCGCCCAGCCGCAGCGCTACGACTGGCGCGAAGGCTCGATGATCGTGCCGCCGAACATGTGGTACCACCAGCACTTCAATACCGGCACGACACCCGCGCGCTATCTCGCGTTCAAGGCCGAAGGCGTCGCCATCCGCAACGCGCAGGGCGTGCCGAAGGCCTGGATCTCCAAGCGCCTGGGCGGCGACCAGATCGACTACGCCGACGAGCGCCCCGAGATCCGCCGCATGTTCGCCGACGCGCTGGCGAAGCACGGCCTGAAGTCGAACATGGAGAAGGCCTACGCGGCGGAATAGGGACAGACCCCATTTAAATGGGGACAGTCCCTATTTTCCTTCCTGCCTTTTTGGCGGCCGCGCGGTCGACGTGGCGTGCCGACGACATAACCGCCACGCGTGGCTTTGCGAATCTCATCGATGAATGACTGCTCGAGCGGCAGCTCAAAAAGCGCCGCATAAGCGTGGCCACGTGCTGCGCCATCCGCGGCAAGCGCCATATATGCCGGGTGCGGGCTGATGAAGCCATTGATCGCACCGCCGGCATTCTCGCCATAACTTGACCAGGGGTAATCACGAGGATGCTGCACCATGCTCGCCTCCACCGGATTAAGCTCGATGTAACGGTAGCAGGCAAGGGCGTAACGTTCCGATGCGACCGGGCATGAGTAGAACCGACCTTCCCATAACGTGCCGGTGCGCTGAAGCCGCGCATTTATTTTCTGTACATAGCGTTGCCCGACATTCTTCATCAGCTGCGCACAGGCGTCGGTCGTGTGAGGCGTGATCAAAAGGTGCACATGGTTGGTCATCAGGCAATACGCGTGCACCGTGCAACCAAAGCGCGCGGCGAAGATGTGCAAGTATTCCAGGTAGGCGAGGTAGTCCGCCTCTTCAAAGAAGCAGTCGTGCCGGTCGTGCCCGCGCTGCACGACGTGTAGGCTGACATCGGGGATCACGAAGCGTGCCGTTCTCGGCATAACACCGAAACGACACAAGACGCCCGACGGTTGACGGGCTAAGTCAGAAAAATAGAGTCTGTCCCGATTTAAATGGGGTCTGTCCCCATTTAAACGGTGGCGTGAGCCGCGCCCGGCTCGGGCATGAGCGCGTCTTGCGCGGCCTGGTGGAACGGCACGCCGCGCGGCAGGAGCACTGAAGCCGAGCGCACGCGCTGGTGCGCCGGATCGATGCCCGGCGGCTGCTCGCCGCTCTCGAGTCCCTTCGCCGCCGCGACGAGGCGCCTCCGCGCGACGATGATGCCCTGGTCGGTAGGCACGAGGTTTTCCCGCGTGCGATCCTGGATCGGGCCCATGCTCTCCTGCACTGACGCGTCCTGCATGGCGAAGCCTTCGACGCCGGAGAAGGTGCGCCCTTCCTTCTGCGCCCGGCGGTCCATCAGGTAGTCGTTGTCCTTGTTGGCCACCGGACGGAAGGTGCCGGGGATGAGCGGCACGTGGATGCCCTTGCCGGCGATCATCGCGTCGCGCTCTTCCCTGGTGAGGGGCCGCGTCGCATGGTGGTTGGTGCTCCAGGCCCAGCAGTTCTCGTCGTCCATCGGCACCCAGCAGTGGCCGCCGATCGGATGGTCGCCGCGCGGCGGAATCAGCGTGAAGCTCGGCATGATCCACTGCGTGATGCGCCAGTAGTACTTGTCGTCCTCGGCGTTGCGGCGCGCGCCGATATAGAGGCCGCCCGCGGACTCGACCACCTCGAAGTGCGGCGCGAGGTCGCCGAGGTTCAGCTGGTGGCTCTGCGTCGCGCCCTTGAACATCGGGTCGACCTTCATCGTGTGCCGGTGCAGGAACGAGACGTGGCTCGAGTCGATGCCGCCTTCCATCGCCTGGAGCCAGTTGCACTCCTGCCAGCGCTTGGAGACGAAGCGATTGTTTGCCGGCACCATCGTCCACTCATGCTCGGGCAGCGGCGGCTTCAGCTCCACCGGCCCCATGTAGGTCCAGAGCACGCCGCCGCGCTCGATGAGGGGATAGCCTTTCAGCTTCATGCGCTGGCAGAGCTTCGGATTCGCCGGCTCAGACGGAATCTCGACGCACTGGCCGGTGACGTCGTACTTCCAGCCGTGGTAGGAGCAGCGCAGGCCGCCTTCCTCGTTGCGCCCGAACCAGAGCGACACGCCGCGGTGCGCGCAGAACTCGTCGATCAGGCCCAGCCGGTTCTGCGTATCGCGGAAGGCGATCAGGCGCTCGCCCAGGATCTTCACGCGCACCGGCGGGCAATCCGGCTCGGGCAGCTCCTCGGCAAGCAGCGCCGGCAGCCAGTAGCGCCGGAAGAGCTGGCCCATCGGCGCGTCCGGGCCGGTGCGCGTCAGGAGTTCGTTCTGTTCCGCTCTCATGAACGAGGTTCTTGCATAGTGGACCGGCGATTTTACCGCAGCGGCGCGTGCGCCTTGGCCATCGCGTTCCGCTATGGCGAATGAGATTCGCAGTAACGGGACGGCGTATACTGGCGGCCGCAACATGCGAGTCGGACGCAACGATCCATGTCCTTGCGGCAGCGGCAAAAAATACAAGAAGTGTTGTGGCACGGTGATCGCGCTTACACCAGTCGAGCACCGCGAGTGCGGCACCTGCACCGCGTGCTGCGACGGTTGGGTCGAGGGCACGATCTACGGACACGAGATGAAGCCGGGCGTGCCGTGCCACTTCCGCGGCGCGGGCTGCTGCACGATCTACGAGCGGCGCCCGCAGGAGCCGTGCCGCAACTTCGTGTGCGGCTGGCTGATGCCGGGGAGCCCGTTTCCGGAGGATTTCCGCCCCGACCGGCTCGGCGTGATGATCGTGCCGTCGCGCTGGCGCGAGCGGCCGGCGTTCATCCTGCGCTCGGCGGGCCGCGATCCGGACGAGGCGTTGCTCGCGTGGATGCGCGCGTTCAGCGTGCAGAGCGGAGCGCCGTTCTTCTACGAGCAGAAGGGCGAGCGCTTCGGCTTCGGCCCGCCCGAGTTCCAGCAGGAGATGCTGGCTAAATTGGAAGCTGGCGAGAGGTTATGGTGATGGATACCAAAGTGAAAGAGCGGCCCGCCGAGAAAGCGGCGCCCGGCACCGAGTCGCACTACCACAGCAAGAAGGATCGCGTGTTCGTGCGCTCGATCCAGGGCCACTACAGCCTCAAGGATGAATTGAAGCGGCTGCGCTCGATGCCGCGGGTGCGCAAAGGCCGCGAGATCAGGTTCGTCGACGGCCCGCAGACCTACAGCCGGCATTACGTCGAGCCCAAGGACGGCATCAGCCAGATGTTCCACCTGCACCTCGAGGAATACGCGCCGGGCGGCAAGTCGCAGAAGCATGGCCACGTGAACGAGGCGGCCTTTTACATCCTCGACGGCAAGGGCTACGAGATCCACGACGGCGTGCGCTACGACTGGCAGGCGGGCGATGTCGCCATCGTGCACAACAACTGCGTGCACCAGCACTTCAACGCGAGCCCGGACAAGCCGGCGCGCGCGCTCGTCATCAAGACGAAGCCGATGTACATGTTCATGAACATGCTCTTCCAGCAGCTGATCGAGCCGCGGCCGACGACGCCGGCCGCCGGCGCCGAGGGCTACAAGGTGCGCGAGGCGGAGAGCAACTTAAACCACGAGGAATAGCGATGGCCTGGGACGAAGCCAAAGCGTGGCGCAAGGGCACGCAGAAC
>JACXTT010014074.1_pt1 | contig 10494 bp, 11 predicted proteins | sample 9270951 | NCBI WGS metagenome assembly JACXTT01 (sample SAMN15532306, study PRJNA645909) | rock metagenome | isolation source: weathered quartz diorite | place: Puerto Rico | collected 2017-06-21
TCGCGTAGATGGGCGGGATCACCGCGCCGGTCGTCGGGTCGGGGTCGTAGCCGGCGTGGATCGCACGCGTCTCGAACCCTGACTTCTGTCGGTGTTCTTGGGTCACGCTGGCGAGCCTACTCAAGCCCGTAGCCCCCGACAGCCGCCGGTCGTTTGACCACACATGCACCTGCGCCGCTCACTCAAGGCTGCCGTCCTCGGTCTCGCCGTCGTCCTCGCCACCGGGTCCGTCGCCGCTCCGGCCCGCTCCGACGGGGTCGACCCGTTGGCGCCGTTGAACGCGTTGCTCCAACCGTCGATCTTCGACCCGGTCATCAGCCTGCTGGCTCCGTTCCCGACGCCGTACAAGCCCTACACCGGGACCATCTGCCAGAGCGGCAGCCCGCAGTGCATCGTCGACGTGATCGCCGAGATGAAGGCCCGGCTCGCCCCGCTGGCCGCGTCCTGCAGCCACGACGCGATCTTCTCGCTGGCCTACCTGCGGGTGACCGAGAACGTGAAGGCGGCGGCTGACGCCGGCTACTTCCACGACCGGGCCTGGCTCACCCGGATCGACGCCGTCTTCGCGCACAAGTACTTCGACACGATGGATGCCTGGAACGCCGGGCACACCTCCGCCGTACCGAAGGCGTGGCAGCTGGCGCTGGAGGCGACGAAGGACCGGACCATGACCGGCCTGGGCGACTTCATGATGAACATGAACGCGCACATCAACAACGACTTCCCGTACGTGCTGGCCCAGGTCGGCCTGACGGCGCCGGACGGTACGTCGCACAAGGCCGACCACAACGCTTACAACGACCGGCTCGACTCGCTCTACCACCCGGTCTTCGACGAGGAGACCGCACGCTTCGACCCCACCTTCAACAAGATCAACATCGGCAACGTCGACGAGGTCCTGGTCGGCGCGATCATGCGCGGCTGGCGGGAGATCGTCTGGCGCAACGCCGAGGCGCTGGTGAACGCACCGGCGGCGCTGCGACCGCTCGTCGAGCAGGAGATCTCCGACTACGCCGCCGGGCAGGCCGAGATGATCCGGCAGGTCTTCGCGTCCAAGAGCTCCGCCGCGCGCGACGCGTACTGCGCGACCCACCACGGCTGAGGCGTCATCTGGACGTAAGAACCTCGAGGAACACTGCTCAGCACCACAGTGTTGGAATGGGTGTCGGACTCCCCGGCAGGACCAGGAGGGCGCAGATGTTGTTCAACAAGTTCAAGACCCAGATCGTCGACCCGGAGAACGCACTCGCGGGCCGCGCCGAACCGGCGTTCCGACTCGCTGACCGGCACCGCGCGCTCGATGCTCCCCTGGTGACCGGCGAGATCCCCGAGGGCTACGACGTCGCGCTGTTCGGACTGGGCTGCTTCTGGGGTGCCGAGGAGATCTTCTGGCAGATCCCGGGCGTCTGGTCGACCTCCGTCGGGTACGCCGGCGGCACGACGCCGAACCCGACCTACGAAGAGGTCTGCTCCGGCCGGACCGGTCACACCGAGGCCGTCCGGGTGGTCTTCGACCCGACCAAGGTGAGCTACGCCGATCTGGTCGCCGCGTTCTACGAGGTGCACGACCCGACCCAGGGCATGCGCCAGGGCAACGACATCGGCACCCAGTACCGCTCGGCGATCTACACCTTCTCCGACGAGCAGGCCAAGATCGCGCACGACGTCACCGACCGCTACCAGCCCGAGCTGACCAAGCGCGGGTACGACGCCATCACCACCGAGATCAAGCCGGCCCCGACGTACTACTACGCCGAGGACTACCACCAGCAGTACCTGCTGAAGAACCCGAACGGGTACCGCTGCCACTCGGCGACAGGCGTCAAGGTGCCCAGCGCCTGACCGACGACGCCGTGGTGTCGTAGTCGACGTCCGCCGTTCGTAGCGAAGGTAGAGGGTGGTCAGAGCGGCCGCCGACCGAGGAGCTGTGATGCCTGACTATCTGATCGCCTTCAACGCCGAGTGGGTCCCCGAGCTGACCCACGACCAGGTCATGGAGGCCGCGCGCACGTCGAGCGCGCTGAGCGCCGAGATGAAGGCCGCGGGGGTCTGGGTCTACGGTGGCGGGCTCGACGACGACTCGGTGGTGGCCGGGGTCGACCTGGTGAGCGGCAAGGCCGTCGTGCTCGACGGCCCGTACGCCGAGACCAAGGAACACCTCGGCGGCTTCTGCGTCGTCAACGTGCCCGACGACGAGACGGCCAACCACTGGGCCACAAGGATGGCCGTCGCGTGCGGCTGGCCGCAGCAGGTGCACCGGTTCATGACCCCGCCTCACCTGCGCGAGGACCCGGCGGCCGACTGACTGCGGGCGGGGTCACCGTTCACCCACGCAACGCCGGGCCCACGTCCCCGCGGGTGTTCACACCCAGCTTCCGCAGCGTGTTCTCCACGTGGGTCTCAACAGTCCTGGCCGAGATGACGAGGCGCTCGGCGATCTCGCGGTTCGACGCACCTTGCGCCACCAGCTCGGCGACCTCCCGCTCGCGCCGCGTCAACGCCTGGCCGGTCGTCGGCGTCGGCGCCCTGGCCTCGCCGAGCGCGATCGACACGACCAGCCCTTGGGGGAGATCACGTCCCTGCTCGAGGAGAGCGTCGTACTGGTCCGGGTGCAGCACCGCACGGGTGGCGGCCACGCCCACTTCCCGGCGGCGCGAGAGGTAGGGCATCGCCGCGACGCTCATCCCGATCCGGGCCCAGATCGCCTCGGTGCCGCCGAGCAGGATCGCTGCCTCGCGGCCCCGGCCGTCCTCGGCGGCGCACCAGGCCAGGGCTTCGAGGGCCAGACCGATCCCGAGCTGGTCGCCGAAGGCCGCCTTGGCGCGCAGCGCCGACTTCTCCAGTGCCGTCGCACGAGCCAGGTCACCGGCGGCCAGTGCGTCGACGCCCAGGCCCCATTCCGCGTAGCTGGTGAGCCAACGCTCGCCGCGGGCCTGCAGGATCCCCAGGCAGGCGCGGTAGGCGTGGGCAGCCTCGTCGGGCTGATCGGCCCACCCGAGGATCATCCCGCGCAGGAAGTGCAAGTTCGCCTCGAGTCCGTCCTCGCCGAGGCTGTGCAGCAGAGCCACGCCGTCCGTCGCTGCGAGCACCCCGGCCTGGACGTCGTTCTGGAACGTGCGGAGCTGGGATTCGGCGTACAGCGCGTGCCCGCGGATCCGGTCGTCACCGCTCGAGGCCGCGAGCTCCGCGAGCTCTCCGTGGAACTGCGCCGACGACTCGACCTGACCCACCAGGTTCGCGATGAACGAGGCGACGCGGAGCGCGTTCGCCCGGTCGAGGTCGGTGCCGGTCCCGTGCGCGAGCGCCAGCTGCAGCCAGTGCACCGCCTCGCCACCGCCACCGGTCGAGGCGAAGAAGTGCTCGAGGACCGCTGTCATCGCCAGCACCTGCGTGGCCTCGGCCGAGGACGAAGCGCTGAACTCGAACGCCAGCGCCAGGTTTCCCCGCTCCTGGTGCAGCCGCTGCATCCACTCTTCCTGGTGCGGACCCCACCACTCGGCGTCGAACTGCCGAGCCAGACTCAGGTAGTGGTCACGATGACGACGTTGCCACACGACCACGTCGTCGGACTCGGCCAGTCGGTCGAGACCGAACTGGCGGACCGCCTCGAGCATCCGGTACCGCTCGTCGTCGTCGGTGCGCGCCACGACCGACTTCTCGACCAACCCGGACAGCGCGACGAGCAGGGCCCCGGCTTCCAGGTCGTCGCTCTGACACGCGGCCTCGGCTGCCTCGACCCCGAACCCGCCGGCGAACACGGACAAGCGGTGCCACAACAGCCGCTCGTCCTCGGTGCAGAGGTCGTGGCTCCACCGGATCGAGGCCTCCACCGAGTTCAGCCGGTCGTGGTCGCCGCGCGCCGTGCCGAGCGTCGCGACCCGGTGGCGCAGCCTGCCGACCAGGAGCTCCGGGGTGAAGGCGCGCATCTGGGTGGCGACCAACTCGATGGCGAGCGGGATGGCGTCGAGCGCATTGCAGAGCTCGTCGACGTGGGACCGGTCGGCGGCGGTCATCGTCCAGGCAGGCCGGGCGGCGTGCGCGCGGACGCTGAAGAGCTGGGCGGCATCGATCGGTGCCATCGTCGGCAGCGGGTACACGAACTCACCGATCACCCCGAGGGCCTGACGGCTCGTCGTCACGACGTGCAGTCGCGGGCAGCCGCGGAGCAGCGCGGCCACCAGGTCGGCACACTCCTCCACGAGGTGCTCGCAGTTGTCCACCAGCAACAGCCCGGGCAGCGCACCGATGGCGGCGATCAGCTCCGCCGGGTCGAACGGGTCGCCGCCGGGAGGGGCGCCGATCGCGCCGCTGAGCGTCTGCCCGACCAGACCCGGTCCCCGCACGTCCGCGAGCTCTGCCACCCAGATGCGTTCACCGAACTGGCGGGCGAGCTCGTCAAGGGCCCGGTGCGCGAGTCTGGTCTTGCCGAGCCCGCCGGTGCCCACGATCGAGACGAGGGACTCCGAACGCACGGCGTCCACGACCGCGGCGAGCTCGTCGCGTCGACCGATGAAGGACGTGCGGAAAACCGCGCGGGAGGGCATCTGCGAATCGTAACGAATCGGACGCCCGCGGCAGGGCAAGTCGGCCAAGCCGACGAGGGGTTCACCACCCGAGGCGACGGGACAGCGGAGCCAGGTACTGCTGGTTGACCGACGCCATCAGGAACGCGCGACGGTTGCGCGGCGGACGTTCCGCGCGGTCCGAGAGCACCAGCCGCCGGTAGGCGACCACCGCCATCTCGGCCGCGCTCCGGTGCACCCGGGTCAGCCGATAGGCGTACGCGTAGGCGGAGTCAAGCGCCTCGACGTCGCACTCTGCGACCTCCTCACCACCGAGCTCCGCAACGATCATCGCCGCGCGTGAGTACCTCACCACGTCTCCCCCTGTCCCGTGTGCCACGAGCGTGCGCGCCGGCGGGACGTGGGCGCCTCCGTGGCGCTACGGAGGTCGGCTACGGATTTCCGGTCGCCCGGCTCAGTCCTGGACGGCGTACAGGCGCCAGCGGCCGGGCACACCCTTGAGGTCGTGCTCGCCCCGGTCGACGAAGTCGACCCCGGTGCCGGCGGTGAGGAGCGGGATCGCGGCGGAGACGAGGATCTCGTCGGCGGCCGCGAGCGCACAGATCCTGGCGCCGATGTGAACCGCGAGCCCGGCGATGTCCTGGCCGCGGATCTCCACCTCGCCGGTGTGGACGCTGGTGCGCACCTGCAGCCGGGCAGGGGCCAGCGCGGCGCGGATCGAGCGGGCGCACGCGATCGCCTGGCCGGGGCTGTCGAAGGTGGCGAGAAAGCCGTCCCCGGCGGTGTTGACCTCGTGGCCGCGGAACCGGGCCAGCTGCACCCGGACGATCTGGTCGTGCCGTTCGAGGCGGTTGCGCCACTCGTCGTCGCCGAGCTCGGCCGCCAGCCCCGTCGATCCGACGATGTCGGTGAACATCATCGTGCGCAGCGAGCGCTCGGCACCGACACCGCCGCGAACCCCGGTGACGAACTCCTCGATCTCGTCGAGCACCGGCGCGTTGTCGCCGACCCAGAACAGCACGTCGGCGCCCGGCAGCTCGCACAGCTCGGCGTTCGGCAGGTTCTCGGCGAGGTAGTGGGAGTGACCAGGGCCGAGCCAGTCCAGCGGACTGCCGGTGCGCGCGATCACCAGCGTCCGGGTCTGGATCTCCGGGAGGACGTCGCGGACGTCGGTGACCGCCATCTGGGCCAGGATCGCCCGAGCCATGGCCGGCGTGGCAGCAAGGTTGCCGGCCCGGTCGAACCACTCGCGGAAGACCGCGTTGCCCGCGACGCTGGGCCCCAGCATGCTGAGGACGTCCATGCCCTGGTCGACCGCGTCGGGCTCGACCATCTGGGCGAAGTCGGGAGCGTTGTCGAGGTCGATGCCGTGCGGGTAGCCGTCGCCCTTCACGAACCGCGGTACGCCGTTGATCAGGATCAGACCGGCCACCCGGTCCGGAGCCTGCGCCGTCAGGAGGAGCCCCTCCGGGGCCGCCTGGTACGGCGCGATGACGACCGCGCTGGTGCTCCCGAGGTCGTCGAGAATCGCCAGCCCATCCTGGGCGCTGCGCTCGGCGGTCGGCGGATCGAGGGGTGAACCGCGGTCCGAGAGGCCGATGCCGTGCCGGTCGAACCGGATCAGCCGACCGAAGGACGACAGCCGTCGCAGGAACCTGGCGAGACCCGGCTCCTCGTCCATCATCTCGATCGGGACGCTGAGCCCGGTGAAGAGGAGCAGGTCGACCGGGCCGTCGCCGAGGACCTGGTAGGCGATGTCCACGCCGCGGCAGGTGGCGTACCGGGTGCGCGCGTGCTCAACCACGGCGCCTCCATCGGATGGGTTCCACGCGACAGATTCTGCACCCACCACCGCGTGGCTAGGGTGCAAGCATGAGCGGAGTCGACGAGCCCGATCTGCCGACGCTGTACGCGTGGGCCGGCGGCCACGAGCCGTTGCGCCGGATGATCGACCTCTTCTACGACCGGGTCGAGGCAGATGAGGGCCTCTCGCCGTTCTTCCCCGGAGGTGTGTCCGAGCAGCACCGCGCCCACGTCGCCGACTGGTGGGCCGAGGTGCTGGGCGGACCGGAGACCTACACCGACCAGCACGGCGGGTACGAGGCGATGCTGCAGCACCACCGCAACCTGTCGATCACGTCGGCTCAGCGGCACAAGTTCGCTGCCACGATGAGTCTCGCCGCCGACGACGCCGAGCTGCCCGCGGACCCCGAGTTCCGGGCCGCGATCATCGGCTACCTCGAGTGGGGCACCCGGTTGGCCATGGAGAACTCGCAACCGGGCGCCACGCCCGTCGAGCACGCACCGACACCGCGCTGGGGTTGGGGAGTCGCGCCGCCGTACCTGGGCTGACCGAAATGCGGTCTGGACCCGGGGCTGACTTCGTCCTAGTTTCGAATCACTCGATTCTCGACCGAGGAGTCCTCATGCACCGGACCACTCAAGCCTTGTTGACCGCTGCCAGTCTCGCCGCCCTCTCCCTGGTGGCTGCCTCACCGGCGCACGCGGACACACCCGTCGCACCCTTCGTCCAGTCCATCGCGTACGGCGGCACCGGGTGTCCCCAGGGCACCGTGGGCCAGTCGATCAGCGACGTACGACGGACGGCGACCCTGATCTTCGACAGCTTCGTCGCCGGCAGCGGATCAGGGGTGCCGGCGACCGAAGCGCGGAAGGCGTGCCAGGTCAACGCCAACCTTCAGCTCGCGCCTGGCCTCAACACGTTCACCTTCGTCGTCACGCAGCGCGGCTACGCCCAGCTGCCCGCGGCCGACTCGGCCTCTGCGCGGGTCGACGCGATCGCCAACAACGTGTCCATGCCCGACCCGAGCCCGGTCGACATCTCGGGGCCGGCGACCCAGGACTACGCCCAGGCGCACTCGTTCTCGCTCGCTCTCGACGGCGGAACCACCGGAGCCGTCGTACCGCTGGACCTGAGCTCGGCGATCGCGCTCTCCCAGACAGGCGTGCCCGCCCAGATCACCGTCGACTCCCTCGACTTCGAGCTCAAGCCCGCGATCGGCGTGACCACGGCGTCGCCGAGCTTCGTCTACGGATCGAGCATCCCGACCGCCTTCGACCCGTCGTACACCGGGTATCCCGCCGGCGTGCAGCCGGTGGTCCCGCCGACCTGCACCACCTCGGCGTCCTCGACCAGCGACGTCGGGCAGTACCCGATCACCTGCAGCGGCGGAGACCCCGGATCGGGCTACACCTTCGTGTACGTCGGAGGCACCGTGACGATCACCCAGGCACCGACGACGATCACGTTCGCGCAGCCCGCCGGCACCACGTTCGGCAGTCCCGACGTGCCGCTGAACGCCACCGCCAGCTCGGGTGCGCCCGTGGTGCTGTCCAGCCTCACCCCGATGAACTGCTCGGTCGTCGGGGCCGCGGCGCACCCGCTCGCAGCGGGCACCTGCACGATCGCGGCCAACCAGCCCGGCGACACCAACCACGCGCCGGCAGCGCAGGTCACCCGCAGCTTCACGATCGCGAAGGCCCCGATCCGCCTCACCACCTCCTCGACGAGCGGCGTCGCGAGCCTGCTCACCTTGCGGGTGACCTACACGACCACGGTCAGGAGCGCGATCACCGGACTCCCCGTGGCCGGCGTACCGGTCACCACCCGGGTGGTCGGCGGATCGACCAGGACCGGGTGCACGGCCACGACCAACAGCCAGGGCGTCGCCAAGTGCACCGCGGGACCGGTCCAGATCTCGCTGGGTGCGCCGTACACCGCGACTGCGGCACCGACGCCGAACTATCTCGGAGGCACGGCCAGCGGCCGAACCAACGTGTTCTGATCCGACAACAGAAAGGGCCCTCGTGCCGCCGGAGATCACCTCGCTCGACGACCTGACCACCGACCTCGCGACGCGCTACCGGTCGACCGAGAGCAGCGGTGCCCAGGTCGATCCGGAGCTGGTCGAGCAGGACCTGGCCGCGCTCGAACGCGACGGCCACGTGATCCTGCACGACATGCTCACCGCCGACGAGCTCGATGAGATCCGGGCGGCCGTCGACCCGTTCCTCGACCGGACCGGCCGGAACAACTTCGAGGGCCACACCACGCAGCGCGTCTACAGCGTGCTCACCAAGACCCGTGCCTGCGACCGGATCGTCGACCACCCGCGCGTGCTCGCGCTCCTCGACCGGCTGTTCCTGCCGAACTACCTGCTCTCGATGCTGCAGGCCATCAACATCATGCCCGGGGAGGCGCCGCAGATCGCCCACACCGACGACCTCTTCTACCCGCTCCCGCGTCCACGGGCGGCACTCAGCGCGGCCACGATCTTCGCCATCGACGAGTTCACCGAGACCAACGGCGCGACCGAGATCATCCCGGGGAGCCACTTGTGGGGCGAGCGTCGCCCGACCGACGACGACGTCCGCGTCCCCGTGGTCATGCCGGCCGGGTCCTGCGTGTTCTTCCTCGGCACCCTGTGGCACGGCGGTGGCGGCAACCGCTCCGACGCTGGCCGCCTGGCCCTGACGGCGCAGTACTGCGAACCGTGGCTGCGCCCGCAGGAGGCGTTCACGCTGTCGACCGATCCCGACACCTGCCGGGCCGTGTCGGAGGACATCCTGCGGATGCTCGGCTACAGCGTGTACCCGCCGTTCATCGGTCAGGTCGACGGGATGCACCCGAAGCGGCTCCTGGGCCTGTAGGCAGAAATCTCGGCGAGCTGTCGTATCCGGCTACGCCCGTTCGTGGGAATGGAGGAGGGTGGCCGCAGGAGCCACCCGCACAGGAGGAGACATGACCGAGTACCTGATCGCCTTCAACGACGAGTGGGTCGGTGAGCACACCCTGGAGGAGCTGCAGGCGAAGTCGCGCGTCCTGCGGCCGCTGATCGCCGAGATGAAGGCGGCCGGCGTCCTCATCTTCACCGGCGGCCTCGACGATGCTGCGCCCGTCTTCAGCGTCGACGCCTCCAGCGGCACACCCGTCTTCACCGACGGCCCGTTCGCCGAGACCAAGGAACACCTCGGCGGGTTCGCGGTCGTCGACGTTCCGGACGAGGAGTCCTTGCGGCACTGGGCCGGGCGGATCGCCACCGCGTGCGGGTGGCCGCAGCAGGTGAGCCGGTTCAGGACGCCGATGCGCCTGCCCGAGGAGTCCTGAGACCGAACGGGAGCGGGCGCCTTCCCCCGAGAGGGAAGACGCCCTGATCGTGGCGGGACGCCTCAGAGGATGTCGTCGACTTTGTCCTTGATCTTGTCCTTGACGTGATCGATCTTGTCCTTGACGGCGGCCTTCTTCTGGTCCGCCTCACCCTCGGCCTTCAGGGAGTCGTCACCCGTCACCGCGCCTGCCGCTTCCTTGCCGCGCCCAGTCAGGTCGTCCAGCTTGTTCTCGATCTTGTCGTCGAGTCCCATGGTGGGCCTCCTTTGGTTGGGTACCGACCCCCTACCCGATCGCACCGGTTTCAACAGTGGGCGTTCTCACGTCGCCGTCACCTCCGGGGGCCTAGGCTCTCGATGTGCCCGACGCCTCCATCCTCGACACCCTGCGCGAGCTCGCAGCGCTCTCGATCACCGACGACGACGTCCAGGAGACCGCTGAAGGTGTGGTCGCCCTGGCGTGTGACACCCTCGACTGCTCGTACGCCGGGCTCACGGTGTTCCGCGCCGGCGGATCCTTCGAGACCCTGGCGCCGACAGACCCGATCGTCACCGATGCCGATCACCTGCAGTACGAGCTCGGCGAGGGTCCGTGCGTCGAAGCAGCCTGGGAGGAGGACACCTTCGTCTGCAACGACCTCGAAACCGACCCACGGTGGCCGGCCTGGGGTCCGAAAGCGGCGACTCTCGGCTTCGGCAGCCTGCTGGCGGCGCGGCTCTCGATCGGCGGGAAGACGATCGGCGCCTTGAACCTCTACTCGACGGCGACCCGTGAGTACTCGGCCGACGACCGCGCCACGGCGGTGATCTTCGCGAGCCACGCCGCCGCGACGATCATGTCGGT
>JACXTT010014075.1_pt1 | contig 10494 bp, 5 predicted proteins | sample 9270951 | NCBI WGS metagenome assembly JACXTT01 (sample SAMN15532306, study PRJNA645909) | rock metagenome | isolation source: weathered quartz diorite | place: Puerto Rico | collected 2017-06-21
CGCTCGCGTGATGATCGCCTTTGAGCAAGTCTTGATAGAACACCCGGCCGACTGGGTGGTCGTTGTTGGCGACGTGAACTCCACGATGGCTGCCGCGATCGTCGCGTCCAAGCAACTAGTCAGAGTGGCGCACGTCGAGGCCGGGCTTCGAAGCCGTGATCGCACGATGCCTGAGGAGATTAATCGAGTTGTCACGGACGCTCTTGCAGACCTGTTGCTCACACCTTCTCGTGATGCAAACGAAAACCTGATTCGGGAAGGCATCGCGCCTGAGAAGATTCGCTTCGTTGGCAACGTGATGATCGACACGCTCTACCGGAACCTCGAGCGGGCACGCGCCTCGCAGGTACTTCAACGCCTGAGTCTCGAACCTCGCCGGTTCTGCGCGATGACCCTGCACCGTCCGTCGAACGTAGACGACAAAGAAGCGCTATCGGGGATCCTTGACGCGCTGGAGGTAATCGGCGAGCGCTTGCCGATCGTTTTTCCTATCCACCCGCGCACGAGCGACCGCTTGAAGCAGTTCGGACTGGCTGAAAGGGTGCGGACGCAGCGCTCGATCGTGCTAACCGAGCCTCTCGCCTACCTGGACTTCCTGCATCTCTACAGCAACAGCCGTTTGGTGCTAACTGACAGCGGCGGCGTTCAGGAAGAAACAACTGTTCTTGGCATTCCCTGTTTGACCCTCAGGCAAAACACCGAGCGGCCGATAACCGTCACCGAAGGAACGAACCGAATTGTGGGACGAGATCCCGAAATCATCAAACGTGAGGCGCTCGACGCTCTTGACCGGCCTGCTCCTTCTGCGCGTGCGCCGGAGCTTTGGGACGGCCGCGCGGCCGCCCGCATCGTAGACGCAATTGAAGAGGTGGCTAACGCCGGAACAGAGTCGGCGCCGTAAGGTCATGTGATCGATGGATATCCCGCGACAGAGGCCGATGGTTTCTCATTCGGCGTCGCCGCTTCGATACGCCGCGTCGCTCGCCCTGCTGACGACTGGGGTCGCATTCACCGGGGTACTGTGCTCGGCCGGCGACTATCGAAATGCCGGCGTCGTAACCGCGGTGTCCATGGGCGCTGCGCTTCTCCTGGCGGGGTCTGTCACGGTCGAAGTAGTCCTTCTCACATGGTTTGTGACAACACCGCTCGCGTCCTTCTACCTCAGGTATCCTCTTGACCGCTCAATCCTCACCTATGACCGTGGAGTGTTCGGGTTGCTGGTGGTGATGTTGTTGCTCGAGGGGCGCAGGGCAATTGCGAGTTCGGTCACCGTTTCCAGCTTATCAGGCGCGAGGACGCGCATTTCGTTATCGAAGTTCGAAGTCGCCTGGGCGTTGTTGTCTATCCTGGCCCTGGCGAGCGCTCTTGCGAAGTCCAACGATGTGGCCTACGCAATGCGAATCGCGATCGATAGTTTCTGGCTGCCGCTGTGTGCTTTTTATTTTGCCAGGCGGCACTTTGACCTTCGAAGCGGTGGCAGGCTGTTGTTGATTGGCTGCATGGCTCTGGCGATTTTTTTGTTTGCGACTGCCGCATTTGAGCTAACGATGGGCATCGACTTGTTCCGATACAAGGGTGCGGAATTGGTGCGGGCAGGCGAACGCAGGGTCAATGGGCCATTCGCCGCCGACTCGTCTTTTGCGATCATCTGTCTGATGCTGTTTTTGTTTTTGCGCAGCGCGCCGAGGCTACTTGGCGCGCGCTTCGACCGCACCGGCAAACTTTTATATGGGTGCGCAACCGGCGCCGCCGCGCTGGGAGCCCTGTTGCCGCTGTTTCGTACAGTCGCGTTGGCGCTTGGAATCTGCTGGATCACTCTGCGGGCGTGCTCGCGTCGCGATCCGGGCCGCTGGCCGCTAAAGCGCGAATTGGTTCGTGGGTTTCTGATAGCGGGAATCGTCATTGTGCTTGGTGGCTGGCTCGCGACGATGGCTCCGCTAATTTCCAGCGGGCGGCTGAGAGACCCGCGCAGCGCTTTCGGCAGGCTCGCGACGTGGCAAGCAGCGGCGGGGATTGCCCTCGAGAATCCCGCCTTCGGAGTCGGACTGGCCAACTATGCTGACTACTATGATGCGTCGCATTACTTTTCCGATCTGCCACCGGAAGAGGTCCTGGATACCAAGGCCGCTACAACTCCGCATTCAAACCTGTTGTGGATCGCGTCCGAGCTTGGGCTATTCGGGCTCGCCTTGTATATAGCAGCGAACCTCTACCTGTTCCTGATGGGTTGGCGCGCGTTCAAGCGGGCGGAGGGTCAGAAGCAGCGAATAGCGGCATCTTGCTTTCTTGTCCTGGTTCTCGCCTATTGGATACCCGGATTGACTCTCGCGAGCGGCTACTACTCCGATCTAAACATCTACTTCCTATTTCTGCTCGGAGCTGTGTCCAGGCAGTTCTTTGGTGCGCCGGCGGGATCGGAGCAATCCCCAATTCACGGTTGAATTCACAAATTGAAACGCACTCACCCACTTCGCAGGAAGATTGAAGGCTTGACGCCGCGCGAACTTGCCGGCGAGGCAAGCCTTCGCGCGCGCAGGCGGATTTCCCGATCGATCAGTCGCGCCACAAATAGCCCACAAACTACCTACGTCACGGACGCCGAGTTTCGGCGCTCGCTTGGCGGGATACCGCTTGCTGAGGTAGTGTCGCGGATTCGTACAACCACCGAGCCGCGTGTCGTTCCCGGGCTCGCTGATCTGAACCCGACAGTAGCCGCCGTCAAACAATTCTTTCCTGAATCGATCGAACAATCTCGGCTGGAAGCCGAGGCCGTTTTAGACCACAGAATTACGCTGTTCGGACGGGTCTTTGATCTCGGTCGGAAAATCGACTGGCATCGTGATCCTCAGGCGGAGGCCCGTTGGCCGCTCGTTCACTTCAGTCGAGTGCCGTTGGCACTGGAACCCGGCTCTGACGTGCGCGTGGTTTGGGAACTCAATCGTCTTCACCACCTGGTTACGCTCGGCCGCGCATACCTCCTGACGAATGATGAGCAGTACACCGAACAGTTTCTGATTCAGCTCGCGGCGTGGTACGAAGATAATCCGCCGAACTTTGGCGTCAACTGGACGGTGGCGATGGAAGCGGGGATACGCGCGGTTAACATTGTCGCGGCGTTTGAAATGTTTCGCTTCTCAGCGAACGTCACCGATCAGGCGGTTGAGCTTATTCTGAAGATGCTGCTGGCGCACGGGCGCTTCATTCGAGCGAATCTTGAGTATTCTTATCGCACGCCGAGCAATCACTACCTCTCCGACTTGATAGGGCTGCTCGCGATCGGGGTGACGCTTCCTGAATTCGGTGAGGCTCGCCGCTGGTTGAGCTTTAGCAAGCGCCGGTTGCTGAGAGAGATGGACCGCCAGGTTTTGTCGGACGGCGTAGACTACGAAGGGGCGATCGGCTATCACCGCTTCGTGCTCGAGATTTTCGCGCTCCTCTTCTCAAACGGCAAGTTCACCAGCGGATTCGATATCCCCGTCAATTACTGGGAACGTCTCGAATCGATGTTCGACTTCGTGCGCCATTATCTGAAACCGGATGGCACTGCTCCGATGATTGGAGATTCAGACGACGGCCGCCTCGTCAAATTCAAAACACGGGCAGCCGAAGATCATTCGTACCTGATGTCAATCGGCGCGGTCTTATTCGAGAGCGACACGTTTCGGCAGTCGAATGGCCTCGACGAGGAAGCCTTCTGGTGGTTCGGCAGAGATGCTCTCGAAGCTTCTGAATCGCTGGTAATCGGCGAACCGGCAGCTTCCGCAGCGTTTCCCGAAGCCCAAATCTTCATTCAGCGAGCTGCAACCGCTCACGGACCGCTGCACGCCATCATTGACTGTGGCGATCACGGCGCGCGCGGTCGCGGCTCACACGCGCACTCGGACGCGCTGTCGATCGAGATGTTCGCCTTCGGGCGCACTTTCCTTCGCGACCCGGGAACGTTCGTCTACACCGCGAGCGAGCAGGAGCGCAATCTGTTCCGGTCGACCGCCTATCACAACACCGTTCGAATCGACGGTGTGGAGATCAGCCAGGTAAACAAAGGCGAGCTGTTCGCGTTCAAGTCAAACGTGCGTCCGAAAGTGAATCAATGGGAAAGCACGGCCGGACACGATGCGCTCGATGCCGAGCATTACGCTTATCAACGTCTTGCTTCGCCGGTCACTCATCGCCGCATAGTCACTCTCGATAAGCGTGTGGGATACTGGACCATCCAGGACATCTTCACCGGCGAGGGCCGTCACCGATTTGAGTTCTTTTTCAATTTCGACGCCGGGCTGGAGGTAACGATTGACGCGACAAACAATGCGATCGCACGCGACCAGAGCGCGGCGCTGACGATCGTGCCTGCCTGCGAGTATCGGCTCGAAGCAAGGACCGATGCTCGATGGGTTTCGATAGCTTATGGGACTCGCCAAAACTCGTCTGCTATCATATACGCGCTTACGGCCGAAGTTCCGTTGAGCGTCAGCTTTCAGTTGCTAGTCACTCCAACAATCGATGCCAACTGACCTCTGACTCTGATCTCTATTTCTATGTGCGGGATATGCGGAATCTACGAATATGGCGTGAGCCAGCCGGCGGTGGGCGATTCGGTTGTCATGCGGATGCGCGACACGATGGCGCATCGCGGACCCGATGACGCAGGCGTCTATCTGAGCGACGACCGGCGCGTTGGACTCGGCAACCGGCGCCTGGCCATCGTTGACCTCTCGCCCGCAGGCCGCAATCCAATGCCAAACGAGGATGGGCGGGTCTGGATAACGTTCAACGGTGAGATCTACAATCACGAGTCGCTTCGTCCCGGCCTGTTAGCGAAAGGACATCGATACCGCTCGCGCACCGATACCGAAACCATCATTCATCTGTATGAAGAGCTCGGTTTGGACTTCGTCGACGAGCTTGAAGGCGATTTCGCGATTGGGCTGTGGGATGAAGCCGAGCGGCGCATCGTGCTCGCTCGCGATCGCATCGGGGTGAAGCCGCTTTACTACACGTTGACCGGCGGACGGCTGATCTTCGCATCTGAGATAAAAGCAATACTCGAGCACCCCTCGGTCTCACGCGACGTCGATGAACGAGCTCTCTATCACTACCTTACTTTCCTGGCGACCCCTGCACCGCAGACCTTGTTTGCGGGTATTCAAAAACTTCCCGCCGGAAGCATGCTCACATGCGATGACCGAGGCGAGGTAAGGGTCACTCGCTATTGGGATGCACTCCGCCCTGGACTTGATTCGTCTATCGCGAATGACGAGCACGCGATTGCGGAAGAGGTTCGCAGTCTGCTCAAAGAATCAATCTCCAAGCGGATGATGAGCGATGTCCCGTTCGGCGTGTTCCTCTCCGGTGGAATCGACTCGACTGCGAACGTTGCTTTTATGTCCGAGATGATGGACCGGCCCGTTCGCACCTTCACCGTTGGCTTTCGCGACAACCCGGTTCATAACGAGATCGAGGAAGCGCGCTATGTCGCTCGCGAGTACGGCACCGATCATCACGAAGTAATGATCAGCCAGCAGGAGCTTCTCGACTTTCTTCCCGAATTGATCTTTCATCAGGACGAACCGATCGCCGACCCGGTCTGCGTTCCGCTTTATTACGTATCCAAGCTGGCGCGCGAGACCGGGACCAAGGTCGTGCAGGTAGGCGAGGGGTCTGACGAGCTTTTCTGCGGATACCGCGACTACGCGCTTTATCTGGATCTTTACAATCGTGTTTGGCGTCACCTCGCTCGATTGCCGGCGTCTATGCGGCGCGGGATGGCAGCGGTGGGCCAGGCGCTTTATCGAACCGGCGCCACCAGATTCCTTCCGAAGGGTCGTAAGATGCTGCCTGATCTTCTTCGCCGGCTTGGTGAAGGGGAAGCGCTGTTTTGGAGCGCCACTTTTGTTTTTGATGAAGTAAACAAGCGCATGCTCCTTACACCGGAAGCTAGGCTGCGGCTCGGAACCAACAGCGACGACGGATTCTCATCCTACTCAGTTGTTTGCTCGGATCTGGAACGCCTGTTGGCTTTCAGCCCGGACGCCGATCAACTCCTGCGGATGATCTATCAGGAGCTAAAGCTCAGGTTGCCGGAGCTCCTGTTGATGCGCGTCGACAAAATGACGATGGCGACTTCGGTTGAGGCACGCGTGCCGTATCTCGATCACAAGCTGGTCGAGTTTGCGATGTCGATCCCTTCAAGATTGAAGTATCACAACGGCGAAACCAAGTACATCCTCAAGCGCGCGCTCGAGGGGGTGATCCCCGACCGCGTTTTGAGGCGGGAGAAGAAGGGTTTTGGTGTGCCAATCAGCGAATGGATGTTCGACCGCCTCGGAGGTTTCGTCGAGCAGGCATTGTTCAATTCACCGCTACGCCGGCGCGAATTGTTCGACTACGAATTCGTAAGGCGTCTGCTGAGCTTGCACCGAGCGGGGAGGGCGAATTATGCCTTCTTCCTTTGGAGCTTGCTAAACCTGAACCTCTGGTACGAACAATGGATCGAAGGACCGAGACCCTCGAGCGAAGCATCTGACACCGCAGCCGGACCGGAAGTCGCCATATCGTCACCGACATTCTGAATGAGAAGTTCATTGTCCGGCCTTCAAGCGGAAGTTTGTAGCAACGGCTATCTGTCAGCGCGTCTATGAACTTCCGCCTGGAGGCCGAAGCACGAACAGCTTTAAAGGAGTAACAAAACGGCCGCTGAAACTTTGCCACCCGCATCCGACGCTCAAGCCCCTGCCCCTGGCTCACGGTTCAGGCTGGGTGAAACCACAAGGCAGACGGGGATGCTTTTCTCGGCGCAGACTGCTTCGCTGTTCGCCGGTTTCCTGGCCAGCATCATTCAGGGTCGCTGGATGGAGCCGCGTGAGATGGGCCGCTTCGCGTTCTGTTTGAGCATCATCGGAGTCACCGGCGTGGTATTCGAGTTTGGCATTTCATCGGCAGGCGCCCGTGTGTTGGCGCTCGCGAGCGACCGCGAAAGCGAACGAAAGGCGCTCGGCGCGCTAGTGCTGATGACGATTGCAATCGGCGTCGCGTTTTCGTTGTTTATCGCCGCCGCCGCAAAACCCTTTGATCTGATTTTTGAGAAGGACGTTCGATGGCTGTTCATCGGCACCGCAGCGCTAGCTTTCTTTCAGCCTTTCCAGTTGTTCATCGAGCAGAGTTGCCAGGGGCTCAACCAGATTCGAAGGTTATCCATGTTTCAGTTGACCCTGTCCGGCTGTTACCTGCTAGCGTTGATCGCGCTGGTAGCGACCCACCGGCTTACCGCAGGAACCGCTCTGGGAGCCTATTTCGCGGGCGTTGGTTTGGCGACATCCTGGACACTGATCCAAATGCAACCGAGCTTCAAGGGCGCGTCGCGTTACATCAAGGTGAGTCTCAAGGAGACGCGCGGATACGGATTTAATCTCTACCTCGCTCGAATAAGCGGGCTGGCTTCCTCGCGTTCGGATCAACTGGCGATCGGCTACTTTATTTCAGGCACCTCGGCGCTGGGCATGTACGCGATCGCCCAGAAGTTCAGCAACCCGATTGCGATGATGGGCCGCTCGCTTGCCACGACCCGGTTTCGCGCCTTCGCGCGCCTGACACGAGTACCTGAGCGGATAGCAAGGTGGAACGCGGTGGCGGTAATCTCCGCATCGATCGCGCTGGTCGTGCTCGGGCCGATCGTGCTCAGATTTGTCTTTCCGAAATACGGCGAGGCGGTCCCGCTGTTGGTTCCGTTTGCTGTGATGAATCTCTTCGTTGGCTTGTTCCAGCCTTACAACGTATTCCTCGCGTCCCACGGGCGAGGCGCGGAGTTGCGCAACATCGTTCTCACCGCCGGTGTCGCCGCCATTGCTGCGCTGGTGGTCGCTGTGCCTCGTTATGGGATCGCGGGAGCTGCGTGGACCGGCGCCGGAGCGATGGCACTGGACTACATACTGCACCTTCTCTACTATCGAAAGTTCAGACGCAGTTTGGAGGAAGCACTACCGGTGTAACGCGATGAATCCTTCGAGTGCCGACAATCAAACCTTCTCGCCGGAGTCCTCTATAGTCCTCGACGACTTTAAACAACGGGCGCGCGAGCAATGGAGCGCGAATCCGTGCGGCTCGCACATAGCACGCGGGCGGGAGTTTGGCACCCGCGACTACTTCGACGCGATTGAACACTATCGCTATATCGAGTATGCGCCGTGGATGAAGCAAGCCATCGGATTCAATCACTACGCCGGCAAGCACCTCCTTGAAATCGGGTTCGGCATCGGCACTGACCTGCTGCAGTTCGCTCGAGGCGGCGCGCTCGTGGCCGGCATCGACCTCACGCCGCGCAGCGCCGAGATCGCCCGCCGACGTTTCGATGTCTATGGTCTCCCCGGCGAGATCATCACCGCCGACAGTGAGGACCTGTGCTTCCCGGATGCGAGCTTTGATGTGGTGTACTCTTTCGGTGTGTTGCATCACACGCCGGATACGAATCGGGCGGTCAGCGAGATTCACCGAGTCCTCAAGCCGGGCGGCAAGGCCATCGTGATGCTCTATAATCGGGCATCGCTTTTCTATTTCGGTTCGATCATTCTCAAGCACGGATTGCTGCGCGGCGAACTTCTCAAAGGAACTCCGTCGGAAATCATGAGCCGCCACGTCGAGTACTCCGACGCGGGCGGCCGCCCGCTGGTTAAGGCTTACACTCGCGCTGAGGCGCGGCGATTGTTCAGTGATTTTCGACCATGTGACATCCGGGTAAACCAGCTGTCGCGCAGCGACCTGAGAGCCATCGGGCACCTGATACCCGAAGTATTGCTCCAGTGGCTCGCACGCAATTTCGGCTGGAACCTGCTCATAACGGCAACCAAGTGAATCCGCCCCTCTCTCGCATCTCGCACCAGTCAATCGATACTGCCTCGGCAAGCGGACAGGTCAGCGACTCGCCCGCAATGCAGACATCATCCGAACCCAAGACCGAGACTAAAACCGAAGAGAAGCCCCTGGCCGTGCTATTGGATTTGTCGGGCAGCGAGGACGCCGCAATGCGGTGGGCGGTCGCCCGATTATCCGGTGCGGATATCCGTCGGATAGACAAGGCGGATTTGAAATGGACCTCAAAGCGAGACGCATTTTCTCGCGTCCGGGCGCTTGGGCCCGATGTTTTCTGTGTGTTCACTTCCGACCTAGCAATACGAAGCGGCAAGGGCGCGCTTATGCTTTTTGCGATCTTTGCAGGAGCGCGCAGAGTCGTGATCGGCGACTCGGCGGGCCGCGACTCGGATCGCTCGCGGCTCGGCGTGTTGTTCCTCGAGGCTCCTCGCCTCATGCTCGAGGTGCTGGCGGGCTATGGTGTGATCGTCCCGCTGTCGTGGCTGCTGACCGAGGCGCTCAGCGTTTCGCTGGCAATTCGACGCGTCGTGCGAGCATCGCGGATCGGCCCACGCTCGCTGGATCGAGAGCGCGAGCGCTCATTCAGCGCGCTGTACGTTCGAGCTACTCTAGCAGGAGTTGCGGAAGGTGGAATGCCAACCCACGTCGAAGGGTTCGCGAGCGCCGCCGCGGGACTGGGCCACAAACTCAAGTTCCTGGTAAGCGGTGCACCAGGATACAATGAAAGCAGCATCGTAATTCCGCCCTCGACCCTTCTCAGCGCGACCAAGGCGCTGTTTGAGCTATGGAACAATCTCGGCTTTACCGTGAATAGCTTGCTCAGGATCGCACGAGGGACGGTATCTCCAAGCGACATCGATTTCATCTATCAACGCTACAGCCGGTTCAACTGGACCGGCGTACTGCTGTCGGTGGTGAGCGGTCTGCCGTTGGCGCTGGAGTTCAACGGCTCGGAGGTCTGGGTCAGCCGTCATTGGGACCGGATAGGTCTGCTATGGCTGCTCAAGCGTTTCGAACGGCTCAACCACAGTGCGGCTGATTTGATCTTCGTGGTATCGGAGGTCGAACGAAGGAACCTGCTCGCGGCGAATGTCAGGTCAGCAAAAATAATTGTAAATGCGAACGGCGTCGACCCAAACCGGTTTCGACCCGGGTCAGTCGGCCCGGAGATTCGGCGCGCGCTTGGTATCGAAGACTCGACTGTGGTGGTCGGTTTCGTGGGTACCTTCGGCCCCTGGCATGGCGCGCCGTTACTTGCCGAGGCGGCAGTGCGAGTCAATGAGTCGCGCGCCCGCTGTCACTTCTTGTTCATCGGCGCCGGCGAGCAGCGAAGCATGGCGGAAAGTATCATCGATTCCGCGGACAAAAACGTCTCTGCGACCTTCACCGGCCGCATGGCCCATGGAAGAGTCCCGGACCATCTCGACGCGTGCGACATCCTAGTAGCGCCCGCGGTACGCGCCGGGGACGGAAGCGAGTTCTTCGGCTCACCGACCAAGCTGTTCGAGTATATGTCTATGGCTCGGCCGGTGATCGCCAGCCGATCGGGTCAGATCGAGGATGTGATTGGGGATGGCGCAAACGGTTTGCTTGTGGAGCCCGGCGATGTGGACGACCTTAGGAGCGCCCTTC
>JACXTT010014076.1_pt1 | contig 10493 bp, 13 predicted proteins | sample 9270951 | NCBI WGS metagenome assembly JACXTT01 (sample SAMN15532306, study PRJNA645909) | rock metagenome | isolation source: weathered quartz diorite | place: Puerto Rico | collected 2017-06-21
CTTTGCTATAGGGTATTTTCCACCATCTGTAATATTCTTAGCAGCGACTCTTGGACTCATAACCAGATTTGACCTGCTCCCTAACTGGTTGCTTTCTTTAGTTCAGTTCAATATCACGGGCACCACCATCTTTGGTCTGGCGTCGTGGTTCGGTGGGGTGCTTCTCCTCGGCACAAACCGGAGCATGTTGAGGTTAATGGAGGGATATGGACGGTTCAATCCAGCCCGGCTTCTTGGATGGATTGAAAGGCGACGCTATGCCCGGCTTCATGGAGATATAGCGAAATTGGACGAGGCGTATAAATGTTATATCTCTAACAAGCAAGAAGTCCCACAGGAACTCCAAACTAGGCGAGCCCAACTTATGCGGAAGGCAGCAGAACGTTTTCCTGATGAAGTAAGTTGGCTTCTTCCCAACGATTTCGGAAATACCATCAGAGCATTCGAAGTTTACCCTCGCGTAATATATGGTTTGGACGCAATACCAGGCTGGATCCGCTTACTCGCAGTAATCCCAAAGGAATATCGCGAATTGGTGGATACTACTAAGGCACAAACAGACTTTTGGCTGAATTTCTGGTTACTTAGTCTCCTGATTATATTTGAGTATATAGGCGTCGCTACATATACTCGTGAGTTGAAGATGCTCTGGCTCCCCTTGGGAGCCCTTGGGATTGCCTGGGTTGCATCTCATAGGGCTAGAAGAGCTGCTGTTCAATGGGGAGAGTGGGTGAAAGCATCGTTTGATGTCTTTTTACCGGAGCTCCGCGCAAAGCTGGGATTCTCGTCTTCTGTTACTATGGACCAAGAGCTGAAACTCTGGAAAGGATTCAGTCAAGCGATCATCTATAGATCTCCATCATCTATGGCTATTCGAGCTAAATCACAACTCAAGGAAGACAACATAAAGCCGTCATAATAGTTTAGCCTGGATATTTCATAAGGGGTCCTCGGTGAGAGGCACTGATATACATGCTACTTTTCAGGCGGGTCGGGAGCATCAGTAGTGGTGGTAGTTGGGCTACCTACCTCAATTTCCTTAGTGACCTCTCTTGCAAAGCCTACAAAGCCCCTAGCAATGATTTTTCCACCACTAAAGAGGGCAAGGGCTACATATGGCCACCCGGCACCGACCATCATAGCATACAGCATTTCAGCCTTGTCCTCTTTTTCTCTGATGTAATACAACGCAGCTCCAGCGATGATCCCCATGAGGACGAACAAGATTTTCCGTTTCCAAGGTGCATCTTTAATTGGTAATGCTACTTCGACAAAATAGCTCGCAGTAAGAAGCAGAAGGGAACCAAAGAAGCCCCCTGCAGAACCCGGCGTCCAGAAGAAATTTTTTACTGGTGTTAAGGCTATTAGAGATTCCGAAAACATAAGACTTAAGAATCCTAAAATCTGATGTCTTTCAATCGAGAAGAACCCAGCCCCAATAACCAGTAATCCCCTTGTCCCCAAACAAAAATTCGTAATCTCCCCCGTAAGTAGGTGGGATGTCTGCATCCCCTTCCAGCACTCACCCAACCATCGCTATACCCCCGCAGGGCGTCAAAAGTCAAGGCTTCTGCCAGTGGAAGCGAAGGTCAGGTCTTGACTTATCGCTTTTTGCCTCACGACTGCAGCGGCGGAGACTGAAGAGGAAAAAGAAAATCATAATTCAAGTTGTCATGACCTTTCGGGACACCACCGCTAATAAAAATCGGTCGTGCTCTCAGGGCGGAATTTAAGAGCAGACCTGACCCCTTTGATTGACCCCTAAGTGCCGCTGAAAGAAATTGAGCCGGATTCTGTAAAAGTAGGGTGGCCTTGGGATCTGGAGCAGGACTTAAAGCTTCCCGGAATCAAGGATCTCCAGTGCACTGTATCTAGGGAACGAACTTAGGGGACGTTGCGGCTCCTATAGCCCTTCACCCTTCTCCCCGTCGCCCGCAATCACTTAACACAAGCAAACGAACTCGCGGAGCGATTGACACGCGAAGGTATCCTGTGGCTGATGGCCCTGGTATGAGCCCTGTGCTGTCTGTGACCCGTTCTGGTTGTTCTTCTGCCCGGAGAGTTTCATTCGTTAGCCTGGCATCGGTTGCTTCGGAGGAACGTCTAGACTACGATCTTGTGTGACGGACCGTCAGAGACTGTAATCATGACAGAACAACAAAGATCACCCTTGGCACAGACTTCTTTCTCACCTACCCAGGTGCGGGCCGTAGTCAATCGGTTTCTGCTGTCCCAGATTGGGAGTGTGTTTGCGGCCGGGACACCGGCACTGGATAGCACTGCTCAACTCTGGCGTGTGCCGATCCTCTACAATCCTCCTGACTTCACTGGGGATGAAGTCGGCCAGGCGCAGGTCAGCGCCACCACCGGCGAGATTCAGCAGCATACGCCAGTCGCTGAGCTGCGCACTCACGCAGCCAAACTTCATGAGCGTAACAAGACTCAGATCCACACCGCCTTTTTACGCGCAAGAAAAAAGTAGCTCGTGCCTGCCGGCATGCTTGCGCATGGTGCTAGCAACGTATGGGGTGAGGCTCTCGGAGCGTGAGTTGCGCCGGCGAACAGGTTGGCAAGAACAGTTCGGTACTTCTTCGACTGCTATCGTGGAGACAGCGAAAGCACTGGGCTTCGTGAACTCCCGAGAAACCTTCGGCTTACGGCTCTATGACCTGCGAGACGCTCTTCGCGCTGGAATGTACCCAATTGTCGGCATTGGGCTTGAGCCATACGGCCATAGAGGCCAGCATGCGCAGGTAGCGGTGCGAGTCAACAGTCGCGGAGTAGGCGTGCACGATCCGCTCTTAGGCCGCCTCACTCCTAATCTTCTAACGTTTGAAGCTGCCTGGCAGCTCGCTGACTTTCTCACCGTGTTGATCTCGTGAGTAGAGGTATGGTGTCAGACTTACCTAACTTGCTTAACGTCTCTGTCTTGCAACGGCCTCCCGTTGCAGAGCGTGGCTGACAGCGGAGGCAGGGCAGCCGACGAAAGCCGCCACGGTGGCCGCCCGGGAACCTGCCGCGAGCACTGCCCTCCGGATAAACCCATCCCGGGACCTCCTCCCTGGACACTGCACCCGCCATTGCGCAATGTCCTCTAATCCTACTACTGAATCGTTCAGGTCATTGCGGCTTCGCCTGGAAATCGGCCTTGCCGGTCGCCAGGTCAACTGGAAACGAAACGTGGGTATGCAGGATTTTCCACTGGCCCTTCACCTTGTGCAGGCAATCGGTCACGCGGAACGTCATATCCATTGGCTTGCCGTCATTGCCGGTGCCGGTGAAATGCTGGATGCTGCGCGCGAAGCCCAGCTTGCCGTCGGTATACACATGCAAATCGACAAACTCGACCTTGGGATTCTTGACATTCTTGAAGAAATTGTCGAAGTCGTCGTGAACCGCTTTGGGGCCGGCGAACTCGCGCGGCGGCGTGAGGTCGTAGACCGCCACCTCGTTGCTCGAATCATAACATTTCGCCATCAGCTCGTCGGCGCTGGTGGCCGCGGCGCATTGATGCTCAAGCGCAGTGATCTCGGCCTTCGCATCAGCGGCGTAGGCCCGCGCGCCAAAGCTCCAGGCGAAGATAGCGGTAGCGGCAAGTGTTCCGGCCAACAGACTAGATTTTCGCATTGTGGTTCCCCCCCTTTGTGGTGCAAGATTCGCCGGCTTCGAATTCCCGCGTTACCGGCCCATCAGCGTGTAAGACCTTAGCACAGAACGAGCGGAGTGTCATTGTCTTGTCCCCCCCTTGCCCTGAGAGCTATCTCGTAGCTCCAGCGACTTCGCTTGTTGTCGCCGTGCGATATTGGCGCGTTGACTATGCATGGCCGGCGTGCGGCCGCATCAGGTCTCCTGATCGAAATCGATGACCAGTTGGTCAGTGACCGGATAGCTCTGGCATAACAGTCTGAAGCCGCGCGCGATCTCGTAGTCCTCAAGGGCGAAGTTAGCGTCCATGTCCACTTCGCCCTCGATCATCTTGCAGCGGCAGGTGGAGCACACCCCGCCCTTGCACGAGTACGGCAACTCGATCCCTTGCGCGAGGCCGGCCTCGAGTACAGTCTCCTTATTCTTCTCCATGATGAACTGGCGCGTCCGACCATCCTGGATCACGGTCACGTGGCACTCGTTGTGACCCAGGACGTGATGCACCGGCGTCGGCCGTGGCCCCTGAGGCAGGCTGGTGGCGAACAGCTCCATCTTGATCTGTGCCTTGTTCAGCCCGTGTGCCCGCAGCGAGGCCGAAACGTCCTCCATCATGCTTAGGGGACCACAAAGGAACGCCGTGTCGATGCTGACGGGGTCGATCCACTTCTCCAACAGCGCGTCGCACTTGGCGCGATCGATGCGCCCGTTGAACAGGTCGATGTCCTGCTGCTCGCGGCTTAGGATGAACACCAGGTTCAGCCGCTCACGGTAGATGTCCTTGAGATCGGCCAGCTCCTCCTTGAAGATCACGCTGGAGGAAGAGCGGTTGCCGTACACCAGTGTCACCTGGCTCTGCGGTTCGGCGATCAGGGTGGTCTTGACGATCGAGAACACCGGCGTGATACCGCTGCCGGCCGCGAATGCGACGTAGTGTTTGCGGTTCTCCGGGGAAAGCGCGACGTTGAAGTGCCCCGACGGCGGCATCAGCTCCACGCTGCGTCCAGACTTGAGGAAGTCATTGGCCCAGTTCGAGAACAGCCCGCCGGGTACTCGCTTGATCGCGATACGCAGCGTGTCGTCCTGCACCGCGGAGCAGATCGAATAGGAGCGGCGAATATCCTCACTATTGATCTGGGTGTGCAGCGTGAGATGCTGCCCCTGCGTGTAGTAGAACTGGTCAGTCAGCGCTTCGGGCACCTCGAACGTGACCACGATCGCATCGCGCGTCTCCTGCCGTACTGATGCGACCCTGACCTCGTGAAACTTGCTCATTTTTCTCTTCTGACTTAATCGCGGGTCAGTGACGTTGCGTGTTCCTCGTCACCACTTCGCGCCCGGATAGGCGCGCTGCAAGAACTGCATTTCCGCCAGGAGATAGCCCAGGTGCTCGGTGTGGCGCCCCTGCTTGCCGCCCTGCTGCATCCAAGCGCCGCTCGGCAGGGTCAATCTCGCTGCGCGGAACACCTCGGCCACGTGCTTCAGCCAGGGCTCCCGCAGCGCCGCGGGGTCGGGGGCGATGCCCTGCGCCGCCAGCCGTTCATCCTCCGCGTCCGGAGCGAACATCTCGCCTATGAAAATCCACAGGTCATCCACTGCAGTCTGCATACGGCGATGGCTCTCCTCGGTGCCGTCGCCCAGCCTGACGACGAGGTCGCCGCTGCGGCGCAGGTGGTAGGTCACCTCCGTGAGCGCTTTGTCGGCGATCTCAGCAATACGCCCATCCGCCGATTTGGTGAGCTGCTGCAGCAGCAGAGAGTGCCAGGCGTCGAAGTGGAACTGGCGTATGATGGTGGCTGCGTAATCGCCGTTCGGCTGCTCTACCAGCAGCAAGTTGCGGAACTCGTGGGCGTCGCGCAGGAAGGCAAGCGCATCCTCATCGCGCCCCTTGCCTTCGACCTCGCTAGCGTAGGTGAGCCACATCCGCGCCTGGCCGAGCAGGTCCAGGGCAGTGTTGGTGAGCGCCATGTCCTCTTCGAACACTGGGCCCTTGCCGCACCACTGCGACAAACGTTGGGCCAGGACGAGCGCGTTGTCGCCTAGGCGCAGCAGGTACTCGAATTTGTCATCCGGCGGCATGTCTATTCGCCGTCATCTCGCCGTTACAGGTGCTTGACTTCATCCGGCATGGGAAAGAAGGTCGGGTGCCGATAGACCTTGCTGTTAGCCGGCTCGAACAGCGGAGCCTTGTCGCCCGGGCTGCTGGCGACGATGTCGGACGCCTTCACCACCCAGATCGACACGCCCTCGTTGCGGCGGGTGTAGACATCACGGGCGTTGTTGATCGCCATCTCGGCGTCCGGCGCGTGCAGGCTGCCGACATGCTTATGCGCCAAGCCGTGCTGGCTACGGATGAATACTTCCCAGAGGGGCCACTCTTTCATACTTACTCCTCCGTTAGCCGAATCCGCATTCAGGCCGCTTGCTGACCCGGCGCCGCCCGTTGCGCTTGCTTCTCGGCATGTGCCACCAGTGCCTCGCGGAACCAGGCGCCGTCTTCCCACGCCTGGACACGCGTGCGCAGCCGCTCGCGGTTGCATGGCCCGTTGCCTTTGACGACATTCCAAAACTCGTCCCAATCGATCTTGCCGAAGTCGTAGTGGTCACACTCTTCATTCCATGTGAGATCTGGGTCGGGGATCGTAAGGCCCAGATACTCGGCCTGGGGCACAGTCTGGTCGACAAACTTCTGGCGCAGCTCGTCGTTGGAAAAGAGTTTGATCTTCCACTGCGCCGATTGAGCGCTGTGGACCGACTCGGCATCTGGCGGCCCGAACATCATTAGCGCTGGCCACCACCAGCGGTTAAGCGCGTCCTGCGCCATCGCTTTCTGCTCCGGCGTCCCGTCGCGGCACAGCGCGATCAGGATGTCGTAGCCCTGCCGCATGTGGAACGCTTCCTCCTTGCATATACGGATCATGGCGCGCGAGTAGGGGCCGTAGGAGCAGCGGCACAGCGGGATCTGGTTCATGATCGCAGCGCCGTCGACCAGCCAGCCGATGGCGCCGATGTCAGCCCAAGTCAGCGTCGGGTAATTGAAGATGCTGGAATACTTGACCTTGCCAGAGAGTAAATCGGAGTAAAGCTGATCGCGCGTCACGCCCAGGGTTTCCGCGGCACCGTAGAGGTAGAGCCCGTGCCCGGCCTCATCTTGGACCTTGGCGAGCAGAATCGTCTTGCGCTTCAGGGTCGGCGCCCGCGTGATCCAATTGCCTTCCGGGAGCTGGCCGACAATCTCGGAGTGGGCGTGCTGCGAGATTTGGCGGATCAGCGTCTTGCGGTAGTCCTCGGGCATCCAGTCCTTGGGCTCGATCTTGATGCCGGCATCGATACGCTCCTGAAAAGCCCGCTCCTCAGCCGACATCTCTTCGCGTGACTGCAGCCGATTGACTCCGGTGTCCACTAGCTGGGCGTACATTGACATTGCACTTCTCCTTAAATCAACGGCCGACGAAGCGCGGGCTGCGTTTGCTTTGAAACGCGCTGATCCCCTCACGGTAATCGGCGGTCCGTGAGGCGGCACCTTGCGCCTTTGCCTCGCTGCGGAGCACTTCGGCCAAGCCCAGCCCTTCATTCTCGATGCGACGCACGATGCGTTTCGATTCGAGGAATGCGGCCGTGGGACCTTGAGCGACGGCCGCCGCGAGCGCGCGCACGCGCTCCAGCAGAATCGACTTGGCCATGCTGCGGTTGATGAGGCCCCAGGCTTCCGCCTCACTGCCTGAGATCAGCGTGCCAGTATATATTAACTCCAACGCGCGATGACTGCCGAGGCGTTGCACGAAGAAGGAATGACCACCGGAGTCCAATACCGCCCCGATGCGCGCGAAGGGTGACCCGATTTTGGCGTCGTCCGCGGCATAGACCACGTCGCATGCTAACGCGAGGCCGAGCCCGATGCCGAGACAGGGGCCATGAACCGCGGCGAAGCTGGGCGCGGGAAAGTCGGCCACGCGCCGGATCACCGGGTTGACGATCTTCTCGAGGATAGCCTCGCCGTCCTCGTTGAAAGGGTCGGAATCAGACAAGTCGCGGCCGGCGGAAAAGCCCGGCCCTTCACCTCGCAGGATGAGAGCACGCACGCCGGCTTTCTCAGCGGCGTCGAGCCGCTCGGCGAGGGTCTGCATCGCGGCTTCGTTTAAGGCGTTCATCTTTTCGGGCCGGTTCAGGACAATCTCGGCGACCGAATCCTTGACGACAAGTTCAACGCTCATGAGCCTTCCTCCAGCCTACGACTGTTTACGCTCGCGCGCGATCAGGACCTGCAAGCTGCTCGCGCACACGGTCTCGCCATTCTGGTTGAGGACATCCCAGCGAAAGATTCCAGTACTTCTAGCAAGAAGGGTCTGCCCCAAAGCGAATCACCTTCATGCTAGCCTTCTAGCAGGCGGAGAGGATTTGTCAAGCAAAATATTGCTTGCAAAACAGAAAATTTATGGCAATATAATGCCTACTTATGGAAGCTATCCTAAAACACCTTGGCGCGCAGATCCGTGCCTTGCGAGAACAGCAGGGCCTGTCGGTCGAACAACTCGCCAAACGCAGTCGGTTGTCGATACGGCTTGTGACCGAGCTGCAGGCGGGCCGCGCCAACATCTCACTCCTCCGCCTGCTGCGGGCGGCGGAGGTGCTGGGAAAGCCCGCCGGAGTGCTCCTCACCGCAGCTGAGGAAGCGAGTCAAAAGTGGGACGAGAAGCCCACGACCATCGCCCTGCTCGGCATCCGTGGCGCCGGGAAGAGTACAATCGGCGCGCGTCTCGCGGCCCGTCTCAATCTCTCGTTCCTCGAACTTGATCGGCTAGTCGAAGCGGAGGCCGGTCTCTCCCTTGAGGAAGTCTTCGCGCTGCACGGCGAAGCGTACTACCGCCGCCTCGAAGTGGAGGTCCTGCGGCGCCTCCTGCGAGGGTCCGCAGGAGCTGTGGTGGCGACTGGCGGGGGGATTGTCATGAACCCACAGGCCCGCGAGCTGCTCGAGGAGCACACGATCACCGTTTGGCTCAAGGCCAGTGCTCGGGAACACTGGAATCGCGTGGTGCGGCAGGGACATCCGCGACCGATGACCAGCCACCCGGCAGCGAAAGCCGAACTCCGGCGCTTGCTGGCCGAACGCGAACCGTTCTACCGGCGCGCCCGTTATCACATCGACACCGCCCGGCTCGGTGTGGACGGCAGCGTGGAGACCATCGCCAGAAAGCCTGGCGTCACACTGAGCGTGACTACTCTTACTTCGGCGGAGCAGCCATCTGATCGATTGCCTCACACCCCGACCGCCTCGCCGCGTCCTACATTTCGATCCGCGCATGGTCGCCGATGAGAACCACCCTACGTCCGAGCTTTAGCTCGCGGCCACGTTCTCATTCGGGACTGCGATGACGCGAATTCCGTCGAGCGCGCCACTCATGAAGTTCCTCCTTTTTCACCTGACGTACAGCTTTCTTTGCCGTGAGGTAAAACTGCGGCATACCCAAGGTCTGTGAGAGTTTCTGGCAACTCGCCAGATACATTTCCGTCGTCTGTTCCACACGGCCCTCGGCCACCTGTTGCGCGATACGTTCAAGAGGCAACTGCGTCTCGGCTGCGAGTTCAGAGAGCGACGCGACACCCACGGCGTATTGCTCCACTGCCCATTGCAGGAGAATGCGTTCGGCTGCTTCCTCTCCAGCCTGGGCAAGAAACGCTCCTTTTGATTGACGGAGCACTTGCGCTGCTTTGTCCACGTGTACACTGGCTCGACTATCGAGACGGACCGATACTGTCATGAGCTTTGTTCCCATTGATTTACCTCCGCTCTTTCAATGTCGTCGCTATCTGAGCCAAGGCCAGAGCAACGAGCTGCGGGCTTACCGTGCCGCGAGCAGCAAGCCGAGCCAGAACCGTTAGTACGCCAGCCTCGTCGAGAACCCTGCGTCCGTAGAGTGATGCGGCGTATGCAGGAGTAGAGACAGGCGCGAGACCCATTTCTGCAGCGGCACGAAAGGGCCGCAGATCGTCAAGTAACAGTGTCCACTCACGGCGCTGCGCGGCCAGGCTGATCGCTTCGCGTTCACCCGGACCGAATTGCTCAAGGGCTATCACTTTGGGCGCTGCGAGCGCGATCCGGCCTTCCGTCAGCAGCCGGTGGAGTCTTGCTCCACTCGGGTAAGTCTCCGGAAGTTCTCGCTCGACTGCCGGTACGATACACAGCTCGAAGTCTTCCAGGAGATAATCGAGTAGACCCCCAGCGACGGCATTGATCCAGAACGATGAGTCAAGTGTTGCATTTTGCTTCACCAACTTATTCTGTTTGTCGTTCGTGGAATTGTAAAGCTTCTTCCATGAAGAAGCCGAGCCTCAGACGCGGGATCTAGAGATTATGCCAACTTTGAACCTTGAACCTGTTTTGACGCTAGATTCTAGACGCTAGACCCTAGACTGTCGAGCAACTTCTTCGCCTCTTGCAAGTCTTTTGTGTCAAAGCCTTCGGTGAACCAGTTGTAGATCTCGGCTAACATCTCGTGAGCTTCTCTTTTCTTGCCTTGTTGCTGCCACAACCGTGCGAGGCTCGTTGCGGCCCGCAGCTCCCATGACTTCGCGCTCTGTTTTCGGGCAACCTTGATAGCCTTCTGAAAACACGCTTCGGCTTCCACTTGGGGGTCGGGGACCAGGGGTTGGGGGTTGGCAACTTTGAACTTTGAACCTGGCACGTTGAACTGTTGGAGAGTAAGCTGCCCTTTCAGCCGATAGAGCTCGGCCTCGTGAAACCGCTCGCCTGTGCTGTTCACTAACAGAAAGGCCTCAGCCAAGGTCCCAAACCCTTCCACCCCCCGTCCCCCCCTTCCACAACACCCCCCCAACCCCCCCCGAAAAAAAAA
>JACXTT010014077.1_pt1 | contig 10493 bp, 16 predicted proteins | sample 9270951 | NCBI WGS metagenome assembly JACXTT01 (sample SAMN15532306, study PRJNA645909) | rock metagenome | isolation source: weathered quartz diorite | place: Puerto Rico | collected 2017-06-21
ACCATCAGCACGCGCAAGCCCTGCCCCACCGCGCGAAACGCGGTGCCGAGCGCGCAAGTGGTTTTTCCCTTTCCCGGCCCGGTGTAGACAATCAGCAATCCTTTTTCTTCCGGCATGATCTGCGTTTTTCCTAGAGTTCCAATCGCTTAACAAGTTGCCGCGCGATGGCTTCAACGCGATCGCGCACATGTGCGGGCAGCGGATTGCCCGGTTTACAGCGCGTGTCGCGAATCACGATCCACAATCCCGGGCGATACACGTCGTCTTGCTCGCCGGGACAGATTGCGCCGGTGAGTTGCACCAATTCCAGGCTGCATGTGTCGTGGTTGGTGATATTCAGCGGCGCGAGCGGCGATTCGCCGGGTTCGATACCGGCAATATCCGTAAACGATGCCATGAGTTCAAGCAGAATTCCGCGCGCGTCATCAATTAGATCGCGAAATCCCTGCGAGACGAGGATGGCATCCACGTCGCGCGGAGTTGGCTGCTCGACTTCGTGAATGTCGTAATCAGGCAGTGGCGATTCGAGCCCGATCTCGATGGCTGTGTACGGCTTGTCGTCGTCGGGAATGAGTCGAATGGACATGGGGCTTATGTTTGTACACTAGAGGCTGTCATTTATCCAACGGTTCAATCGTGACTAAATCGAGCTCCGGCCTGCAAAAAAAGCGAACCGGAAGAATCGTCATCCCCAAACCTCGGCTTACATACATCCGTGAGCCATTCTTCTCAAACCATCCTTCGGTGTAAGGTCCAATCCCTGCCGGGAGCCAAACCGGATGCAAGAATGGAAAGCGCACCTGTCCCCCATGAGTGTGACCGGCCAAAGCAAGATCGTAGCGGCCTGCGCTCTCGTCAAAGAACAGTGGACTATGGAACAAGGCGATGCGGTAGGTGCCTGGTTCGATGCCAGCCGCAGCTCTGTCCCAATTGGCTTGTCCAAAGGTTGAATCATCCAGCCCAATCAAGCGAACATCTGAACGAATCAAAACGCTACGGTTCAGAAGAAAGTTCACACCATTCTGCTTGTAGAAATCGGCTTCATTTTTCAGTCGCTTCCAGTTCTCCCAATTCCCGCGAACCAACCAAACTCCTAATGGTGCGTGAAGAGAGCTAAGCAGTTGGACTTCATCGGCATATGTACCCCACGGCGACAAAGTGTCGCCGGTTATGACGATGACGTCTGGATTTTCTTCGGCAAGCGCGCGAAGAAGGCGTCGCTCTCGAAATCCCATTTGAGAAGTATGGAGGTCGGTAAGGTGGGCAATCTTGAGCGATTGGTTGACATGACCACGAATTTTGTAATGCGTTACCCAAATCCAATTGGGTTCCAGGAAAAAGCTGTTCAGAAATACAAGAAGTCCGAGCACGAAAAGTGCGGCAAGGATTCTCGCTGACATAGATTTTGGAAGTCGAATCATTTGGCGATTGAACCTATTTCGGATATGGGCTGCCGGAAAGAATGGCGAAAGCGCGGTAGAGCTGCTCGGCAAGCATGACGCGGGCTAGTTCGTGGGAGTAGGTCATCGGGCTGAGAGAAATCTTTTGCAGGACGCGTTGACGGAGCGAATCGGGAAAGCCGTCGGCGTCGCCGCAGACGAAAATCACTTCGCGAGTGCTGCGGCTACGCTGCTCGCCAAGCCACTTTGCGAGTGATGCGGAATCGTGCTGCTTTCCGCTTGCGTCCAGCAAGAGTGCCGTTGCGGCGCGATCGGCATCAAGACGTTTGATTGCCGCTTCGCCGTCACGCACTTCATTTACTTCGATGGGACAGGAATGCGAAATGCGCTTTACGTAATCTTCGAAAACACAGCGCAATTCCGCACGCCGAATTTTGCCAAGCATGAGCAAACGGATTTTCATTTAGCCGCTATTGTAGGCCGTATTTTTTTCTTTTCTCCAGAAGCGTTTTGCGGCTGATGCCGAGGATTTCGGCGGATTTGGAAATGTGGTAGCGAGTGGCTTCGAGGGTCTGGGCGATGACGTCGCGCTCGACTTCTTCAAGGGAGCGGAGGCCGGAGAGCACGGCGGCGCCGCCTGCTGCTGCGCGAATATTTTCCGGGAAATCGTCGGGCGTGAGTTCCGGCGCTTTGCCGAAGACGATGGCGCGTTCGAGCACATTGCGAAGTTCGCGGATGTTGCCGGGCCAGGCGTAAGTGGAGAGCGTGCGGCGCGCCGCATCGGAAAGTTTCGAGTCAGGACGATTGTGAATTGCACCCAGTGAGGCGAGTAAATGATCAGCGAGGGGAAGAATGTCCGCGCGGCGTTCGCGGAGCGGAGGAACGGCGAGCGGAAGAATGTTGAGGCGGAAAAAAAGATCCTCGCGGAATTGGCCTGAAGCGATCGCGGCTTGCAAGTCGAAATTCGTGATGGCGATGAGGCGCGCTTCGATGCGAAGCGTTTCTGTGCCGCCGAGCCGCTCGAAAGTGCGCTCCTGCAAAACGCGGAGCAATTTTGTTTGCGCGTTGGGAGAGAGAGCCGCGACTTCATCGAGGACGATGGTGCCGACGCCGCCGAGTTCGAAGCGTCCGAGTTTGCGGTCCACCGCTCCAGTGAATGCGCCACGTTCGTGGCCGAAGAGTTCGCTTTCGACGAGAGCGGGCGGAAGAGCAGCACAATCGATTTTGAGAAAAGGAGCGTCGCGGCGCGGTCCGAGCTCGTGAATGAGGCGCGCGAGATGATCTTTGCCGGAGCCGGATTCGCCGGTGATGAGAAGCGTGGTGGGCGCAGGCGCGACCTTTTCCGCAAGTTCGAGCAGGCGCTGCGAAGCGGGGTCTTCGGCGATCCAGGGAAGGCGATCGGGCATGGGTTCATTGTAGCCGTGGCGCTCCGAAACGCGCGGCGACGAGTGAAATGCGGTTGCAGAAAAGAACAAGGCAGAGCCGATTTTAGTTAACAATAATCGCCCACCCCTACCCCCCGTTTTTTGTAGGTGTTGAAACGAAACGGACTTTAAGTCCTTTGCGCCAGCGTCAGACGGATGAGGAAACAATTACGGTTCGATTTTTGTGCCGAGGACGGCTAGGAATTTGCCCAGCCAGGAATGAAGCGCGGGCCAGGCGGGGCCTGTAACAAGATTGCCGTCCACGATGGCTTCAGTCATTGGACCGCTGACGTAATGGCCTCCGGCAAGAGTGACGTCGGGGCCGGTGGCCGGATAGGCGCTGCACTTCTTTCCCTGCAGGATCCCCGCAGCAGCCAGGAGCTGCGGAGCGTGACAGATGGCGGCGATGGGTTTGCCAGCTTTTGAGAATTGACGAACGATCTCGATGACTCTGGGATTGAGCCGAAGGTATTCGGGCGAACGGCCGCCGGGAATCATCAGAGCGTCGTACTCTTCCGGCTTAATGCCATCGAACGTGGCATTGAGAGCGAAATTGTGGCCGCGCTTTTCAGTGTAAGTTTGGTCGCCTTCGAAGTCATGGATGCAAGTCGGGACGAATTCGCCGGATTTTTTGCCGGGACAAACCGCGTGGACCGTGTGGCCGACCATTTGAAGCGCTTCAAACGGCACCATCACTTCGTAGTCTTCGACGTAATCGCCGATCAGCATGAGAATAGATTTTTTGGACACGGGTCCTCCAGGAGACTCGGAGCCCATAGCATGCATGCAAAGCGGCGGCCGCTCAAGTCGTGACAAGGCTGCTGAAAGCATGTAACGCAGAGCCGGACGGAAACGCGAAGCAGAGGATTGCAGTAGTCGGTTTACCGCGTTTGGGAGCCGCGGCGCAGCAGAAAACGCGCGGCGGCCATTATGCCCGCGAGCGCTGTCAGGTAAGACAGAAATACGCCGAAATGGAAGCAGGCGGAAAGGGCGCCGGCGATGGTGGAGTAGTGTTCAGTAAAGGCAGAGACGACAGCGTGAAGCAGGTTCATGACGGCACCTCCTAGATGCCGGCGGCCGATGGGCCGGGGATGGTACGGACGAAGCGAATAATGCTGCCAATGGTTTGCGCGATCGCGATGGCGGCGGCGATCCAAAGGCAGTAGTAGGTCCATTGATTGACAACTTGGAGCATGTGTTCCTTGCCTGTGGCTTGGGCGGCTTCTCCCGCAAGCACGACATAGCGCTGTGCACTGATGAGGACATAGAGGAGGGTGAGGCTAGCGGCTTCGAATAGGACGCCGGCAGCAGCGCGGAATCGGATCCAATTGGGGCGAATGAGGTTGATGGTCGCCCGCAGGATACTGGCGAGGATGATGGCGACCGTAGGCCAGTAAATCTGGTGCCACACGGGAGCCAGGCGAAGAAAACTTGCCGCGGGACCGAAGATCAGAAAGAGATGGCTCCATACAGCTTGCATCCAAATGAGCGCGACGGCGGACGCGACAATGATGGAAACGGATTCAAGGCGGGAGACTTCACGGGTCTTTTTCTCGATGCCCTGATTTACGCGCGCGCGCACCTGTTGGGCGGTCCAATGGCCGGGATATTTGCTCAGGTGGCGCTCGACGAGAGAAAAGATGATGGTGACCGCGGTGAACTGCAGGAAAATCTGAAGCAGAAAATTGGAGAATACGTCCCCCACATGAACGGTCTGGCCGCCAATGTAGAGCGCGGCAAAGATGACCGTGAGGATAAAAAAAGTCAGGCTTATGTTGAACGTGAGCACGCGGATGTAAAACGGGAAGAGAACCGGACCGATCCACTGGCGGCCAAAGGCCAAGGTGCGGTGATCCTGCCGGTAGGCGGCCGCGACCTTCAACGGATTGCCGCGGCGATTGAGCAGATCGATCTGTTCCTGCTCGGTGAGCGCGCGTCCAAGCGCTTCGCTTTTGTCGTCCATTTCCGAGCGAATGTCTTCGGACAGTTCGCGAATGATGTCGTCGCGCTGGGCGGCGGGGAGAAGTTTCGAGAGATTGTTGAGATAACGGTCGAGAGGCTGCATGACATTACCCTTTCACGATTTGATTGAGAGATGAATCGATAGCTTTCCATTCGGCGAGGAGTCTTTCCAGGACGTCCGCGCCGAGCGGAGAAAGCTTGTAGAAGCGTTTGTTGCGTTTGTCCGCCTCGCGCCATTCGCTGAGAAGGAGACCCTGCGTTTCCAGGCGGCGCAGGAGTGGGTAGAGCGTGCCTTCCTCGATTTCCATGCCGAGGTCGGCAAGCACTTTGCGTAGGGTGTAGCCGTATTGCTCGGAACGGAGGCAGGCGAGGACGGCCAGGATAAGAGAGCCACGGCGAAGCTCAAGGCGGAGGTTCTCGAAGAGGGCGGAGGTGTCTTGACTGTGCGCCATATGGTGTACGGCATACACTATATTGCACACAGTATAAGCTGTCAAGAGGTTTTTTGAGTTTTTTTGCAAAGCAGCTGGAGGTTTCAGTTCTCTTGTAAGTGGCTGGTTATTGACGGGTTAGGGAGACGCGAATGGGACCGGCACCAAAAATCACGAGGAGGAATTGGGAGAAGCTGCCCGAGCGATTCTGCGCGACGAAGTTGATTTGATCGTTTTCGGCGGCGGTGAAGGTGGTGAATTCGCGGTTCCAGGTGTTGTCTACAAGGAGCGTGTGAGGGCCAGCGGAGATTTCTTTGGAGACGGTCTGACCGTAGAGAAGTTCGGCGATGGGCTCGCCATCGAGGGTGACCACGATCTCGCGTTGCTGGGCGTCGTTCGGTGAGTTGCGGTTGACGGTGAGTATGGCGGGCATCCTTGACTCCGAGCGGGTTTCGCTCACAAACATTTGATGTGCGGCTGGAGCGGTTAGACGCAAATCCTCTTTAGCGAGAGTGCGGGCTAAAGCCCCGCCCCCCCGTGGGGAAAGCGTAGGTGCCGGACGAGCAACACAGCAACCCGTAAGGACAGTTTCGCAAAAGCACGTTTCATGCCAAGAAGTACTACCACAAAACAGTAATGGCGGGATGTTTAAAGTCCACCGCAATAAAGCGACCCAGGTGAAACCATGTTCTTTATTCCTTGGAAACTCAAGTTTGTCGACGACAAGTTCCGCATGCTCGCGCCGGTCTACATTGAAACGGCGGAAGGCAAGATTGTTTTCCTGGGAAGAATCCGACTTGTGGGGAACAGCTCTTTCGAACAGAAAGTTCCTTTGCGGGGATTGAAGACCAAACCAAAGAGAGCCGTGCTGAGTTATTACAACGACGTGCTGGCGACGCAAAACTAGAAAGCTCTGCGAATAAACCGAGCCTTAGTTTTTCCCTTTTTAACTGGCTTCGCTGCGGGTGCTGGAATAAGCGGTGTCGGGGAGGTCGGGAATTTCGAGTTTGGGGACGGTGCGCCAGAGGCGTTCGAGGTCGTAAAAACGCCGGGCTTGTTCGGAAAAGACGTGGACGATAAAGCCGCCGAAATCGAGCAGAGCCCATTCGGACGAGCGCTGGCCTTCGCGATGCTCGGGCTCGCGCTTTAGCTGCTTGTAAAGGACTTCCTCCACTTCCGTGCAGATGGCTTGCACCTGCGGCGTGCTGAAGCCGGTACAGATCACGAAAAATTCGGTGAACGTGCCGAGGCCGGAGAGATCCAAAACGGTGATTGCGGATGCTTTCTTGTTTTGCGCGGCCTCGACGGCGAGGCGCACGGCTTTGGGAAGGGTTTCGAATTTCACCTGGATTCGTTCACCTGTGTGGGCACCTCTTTGGGAAACCCGACCCGGGTCACCTGTAGAGGCCCTGCTTAAGAATGTATTCCTCCACGCGCGCGGAAACAAGTCCATGAATGGACTGCCCACGATGGGCGCGCTTGCGGGTTTCCGTGGCGGAGACGTCGCTCGAGACGGTTTCGAGCAAGTAAACGGACGTTTTGCGCAGATGCGCGACGAGCTGCGACGGCGGAACGGGTTCGCCTTCTCGCTTGGCGTTGGGACTGGCCATGAGGTCGGGCGGGATGACGAGCTTGAGCGCTTCAGAACGAATGCCGGGGCGATTGGCGATGATGAAATCGCAGAGGCCGAGGAGTGTTTCGTATTCTTTCCACATAGGAATATCGAGGAAGGCGTCCGCGCCGATCATGAAGAAGATGCGGTCGCCGTGATAGGCATGACGGAAGTAGCGGACGGTATCCACGGAATAGTGAAGTTGCGTGCCGGAGAAATCCTCGCCGGCTTCGGCCAGCGACGGGACGAAATGCGGATGGTCGACGCAGGCGAGCGAGACCATGGCGAAGCGGTGGGGAAACGGCGCGAGGTGCTGTTTGAGTTTGTGCGGCGGGCGGCTGGCGGGAATGAAGTGAATTTCGTCAAAGTTGAACCGGCGGTCAGCGGCGCGTGCGATAGCGAGATGGCCGTTGTGAATTGGGTCGAAAGATCCGCCAAAAAGCGCGATGCGGCGAGGGTGATGTTTTGCGGCGGTGCGGTGGGCTTGAGCTGTGGTCAACGCGTCTCCGTAGAGGATTCTTGCTCACTATTTTCCTGTGGCTGGTGCTCCAAGTCCAGCGCGGAATGCGTGACTTTAGGGACTTTATCGAGGGTGTCGGCGATGGAGCGGATGAGGTCTTTGACGCCGGCGCCGGTGGCCGCGGAGATGGAGTGGAACGGGAGATTGTGTTTTTCGCAGAAGGAGCGGAGTTCGTTGACGCGCGTGGTGTCCGTGGTGGCGTCGAGTTTGGAGGCGACGACGATCATCGGCTTTGCTGCGAGGGATTCGCTGAAGGCGCGAAGCTCACCATTGATGATTTCGAAGGATTTGATCGGATCGGCGTCGGTTGAGTCGCTTGTGTCAATTAGATGGACGAGCAGACGAGTGCGCTCGACGTGTTTGAGAAAGCGGATGCCGAGGCCGGCGCCTTCGTGGGCGCCCTCGATGAGGCCGGGAAGATCGGCAACGACGAAAGTGCGGCCGAGCTCGCGGCCTTCTTTGGCGGCGGAGCCCAGGCCGTCGGCGTTGACGACTCCGAGATTTGGTTCGAGCGTGGTGAAAGGATAGTTCGCGATTTTGGGGCGCGCGGCAGAAATGACGGAAATCAGCGTAGATTTGCCCGCGTTGGGAAAACCGACGAGCCCGACATCGGCGAGGAGTTTTAGTTCGAGGCGGAGGTGGCGCTCTTCGCCGGGGTGGCCGTCTTCGTGTTCGCGGGGCGCCTGATGCCAGGGCTTGGCGAAATGTTGATTGCCGCGTCCGCCGCGGCCACCATGTGCGACGAGGACGCGCTGGCCGGGCGTGGCGAGATCGGCGAGCGTTTCGTTGGACTCCCCGTTGTAGACCATCGTGCCGACGGGAACTTGCAACACCATGTCGGCGCCGGAATGGCCTGTACAGTTCGAACCTTCACCGTGGCGGCCTCGGTCGGCTTTGAATTCACGATTGTAGCGATAGCGGAGAAGCGTGTTGTCGTTCGGATTCGCTTCGAGATAGATGCTTCCGCCATTGCCGCCGTCACCGCCGGAAGGGCCGCCGCGCGGGACGTATTTTTCGCGGCGGAACGCGACACAGCCGTTGCCGCCGTCACCGGCCTTCACGAAAATTTTTGCTTCGTCAACGAACACTGGAGTTCTCTCTTAGCACGACCCAGGAATAACGCAAGAACACGCGGATAACAAGAAAAAGCGGCCCCTGCCGAGGCAGAGACCGCGGAAGCCAATAGCGGGCGGACTAAAGTCCGACCCCATACACCTCAATTCACTGCGGGAACGATACTGATGAAGCGGCCGCGACGGCCTTTGTCTTCGAACTTCACGTGGCCGGTGACGAGCGCAAACAGCGTGTCGTCCTTGCCCTGCCCAACGTTTTCGCCGGCCTGGTGCTTCGTGCCGCGCTGGCGAACGAGGATTGTACCCGCGTTGACGAGCTGGCCGCCGAAGCGCTTTACCCCAAGCCTTTGACCGTGTGAATCGCGGCCGTTTGTTGAGGAGCCGCCGCCCTTCTTATGTGCCATGACGAATTCCTTTTTCTTGAAATCAGCCGAAGCGGAGCCCGGCGTTAGAGCTTGATATCGCTGACCTCGACGGCAGTGTAATTCTGCCGGTGGCCGCGCTGAATCTTGTATTGATTGGTCTTCTTGAACTTCAGAACCGTGAGCTTCTTGGCGCGACCCTGCTCAACAATCTTGCCGGAAACGGTGGCCTTGGCAGCCTCCGCGCCGGTCAAAAGCTTCTTGTCTGCGTGCACGGACAAAACGGAGCCAAAATTGACCTTATCGCCCACTTTTCCATCCACCCGCTCAATGCGAATGGTGTCGCCCGGCGCGACGCGATACTGCTTTCCTCCGGTCTTGATAACGGCGTACATCGATCCTCCAGGAGCTAGAGACAAACCATAATTATACGAGGCGACGGAAAAAGCGTCAATGCAGGTTTTGCAGGCAATTCAGCCCCTTTGCGCCAGCTAGTATTTTCAGATTATGGCCGGGGTTTCTATGGCTCCGTATAGTCCACGGCTACCTTTTGTTTCCTGTCGAGCAGACCTACATACCGGGGGATTCTGTGTCCACACAAACTTCAGCAATGAGCTTTGGATTGGCGGGCGAGAAAACGGGAACTTGGCGCAGCAAGGCGCTGGCGATTCTTCTAATGGTCGTGATCGGTGGCATCTTTTGGGTGGAGTCGCGCTACCCGGCATTGATGAAGCGCTACAGCGCAGGTCAAAAGATTAGCGCAAAGGGCGCGCTGACTTTCGGCGCGGTATACGCCGAGGACCGGACGATGCCCCTGACGACGCGTGTTTACCGAACCACAGTGAACTGGCTTGATGCGAATCGCATCGGAATGACGTTCTCGTTTTTGTTTGGCCCGGCGGCACTGACATTTCTGGCGATGGTAAAGACGCGGCGGACAAAATCCAAGTACTTGAACGTGTTGTTGGGGACGGTGGCGGGAACGCCGATGGCTGTGTGCACGAACTGTGTCGCGCCGATTGCGCGAGGGTTGTACGCATCCGGCATGAGTACGGAGTCAGTGCTAGCTGCGATGTTCGCCTCGCCGGCGCTGAATGTGGTCGTACTGGCGATGACGTTCGCGCTATTCCCAATGCCCGTTGCGATTTTGAAAATCGCAACTGTTGCGTTCTTGATTTTTGTATTTGCGCCGCTGATGGCTTCGAAGAAAAACGAAGCTGCGGAAGGATATATTTGCCCGATTGAAATTCCTGTTTCGGAGAGGTGGGGACAAGCAATCGTTGGCGTTCTCAAATCCTATGTGAAGAGCTTCTGGTACGTTTTCCGCGTCGCGTTTCCGCTGATGATCCTAGCGGCAGTGCTAGGCGCATTAGCGATCGAACTGCTTCCGCAAAACGCGCTTGCGGCCCAAGTGACCGTCGGTGGAATCGTGCTGGTGGCGCTGATGAGCTCGTTCTTGCCGGTGCCGATGGCGTTTGATGTGGCCATCGCATTCATTGCGTATTCGCATGGCGCGCCACTGCCCTACGTGGTGACGATTCTTTGCACGCTGGGAATCATCAGCGTGTTTTCTGCATCGGTTATTGGAAAGAGCATTTCGTGGCGGGTTGCCGACGCCGCTTACGGCAATGTTTCGGTCCCTGGGATTTTTGCGGGGCAGAATTCCCGCCCAGTTTAAAACAATTTAACCCTAAAAGTTAAACCAAAAA